>Ga0164296_1000033_pt1 | contig 175653 bp, 141 predicted proteins | sample GEODES057metaG_FD_113533 | JGI IMG/M metagenome (GOLD analysis project Ga0164296, IMG submission 113533) | Dystrophic lake water microbial communities from Trout Bog Lake, Wisconsin, USA - GEODES057 metaG | ecosystem: Environmental > Aquatic > Freshwater > Lake | place: USA: Trout Bog Lake... | reverse complement strand
GCTCAAACTTTAATATTAGTGGGAATGGGGTAATCGGAGGTAAACTTACAACTGGTGCAGTAACTTATCCCAATACAGATGGTACCAATGGATATGTATTGACGACCAATGGCAGTGGAGTTGCTAGTTTTGCCGCAATTCCAGCTAGTACTAGCTATATTTCTAATGGTACAAGCCTACAGAGTAGCTCAAACTTTAATATTAGTGGGAATGGGGTAATCGGAGGTGATGCCACCATCAATGGACTAACTGTAGGTTTAGGACTAGGCGCTAGAACTGGCAATACCGTGATTGGTAATAGTTCTTTACATGCTAACACTTCCGGCAATTATAATACAACAGTCGGTATCAATACTTTATATTATAATACAACTGGTGGTCATAATGCTCTAGGTAGCAACACTTTGTTTAATAATACAAGCGGGTATAACAATACAGCAGTAGGTGGTTCTGCATTAAATAGTAATACAACGGGTTATAATAATACGGCATTAGGTCTAAGCGCATTAGGTAGTGGCAGCACTGGCTACAATAATACTGCAATTGGTTATTTAGCCGATCTGGGTGCCACTGATCTTTATAATGCAACAGCAATAGGAAATAGCGCTATAGTTAGTGCAAGTAATACCATACAATTGGGTAACAATCAGGTTACCTCTGTAAAAACAAGTGGAATACTCACTACTGGAGCCGTTAGTTATCCGAATACAGATGGTACTAGTGGACAAGTATTAACAACCAATGGTTCTGGAACACCTAGTTGGCAGAATTATTATGTTTCAGGTTCCATAGTTCCGGGTTCTGGTAATTATGGCTATTTAAATCCATCAATAGCCGGTACGTTTGTAAATTCATCTAGCAACATAATGTACTATATAAAAGTTGGTAATCTGGTGCTTTTTAATGGTATTATCGGAGCATTTTCACAAAGTGCAGGCACTAAAACAAGTCTTAACTTTGCATTGCCAATAGCTTCTACTTTCACTAGTACAACGGATGCTGTAGGTACTGTTAGTTCTTGTAATACCAGTTTTGCTGGGGTGTCGGGCAGTGTTATTGCTAATACAACTAATAATACTTTAGTTATTCAATTTATAACTACATCGGCAACTTCTAGTAGTATTTTTGTTTCTTTTTCCGGTAGTTACATTGTACACTAAATGAATTTAACGTAGCAATTAATTGTCTATAATTTTGTAATAGATGATTCTAATGCTAATTATCAGGGACGTCCTATTTGCTAGATAGGTCGAACAATTTTTAACCTTGTGATTACTGTAATTTCATAATCTCTGCATACGCATGGGGTAATACTAATTGGAATCGATGATAAGAGGATTGGGAAATATTTTTCTTATCGAAGGGAACAAATTTTACATAGCTTTTTTGTACACCTGCCATTCTTCCATATTTGTATGCATAAGTAAACCAGCCATCAGGTTGTAGTTGAACCTCAGACAAAAATGTATTCGGTACCGTAATAAAGAACTGGCTTTTTTTGATAGGAGTATTATTGGCTAATTGATCGGCTCCTAGGGCTATATATGCTTCCTTCGCCGTTTCAACAGAAGGGTCAATTAATTCTACATGTTCGGTGATGCAGTTTCGATAACGATATAGACCATTTTGTTTAAAAGCATACATCTCTTTCAATACTTCTTGAATGGTGTCTTTTAAATAAGGATAATGGGTACAACCTAGGATAAGGGTATTCATAGGTTGTATATTCTTTTCATGCAACATTTTTTCAAGAAGACTTACCAAATGATAGCGTACATAATTTGAAGGGTCATTTAATTGCATGTCTAAGCAGCTCCCTTTATCATCATATTCACACAATAGTTGATTTGCTGCTTTATTAAAATGATAGGCGGCTAATAAACTTGTATCGATAGGGTATTGAATACTTTTTACGGAAGGCCCTTTATAATCCTTTCTAGCTTTTGTAATTGTATCAATATAAAAACTCCAATCTCTGTCAATACTCTCTGCTAATCCTGCTCCTCCCTGACTGATGATAGATAAAACGGGTAATCCTTTTTCTTTTGCCATTGCTTGCAAAGTGCGTGGATAACCTTCAGAAGCTACTGTTCCTGCTGTTGCGAAAACGCCAATAGTGCCGGTCCCATTTTTCTGCTGATAGGCTAAAGCCGCTTTTGATCCTGCATCGATTACGCCAATTACGGGCACTTTATATCCATCTTGCTTGAGTTTAATTCTTATATCTCCTAAGGCATATGCCGTTGCCGTATTACAGGCTAATACAATCATTTTTACGGGAGGTTTTGGCATTTGTAAAAACGATTCTTTCTGTTGTTTTATAAAGCTCGTTTCTAAAAAGAACTGCATGTTTTTTAGGATATGCTCTTTTAATAAATCGGTTTTGTGCTCTGCCGCATAATTGCCGTAAGGCATATTAGCTTGATCGGCCAGATACTGAAAATATTCATTTGCAAAATCTAATTTTCCATCAGCACCCGGTAATCCAGTTGAGTTATTAAAAGCATCTAATGTTAGCATGGCTTCCAAAACAGTTAAGCCTCCTGTTCCCGAATCAAAGACGCCGATGGGGGATGATTTTTTAATAGGATGCAATTGCTGAGCATTCGTTATAGTGTTCAGCAATAATAATAATGCAGCGATGATAAATGGGAGTCTCTGTTTCATGGTATTCAAATATATTGCTAAAATTCCATTCTTTGTTGCTTATGCTTGAATCAAGGGTTAAAGCATTTTAATATTATTAGGGTCCTCTGTTTTACTAGAAGGAAAGGAATAATAGCTTGGATATGGCTCAAATGAATACTCTTTTCTGCTTTTAATTTACGTATACATTCAACACCAGTTAGAAATACGTGTAGATTCACTTATTCCTAATGCGTATATTGAGTGTGCAACTATAAAGGAAGCTTTCAATTAGTGGTCTCAATTAATTCAACTTTGCCATCCATTGTTGATGCAATAATATGGTTCTTGTCAATTACATTAACAGTATTTACCATTGAGTTGTCTATTTTGTGGATCCATAAAATGGAATGTTTTTTTGTATCGATTGCGTATACTCTTCCATTTCTAGTGCCAAAAAAAACGATACCCTCTTTTTCAATTAACATACTTGGCACGTGCTCGTAACCGAAACCACAGTTCATTTTCCATGCTGATTTCTGAAAAGTAGTTGCCGCAGCAAAAGCTACAATTGTATCGTTCATTGTTTTACCATACACATAATTTTTATCTTCCGAAATGCCGATAGATTCACGTACTGTGGACTCATTGGTTCGCCATAAACATTTGCCAGAATTAATATTAATTGCGGTTAAATATCTATCAGGGGCAACAATATAAACAATGCTATCCTTGATAACTGGAATGCATGAAGCTGGAGAATAATTGCGAATAGGAGAACCATTATTCCACTTCCACAGTAAAGAACCATTTCTTTTATTTAAAGCATATAGATAGGTATCCCATGCACCAAAAATGATTTTTTCATTATTGATAATTGGGGCACTCATGATTGGACCATCAAGCCCATCAAAACTCCAAATTATTTTTCCGTCAGTTAAATTCAACGCGTAAAAGCGATGGTCGCTAGCTCCAATATAGATCATTTCGTTTTCAATAATTGGAGAGCCTAATACGGCAGCATTAACAGTAAATTTCCAAATTAATTTACCTGAAATTATATCAATACAATATACATGTTTATCACTGGATCCAATGACTACTTTGTTGTTTTGAATGGCAGGGGAAGAATAAATGGGTCCATCCGTTTTGTAAGACCATATTTTTTTTCCATTCTTGTAATTAATAGATTGAATTAATCCATTGCTATTACCAAAAACAATATTTTCTTTATATACAGCGGGTGTTGAAATAATGTTTGCATCACTTGTATATCTCCATTTAGTTTTTAAGAGTGGGAATGAATCATTAATCGCATAGGAAGGTCGGATATATTTTTTTGCGTCCTTGTTGAAATCATGATGCTCTATTTTTATTTTTCTCCAAACAGTTAAAGTTTTTAGCTCTGGTTTTCTTTCACTGAAAAAGATAGAGTCATTTTTTATTTCAACAATATTGTATCCGCCAATACTGTCTTTTGCACGAAGGTTTGAGCGGCCCATGGTTGCAGGTATCCCTTCAAAATTCATTGCGCGATTATTATGTCCATGACCACAAAGGATAGTGATAGTGTTGCGGGTTTTTAGAGCATCAATTGCATCGAACCAGTTGTCTAAGCTGTTGTCGATAGGGTAATGATTTAAAAAAATAATGGGTTGTGTGAAATTTATCTTCTTTAGCTCAGCATCCATCCAATTCATGGCATCTCTCGGTATATGTCCATCACCCATTCGCATATATGGGCCAGAGGCACATCCCAGAAAAATAATTCCATTATAGGTGAAGGAAAACTTATCGTTTCCAAATACATCACTGAATTTTGCGGCCCCGCTTTCGCTCCAGTTGGTATCATGATTACCAGGAATGATGTACAATGGGATATTTAAGCTATCTAATATTTTTTTAGCAAGTATTATTTGAGCATTGGTGCCTAATTCAGTTATATCGCCTGTTATTACTACAAAAGCTAAATCCTTTAGGTGATTGATGTCTCTAACCGTTCTTGTTAAATCTTCCTCCGAGCCGCCATTGGGTGAGCCTATATGGGTGTCGCTGATAAATGCAAATTTGAAGGGTTTAATTTGTGCGTTTACAATTACAACAAAAATTAGAAAAGTAAGCGATAGTAAAATCTTTTTCATTTTTGGAAGTTAGTAAATCATTATTAATTTCAAATTAATTATGGTCGGCTGGTTTCCATTTCCATTTTTTTAGCTGAAATCCTGATTTTTTAAAACTAGTTTATATACGAGCAGAAGCCTTGTTTTATAATTGCCTTTTGCTAAGAGAGTTTGGCTTTGCCATTTTTGCTTTGACTTCTGTCAAATATTGAGCTTATTAATTTGCAATCTGTTTCAAATAGCATTTTCATTCTTTTTATTTTTTATTTATTTTCACTTTTATATACCTTCACTTTTTAGTATCCTCAATATGCTAATTGTGCAAAAAATAGATGGGTTCTATCATTTTTATTAATTCCCCTTAACAATGAAAAATATATTCGGCGCTTTTTTTTTGATTGTTTTATTCGCAAGTGCTTGCATTCAATCAAAATCAAAAATTGAGAATAGGATTGGTATCACTGATTCAAAAGCTCAGTCCTTATTAAATCTGCCATTTGGCTCCGATTTCAAAGCTATTAAATCTGTCGGAAAGGAAATTCCTTTGGCTATAGAATACTTCAAAGAAATGCATGATTATTATGGAGAAGCCTATTGTAGCCGATTGTATGGCGTTTTTCTTACGTATAATGGTGATTTTAATAAGGCGCAAGTTGCTTATTTGAGGGCTTATGATTTGTTTGATAAACTCAATAAGCCTTTAGATAAAGCAAAGGTCTGCAATGCCATTGCAAATAATTATGCTGAAATAGGTAGCATGATTTTATCTGTCAAGTATTTTCAAGAAGCTTTAAAAATTGGACAAAGTATCAATGACTCTACCATTCAGGCAAATGTTATTATGAATATGGGGATCAACTATAGAACTTCAAAACCTGATAGTGCTTTGTTTTATTACCAAAATGCTTTGAAATTTGTTCCAGTCCATCCAGTCGACAATATAAAAGTGAAGATTGAATATAATATGGCCAATATACTATATGAAAAAAAAGAATTTGATAAAGCAACAGATGTTTATCAAATGGTTGTAGATGATGGGTTAGCAAAAAATAATTTAGAAGCAGTTGCTGTTGGATACAGTGGATTAGCATCAGTATCATTTGTACAAAAAAAATATGATCATTCCTTCTTTTTGTTTAAACATTCCATGCACTTAATGGATTCACTTGGACAAAGAAAGTATTTAATTCAATTAATGCCTGAGATGATTAGTTCATACGAAAAAATAGGGGATTATAAAAATGCTTATGTTGAATTGAAAAATCTAAAACAACTAAGTGATTCCTTGTTAAATATAGAAAAAGAGGTAGCGGTTCATGAATTAGATATTCAATATCAAACCGAAAAAAAGGAGGTAGAGAATATTCAATTGAAAAATGATTTGAGATTGAAAAGACTCGCTATAATAATATTAATAGTAATTGTTTTTGTTTTATTCTATTTATTTCGAAATCGAGCCCGATTGGTGGAAGAAAAAAGATTTGCTTACGATGTACTAATGGATAAGTATAGATTGGAAAGTAAGCAAAGGAAAAAACATGCTAACATACTTGCTGAACTAGAAACTGTCAAGTTGTCTAACTTGGAAATGAGTTTGATTGAAAAAATTATCAAATACTACGTTGTAGAGAAGCCTTTTTTGAATGCCAAATTACGTGTAGATGATATAGCCAAATATTTCAATGTTAGCCAAAAAGAAATTTCAACAGCATTAAAGAACTATGACAACTCCAATTTCAATTCTTTTACTAATAAATATAGAGTAGAAGAAGCTAGACGAAAATTTGAGAACCCCGAATTTGTTAATTATAAAATGGAAGTAATTGCTCAACAATCAGGTTTCGGAACTATACAAAGTTTTTATAATGCTTTTGAATTATATACTGGTGTAAAGCCAAGTTATTACCGGATGCAAGCACTTGATAAATAACTTCAATATTTGCTATAATTGTTGTCTTTTGTTTTCGATATTGCATTCATTTTTTAATAAATTATGCGGATTTAATAGATTAATTTTTATTGTATTCGTGTATGCTATTTCAATTTTTCTTGCTCTACAATTATAAAAAATTTTACGAGGATTAAAAATTTTTATTCTTGTAATTTATTGATAATCTATATTTTATAAATAATTAGGAGGTTCTTAAACTATTTTTTTGAATACCCAATTTAGGCCAAGAACTAGATTTTGTTTTTTTTAGCATCACTGTGAATCTAACACTCGGTTTAAGCAATTCTATACACTAATCATTTAATTATTGAGGCACCAATCAAATGTTGTGTTTGATTGGTGCTATAGTATTAATGGATAGATTAGGCGATAAGCGCAGGGTTAACTGATTCGTGCTTTTAAAAAAATGAATCACTATGAAAACCTTTTGGGCCCCCGTATTTCAAGAGCGAAATATTTTAGTAGCTTTTTTATTTTTTATTATTAGGTACTTGATGTTAATAGCAAGAAAGTCAAGTTGGCGTATGGTACTTTTATTCTTTTTATGTACCAATTTATTTTTGAATACGAGGGCTCAAACATGGGTAGATGCCGGAAATCAAGGCTTTACACCTGGAACAGCAGCAGCTGCCAGTATTGCAGTTGATAATACAGGTGTTCCTTATACAGCTTGGCAGGATGGTCCCTCAGGTAAGATTTCAGTAATGAAACTGCTAAATGGCGTATGGCAAAATGTAGGGGTTGTGGGCTTTTCTGCTACTGGTGGCGCTTTTAGTCCATCAACTTTTGTTAAGATTGCAATAAATGGCTCCACGCCATATATTGCCTTTTGGGACCAGTCTCAATCAATATGTGTCATGAAATATGATGGTACCAACTGGGTCTTGGTGGGAATTCGATTTTCTAATGTACCTATATTTGGTACAGCTGGCTTTACATTATATACCAATTATAGTAATCCGGACTTAATAAATTCTACTGATGCGGATGGCAATTTAACTTCGAGAGGTTTATTGTCAGCATTCGATTTTACAGTCGACAATTCGGGAACTCCCTATGTCGCTTTTTGCGATAATCAATTCCAGAATGGCAATTTAGTACTTCCTACTGTTATGAAATTTGATGGAACCAATTGGGTATATGTCGGTAAAGGGCTTCCATTGGGTACCAATAATACGATGATAGGTACATGTGTTAAGATGGCGCTCGATAATACGGGTACACCTTATATTGCCTGTATGATCGTGAATGGCGGTGGATATAGTGATAACGCTACCGAAGTATTCAAATTTGTGAGTGGTACCACATGGCAACCAGTAGGTGCCATTATTCAAGGCCAATTGGTGAGCGATATGACCTTTGATGCTACCGGTAAATTATACCTTGCTACTAAGAATGTAAGTGATGGTAAGGCTACGGTAATGACATTTAATGGTTCAAGTTGGGTTGCTGTTGGGCCAAATGGCTTTTCATCAGGGAAAGTAAGCCGTATGTATATTAAAACGGGCAATACAGGCGTGCCGATAGTTTCTTTTTCCGATTTGTCGAATGGGGGTAAGGCTACTGTTATGAGGTATCTATACAATAGTTGGCAGTTAATAGGGTCGGCAGGGTTTACCAATACTACTGTCAACAATGCCTATTCTGTTTATTCAGGAGCTTCTTTGGCGGTTTATGGATATGGAACTAGCTATATAACTTGGGAAGATAATAATACGCTTCAAGGCAATGCAATGGTGTATTATCCAACCCTTGCTGTAATAAATCCAAGTAGCATTTTTATCTCATCTACCAGTGCAAGTTTTGGAGGTTTAGCACAGGATGAGGGAACCTCTGCGATATCGGGGCGGGGCATCGTTTATTCTCCTTCTGCCACTAATGCAGATCCGATGATAAATGGAACTGGGGTTACAAGGTTACAGGAAAGCCCAGCTGGAAATTTGGGTATTTTTTCGCTAACGGCAACGGGCCTAGCACCTAATACAATCTATACGTATAAGGCATATATCAGTAATGCATCCTCAACAGTTTATACCAATGCAGCCAGCTTTTCCACTAATCAAGCTCCCATAATTACGAGCAATGGGGGTGGCGCAACAGCAACTATTTCCTTCGCAGAAAATACCATCACAGCAGTAACAACAGTAACAGCCACCGATGCAGATGCAGGTCAAACAAAAACTTTCAGTATAGTTGGAGGTGCAGATTCGGCCTTATTTTCTATTAATAGCAGTACAGGTGCGCTTACATTCAACAGTTCGCCTGATTATGAGCAACCATTGGATCTAAATAAACAGAATAGCTACCAAGTAATTGTAGCAGTTACGGATAATGGTAATTATAACAAGAGTGATATGCAAACAATTACTATCAATGTAACTGATGTAGCAGAAGCTCCATATACAATTCCTAATGTATCTGCTTTTAATGTTACTACTGCTTCATTAGGTGGTAATGTAAATGCAGCCGGTGGAGGATCTGTTAGTGCGAGAGGGGTAGTATATTCACTAAGTCCCACTAATTTAGTCATTGGTCAATCTGGAGTTACGCAAATTGCAGCAAGCGCAGGGGGTACAGGTAATTTTACTGTGAACTTATCTGCTTTAACCAAACTAACTACCTACTATTTTAAAGCTTATGCAATTAATGCAACAGGAACAGGATATTCTGGATTGGATAGTGTATTTACACAAGACCCCAATGCCATGCCAACAATAGCATATACTAGTCCGCAAACCTATACAATGAATACGACCATTACACCCATGTCGGTGGTTTCTACTGGAGGGGTTGTGCCAGCATTAAATTTTAGGGATGTAGGGCCATTTGCAGGGTCACTAACCAATGGTAGTGGTAGTACTAATGCTACTGGCTCATCGGCAAGTTTTAATCAGCCTGTAGGCCTTGCAACCGATGGAACAGGTAATGTATATGTAGCCGATTGTTATAATCATTTAATTCGTAAGATTACTCCCTTAGGATTAGTTTCTACTTTGGCGGGAGATGGCTACACCGATATTTTTCGTTCGGGGAGGTTGGTTGATGGAAATGGAACTTCTGCAAGCTTTAATTATCCAACAAAGGTTGTCATTGACCCAACTAGTACTTATGCATATGTAGCTGATAAGAATAATAACTCTATTCGCAAGATAGCTTTAACTAGTCCATATGCTGTAACTACCATTGCAGGAGGAACAAATTCAGGATACATTGACAATCCAACTGGAACTTCTGCAAAATTTAGTGCGCCAGAAGGCATTGCCATTGATCCTAGTGGCGCAAAATTATATGTTGCCGATAGAGGTAACAACCTTATACGCGTAATTACTTTAAGTGGTAATTTTCCTGTTTCTACAATTGCTGGGACACGTGGTGCTGGTTCAAAGGATAATGCGACAGGGCTTTCTGCCCAATTCGATAATCCTCTAGATTTGGTAGTAGATAATAACAATACTTTTCTGTATGTGGCAGATTTTAACAATAATACCATTCGTAGAATATCATTAACCGGTACTAACGCAGTTACCACTTTTGCTGGTACAGCAGGTACAGCAGGAAATATAGATGGTATTGGTATTGCAGCTCAGTTTAATCAAATAAGGGGATTGGTAATTGATGGATATGGAAATTTATATGGTGCTGAGCTAGGTAATAATACAGTACGTAAAATAAATACTATTAATGGGCAGACAAGCACCTTCGCAGGCAGTCTATTGGGAGGTGACTGGGTAGATGGGTCGATTTTACAGGGACGATACGGAAGAATAACAAATAGTCAGGCATATTTCGATAATAGTAGTCCACATAATGGCAATGATGCAAAGTTTAATAACCCTATCGGGCTTGCATTTGATGCTACGAGATCATTGTTGTATATCTCTGAAAATGGAGGAAATGCGATTAAGAAAATGTCTGTTAGTGGGTATCAAATTAACCCTGCTCTACCACAAGGCATGAACTTTAATACAACTACAGGACAAGTTTCTGGAACTCCTTCTCAATTTTCGATGCAGACATACTATACTAACGATTTTAATACTGGTAATTCGGGTATTGGGGTTATGTCGGGAAATGCTTTTATGAATGGAGGTATATTATCACTTACACAAAATGCAACCTACCAGTTGGGTGGTTTTACTGTTCCTGCTAGTGGTATAAATGCAGACGGGTATCGGGTTGGTTTTAATCTTATTACTAACAAATATCAATATATCGGTTATGGCTTCAGCTATAGCTTTGGAGACGATGCTGATGCTACATCCACTTCACAATATGCTTCGATTGGTACCGGAACAAAATTGTCTGTTTCTTTTGATTTGTCTACAGGGCAAACTGCAATTTATTGGAACCCGAATGTCTCAACTAGCTCAACACCCATTTACAAAACAAACTCCATTAGTTGGAATAATTCGAACGCTTATATCTCCATCTATATAGATAATAATGGCCTCTTAACATTGTCGGTTAATGGGTCTGTATTTATTAGTAATTTTCAGTTGCCCGCTGCTTATATTAGTGCAAATAAAGCTAATTGGAAACATGTATTTAAGGCACAGACTTGTAATACTTATTTGTGTGCATCTGAAGATTTGTATTCGATAGATAATCTTGTTATACAAGAGGGACGAGGTACTAGTAATTATACGGTTACTGCAAACAATTATTATGGTTCTAATACTGCTACAGTTGCAATCAATATTGTGGATGTTCCTCAATGTTCAATTAATTCGGTAAATGCAATTACAAATTATAGTGCTAATATAAACGCTAGCATTATCGATAAGGGTAATAGTAATGCTATCTCTTCGCGTGGCATCTGCTTTAGTACTTCTCCGTTGCCTACCATTGCTAGTTCTACCATTGCTACAAATACTGACGTTATAAATTTTTCAACTGGGATCCCCGGATTGAATCCTAATTCTATTTATTATGCAAGGGCTTATGCTACTAATTTAGCAGGAACTGGATATAGTAATCAAATTGTATTTAGAACCTTAGCATTGCCACCTGCTAGTAAATATGTTAGCCCAGAAACTTATTTTTTAAATAGTGCTATTCCTAGTTTATCTCCCTCTAATAATGCAGGAATAGTACCAGCAGCCTATTATTCTGAGACCGGTACCATTGCAGGTACTGGTAGTGCAGGTAATGTAGATGCAGTTGGGGCGAATGCTAGCTTTAAAGGTCCAGCCGGTATAGCAGTTGATGTTTTTGGTAATGTTTTTGTAGCAGATATAACGGATAATAAAATTAGAAAAATTGCTGCTGATGGCACAGTAACAACTTTTGCAGGTAGTGGCGTAGCTAGTTCTTTAGATGGCATTGGCACTGCTGCTACATTTAATGGCCCTGCTGGTTTAGCTTTCGGCAGTAATGGCATATTATATGTAGCCGAAAAATCGGGAAATAAAATTAGGTCTATTGATCAAAATGGGAATGTGGTTACTATTGCAGGAAATGGCACAGCAGGCTTTTTAAATGGCATTGGTACCTCTGCAGAATTTAGCGCCCCCTCTGCAATAGCAGTGGATTCGATTGGAAACTTATTTATTGCCGATTATGGCAACAACGCAATTCGAAAAATTACATCTGATGGTACTGTTACAACATTTGCTGGAAGTACTTATCATACTTATAGCGATGGTCTAGGTACCGCAGCGGGTATTCCCAATCCTTCAGGATTAGTATTTGATAAGAATGGTAATTTATTTGTATCTGATTATTGGACAGTTCGTAAAATAACTACTGATGGTAATGTGACAACTCTGGCTGGTAATATTATTGGTAATATGGATCTAGATGGCGTGGGTTCATCAGCCTACTTTAATCTGCTTGGAGGAATTGCCATTGATCAGGCAGGGGTATTATACGTTTCTGAGAAGAGTACTCATAAAATTAGAAAAATATCTCTGTCAGGAGTAGTAACTACTATTGCAGGTACTGGAACTGCTGGTTCAACCAACAATAATTCTGGTATTTCTGCTTCGTTTAATACACCCTTGGGTATCTGTGCCGGTTATAATGGGTTAGTATATATAGCGGATTTCGGTAATCATCTAATTCGTTCTACAAGTTTAAACGGATATACGATCTCGCCAAATTTGCCTGCTGGATTAAGCATGGATTTAACTACCGGAATTATAACAGGCACGCCAACTGTAGCTTCTGCGGCTACTGATTATAGTATTACCTCGCATAATATTGGGGGGGCTTTTGTTGCTAGTCTTAATATTACAGTAAATAGCCCTACTGTATGGGTTGGGTCATCTAGTACTAGCTGGAATACTGCCAGTAACTGGAGTCCGGCTGTTGTACCTAGCATGGGAGCAGATATCAGTATCAGTGCGAGCGCGGCTAATAATTTAGTTCTTGATCAAAATAGAGAAATTGGGACACTTGATTTTGGAACAGCTACTAAGAGTATTTATTTAGGTAATTATAATTTAACTGTTGATGCTGCTATCCTTAATGCAGATGCAAATAGTTATATTAAAACAAATGGAACTGGGCAATTGGTGAAAACGATTAACCCCAATGAGTCTTTTAATTTTCCTGTTGGTAATAATGCGTTAGATATTTTAAGTATTTACAATAAAAATACAAAGAACGATCAGTTCTCGGTGAATGAGTTAGATAATGTATATGCAAATGGTACTTCGGGCAGCACTGTTTCTTTTCCTCATATTAACCGTACCTGGAATATCAGCAAACAGGATGGTAAATTAGGTATTGTTTCCGACGATACTTCTATGATTGGTGTTAATTTCCAATTTATATGGAATGCTGGGGAAGAGTCTGTATCTGGGATACAGAATTATAAATTGATTCACTATAATGGAAGCAACTGGGAATTCGCCACATCTGGTGTATCCACAAGTTCCGCTCAGACAGCTATCAGTCATTATAGCTATGTTGGAAGTTATTCTCCTTTTTCTATTAGTGGCCCTGCAATTATTCCAACACTCACCACTAATGCTTTAACTAGCATAACCGCAACAACAGCAAGTCTAGGTGGAAATATTAGTTCCGATGGCGGTGCTGCTATTAACTCGTATGGTGTTTGCTGGAACACAACAACAGGGCCTACTATTAATAATAACCTGACGAATGATGGAACAGGAACTGCTATATTCACCAGTAATATTTCAGGATTACTAGCAAATACGCTTTATTATGTGAGGGCCTATGCTACCAATAGTATAGGAACAGCCTATGGAAATGAGCTTAGCTTTACTACCTTGCCTTCCGTTTCGTATAGCTCACCCAAAGTATATGTTTTGGGTACTGGTGTAAGCTTAAGCCCAGCAGTCGATAATAATAGCGGACTTACTTATAGTATCAATCCCGCTTTGCCTGCTGGATTAACATTAAATACAACAACGGGTGTAATTAGTGGAACACCTACTGCATTATCAACAGTAACAGTATATACCGTTACTGTTACAAATACTGCGGGCAGTACAACTGCAAACGTAAGTATTACGGTTAATGATGTAGCACCTACTGGGTTAAGTTATACGAGTCCGAATGTATATACGAAAGGAACTGCAATAACAAATCTTACGCCAACCGTTACGCCAACTCTAACAGGAAGCATGTTGACTTATAGTATTAATCCTGCTTTGCCTGCTGGATTAACATTAAATACAACAACGGGTGTAATTAGTGGAACGGCTTCTGCATTATCAACGGCAACTGTATTTACCATAACTGTAACAAATAGTGCGGGCAGTACAACCGCAACAGTAAGCATCACCGTAAATGATATAGCACCAACATCATTAAGTTATACTGGACCGAATGTATATACAAAAGGAACAGCCATAACAAGTTTAACGCCTAGTGTATCAGGAGGTACTGTAACATCGTACGGTATTAATCCTAGCTTGCCATCAGGTTTAACATTCAATACATCAACAGGTGTAATTAGTGGAACAGGGAGTGCCGTTTCTGCCGCTGCAAATTATACCATAACAGCAACCAATAGTGGGGGCAGTACAACCGCAACATTAAGCATCACCGTAAATGATATAGCACCAACATCATTAAGTTATACTGGACCGAATGTATATACAAAAGGAACAGCCATAACAAGTTTAACGCCTATTGTATCAGGAGGTACTGTAACATCGTATGGTATTAATCCTAGCTTGCCAGCAGGTTTATTATTCAATACCTCAACGGGAGTAATCAGTGGAACACCTACGGCAGTTTGTGCTGCTACAAATTATACTATAACAGCAACCAATAGTGGCGGTAGTATTACTAATATTGTGAATATATCTATTGTTGGCTCAATCTGGACTGGTGTAACAAGTGCTGACTGGAATACAACTAGTAACTGGAATACGAATATAGTACCAGGAAATACGGATGATATTATAATACCATCTGGAACAACCAATGCTCCTATTATTAGCAATAATCAGTCCGTGAATAGTTTAACGATTAATGCCGGAGCTACACTTACAGTTACAGGCACATTGAATATAGCCGGTGTTATTAATAATAATGGCATTTTTACAGTTAACAATGGTGCTATCATAATGGTAGGATCCTCGGCCCAAACTATTCCTGCTTCTTGTTTTAGCAATAATACGATTGCTAATTTAACAATTAATAATACTAGTGGTGTTAAAATTAGTGGTGCGTTAAATATTAGTGGGGCACTTAATTTAATTGCTGGAACATTTGCAACGAATGGTAATTTAATTATCAATCCTAATGGCGCTATTATAGGGAATTATGCAAATATCTCGGGGTCAGTTACGCTACAGCAAAATATAATTGGCCAAAGAGGTTGGCGAATCTTTGCTCATCCATTCACGACTGCTAATACATTCAGTAGTCTTGCTATTAATAATGGTATTACAATTCATACGAGTGCATCACAGAATTTGGGAGGTATAACAGACGCCAGAATATGGAGTAACAATAGTAACCTATGGTCAGATGCAGGAACTAGTACATCAGCCAATACACCATATGGATTATTTGTTAGAGGACTGGCAAGTGAAGTAACGGGATTAATTTATACCGGAGGGCCAACTCCTTTTACGTATAGCGTCAGTGGAACATTGAATGGGAATAATTATACAGTTCCTACATCTGATATTTCTAATTTTTCATTAGTAGGTAATCCCTATGCCGCTCCTGTAAATTCACAAGCATTAACAGGTGGCATTCCTCAATCATATTATGTGTACCAGATAGCAGTTTCTGGTGATGGTAAAACTAAAGCCGGTTCTTGGAGTTCAGTATTAACTTCAAGCAATACTTCACCGATACCTGTATTGGGAGTGATAGCTGTTCAAACAGCTGGTGGGTTTTCTATCGGTACTTCAGACATTAATACGACTAATGCAGCTACAAATGGTTTATTTGGAGCAGAGATACCCATTCATTATGCAGAACTACAAGTAGAACAAAATGGGAACTATCAAGATAAGCTATATGTTCGGCTAGATGCAGCAGCAACTATTACTGGAACAGATAAGACTGACTTACCAAAATTCTATAATGATAATGTTAACGTTTATAGTATAACCACAGATAACTCAAGATTAGCTATTGATGCAAGGAATATTTTAAATACGATTCCTCTCGGCATTAATGCAACGATAGGTGATTATAATTTTAAATTAGCGAATAATAATTTACCTATAGGAACCGAACTAACGCTTAATGATAAATACTTAAAAACACAAAAGCTATTAAAGGTAGGCGATACCTGTAATTTCAGCATTACATCAGATACGGCCTCTTATGGAGAGCAAAGATTCGAATTGTTGTTTACTAGTAAAAGTTCTACCATAGCAGCAGCCGGTTTTGCAAGTGCCGGTTTATTAGCTAATGTATTAGGTAATATTACGAGTAATAATCAAGTAGGTGTGGAGATATCTGGTGCCGCTGGAAACGTAACTATTGCGGTAACTGATATAAATGGTAAATCTTTAGGCAGTTTCAATACTACTAATGGAATACAATACATTCAGTTAGGAAACTCGACAAAAGGAATGGTGTTATTACACATAAGCGATAGTAAAAGTAGTATAGTAAAAAAAGTATTAAAATTTTAAATAAAAAGTCATAGCAATAATTAATTACTGCCTAACAAACCTAGCATGGGAAGCATCAAAAAACATATAAATAAAAATCGATCAATAAAAATCGTATTGCCATTAATCATACTATTCACCGTTACATTTATTAGTGCTCATGCACAAGGGCCAGTAGACCCTGGTACAGATCCCGATAATGCGCCAGTGGATGGAGGAATAAGTTTATTAGTAGCAGGAGGATTGGGGTATGGGATAAAAAAAATGAGAGAGCAGCGATTGAATAAGTAAGGCTTTGCTATAAAAGTAACAGCCTCATTTATAACTGATGAAGCTGCTGCTTTTTTTTTTTCAAATACAAGGATAACCGGCCCAAATTCTAGCAAACAATTCTTTTCTAAAGCTGCGATTCAAACAAGCTAGGCCTGCCAATTTTCCCCCAGGCAGGCATTAAAAATAGGCTTATTTCAAATATAATTTTCACCTAAACTGCTAGTAAACTACATCCACGTATATCGCTATTATCAAGTCGGCCCCATACTTCAAAACTGCCATCTTCATATACAACCCCAATATCTTCTGTTGCAATAAAAGAACAACTGTAGATATTGGCAAGGTCAATCACATTTAAAATGCCCCGACCTGATAGCTTTACCTGCAGTGGATCTTCCTCATCTCTCACCAACACTTTCATCCAGGGAGGGCAGGTAAATCGACCTTCCCCATTCGAATAGGCTTGGGATAACAATTCTGTCATGCCATATTCAGAGTGAATGGCTGATACCTTTAATTTATCCATCAAGAACTCATGTACTTCATTTCTGGTTAATTCCTTTCTCCTACCTTTCATACCCCCTGTTTCCATAATGACTGTATTTTGCAAGTTCTGCGGGTAAGATTCTGCAAAGTCTAATAAAGCAAAGGTGACACCTATGAGTAAAGTTTTTTTCTTTTTTTGACCTAACCGCTGTAATGTGGCGTTTAGTTTCTCAAAATCATTCAAATAGAACCCACTATCCTCATTGTTACTAAGCTTAATGAGTTCATCTACCATCATTACTAGAGAGGAATTGTTTCTTTCTAAATAGGAGGGTAATAAACCAATCACGCACCATTCTTCAATATGACCATAAAACAAATCAAATGCTTTTAGAAAACTGTCTTTGTAAAGAGCTATATCTTTTACTAGATGTTTGCTATTGGTAGTTTGTGTAGTTCCACTACTTTCAAAAATTTGTTGGGGTTCAAACAAGGTGGTAGCAACTTTATGGCTTTTAAAGAATGAAATAGGTAAAAAAGGGATATTTAAGAGACTAGCGTTAGGAGCAGCAAATTGCACTTTTTGAGCCGATCGTAATGAGTCGGGGGTGCATTTTAACAAATTACTCCATTGTTGATAAACGGGGTTTTGCTGATATTGAAATTGAAAAGTCTCAAAGGCCTGCTGCTGAAAGTTTTCTGGTATTACTGAGAAAATATTGTTAACAATTGATGGTCCCACTGTATTACGTTGAAATGAATTGATTACTTTTGAAATGAATATACAAGCTATGAAGGCAAAAATATTAATACTATTTGTTATTGCGCTAATTACTAACTCCTGCAATAAAAATATTTATACTACAAGTCCCCAGTTAAGCTTTAAAACTGTGAATGCTACAAGCTTTTCAAATGGCGATCTCATTAGCTTTAACATAGAAGTTACGGATAAAGAAGGAGATATTCAAGATAGTATCTGGATTCAACGCGTTTCTAGAGTTTGTCCTGGAACAGGTGCTTTTGCCTCAATCTATAAGTATAGTATGCCTCAATTTACAGCAACAAAAGACCTAAAGGCCACTATTGAGATTGATTTTAGATATGGTCAAATTAATACGGGATACCCACCTTTACAAGGTTGTGGTAATAAAAACGATACTTCTTATTTCCGATTTTGGATTAAAGACAATGCAGGAAACGTGAGCGATACCATCAAATCACCAGATTGCGCTTTCCTTAAATAATGCGGTTGTCTAAGTCGCTAATACAAGCAATTTTCTTTGGTAATTTCTTTTACGGCATTTGTGCGGTCTTCCTTTCTATGGAAGCCTGTCTTCAACAGTCTTATCCATTAAATAATTTATTGTACTATTTATGCTTATTTGCGGCAACTACGGTATACTATAACAAAGCATATATTACCGAAGCTGCTGCAGATAGTAGCAATATACGCTCCTTATGGTATGCTAGGTATCACAAAAGAGTTATTAAAATACAGGCTTTTCTTAGCTCTATTATTGTTTTTTCTGCCTTTTTTTTAGCGAGAGGTCTATGGCTAAATATTTGGATGATGCCTATTTTACAGTGGGGGGTGTTGCTTATTTTTCCAATGGTGGCAGCTATGTATTATGGTATGATTTTGCCCAGATATAACCTGCGCAATGTTGGATGGATAAAACCTTTTGTGATTGGCTTTGTGTGGGCCGGGTCAATTAATATCTATCCTATTTTATTTCAGTGTATTAAAAATAATCAGCAGTTTAGTTTGCACTTATTCGGAATATTACTTTTTATTAAAAACATGATGTTTATTACTGTGTTATGTATTATGTTCGATATTAAAGATTATGCTACTGATCATAACCAACAATTAAAGACCTTTGTAGTGCGAGTAGGACTTCGAAAAACTATTTTTTACATTATGTTACCGCTTTGTATGATTGGTTTTGGTACTTTTATGCTGTTTACAGTCAGTCATCATTTTCCTGGTTTATGGATTATTTTAAATGCGGTTCCCTTTGTATTGTTAATAACTGTTGCATATTCAATGTGTCGGCGTAAACGTATTCTCTATTATCTTGCAATTATTGATGGCCTTATGCTCGTAAAAGCTATCTGTGGTATTTTTGCAGTCTTACTTATTAAATAAATAATCATGGCAAAAGAAAAAAAAGTCAAATCTATTTTAACAGAATCATCTAATAAGTTTTTAAGAACTTATATGAATACCCCATCGCCCGTTGGCTTTGAGAGTGGAGGACAAAAAGTATGGCTCGAATATATTAAACCCTTTGCCGATACTCACTTTGTAGATCCCTATGGTACGGCTGTTGCAGTGATTAATCCTACTGCTAGCTTTAAGGTAGTGATTGAAGCACATGCCGATGAAATTAGCTGGTTTGTAAACTATATCACCGATCAAGGGTTTATTTATCTAAAAAGGAATGGGGGCGTAGATCACCAAATTGCACCTGCCAAGCGTGTGTTTATTCATGGTAAAAAAGGACTCGTAAAAGCTGTGTTTGGATGGCCTGCTATCCACACGCGTAATGGTAGCAGCGATCAAAAAGAACAACAACCTAAAGTAGACAATCTCTTTTTAGATTGCGGTGCCAAAACTAAAAAAGAGGTAGAGGCATTAGGTATTCATGTGGGCGCTGTAGTTACCTATGAAGAAGGATTTGATGAATTGGCTTATGGTCACTATATCGCACGTGCCTTTGACAATCGTATTGGTGGATTTATGATTGCTGAAGTTGCTCGGCTATTAAAGGAAAATAAGAAGAAATTGCCATTTGCCTTATATATTGTAAATGCCGTACAAGAAGAAATTGGGTTGCGTGGCGCGGAGATGATTGCACGCCGCATTAAGCCGGATATTGCTATTGTTACCGACGTTACACATGATACGCAAACACCCATGATTAGTAAAATCATTGAAGGTGATGTGGCATGTGGTAAAGGACCTTCGCCAACTTATGGACCGGCCGTGCATAATAAATTGTTAGACTTTGTACAAGCAGTTGCAGAGAAGAAAAATATTCCTCTACAGATGCGTGCAGTAAGTAGAAGTACAGGGACCGATACCGATAGCTTTGCTTACTCGAACGACGGTTGTCCAAGTGTATTAATTTCTATTCCGCTTCGTTATATGCATACGACAGTTGAAATGCTTCATAAAAGCGACATAGAAAGTACGATTCAATTGATGTATGAAGTATTACTTGCATTGACACCCAAAACAAATTTGAGTTACTTATAATTCTGCATTTAATTTACTCATAAAGGTCTGTCTCATTTATATTAATAAAATGTGACAGACCTTTATGATTTGTTTAGGACGAGTTATCTTTACTTTCTGAACTTCAATTGGCTGATGCTTGGCTATAGTAATCATTACCCAATCCCTTTCAAAAGCAGACTAATTTATTGGGCTTTTTAAATTGCTTGCCTTTTTGAGATCAGTAATAGTCCTAAAAAGGTTAAACCACCATTGATAATTAACAGTTCTAAGCCTATTTCAAACGATCCAAATAGTTCCTTCTGGTATTTGTCAATCATTAGGCAAATGATTGGAGCCGCTATGCATATATAGGGCACTAGTTTGTCTCGAACAGAACGATGTAATAAAATGCCAAAACTGAATAACCCTAATAAAGGTCCATAGGTATAAGCAGCTACTTTTAATATTACACCAATCATACTTGGATTATTAATCCATTTATATACCAACACAAACAAAAGGAAGATTGCAGCGAAGCTTAAATGAACCCGCTGTCTCATTTTCTTTTTTTGGATTTCGGTTAAATCGGTTCTGCGTTGCAGGCCAATGATATCTATACAGAACGAGGCTGTTAATGCAGTAATGGCACCATCGGCACTAGGAAATAAAGCAGAGATCAACGCAATGATAAAGATGATAGAAACCACAGCAGGCATATGATGCAAGGCAATGGCAGGAAATATTTTATCGCCAATTTCTGTAACGTTTTGTTCCGCTGCATAGAGATACAATAAGCCGCCTAAGAATAAAAACAAAAGTATTACTACCAACATAATAAAGCCCAGTGTTAGCACGTTTTTTTGTGAGTCTTTTAATGTTTTTACCGAAATGTTTTTCTGCATCATTTCTTGATCCATGCCTGTCATAGTAATGGTGATAAATGCACCGGCAATGATTTGTTTTAGGAAGAAAAATTTAGAATTTGTATCACTAAAAAATATTTTTGAGTAGCCTTTATGCTGCATGGCTTCTAAACTACTTCCAATACTCATATGTAGATTACTTAGAATATACACTACACAAAAAATTAAGCCAACTAGCATACAAGTAGTTTGTAGCGTGTCGGTCCATACAATTGTTTTTACACCACCTTCATAAGTGTATAATAAGATCATGATAAGAATAATCATTGTAGTGAGCCAGAAGGGGATATTAAAACTTTGCAGGATGGCATCCTGAAGTATTTTAACCACCAGATAGAGCCTTGCGGTAGCACCTAATGTGCGAGAAAGAATAAAAAATGAAGCGCCAGTTTTATACGAATGTATGCCTAGTCGATTATTTAGGTAATTGTAAATCGACGTTAGATGAAGTCGATAATATAAGGGTAATAACACAAATGCAATCGTAATGTAACCTATCAAATAACCCACTGTAATCTGAAAATAAGCAAAAGATTCTTTTGCAACAGCACCAGGGACACTCACAAACGTAACGCCACTTAGCGATGTGCCAATCATCCCAAAAGCAACTAGCATCCAGTTACTATTTCGGTTGCCGATAAAAAAGGACTCGTTATTGCTATTTCGTCCAGTATACCACGCTACTATCAAGAGGATTAAAAAGTAGGCAATCACAAACGAAAATAGAAGTACGGGCGACATGCATAAAAGTTTTAGTGTAAAATGGTCAACAAGATAAATAACAATTTTGAGACTAAAGACCTGAAAATAAGGAATTTTGAGGGTTGGGTTTCTACTATCCTTACATTCACAAAATAATGGGTTAGCAATAATTGTGGGCGTTCCTAATTGTAAAGGGGCTCTAATGGCTGTTTTAAAACTTGATTTTGCTGGATAAAGCTAGAGGATTAATATTGCCATATAAATAAATTGATATGCAATATAAGAGCTTAGCTGTTTTTTGTGGTAGCAAAAATGGCAATAATATTTTGTTTAATGAACATGCAATAAGCTTGGGTAAATTGCTAGCAGAAAAAGGCATTACCTTGGTATATGGGGGTGGTCGTGTAGGGCTTATGGGCGCAGTCGCAGATGCCGTCATGAGTAATAATGGTAAAGTAATTGGTGTTATTCCAGAACTATTATTAAGCTGGGAACAACAACATTTAGGTATTACCGAATTAAAAGTGGTAAGCGACATGCATGTTCGCAAGAAGATGATGTATGAATTATCAGATGCAGTGATTATCCTTCCTGGTGGTCATGGAACCCTCGATGAATTATTTGAATTCGTTACTTGGAATACCTTAAAGATACATGAAAAAAAAATAATCCTGCTTAACTCAGCAGGATATTATAATCATTTAATTGCTCATGTAGAAGCCATGCAGTCACATGGTTTTTTGCATGAAGACTGGAAACTAAGAATCACTGTTTGTGATAACCCTGAAGCAGTTATTTCTTGCTTGGATGTAAATAGAAATTAATACCAGCCCGTATTATTGGAATAGCGGTGTTATTATTATCACGATATGGCGAATAAAGATCGGTCATTAAATCCATCATGATAACCGTATAAAAACTTGTTTGCCCAATGATCCGTTGCGAATAACCTACACCTGCTAGAAGGCTGCTAGAACTTGTACTAAGCGATGCAATGTCCGATGCCCCTGCATTCATGTTTTTATAGTTGTAATTAATCCAATTGTGCTCAAACTGTCCTTGAATAAAGAATTGCTTGATAGGATATATCCTTACAACAGGACCTCCTCCATAATTAAAACTTCTTTGTCTAATATTGCCATTGTAATATTGATCAGCTCGAATAGACTGGTAGTTGATATTAAATGAAAGTCCAGCATCAATAAACTCATTAAAGCTGTAACCGATTTCTGGTGTGCCGCCAATATTGAAATTATAAGTGCCAACGCCTAATGCCAAACTGCCACCAATATAAAGGTGGTTTCTATCAAATCCTTCAGTACTTGAATTGGCTGGAGCTGAATAAGTAGGGGGAATATATTCTCTTTGTGCAATGGTTCTTAATCCAGTTAATAGTACTAGGCATATGAATAAAACTTTTTTCATCATCTGTTTTTTTATGCAAACCTAAATTATTTATAATAAGTGCTATATTTTTTTGTGTAAAAGATGACCAGGGTAAAATCAAAGCTACTCACTAGTAGCGAACGATCTCCATCATAGGAACCTGTTTTTTCTTTAGCATACTTGCTAAAGAAAAACTAATTTAACCGATACACTTTAAAGTCACTGTACACTTGGTTCTACTTCTGTAACCGAAAAGCAAAGTAGCTAGAGGTATAAGGAAGTGAATCTCGATAGCTAAAATAAATATCATTGTCTACCCAACAGCTAATGTCAGCGTCTTTTTTAAATAGCTGTATATTATATTCTTGATTGGGCTGAAGCAAAAGTGGCTTATCGGTATATTCTTTTAATATAGTTTTAGTAGCATTGCTTTCATTCTTTCTAAAGGGGGTGCAATGGCTTATTTTGAGTTTGAAAGTTTCAATAAAGGCCAGTCTGCCGTTTCGGTATGAGCATTTTTTATAATTGCCTCTAATTTTTCAACGATACTAGGATATTGTATGGCAATATTGGTTGTTTCATGTGGATCTTTTTCCAAATCATATAGTTCTAAGGCGGTAAGCTTATTTTGCGATACATTTATTTTAACCCCTTTCCATTTGCCCAGCCTTACAGCTTGTTTTCCATTTTGTTCATGAAATTCCCAATACAAAAAGGGATGTTGTGGTTGGTTATTTTTATTAAGTAAGGTAGGAATCATAGAAACGCCATCCAATTGTTTCATATTGGAGATATTGGCCCCCGCTAGTTGTGCAAAGGTGGGAAAGAGATCCCAGAATGCGCCAATAAAGCTATTCGTAACATTGCTTTGTATTTTGCCAGGCCACCTAGCAATAAATGGCGATCGGATACCCCCTTCATATAAATCTCTTTTAATACCACGTAAGCCACCATTGCTATTAAAGAATGCTGGATCATTTTGTCCTTCTTTGTGAGGACCATTATCACTACAAAAAACAATCAAAGTGTTGTTTTCAAGGCCTAATGACTTAATCTTTTGTACTACTTCATTTAAGTAGCTATCCAATCTTGTTACCATCGAAGCATATGCGGCATGTGGGTAGGGTTGATAGGCAAGCCCTTCAGTTTTATTTTCTTTTATTTTGGGTGCCGGTTGCTCAATAAAGGCTTTTATATAATTTAAATACACAGAGTCTTTAGGAACCTGCAATGCTGCATGGGGTAGGGTATACGCTAAAAATAGAAAGAATGGAATATTCGCATTTTTGTCGATGAAAGAGAGTGCAGCATGATGTATTATATCGGCTGAATAAACATTTTCAGCTCCATTTTTATTTTCTGGAAAACTCAAACGTTTGTCATCATCCCATATTTCTGTAGGATAATAATTATGTGCGGTTGTTTGGTTGTAGTAACCAAAAAAATGATCAAATCCTTGTTTCAAAGGATCGCCAGTAGATCCAGGGGCCCCCAATCCCCATTTACCATAAGCGCCATTGGTATATCCTTGCCCTTTTAAAATTTTTGCAATGGTGATGGTGGTATCTGGTAATGGCCATTGACCTTCGGGACCGGCAGGTTTATTGCCTCTAACTGGAGTATGCCCTGTATGCTGCCCTGTAATAAAACTTGATCGCGAAGGTGAACAAACTGCTGTGCCACAGTAAAACTGGGTAAATTTCATGCCCTCTTTTGCCAATTGGTCAATGGCGGGTGTTTTTATTTTTTGCTGTCCATAACAACCCACATCGCCATAACCTAGATCATCTGCCATGATAAGGATGATATTAGGCTTAATAGAGCGTTGTTGCTGGGCAAGTGCAAATTCTACGCTGATTAAAAAGGCCAATAATAAGATTGGGTATTTACAAGCTAGCATCATAACGTTTATTATAGCAGGTAGGAATTCATTGGCCTTAGAATAATCCAAACAATTCGCTATCTACTTTAGCAATAATTTCTCCAAAATGCTCTTCGTTTTCTGCAAATTTATTTTTATCGCAATCGATCACTAATAAAGGGCCTTCCTTATAGCTATCCACAAATTTATTGTAATATTCATTCAACTTCTTCAGGTAATCTAAACGAATATTTTCTTCATATTCGCGTCCACGTTTTTGAATTTGTGATACCAGTGTAGGCACAGAGCATTTTAGATAAATCAGCAAATCTGGAGGCTGAACCATTGTTTTAAGTGTTTGAAAGAACTTAAAGTAGTTTTCAAAATCGCGTTTGCCCATTAATCCCATATCGTGCAAATTGGGAGCAAATATATTGGCATCTTCATAGATAGTTCTATCCTGTATAATGGTTTCTGTACCGCGCTGAATTTCGAGTAGTTGGTTTAATCTACTATTTAAAAAGTAAATCTGTAGATTAAAACTCCATCTAGGCATATCCTCGTAGAAGTCCATCAGATAAGGGTTATGGTCTACATCTTCAAATTGAGGGATCCATTTGTAATGCTTGCTTAGCATTTCGGTAAGCGTCGTTTTTCCTGCACCAATATTTCCTGCTACTGCTATGTGTTTTGGTTTTTTTGCCTTTGCCATTTCTGTCTAATATTTACAATGTAGGGGTACTGATTTACGATTATTAAAAATGGTAAATAATCTAGCGGTGAATGTAATGTTTATCTTTTAACTAGCAAAAGGAAGCGCAGGTTTTTAATCTATAAAGTCTTCTTTTTTTATTTCCCCAAAAATTAATAGTCCATTCTGATCGCTTTCCTTACCTCGAACAAGGTGGCTGAAGCGCTGATTCTTGCTTTCTCAGCTCCCTGCTTGATGATCTTCGACAATAATGGCTTATTATTTTGAATATCGGCTGCTTTTTCTCTAATAGGCTTAATAAAGCTCACCATATCTTCGGCCAGTTGTTTTTTCAAGTCGCCATACCGTATGTGGCAACCATTAAAATCTGCTTCAAACTTTGCTACTACCGCCTCTTCACTAACAAGTTTTAGTAGGGTGAAGATGTTTTCTATATAGTCGGGTTTAATGGCATTGGCTTCTGTTGGTCCACTATCTGTTTTTGCCTTCATGATTTTTTTTCGAATCAAATCATCATCATCGGCTAAATACAAGGTATTCATCTGGTTTTCGCTCTTACTCATCTTGCCGATACCATCCAGACTCATAATTTTTACTAGGTCGCTCCCGAAGTTGAATGCTTGTGGTGCTGGAAATACATTGCCATAGCGGTAATTAAAGCGCTCCGCAAAATTTCTTGCCATTTCTAAGTGCTGTTCTTGGTCTTTACCCACTGGTACTTTTACAGCACGGTGAATGAGGATGTCGGATGCCATTAAAACAGGATAGGTTAATAGACCTGCATTTACATTGTCGGGTTGTAATCGTACTTTATCTTTAAAAGTGGTTGTTTTCTCTAGCTCGCCTTTATACGCCATCATGTTTAAGTATAGGTAGAGCTCTGCAATTTCGGGTACATCGCTTTGAACATATAAGGATACTTTTTCAGGGTCTAATCCGCAAGCAATATTTTCTGCTATCACTCGGTGAACACTATTTTGCAATTCCTTTGTATCTGGATGTGTAGTTAACGCATGCCAGTTGGCAACAAAAAAGTAACACTCAAATGCATCTTGCATGCGAACATAATTGCGCATGGCACCAAAATAATTGCCTAGATGTAGAAATCCCGTTGGGCGTATGCCACTTAATACAACCTCTTTACTCATAGAAAGCGAAGATAATTATAGTGGATGGTGAATCGTATAAGTAGCAATATTTTTTTTATCTCAAGCCCCCAATTAATATTATAGCTACTTGAAATAGTAGTTTCTAGCCTTTAATTGGACGGATAATAGTTTGTTTACTCCCCATCTGCTTCTATCATCTTTAGTTGTTGCCAACTTGTTTGTTTGATGTTTTTCAGTAAGAAATATAATAAGCCTAAGGATACTATGAACACCAGTAATATGGCAATTACATTTTTATAAATGAAGAAATGTAATAAACCAATTGCGCCGCTAATAAGAAGCATTGAGAGCGTTCTAATAAATTGGCCCGACTTCTGGGCCATGGTGGCCGATTTAGAAAAAGGCAAGGACCGGTACCCAATGGCAATGATGGTATAGATAATTACTAATTGATTACAGATGCCTAATATAATATTGGGTATAATTGAGGGTCCACCCAATATGGCAGCTACCACAATCAAAATAAGGGCAACAATGATATAGAATTGAAAGAGCATGGCCTTAATACTTCCACTGATCACCTTTCCTGGATGTGATAATGGAACTATAAAGAAGATCCATGCCGCCTTGAACTTTTCGGAGTAGGTTATTTGTGTAATGGCAGTTAATACTAATATGCTTGATAAATAGATACTGAATATAATGACTGAGACCGACCTTGCATTTTCGCTTCTAAAATCTTGCATATTGACTCCCTTCTTATCGTTCAAGAGCATCATAACAATGATTACAATTATATAGCCAATGCTAGGATATACTTTAACTTTAAAATCTCTGCTGCGTGCCATGAGCTTCCAAGAAAATAAGAAGCCCATTTTTTCGGTAGGATGGGTAGTTACAATATTGGCAAGTGAATTTCCAATACTTTTTTGTTGCTGTAGGGTAGTTTTTGTGACTGGCTTCGTTGCGCCATCACTTCCTGTGATCATCGATAATTTTTGATTAAAGGAAGGAGCCAAGTATTTGACCACTATATATACACTCAATAATGGTAATGTGAGCGAGGCCAAACTGCCTAAGCGTTCTATGCTGGAGGCATGCAAGGTGAACAGACTGTTAAATGCACAAGCAAACCAATACGGAGGTGCTATTATGAGCCATTTGCTATGTGCAACATTCAATTGCTGCATGCCTGTTTTGCCAAGTAATCGAGGCAAAAGTTGGGAGGCAGCATAAATAGAAATCGCAAAGAAAATTTGTATATAACTAATTATATTTTTAAACTTTTCTGGTGTTGTTAATTGTAAGATGATGATGTAAATGGCATTAATTAAAAACAGGCTGAAAAGTGTTGCCAGCAGAATCAAAAATAAAAACAAGACCGCTGCAATTAACAGATAATGGAATCCTACATATAGTATGGCTGGTATTGCCATGGGTAATAAGATCTTGCAGGTATGTATTAAAATATGCAGGAGCCTAGCTAACACAAAGGTGCTATCGTTTACTGGCTTAGGTAGAATAATATAATTATCCCGAACATCTATTAGTACAGAAGTGAAATCGGATATGAGTGTCATACACAAGAATGTGATGAACATAGAAAAGTATAAGGTAAAATGGGTGATATTGTCTTGTCCCATGCCAAAAACAATCAAGAAGAAACAACCCATAACGGCACTAACAATCATAGTTCCAATGGTAGCCCTACTTATTTTTTTTGTTTTTTTATTTGCTCTTTGTCTGGTTTGCATGATAGCGCTAGGCCTTCTATCGTCCATGAGCAGTTTAAATTGAAGGATGGCCTCCAATTGAGGTATTGAAATGCCCCAATTACTATAAATTTTCGAGGGGGCTAATACTATTTTGAGTAAGATCTTATTAACAATGTTCATGTGGTATCGTATTGGCGATTAGTCGAAGGCACTCATTAATTGGTTGGCTGCGTTTCCAGCAGCATCATGCGAGGTAAGTTGCGAAAATATTTGTTCCAGACTTTGATTTCCTTCCTGCTGTTTTAAAGCTTCAAAGCTACCGTCGGCAACAATAACCCCCTTGTCAATTAATACAATTCGGTCGCTCACTTTTTCTACAACATCCATCATATGGCTACAATAGAAAATGGTTTTACCATCCTTGGCTAGTTTGCTGATTAAATCTTTAACCATGATTACGCTATTGGCATCTAAGCCACTAAGTGGTTCATCCAAAATAATGATTTCGGGATTATGTAAAAGTCCTGATGCTAGCAATACTTTCTGTTTCATACCCTTGCTAAAAGTATCCATTCGTTGTGCTAAGTTATCTTGTAAACCAAAAGCTGTCATCATTTTATGAATGCGGTCATTGCAGAGGGTTTCTTCCATCCCATAGAGCATGCCCATAAACCCAAGAAATTCTTGTGGTGTTAGCACATCGTATAATTCGGCCAATTCGGGCACGTAGCCAATTATACTTTTTGCTTTTAAGGGGTCTTTTTTTAAGTCAATGCCATTAATGGTTACCTCGCCTTCATAATCGGAAAGAAGCCCGCAAAGAATCTTTACCGTGGTGCTTTTTCCGGCGCCATTAGGACCAATATAGCCTAATACCTGCCCTCGGTTTACTTCTAGGTTAATACCCTTTAATACCTGTTTGGTACCGTAATTTTTTGAGAGGTTTTTTATACGAATGATGGGTGTATTGCTCATGGCATGAAATTAATGTAAAACAGCGCTAGTTAAATAAATGGGATAACCTTTTTTTTACAGGAACCTTTTCAGCGCAAGCTATTGGTAAAGCTTTTTTATATCTATTTTGTTACTACAGTTAATTTTGGGTAAGTCTAACCCTAGTGCATAGCGCGGACTTATTCGAGAATTATTCGAATTTATAGCCTTCAGTAGCCTTTGTTTTCCGAATAAGTCTCGAATAATCTATGATTTTAGGTGGCTAATCTGGTTGATTTGGTACCTAAAACTCGGGAAAAATGCAACCTTACTGTTGAATGAACAATTATACCAAAGGCTAAACGCTAGTTAATCTTTCTTTTTTAACAAACACATGTTACAAAATATAGCCCAGCATCGGATATTTGTGTAAATATTAAAATCAGGCCCATTAGTCAGACATCCAACATATTAGCTTCTCCCATTGAATATTTAAAAGGTGTAGGTCCTTTGCGGGGCGATCTGCTAAAAAAGGAGTTGGGCATTTTTACGTTTCAAGACTTGTTGGAACATTTTCCCAATAGGCATATCGATAAAACACAGATTGGTAAGATTAATGAGATTACACAACAAACAGAATATATACAGGTTGCTGGAACATTAATTGACTTTGAAGTATTTGGAGAGCGTCATACCAAGCGACTAGTGGCACATGTTCGGGATAACACCGGTATATTGGAGCTAACTTGGTTTCAAGGAATTAGTTGGGTGCATAAAAATCTCTATGTGGGCAGCACTTACTTGATATTTGGCAAAGTGGGCTTTTTTAACGGTAAACCACAGATTGTACATCCAGAAATTGAAGTTTTTGTTCCAGCCGTGGCCGATGGTAAAGCCTTTTTAGAACCCGTATATCCTACTACCGAAAAATTAAAGGCAAGGGCTTTAAATGGAAGGCAACTGTCTAAACTTACTTATGCTTTATTTACTGTACTAGCGGAAAAAGATATTGAAGAAAATATTCCTATGGAGCTAGTGCAACGATTAGGGTTAATGAATCGGTATTTGGCCTTTCGTTCGGCACATTTTCCTCAGTCGGATGAATCCTATAAACAGGCTATTTATCGATTAAAGTTTGAAGAATTTTTTATTGCCCAAGTACGTCTAAATCTCATTCGTTTACAAAGGCATAAAGTGAGTAGAGGGCTTGTTTTTGAAAGAGTAAGCGATTATTTCAATGGCTTTTATAATCATCACTTGCCTTTTCAATTAACAGGGGCACAGAAGCGAGTACTGAAAGAAATACGAAATGATACCGCACATGGTCATCAAATGAACCGATTGTTGCAAGGAGATGTGGGAAGTGGTAAAACCATTGTGGCCTTATTAAGTATGTTATTGGCTGCCGATAATGGCTTTCAGAGCTGCATGATGGCGCCAACCGAAATATTGGCGCAGCAGCATTACAATGGGTTAAGTGAGCTATTAAAAGAGATGCCCTTAGAAATTGCATTGTTAACAGGTAGTACTAAGACCAAGGAACGTAGAAGAATATTACAAGGATTATTAGACGATACGATCCATTTTGTTGTAGGTACACATGCCATCATTGAAGATGTGGTGCAGTTTAAAAATTTAGGCTTAGCTATTGTTGATGAACAACATCGTTTTGGGGTGGCTCAAAGGGCTAAACTATGGAATAAGGCCACTATACCGCCACATATGTTGGTAATGACAGCAACCCCCATTCCTAGAACATTAGCCATGACGGCTTATGGCGATTTAGATTATAGTGTTATGGATGAGTTGCCTCCTGGACGGACTCCCATCTTAACCGTACATCGGCATGAAACGGCAAGGGCTAGTGTGATGGATTTTGTTAAATCGGAGATTGATAAGGGCAGGCAGGCTTACTTTGTATATCCACTTATTGAGGAAAGCGAAAAATTAAGCTACGAAGATCTGATGCAAGGGTATGAGCAGGTAAAGTCGTTCTTTCCCGATCATAAGTATCAGATTAGCATGGTGCATGGTAAACAGCCTGCCGATCAGAAAGCGGTTAATATGCAACGATTTGTGAGTGGCGATACCCAACTATTGGTTGGTACTACGGTGATAGAAGTGGGCGTTAATGTACCCAATGCTAGTGTAATGGTCATTGAAAGTGCCGAAAAGTTTGGATTATCGCAATTACACCAGTTGCGTGGTAGGGTAGGTAGAGGCACTGAAAAAAGTTTTTGCATATTATTAACGGGTAGCAAAGTAAGCGTTGATGGCAGAGAACGTATCAATATCATGTGCGCAACCAATGATGGGTTCAAAATTTCCGAAAAAGACCTTGAAATACGTGGTCCTGGCGATATTGAGGGTACTAGACAAAGTGGGGTATTGAATTTTAAGTTGGCAAGTATCATTAACGACAAAGACCTGCTAGAATTAGCTAAGTTGGAAGCCGAAAAGTTGCTACATGAAGATCTAGAAATAAATATGGCAAAAAATTTGCTGTTGAAAAGGTATCTCCAACTACAAAAAGGTAAAACAAGTTGGAGTAAAATTTCGTAATTCATTTAATAGCGATACTAGCTAAATTTATGATGCTGCGAATGCAGGTACTTTGGCTAGTAGCATAAATGATGTTTTGATATTGTAATAATCAATTATGTTCGATGAAAATACTTAGGTTAATCGTTATTTTTCTTTTTTGTAATAGCTCCTTCATACGGCTAAGTGCGCAATCCTATCTTGAATTTGTTGAAAATAAAGGACAATGGGATAAGCAAGTGGTATACAAGGGCGAATTAACAACGGGTGCATTCATTTTAAAAGCCGATGGGGGCTATAGAATGGTTTTGCATAACCATGCAGATCTTGCTGGGCTTACTAATTCGCATCAACTAAAAAATATTTCGGATACTGTGGTTTCAAAAGTAACTGCCTCTACGGTAAATAAGACTGCAGCAAGTAAGTCGACTACTCGTACGCTTCATTCGCATGTATATGAGGTAAAATTTTTAAATGCAAATCCACACCCATTAGCTCTGCCCGATAAGCCATTGACTACCTATAATAATTATTTCATTGGGAATGATTCTTCCAAGTGGGTAAGCAATTGTAAAGTGTTTAATGCCATCACTTACAAAAATATTTATCCCAATATTGATGTTAGATATTATACCAATAATGGCCAATTGAAATACGATATTATTGTTAATCCCGGTGGAGATGCCCATAATATAGCACTTTATTTTGATGGAGTAGATGCCTTGAAATTAAAAGAGGGTATCTTAACTGTGAAGACTTCGGTGGATGAAATAAAAGAGATGCCACCCTATTCATTTTCGGTACAAGCATTAGGTCGTAAGGAAGTAGGCTGTAGTTATGATGTAAAAGGAAATGTAGTTCGATTTCGGTTAGAACAAGGTGTTTCAAAAACGGCAACCCTAGTGATAGATCCAACACTTGTTTTTTCTACTTTCTCTGGAAGTAAAGCAAGTAACTGGGGGTATACTGCAACCTATGATGCAGCAGGAAATTTTTATGCCGGAGGTATCGTTTTTGGTGCCGGTTTTCCTGTAAGTAATGGGGCTTATCAAACTAACTTTGGTGGAAATAATCCCAATGGATTTGATATTGGCATTATTAAGTTGAGCCCAGATGGAACCAATAGAGTTTATGCTACCTATTTAGGAGGTTCTGGCGATGAACAGCCTCATAGTTTAGTCGTAGATGGTGCAGGTAATTTAATTATTGCCGGAAGAACTTCTTCGGCCGATTATCCTACAAAAGCTCCGTTTAAATTTGGGTCATGTGGGGGGCCTTGGGATATTATCTTGTCTAAATTAAGCGCAGATGGGCAATCATTGATCGGATCACTGGTGATTGGTGGGTCAGGGGCTGATGGAGTAAATATACAAGATAAAGAAGTAAACTGTCCAGGATCTACTTCCAATAGTTATGGCAAATGCGATATTTCGCTACGAAGAAATTATGGCGATGATGCCCGTAGTGAAGTAATTCTTGATGCAGCGGGTAATATTTATTTAGCGTCTTCTACACAATCCTCAGATTTTCCGACTACAAGTAATGCATTTCAGAAAACAAATCATAGTACCTCCCTAGGTTACTTGCAAGATGCGGTTGTTATTAAGACCTCGCCCGATTTAAGTAGTATTTTATTTAGTACGCTATTAGGAGGTAGCAATGATGATGCGGCTTTTGTATTGGCTATTAATCCGATTGATCAAAATATTTATGTTGCAGGAGGAACCGCAAGTGCAGATTTGCCTGGCATTAGTAATGCAGCTGTTATACAAAACACTTTTCAAGGCGGCAATTGCGACGGTTTTGTTTCTATCATTACTAACGACGGTTCTTCGCTTATTAAAACGAGTTATTTTGGTACGGCTAATGATGAAAATATTTATGGGATTCAATTCGATAAATTTGGCTTCCCCTATATTATGGGAACCACAACTGGCACTACTTGGCCTATCAAAAATGCAACCTATCACGATGTGGGAGGAAAACAGTTTATTGCTAAGTTGCTGCCCGACCTAACCGATTATGTTTATTCCACGGTATTTGGAACCAATAGTAGTCAGCCCAACATTTCACCTACGGCCTTCCTAGTAGATAGGTGTGAGAACGTATATGTGTCGGGTTGGGGCGGTTTAGGAAATAGTGGTACAGGCTACCAAAGTAGTGGTACGAGTGGCTTAAATGTTTCGCCCAAACGCTTACAACAAACAACCGATGGGAGTGATTTTTATTTCTTTGTATTAGAACGAAATGCTAACTCCATGCTATATGGTGATTGGTTTGGCCAGAATGGAGGAAAGTATCCCGATCATGTGGATGGCGGAACCAGTAGGTTCGATCGGAATGGCATCATTTATCAGGCCATATGTGCTAATTGTAATGGCCCACTTGGCATATTCCCAACAACGGCTGGTGTATGGTCTCCTAACAATGCGGCCATTAATGCTGGTCAGGGAGCCTGTAATCTTGCTGCGATTAAAATACGTTTCGACTTGGCTGGTGTATCGGCGGGTATTCAGTCTGCCATTAATGGTCGGTTGAGAGATAGTTCGGGATGCGTTCCTACGGCTGTTCTTTTCTCCGATACAATAGGGTTAGCAAAACAGTATATTTGGAATTTTAATGACGGTAGCCCACAGCAAAAAACCAATTACGACACTATTAGCCACACTTTCCTAAATACAGGCATCTACAAAGTGATGATGATTGGGATAGATTCGAGTAGTTGTAATATTTCCGACACCTCCTATCTCACCATGCGTATTAGAAATGATGAGGCTGCTTTAAGTATGGCCGGTAATAAACTACCACCTTGTACTTCCATGTCATATCAATTTACGAATACTTCTATATCTCCACCAGGAAAGCCTTTTGGTGCAAATTCATTTCTGATTAATTTTGGAGATGGAAGTTCTCAAACTATTGGAGCAGGTACAGTAACACACACTTATGCAGCAATAGGCAGCTATCGGGTTTCATTAGTATTGGTTGATAGTAACTATTGTAACCAAGCTGATAGTGCTTCCATCACTATACGTCTTGCCCCCAATGTAAAAGCACAATTTACCACCCCTGCTCTAGGCTGTTTGCCTTATACAGCCAACTTTACCAATACCTCTATTGGGGGAACAGATTTTGTTTGGAACTTTGGTGATGGCACTAATTCTACACAAGCAAATACAGTACATCAATACCTTATTGCAGGTAATTATACCATACAGCTAGTTGCTAATGATTCGGCTACCTGTAATAAAACAGATACGGCAAGTTTCGCTATTAATGTTAGTGGTCTTCCTACAGCTAGTTTTACAGTATCTCCTCAGCCCCCGATAACTAACAAACCCCTATTGTTTACTAATAATTCATTGGGTGGTGTTTCGTATAAATGGTATTTTGGTGATGGAGATTCGCTACTTTCTAGTAGTTTGATAGGAGTAAACCATACTTATAATTCTACGGGTACTTATAATGCTTGTTTAATCGCTATGAATGCTAACGGATGCACAGATACTACCTGTCAGAATGTAAATGCAATCATTATACCTTTATTTGATGTTCCCAATGCCTTTAGTCCTAATGGTGATGGGGTAAATGATAAGGTATTTATTAATGGATTTGGTATTACTAGCATGAAATGGAATATTTATAATAGGTGGGGAACGCTGGTATATGAGAGTAGTGATAAGGCTGCAGGATGGGATGGAACGTATAAAGGAAAGTTACAAGCACAAGATGTGTACCATTATACTTTGCAAGTGGTAATGAGTAATGGAGCTAAGTATAGTAAAGAAGGAGATATTACATTATTAAGATAATGAAATGAACAAAGTACTCAAAAAGAATATTATTTTTTTAATTATAGCATTGTATTTCTTTGCTTTTAACCTGGGGGCTCAAGCACTTCATTTTTCGCAGTATTTTAATGCACCCTTATTAGTTAATCCTGCTAATACAGGCTTTGCGCCAGATTTTGACTATAGAGTAGGCGTAAATTATAGAGACCAATGGCCAAGCTTAGGGAACCCTTATAAAACAATGAGTGCTTGGGGTGATGCACAGCTATTGGGAAATAGGCTAGAAAACGGATGGGTAGGCATTGGTGGTGCTTTATATAAAGATGTAGCAGGAAGTGGTAGCCTTACTTCTAATAATGCCAATATTTCGGTGGCTTATCATCAAGTTTTGGGCTATAATAGTTTAATTAGTGCAGGCATGGGATTGGGTTTCGTTAATAAAAGAATAGATCTTACAAAACTCACTTTTAATAGTCAATGGACAGGTAATTTTTTTGATGGATCGATCAACTCGAATGAGCCATTTTCCAATAGTGCAGTTAATTATTATGATTTACAATTAGGGGTGAATTATGCCTATTTTGCTTCAGATAATATGTATGTAGAGGGTGGAATAAGTGCCATGCATTTAAATCATCCGAAAGAAAGTTTTTATGCCGATAATGCTTCAAACATGGGTGAATTGCCTGTAAGGTATACTGCCTTTTTAAATACTAGAATTAAAATTCAAAATCTTTGGATTATTAATCCCAATATATATGTAAGTAAGGTGGTCAATGCCTATGAAACGGTAATTGGATTTAATGCAAACCGTAATATAGATATGGGGAATGGGGATAACCAATTAATTTTAGGGCTCTATTACCGAAATAACGATGCATTGATTCCTATGCTTGGATATCAAGTTAATCATTTAAAAATAACCTTGAATTACGATGCCACAATATCATCATTAGGTGCTGCTAATGCTGCCAATGGCGCATACGAATTATCGATTGTATTGAATGGTATTTATGGTAATGGCGATAAAACAACAAAGTCGGTAAGATGTCCTAAAGGAGTAAGCTTCTAAAGCGATTAGAATAAGGTTTGTACGCCATTGGCCGTCCTAAATTCATGTTGTAGTAACCACTTCTTTCTCCATAATCCACCGCTATAACCTGTTAAACTTTTGTCGCTGCCTATTACACGATGACAAGGAACAATAATGGCTATTTTGTTACGGCCATTAGCCGAGGCGGCTGCTCTAATAGCTTTTGGATCGCCTAGGCGTTTAGAGATGTCAAGATAACTAACTGTTTTGGCAAAGGGGATCTCTAATAATTCGCTCCACACTTTTTGCTGAAAAGCTGTACCCTCCTGATGTACTGGCACTGAAAATTGTTTCCTTCTGCCTGCAAAATATTCAATGAGTTCTTCGGTACATTGGTGAATAATATCGCTGATGCCAGGTTCGCCATGCACCATTTCTTCTTCATTGTCAATGAAACTAATTTCAGCAATATAGCTCTCTGTACCGCCTATTTTTAATAGTCCTACGGGACTTTCGTAATATGTGAAATAGAGTTCGTTCATGAATAAATTTAGGGTGTCCAGTTTGTATATACGATTTTGGACACAATAAAATTACCTGATTAATTTGAACCTTAATAAAATATTATCCAATCAATAGACTTAGTCTAACAAGTTGGCCAATGTTTGTAATTCTTTTTGTTTAAACTCGTTGGAAGGGAGGTCAAAACATTTAGCAAGTTCTTCAATTAACACCTGAATAATTTTTTTATGTGAGAGGGGTTTATAATAAGCTGCTGTGGCAGGAATATTAATACGTTTAAAATAATTTTCAAGGTCTTTATGCGAATAAGCTTGGCCATTTACGCCATCTACATAAAAGTGGATCTTCTCTTGTGGGTGACCTTTATACGTCAATGGGTCATAATCGGAATGATAAAATGCAATGATCATTTGCTTTGGAATATTTATCACTTTTGCATTAATATCAAGTAAGTCGCACATAACTTGATAAATGATACCATTGCTGATTGCATTGCCATTTTTGCTTTCTAATACTTTATGAATATAGAATTCATCAGGGTTGTTATAATTTACTTCAACTCCTTTCAGTTTATAATAGTTGTATAAAATGCTCGATAATACATTCGCTTGTTCGAGTGGGGTAAGATAACTGTTCAATTCCAGCCAAACATTTCTTCTAATCTTCTCGATCTCTTGTAATATAGGTGTGGTAGGTATGTCGGGATATTGAAACTTCGAAATTAATAGTGCACCAAACAATAAGTCGTGATAGGCGCTTTTACTCCATTCGGTTAAATCATGGGTCAAGTCGCTATAATGTAAACGATGAATCAGTAATTCAATACGTTCCTGTACCTCTTCGGTTAAAGTATTTTCCCATAGTTCTTCGAGGTTAGGAATGATGCTTTTGCCAAATCCTACAATTTTATCTGAAACCGGCCTATACACTTCTTCATCTGGATCGTCGATCAGGGTAAATAGCGCATTGATTTCTTTTGTTTGTTGCATAGCTCTATTGTTTAATTAATGGCACCCATTTGAATTCTTTTAAAAATCAAGACCATTTCAATAATCAAACTAAATTATTTTTTCTTGTATAGCAATCATTAAGTTATTCTATGCCTGTGGAAACATCTTTTTTTTCGGTATACAATGTTTCATTTCTTTTTTCGTTAACTGGCTTTTTTTGATTTAAAACGGTAGGATTTAGCGTATGCTATTCGCAGAAGTGAACCAGTTTTGAGGCTGGGGATAACTTTAGTCCTTTTATTTTCTTTTCAAGATACTCATCTAGTCGTGCATTGATGGCCATTTTTTCTAAGGTCGATCAAAATTTTCTTATCTAGTTAAGCAATCTAAGCCCTATGCTTCGAGGATATATAATTTTGTAAGAGATACTATTGATTCTATACTACAGGAGCCTAAAGGGTATATTATTAAATTTTGCTTGCCTATCTTATCAAAATTTTATTGCACCTAAAACTTAAAAGTATAAAGCTTCAGATGTAGTCTGAAGCTTTATACTTTTAGTATGGGCCGATGATCTATTTTTTAGCTACCTTCTTTGTGGCAGCTTTCTTTGTCGCTGCTTTTTTTGTCGACCCTTTTTTAGGGGCTGCTTTTTTTGAAAAGGCATTAGGTACTTGCTCCTCAATCATTTTTTTGATGATATCGATATCAATATCTACAAGATCAGCAGCTTCATATTTAGTGCCATCTGCTTTTTTGCCCAGCTTCAGCATTTTTTTCTGAAAGCGGATAAATGCACCCCAACGGCCATTCTCAATGCTTATTTTTTCGGCAGGCCATTGTTTAATAAAGCGGTTTGCCTCTTTGTCCATTTTCTTTTCAATGAGCGCTTCTAAATCGGATTGTTGAAGATCATCAAAATTGTAAGCCCTCGGTACATTAATGTACATATTGTTCCATTTAATAAATGGTCCAAAGCGGCCTTTCCCTTTCGTTATTGGCATTTCTTGGTAATGGCCAATAGGAGCGTCCACCAGATGTTTTTCTTGTATTAATTGAATAGCTCTATCTAATTCAATTGTGTGTAAATCTTCGCCTTTGGGTATCGAAATAAACTGTTCGCCCAGCTTAATATAAGGACCAAATCTACCCACATTAACCGATAGCTCTTGCCCTTCGTATTCACCAATGGTTCGTGGTAATTCAAACAATTCCATGGCCTCTTTCATGGTGATAGTTTCAATGCTTTGGTTTGCTTTTAACTTGGCAAAACGAGGCTTTTCGGCTTCATTGTTCGAATCGCCTATTTGAACCATTGGTCCGTAACGACCCATACGTGCAATTACTTTCTTACTAGTTGCTGCATCCATGCCCAACTCGCGTTCGCCTTTAGCGCGCTCTGCATTTTCTAGCGTATGTTCAATGCCTACATGAAAGGGTTTGTAAAAGGTATCAATCATGGTGTTCCATTGAATCTTACCTAGTGCAATCTCATCAAATTCGTGTTCTATATCGGCAGTAAAACTATAGTCCATCACTTTTGTAAAGTGTTGTTTTAGAAAATCAGTTACTACAATGCCTAAATCGGTAGGGAACATTTTTTGTTTTTCTGCGCCAGTATTTTCCGACAAGATAGCTTTTTCAACATTATTTGTTTTCGTAAGCCTTAATAGATTTATTTCCCGCCTAATACCTTCTTTATCTCGTTTCTCCACATAGTTTCTTTTAACAATAGTAGAGATTGTAGGGGCATAGGTAGAGGGTCTGCCAATGCCTAATTCCTCGAGTTTCTTTACTAATGAAGCTTCTGTATATCTTGCTGCCGGTCGAGTATATTTTTCGGTAGCAGTCATTTCTTTGAATTCTAGCTGCTGACCTGTTTGCAATGGGGGTAAAATACCTTCGGTGTCTTCTTCATCCTCTTCGTCTTTTCCTTCGAGGTATACTTTTAAAAAGCCATCAAATTTCATTACTTCGCCTGTTGCTGTCAGTTGCTCTTTATTAGTAGAAATATTGATTTTAGCAGTCGTTTTTTCAAATTCAGCATCACTCATTTGAGAGGCAATGGTTCTTCTCCAAATCAGTTCATATAATCGTTTAGTCTCATCATCCGAATCTGTTTTATTATTCATGTAAGTAGGCCGAATGGCTTCATGCGCCTCTTGTGCACTTTCGTTTTTATTTTTAAACTTGCGTGGCTGGTGGTACTTATTTCCGTAGGAGGTATTAATTTCGTTACTGATATCTGCTAAGGCGGTATCACTCAAATTAATGCTATCGGTACGCATATAAGTGATTTTACCACTTTCATATAGCTTTTGTGCAAGTAACATGGTTTTACTAACACCATACCCCAGCTTTCTAGAGGCTTCTTGTTGTAGCGTAGAAGTAGTGAAAGGAGCAGCAGGGGAACGTTTACCGGGCCTAATAGCGATGTCGGCTACTGTATAGTTGGCAGCTTTACAGCTTTCTAAAAATGCCGATGCGTTTTGTTGGGTGGCTACTTTAGAAGGACCATCGGCTTTAAAAGTAACTTTTCTGCCATTTATGTCGTCTGCAGCAAAAAAGGCTTCTACCTTATAACTACTCTCACTTGTAAAATGGTTAATTTCCCGCTCTCTTTCTACAATCAGTCTTACAGCTACACTTTGCACCCTTCCGGCACTTAAGCTACGTTGCATGCCAATCTTGCGCCATAATACTGGACTTAATTCAAAGCCTACTAGGCGGTCAAGAATTCGGCGTGCCTGTTGGGCATTCACCAAATCCATATTAATCTTTCTAGGATTCTGAACAGCCTTCTTAATGGCAGGGGCAGTAATTTCGTGAAATACAATTCGCTTCGTGGTTTTTGGATCCAATCCTAATACCTCGGCTAAATGCCAGCTAATGCTTTCTCCCTCACGATCCTCATCCGATGCAAGCCATACTTCATCTGCTTTTTTGGCCAATAGTTTCAACTCTTTAACTACTCTTGATTTTTCGTCAGGAACAATATATCGGGGTAAATAGTTATTGTTTACATCAATGCCCATATCGTCTTTTTCAAGATCGCGTATATGACCATAGCAACTTTTTACTTCAAAGTCTTTACCGAGAATTTTCTCGATGGTTTTTGCTTTTGCCGGTGATTCAACTATTAATAAGTTCTTTGCCATTCTTGATGTTGAAATATGAATTATCTATCTGGCTGTATGCTATTTTTAAGCAGATTTATATGGTTCTAATATATTTTTTTAGAACCTACTGCTACTATTAGAATAGCATTATGCCAGTGCAATATTAGTTTAAACCATCAAATCAGAAAAAATCTTACCACAATTAAAAAAACGAAACAATCCGATGGGCTACATTTTCATCTTTATAAATATTGCTATGTCCCAACCCTTTTGTTTCAAAGAAAGTAACATGTGCCAAATTCAATTTTTGCACTTTACTAGCATCTGGAAAGGGGCAGATGGGATCGTCTATATCGTGTAACCAGAGCGTGTTTGCCCTTATTTGATGTATGGCTCTACTGATAGAGAAATAAGACATTGGATTTTGGGCCTGATGCACCAAAACTTCTTCAAACTTTGTTTTCAAAGAATTGGGCAGCTGTAAGCGGTTAAAAAAATGATGAATGGCTGTATTTGTTTCTGTTGCAGGAGCAATTAATACTAGTTTTTCGAGTAAATGCATCTTTTCTGCGGCAAGTGATGCGGCCAAACCGCCAAGTGAATGTGCCATTATTCCGTATAAAGGGCCATATAATTCATTAATTTTCAAAATCATATCATGATATAATAGCGCATTGATGCTTTTTCCGCCACTTAATCCATGTGCAGGAGCATCAAAGGCCAATACCTCAAAGCCTCTATGCTGAAGTTGTTCAATATAATTATTGAATTTGTAGCAATAACTGTTAAACCCATGCACAACGAGGATTCTTTTTCCATTGGAGCTAGAAGGTCTCCATATCCAACCATATATTTGTGTTTGGTTTAGTTTAAATACCAATGTTTCGCCCATACGAAAGATTGCTGGTGGCTCATTGTTAGGGTTGCTTTTGGTGGGTTTGCAAAATAGGACAAAAGCTATTTTAGCTGCTCTAGTTGCTGATATAATTGCTATGGTTCTGATTTTAATAGAATAATATCCAATAAAAATTTGTTGAATAAGTTGCTTCATCATAATACTTCAAAGATATGCAGGTTGTAATGATTGGTTCGGGCAATGCCGCTTCGGTGATAGCAAAATTAATACTTCAAAGTGGTCATGATATTATACAGGTGGTAAGCAGACATAGGGCACACGCTGTAAAACTGGCCAATTTTCTGAATGCTGCTGCTACAGATAGTATATTAGAAATTAGCCAAGATGCCGATATCTACGTCATAGCAGTATCGGACGATGCAATAAGCGTGGTTGCAGACCAACTTCATTTGAACAATAAGCTGGTAGTTCATATGGCAGGTGCTGTGTCGAAAGAAGTACTAAAAAATGTGTCAGCCAGCTATGGTGTATTATGGCCTTTACAATCTTTACGGAAGGAAATAGACCATATTCCGAACATTCCATTCATTGTTGATGGAAATGATCAGGCAACAACCAGCAGGATAGCCTTGTTTGCTTCCTCACTATCCAAAACGGTAAAGGTTGCTAATGATACGGAACGCCAAAAGTTACACCTAGCTTCTGTAGTGGCGGCTAACTTTGCCAATCATTTTTATGCATTGGCCCAAGAGTTCTGCCTCCAGGAAGCAATCGATTTTAAATTAATTATTCCCTTAATGATTGAAACTGCCGAGCGTATTAAAACACATGCTGCCGCTGAAATGCAAACAGGACCTGCGGCTAGAAAAGATAGGCAAACAATGGAAAGGCACTTGTTATTATTAGACAATTATCCAGAAATTAAAAATCTTTACCAGCTTGTAAGTAACAGTATCATGGCGAAATAGAGCCTAAATTAGTGCTAAAACTGCCAGCACTCAGCACATGCCATTACTATGCTATAGATGGTGTTGACTGTTGAAATAAGGAAAAATTAATAGTAGTTAAACTCTTTTGAAATACTTTTGCCACGAAACAATAAGTTATGTATACAATTAATATAAAGTTTGAACAAAAAGGACTTGAGCCAGTTAGTCTTACAAATGTGGCTTCGGGCGATAGTTTGCTTGAAGTGCTCTTAGATCATGATATTGATTTACACCATAATTGTGGTGGTGTTTGTGCCTGTAGTACCTGTCACTTATATGTAGAAAAAGGGGAAACGCATATAGAACTGTTGAGCGAAAAAGAAGAAGATTTTATAGATCGAGCCATTAATCCTAGACTTACTTCCAGACTAGGCTGTCAATGTGTTTTACAAGAAGGAGCGGGTATTATTGAAATCACATTGCCCGATCAAACACAATTTTTAGGTGAGTAATGGCTTTTGGTAGTAAGGATAATCCTATCATCCTACAAATAATAACATTTTCCTATCTATAGCAGGAGGTCTTGCATTTACAAGCCCTTGCGTATTTATAAAAAAAGAAACAAATAAATAAATATGGCAACTTTTGAGCCTCCTATTCACTGGAACGATTACGAAGATATTGCACTAAAATTATACGAGCGCTTTGGTGATGACTTTACAGAATCTAAAATTTATCGCATACGGTTCACCGATTTGTTAGAGTGGGTATTAACCCTCCCTAGTTTTGTGGGTACTCGAGAAGAAAGTAATGAGGGGCACTTAGAAATGATTCAGAGTAGCTGGGTATATGAGTGGAGGGACAACCAGAAAAAATAGTCTCTGTTTTTAGTAAAAAATAAATTTAACTATTTTGAACTTGCTCGAATTATTCAAGTCGATTACTACATTTGTTTTTGATGTTGACGGCGTTTTAACCGATGGTACCTTAATACTATTGCCCAATGGCATTATGGCAAGGCGAATGAATATTAAAGATGGATATGCGCTTCAATTAGCTGTAAAAAACGGATACCAGGTAGTTATCATCTCTGGCGGTCTTTCGGCAGAAGTTAAAGATCGACTTGAAAGGTTAGGGGTTCATCATATTTTTATGCAAACCCAAGATAAGGCTGCTGTATTACTTGATTATATGCAACGCCACAAAATAAAACAGGAAGAAGTTTTATATATGGGAGATGATATTCCCGATTTGTTAGTCATGCAAAAAGCTGGTTTAGCTTGCTGCCCAATTGATGCAGTAAGCGAAATAAAAAAGATTTCTCATTATATCTCACCGTTTAAAGGAGGGGAAGGGTGTGCAAGAGATGTGTTGGAGCAGGTAATGAAGTTGCAGGGAAATTGGGGGGATGATGTATTAGTGAGAGCGCAATAATTATAGCATTACAGTCTAAGTTTTTTATATCCTTTTATTAAATTGTTTATTTGAAAACCCTATCTGCATTTTTTAGGTTAGTGCGCTGGCAAAATCTTGTGTTTATTATCATCACACAAGTTTTGTTTGAATACTGCATTTATTTTAGGGTATACAATCTTGAAATGCGATTTCCTGGTGAACAAAAACAATTCTGGTTATTGCTCTTTGCTTCTGTTTTAATAGCCGCTGCAGGATATATTATCAATGACTATTTTGATCTGAATATCGATCAAATAAATAAACCGAATAAGGTGGTTGTTAATACTATCATTGGTAGGCGTTGGGTTATTTTATGGCATTTGGTTTTTAGCTTGTTGGGATTGATTCTTACCCTGTATGCCTTGCCTTTTCCTACCTATCTATTATTGATCTTAGCCAATATACTAAGTGTAATTCTATTGTTGCTGTATTCTGCCTCGCTTAAAAAAAAATTATTAATTGGCAATGTATTGATTTCCCTTTTAACTGCTTGGGTTATAGGCATTATTTTTCTTTCAAAGAGAGATGTATTATTGATCAATAACCAAACAGCAGAACTATTACATATTCGTTTTTTTAGGTTTACAGTTTTATATGCTGGTTTTGCCTTTATTATTTCGTTAATTCGGGAGGTTATTAAAGATATTGAAGATGTTGAGGGAGATAGAAAATATGGTTGCAAAACAATGCCTATCGAATGGGGCTTCAATGCAAGTAAAGTTTTTGTGGCAGTATGGCTTGTGGTGCTGATTGCCATCATCATATTACTTCAAATGTATGTAGTTGCCTTTGGTTGGTGGATGAGTATTAGTTACTGTATACTATTCATTATTGTTCCTCTAGTATGGGTGCTGTATCGTCTCTTTAAGGCACAATCTGCTGAAGATTTTCATCAGTTGAGTTCTATTATTAAATTAATTATGCTAACGGGGATCCTCTCTATGTTGTTTTTTAAATTATATCCATAAACTATTATAGTGCAAAAAAATATTATCCTTGCCTCTCAGTCTCCTAGAAGAAAGCAATTATTAGAGTGGGCTGAAATTTCATTTGATATTGTTACTTCTGCAACAGATGAAACGTATCCAGCCGAACTACCCATTGTAGATATACCTGTGTTTATTGCTAAAGAAAAAGCCTTGGCTGTGAAGGAAAAATTGAAGCATGCTTTTCATGGGATCTATCTGAATCCCACAATATTAGCAGCCGATACCGTGGTGGTTCTAGATGAACAGATTATTGGAAAGCCTGTAGATCGAAGAGATGCCATTAGGATACTTACCTCACTTTCGGGTAGGAAACACAGCGTTATCACGGGTGTTGTACTACTATCTGCCGAAAAGGAGATTAGCTTCTATGATATCACATATGTTGAGTTTCATGAAATTACACAAGATCAGATTGAATTTTATGTAGACAAGTATAAGCCTTACGATAAGGCGGGTGCCTATGCCATACAGGAATGGATTGGGGTGGTTGGTATAAAAAGTATAACCGGTGATTTTTATAATGTAATGGGACTCCCCGTTAGTAAAGTGCTTCAATTTTTAGATAATATATGATAATTAAATAAATTGTGTTATTTTAGCTAATGGTTTTACCGTCTTGCTGTAAAGCCATTGGCTATGACTGAAAAGCTATTACAATTTATATGGCAATTTCAATATTATCATCAGCATGAATTGGTTACTGTTGCTGATGAGCCATTAATTATTTTGAGCCCAGGTAAATTAAATGCCAATCAAGGACCTGATTTTTTGGATGCTTCCATTAGAATCGGCAATATTGTATTTGTGGGTAATATTGAACTACATGTCTATTCTTCCGATTGGATAAAACACAAACATTCTACCAACAAGCAATATGCGAACGTTATTTTACATGTTGTATGGTTATACAATGTTGAGGTACTAGATCAGCATCAAAATTCAATTCCAACGCTTGTATTGCAAGATAGAGTTGCAAAAGTCTTGCTACAGCGTTTCGAGTTATTGATGAATGATTATGCTGTCATTCATTGTAAAAAATTTCTTCCCGTATTGAGCGACATTGAATGGCTTTCATGGAAAGAAAGGTTAGCAGTAGAAAGATTAGCAATCAAGTCTCAGCGGGTATTGGTATTTTTTGAAGAGGCTAACCATCATTGGGAAGAAGTTTTTTGGTGGATGATGGCTTCAAATTTTGGGATAAAGGTAAATGCTGCTTTATTTGAATCAGTTGCTAGGTCTATCTCCATCAATATTTTGGCTAAACATAAAACCCAAATCAACCAAATAGAAGCCTTATTATTTGGCCAGGCCAACTTGCTTGAGGATACATTCGAAGAGGCATATCCCAAGCTTTTACAACGTGAATATAACTTTCTAAAAAAGAAATACAGATTGAATAAAGTAAATATAAATGCCTACTATTTACGTATGCGGCCTGCTAATTTCCCAACAGTCCGATTGGCACAACTAGCGATGTTCCTTTACCAGTCTAATCATTTATTTTCAAAGATTAAGGAGTTCGATAGTTTAAAAGAGGTAAAAAAGCTTTTTGATATTACTTGCAACGATTACTGGCACTATCATTATGTTTTCGATACTGAAACGAGCTATCATCCCAAACATCTTGGTAAGCATACGGTGGATACTATTTTAATTAACACGGTTGTTCCCTTGCTTTTCGCCTATGGGTACAAGTGAGTGAACAAAAGAGTAAAGACAAGGCAATTCGTTGGCTTACAGAAATTAAAGCCGAAAGAAATGCCATTACAAGACTGTGGGAGGAACATAATATTACCAACCACAACGCATTCGACTCGCAGGCCTTCATCCATCTTACCCAAAATTATTGCAGCAAAAAATGTTGTCTAAATTGTGCTATTGGAAATTCGCTCTTAAAAACTACCAATGAAAACAAACATCTAGCTTAATATCAGGATGCAAACTTTTTTCTACAGGGCAGCTTCTGGCTATACGAACTAATTGTTCCTTCTGTTCAGGTGTAGCTTCAAAAGATTTTGTGAAAAATAGGTCAGATTTGATGCCAATGACTCTTCTTGGGGCATCGCTACTCATGATTTTGGTAATCTCTATCTTGGTGCCATCGAAATTCAATTGCATGTCGGCAGCTCTAATAGCCATTGTGGTAATCATACAGCTTCCATAGGAGGTAGCAAGCATGTCGGTTGGAGAGAATCTTTCACCTTTGCCTTGGTTGTCGGTAGGGGCGTCATTTTCGATGACGGTGCCACTCTGTAAATGTGTTAATTCTGTTCTTAACGCACCTTTATAAACTACGGTTGATGTCATGGGACGAATTTTTATATAAATTTACAATCAATAAATTAATTCATGTGAAGAAGACCTTTTTAATAATCATCCTTTCAGGCCCACTTTTTTTGTTTGCACAAGACCAAAATCTGTCCCGCAAAGAAAGGATAGCAGAACGAAAAGAAAAAATTAATCAGTTAATTAAGCAAGAGGAAGAAGGTGCGCTCATATATCAGAAACAGGGTGCTTTTGGCATTAAGCTCAATACAGACGGTTATGGCTTTTTTTATGAACATGGGAAGTATAAAACCATAACCAAAACTAATTTGTGGTGGATGGAGTTTGGTGAAAGAAAAAGTAATAAACAAGATAAGCAAACTCAACCGCTGACCAATGGGATAGTTGTTTTTTCAGGAACACCATATGTTTATGGGAAGGAGAATAATTTTTATTATTTTAAATTAGGTTTTGGACGTCAAATATTAATTGGGGGAAAGGGAAATAAAAATGGGGTTGCGGTTAGTGCCATTTATGGCGCAGGACTAAGTGTAGGGATGTTAAAACCTTATTATATTCAGGTAGAAGATCCTACAACTGGTAAAATAACAGATATAAAATACAATAACAACGATAGCTTATTTCTAAATAATGGCGTTATTTATGGGGGCTCTTCTTTTGGTAAAGGCTTTAATGAAATACAATTTGTTCCCGGTGCTCAAATTCGGACAGCCTTACGTTTTGATTACGGACGCTATAATGAAGTGCTTTCTGCCATTGAAGTAGGCGTTAATTTTGAGTATTATAGTAAAAAAATGCCTATTATGGTTTTTGAAGATCCGCACCATGGATTTTTTAATGCCTATATAGCTATTGAATTTGGTAAACGAAAGTGATTTATTTTTGTTACTAAGTTCATATTTGAAATGGAATAGGCTACTTCCTTACATTATATTTTTGTTTTTCAATATAGTAGCTGCTTATTTTCATTTTTATCTAAACCGATCTTTATTTTTAATTTCAAACAAATTGCAGCGTGCAAGAATTACCTGTTTTACCTAATTTAAATCCTACCCAAACAAAAATAAAAAAGCCCGATTGGCTACGTGTTAAATTGCCCATAGGGGAAAGTTATAAGCATGTAAGGGGATTGGTTGATCAGCATCAACTACATACCATTTGTGAAAGCGGAAACTGCCCTAATATGGGGGAGTGTTGGGGAGAAGGAACGGCTACATTTATGATATTGGGGAATGTTTGTACCCGTAGTTGTGGCTTTTGTGCCGTTGCTACTGGTAGACCAGATCCAGTTGATTGGGATGAGCCCCAGCGCGTTGCTGAAGCTATACATCTCATGAAAGTGAAACATGCTGTTATTACTAGTGTTGACCGCGATGAGTTAAAAGATGGCGGTTCTATTATCTGGTATAATACAATTAGAGCAGTGAAAGAGTTGAATCCTACCACCACTTTAGAAACATTGGTCCCTGATTTTAGAGGGATTCCTGAACAAATTCAACGCGTAATAGATGCAGCGCCACATGTGGTGAGCCATAATATAGAAACCGTTGAAAGATTAACCAGGCAAGTTCGTATTCAGGCAAAATACCGACGTAGTTTGGCCGTTTTAGAAATGTTGAAGAAAGGCAATATGCGAACCAAAACAGGTATCATGCTTGGGTTAGGTGAAACCAAAGAAGAAGTTATTCAAGCAATGCGTGACCTAGTAGGTGTTGGATGCGATGTATTAACAATTGGCCAATATTTACAGCCTACTACCAAGCATTTGGCGTTAAACAGGTTTGTTCACCCCGATGAGTTTGCAGAGCTCAAAGAAATTGGCTATCAGTTAGGCTTCGATTATGTAGAAAGTGGTCCACTCGTAAGGTCCTCTTATCATAGTGATAAGCACGTAATAGCCGGATTTGGTCGTAATCAATGGCTGAGCCAAAAAAATAATTAATTTTTTCTATCGGGTAGTCATAATTAACTTCCAATGCTATTTTTCAGAGATTAACGCTAATAAATTTCTAATGAAATTAATGGTATTTGTTTTTATTATTCTGCCATGCTTTTTAGTTGCACAAACTAAATGGCAAAATGTAGATAGCCTTTATCAGCCTTTACCTAGTGGGTTTCATGTTTTTTATTCGAACGACCCATTAGATTCAAAGCCTTTTATTGCTTACTACGTTGTTGCTAATTTAAAAGATAAATCTATCAATTATACAACCCAAATTGCTGCTGGAAAACGCTATACCCCCAACGAATATTATCAAAAATATGCGCATCCATTGCTAGTAATGAATGCTACTTTTTTTGAGTTTATTCATAACCAAAATCTAAATGTGGTAGTGAAGGATGGCAAAATGGAAGCCTATAATCGTTCTATTGAAGGAAGAGGAAAAGATACTTTTACCTATAGACATCCCTTTAGTAGTGCGATAGGTATTACTAAAAACAGAAAGGCCGACATAGCCTGGATCTTTACAGATTCTACCCGAGCATTTCCATATGCTTCTCAACGGCCTATTAATGCCTTTAAAGACTCTAATCGAGTTGCCAATCTTAGATCTGCTCAACAAGCCGCTTCTTTAAAAGAATGGAAGGTACAGACAGCTGTGGGTGGTGGCCCAGTTTTATTACAAAAAGGAGAGATAAAAATTACCAATAATGAAGAATTGCGGTTTTCTAGAAATGGAATTGAAGATAAACATCCACGTACAGCGATGGGTTACACTAAAGACAATAAGTTGATTATGCTTGTGATTCAAGGACGGTTTCCTGGAAAGGCAGAAGGTGCTACTTTATTGCAAGAAGCAAAGATATTCAAAGACTTAGGTTGTATTGAAGCGCTAAATTTAGATGGTGGAGGAAGTAGTTGTTTATTGATTAATGGGAAACAAACCATTACACCGTCTGATAAAGAAGGTCAGCGGCCCATTCCAGCTATCTTTATGATAGAAAGTGCAAATAAATTACTTTAGATTGGGCACAGCTCAACAAAATTCAAGATGTTTCGTTCAAAAAAAAGTAGCCTAATGTACAATTAAGCTACTTTTTTAAGTTAGAAATTCATTGGTTATAAATCCCATGCTAATGCAGAAGCCCCCAATATAGCAGCATCTGATTCCTTTAAATGGCTGATCATTATTTTTACTTTGTTCTGAAATACCTGGATTAAGTTGGCTTCCATGTTTTCCCGAGTTGGTTTTAGAATAAGTTCACCTGCTTTGGTTAAACCTCCAAATAAGATGATTGCTTCAGGGCTAGAGAACATCACAAAATTGGCTAATGCCATACCTAATATCTTGCCAGTATATTCAAAAACGTTTTTAGCCAATTGATCGCCTAATAGTGCAGCATCATATACCTTTTTAGAATTCATTTCATTTGCGGGTACTTCTCTAAGGATACTAGGCTCACTACTTTTTTCTAGGAATTCTAATGCAGTGATGGCAACACCTGTTGCCGATGCATAACTCTCAAGGGAGCCGCGTTTCTGCGTGCCTGGATGTAAACGGCCATCGGGGATAATAATATTATGGCCTAGCTCTCCTGCGAATCCGTCATGGCCATAAATTAGTTTTCCATTGGCAACAATACCACTACCTACACCTGTTCCAAGTGTTATCATGATAAAGTCTTTCATGTCTTTAGCAGCCCCATAAATCATTTCGCCAATTGCAGCTGCGTTGGCGTCATTGGTAATCACTACAGGCAATTTGAACTTGTCTTGTACTAGTTTAGCTAGCGGAATAATTCCTTTCCACGGAAGGTTGGGTGCATATTCAATGAGGCCTGTATAGTAGTTTGCATTGGGGGCACCAATTCCGATTCCTTTTATTCGGCCACTACCACCTGCTTGTTCTATTAATTTATTTACTTGAATAAATAAATCATCTATAAAAGCTTCAACCTCAGTATAATTTTTTGTAGATAGTTGGCTAGAAAAAAGCACATTTCCTATACGGTCAACAATGCCAAATTTAGTTCCAGTACCACCAATATCAATTCCAATAACTAATTGTTCCATAGAATTATTTGTTGCCATAACCTGCGATTTAAGTTGATTCTAATGATTGCCACTAATTTGAACGTCATAGTCAATACCCTGCGATTTTAAAGCTAACTTGGCTTTAATGGCATAAAATGCCAAGTAAGCAAAGCAGGCCACACCTACAAAGTAGCTGTATTGAATGCCTAGTAACTTGTCGGAAGCTACCCAGCCTTGAAGGGCTGCAATAATGCCTCCTCCCATAATCATCATGATTAATAAACTGCTTCCTTGATTGGTATGCTTTCCTAAGCCTGCCACTGCCAAGGTAAAAATACAAGGCCATAAAGTGCTACAGAATAGCCCAACACTAATGAATGCAAAAGCGCTCATCATTCCGTTGGTAAATATGCCAATCAATAAAGCAATGATGGCCATTAATGAAAAGACAAGTAACATTCTAGCAGGATTGCCCTTACTCAATACATTCCCTATAATCATAGCGATGATAACAAATCCGTACACATAAAATTGTGTAATATCGTGTTGTGCGATATAGTTTACGAGTAAAAAAACGGCGAATGCTAGATAAGGAGTAATAAAGTTTAGTATTTTTTCTTTTGCCGCACTTAGACCAAATGCACCAATAGAATTGGTCCATCTTCCCATCATTAAGCTTGCCCAATATAATGAAACAAAGGGGGCTATTTTATCGGTAGGTGTATTTAAATGAAGACGCATATACTCTGGCAAATTGCTGGCTGTAGCTACTTCTACGCCTACATATACAAAAATGGCAATCATGCCCATCCATAATTGGGGATATTGAAAAACTGAAGATTTGTGTAATATTTTACTTTCATTTTCTGCTTCTTCAACAGCCACATGCTCTAAATCTATTTTATTAGGTATGGACGAAAATTTGAAAAAGATAGCTACAGCAATAAAGGCAACACCTAATAGTAAATAAGGCGTTTTGACACTCTCAATACTTGCTACAGTGGAACCATTGGTAACACTTCCAAAAATGGCAATACTCACCAATAATGGCCCAATAGTGGTACCAAAATTATTTACGCCGCCTGCCATACTTAAGCGTTGAGAACCTGTTTTTGGGTCACCCATAACAATGGCTAAAGGATTAGCAGCTATTTGTTGCAATGAAAAGCCAAGCGCAACTATGAATAAAGCTGATAACATTAAAGTAAAGGAGGCTGTATTGGCTGCGGGATAAAATAACAAAGTTCCAATGGCAGAAATAATTAGTCCTAATGCTATACCATTCTTATATCCCATCTTATTGAGTAGATCGCCTCCTAATAGTTTTGAAATACCAAAATAGATGAGGGAGCCTACAGTATAAGCAACATAAAAAGCGATGGCTACCAACTGGCTTTGAAGTTGGGTTAGGGTAAAAGCTTTCTTAAAAACGGGTATTAAGATATCGTTGCTAGCGGCCACAAAGCCCCAGAAAAAAAAGACGGTAATTAAGGAACCAAATTGTGACCATTTAGTTTGTTGTTGCATGACAAGCGTTTTTTGTTTAATACTTGTAAAAGTAAAAGATTTTAACAAGTAAAAAATTTATTAAGTATTATTTGTTATGAACGATTTTACAGCTAACTTCAAGCCAAAGTAAATTGTATCAGTTAAAAGTACTTCATGGAAATTGTACATATCAGTGCAGAGTGTTATCCTGTAGCTAAAGCTGGGGGATTGGGAGATGTGGTGGGTGCACTGCCTAAATATCAAGCTAGAGCTGGCCACCATGCTAAAGTGGTGATGCCGATGTATCGAACAAAGTTTTTATATGAAAATGAATGGAACCTTGATTATAAAGGAAAAGCTTATTTGGGCGATTATGGCTTTGAATATACGGTTATTAAAGAAAAGTTGAATAAACTAGGCTTTAATTTATATCTTATAGATATTAATGGGTTACTTGATCGAGAAAAAATTTATGGCTATGACGATGATAATGATCGATTTACTGCCTTTCAGATTGCGGTCGTTGATTGGTTGAGTCAGTGGAGTCATCAGCCCGATATTGTTCATTGTCATGACCATCAGGCTGGACTAATTCCTTTTATGATGAAGCATTGTATTGCTTACCAAAAATTAACTAGCATTCCTTCTGTTTTTACCATTCATAATGGACAATACCAAGGATGGATGAGCTGGGATCATAGTAAAAAAATTCCTGCCTGGGATAAGTGGAAATGGGGCGATTTAGATTGGCAAAATACGATTAATTCATTGGCCAGTGCCGTTAAATGTGCTTGGAAAGTTACCACCGTTAGTAAAAGTTATCTGCAAGAATTACGGTACAATAGTAATGGTCTAGAGCCTTTATTCGATTATGAAAAGGGAAAATGTGTGGGTATCTTAAATGGTATTGATCATGAAGTTTGGGATCCCAATACAGATGCATTTATTAGTCATAACTTTAAAGTAGTAACTGTTACGAGTGGCAAGAAAAAAAATAAGGCTGATTTGTGTAAGCAATTTGGACTAGATGAAACAGTACCTTTAATAGTGTTTATTGGTAGATTGGTAGGGGAAAAAGCAGCTGATGTTTTACCCGAAGCTATCAAAAATGTACTTTATGGCATGAGTGGTCAGGTAAGCTTTTTAATTATTGGAAGTGGCGATAAGGAAATAGAATGGCAACTAAATAGTTTAAATGATCAATATCCAGGTTATTACCGTTGCGAAATTGGTTATAACGAAGCCCTATCGCATAGGATGTATGCAGCGGCCGATTTTTTATTGATGCCTAGTAGGGTAGAACCTTGTGGATTAAATCAGCTCTATGCGCTGCGCTACGGTACAATACCCATGGTGCGCAGTACAGGTGGATTACAAGATACTGTTTTGGATATGGGCGATTGGCAGGGCTTTGGTATTAGATTTAATCATGCCAGTGTGGACGATATTTATTATTCTGTTAGCAGGGCAATAAGTGTTTATAAAGATAAAATACATCTGTCATGGATGCGTAAGCATATGATGCAGATTGATCATAGTTGGGATAAAACAGTACAAGAATATCTTGATGTATATCGTTCCGTAAAATATTAATAAAGTGTAAACGAATATTATTATCCATTAACCTAATAAAAAGCTGTTTATGAATACAATAGGTAATTCAGTGGTATCTGTTATTCTTGGAGGAGGTGCTGGAACAAGGTTATATCCTTTAACCGCTAGTCGAAGTAAACCTGCTGTTCCCATTGCAGGAAAATACAGATTAGTGGATATCCCGATCAGTAATTGTATCAACTCTGGTATTGACCGCATGTTTGTATTAACACAGTTCAATTCTGCATCGTTAAATAAACATATCAAAAACACCTATCATTTTGGAATGTTTAGTGCAGGCTTTGTTGATATACTTGCTGCCGAACAAACACCTGATAATCCAGGTTGGTTTCAAGGAACTGCCGACGCGGTTAGGCAATCATTACGACATATTTCTAACCTTGATTTTGAATATATTTTAATTTTAAGTGGGGATCAACTCTACCAAATGGATTTTGCCGAAATGGTGGAAACGCATAAGAATAAAAATGCCGATATATCAATCGCTACTATTCCTGTAGCCGCTAAAGATGCTTCTGAGTTTGGAATATTGAAAGCCAATGAAGAAAATACCATTACTTCTTTTATTGAAAAACCTAAGCCAGCATTATTGCCCGATTGGTTAAGTGATACTGGACACACCATGCAGCAACAAGGAAGAAACTATCTGGCATCGATGGGGATTTATATCTTTAGCAAACGTGTGTTGTACGATTTGTTAAAAGACGATTACCCAACAGCAACAGATTTTGGCAAAGAAATTATGCCCAATTCATTGGATAAATACAAAGTTATTAGCTTTCAATACGATGGTTATTGGACGGATATTGGGAATATCCATTCTTTCTATGAAGCTAATTTGGCATTAACAGATGAGATTCCTCCATTTAACTTGTTCGATAATACTAAAACAGTTTATAGCCGTCCAAGAATGCTTCCACCCGCAAAAATTAGTGGTACTACCTTAGAAAAAACAATTATTGCAGAGGGCTCTATCATCAATGCCAGTAGGCTAGAAAATTGTGTGGTGGGTATTAGAGCTCGTATTGGTTATGGTACCACGGTGGTAAGCACCTATATCATGGGTAACGACTACTATGAAACACTTGAGATTATGGCAGAAAATGTAAATAAAGGCATTCCTAAAATTGGTATTGGGGAAAGGTGTTATATAAAAGATGCTATTATCGATAAAAATTGCCGAATTGGTAATGATGTTCGAATTAATGGGGGCAGTCATTTGGATAATAAAGACCATGAATTATATACGATTAAAGATGGTATTGTGGTTATAAAAAAAGGTGCCATCTTGCACGATGGTTTTGTGATCTAAGCTCAAAAAGAACTAGCTAAATATTGCCTTTATGCTCAAAACCGCAAAACCTTTAAATGAATCACAGGAGGCTTATAAAAAAGCCATAAAGGCAAAAGGCGAATCAATGTTAACAAAACCAAATAAAATGGGTAAAAATGCTCAAAAAAAATACGAAGAAATTTATTTTATAGATGCAGCACAACCTGTTTGGAATTATTCATTGTTTACAGAGGAGGATATTAGAAATTTCCAAAATGGCTGTCATTATCGCCTTTATGAACTATTTGGTAATAAGCAAATCGAAGTATTACAAACACAAGGAACCTATTTTGCAGTATGGGCGCCTAATGCAACATGGGTTAGCGTTACCGGTTATTTTAATGAATGGAATAAAGAGTCGCACCCGTTGAAAGTAAGGCTTGACCATTCTGGAATATGGGAGGGTTTTATTCCTCATATTCAGAAAGGGGAAGCCTATAAATACCATATTCATGGTTTTGAAGGAATGAAATTAGATAAGGGTGATCCCTATGCAAATTATTGGGAAAAAAGACCCTATACCGCTTCCATCACCTGGCAAACCCAATTTGATTGGCAGGATGCCCATTGGATGAAAACAAGAAAAAAACATAATGCACTCAGTTCGCCTTATTCTGTTTATGAAGTACATTTAGCTAGCTGGATGCGCCCCAATAAAAACGATGAAGAAAGTTACAATACCTATACACAAATAGCCGCATTATTGGTGCCTTATGTAAAAGAAATGGGATATACTCATGTAGAGTTTATGCCAATTATGGAACACCCTTTTGATGGCAGCTGGGGTTACCAGGGTACTGGTTTCTTTGCGCCCACATCTCGTTTCGGAAATCCACAAGAGTTTGCTTCTTTAGTTGATGCTTTTCATCAGGCCGGTGTTGGGGTTATACTCGATTGGGTACCCTCGCATTTCCCTTATGATGCACATGGTTTATTTATGTTTGATGGTACGCATACCTACGAATATGCCGACATGCGCAAAGGGTATCATCCCGATTGGAATTCTTATATTTTTAACTATAAACGTGGAGAAGTAAAAAGCTTCCTCATTAGTAGTGCTCGATTTTGGTTCGATCAATTTCATATTGATGGTATTCGTGTGGATGCTGTAAGCTCTATGTTGCGATTAGATTATAGTCGTAGTGAGGGGCAATGGGAACCTAATCAGTTCGGGGGCAATGGTAATATTGAAGCAATTGAATTTATTAAAGACCTCAATATTACATTGTATCGCGACTTTCCAGATATCCAAACTATTGCTGAGGAAGCTAGCGACTGGCCTGGTATTAGTAAGCCAACTTATGAAGATGGACTTGGCTTTGGAATGAAATGGATGATGGGATGGATGCACGATACATTAAACTATTTTAAGCTAGATCCTATATTTCGGTCTTCCCACCAAGATAAGTTTACTTTTAGCATGATGTATTTCAAAGATGAAAACTTTATGTTGCCCCTAAGTCATGATGAAGTGGTGCATGGTAAAAGTCCAATGATTTATAAGATGCCAGGCGACGAATGGCAAAAGTTTGCCAACCTGCGTGTATTATACACTTATATGTTTACACACCCGGGCGCAAAGCTAATGTTCATGGGCGATGAGTTTGCTGCAACAGCCGAATGGAATTACAAGACTGAACTTCAGTGGGATCTATTAAAGCATGCTAGTCATGGGGGAATGAAAAATTGTGTTCAAAAGTTAAATGAATTATATAGAGCCGAACCTGCTTTATACGAAAACCAATTTAATGAATTTGGGTTTGAATGGATAGACCTAAATCATCGCAGCGATAGCGTAATTGTGTATAAGAGAAAAGGCAAAAAATCGAAAGACGATGTTTTGGTAATACTTAACTTAACGCCCGTTGTTCGACATAATTGGGAAGTATTCGTTCATGGTAAACAACATTGGAAAGAAATATTTAATAGTGATCATAAAATGTTCTGGGGTACTGGTGATGTTTCTAATGCAGTGATAAAATCGGAATTGGTGGACAAGCCTTCGGACTGCTATAAACTAACCATCCATTTACCTGCACTAAGTGCTGTGGTATTGTGTTAATTACTGTAGTATTTTCTGCTCCACTCGCTTAATTTACCAAAATCCTTGTTGATCTTTTGAGGAATTAAACCTTCCGTAATTTTTTATTTTAACTACCGAAGGTCCTAATCAGTGAGCTTGTAAAACTAAAATAGGCTAGAGTGCAAACAGTTTTTCATAGGCGATGGCATCAAAACCAACAGCTATTAGCATTTCATTCTTTTCTATAATTGGGCGTTTAATGCTACTGGTATGGGCAACCATAAAGCCAATGGCCGCCTTTTCGTTTGAAATGCTATTTTGGTCGATGGTATCTAATCCACGCCAAGTGGTTCCTTTTTTGTTTAACAATAGTTCCCAGCTTTGTTGTTTGCACCAATTTTTTAATTTTGCTGCAGTGATGCCTTCTTTTTTATAATTATGAAAAACAAAGGGGATCTCCTGGCTGGTTAACCAGTCTACTGCTTTTTTTACTGAATTGCAGTTGGGTATGCCGTATACTGTGTACATTTTATAGTATTAATTTTTGGAGCAAGTTAAATGAAATTGTAGCACAACTAATATTGCAATAATTAGATATCATTGATTTGATAGTCAATAATCTACCTTTTTCTCTATTTTGCAGGTTCAAAATGTAGGACTAGCTTTTAATTATTCATTTATATGAAATTTGTGGTATTCGTTTTTATATTACTTGCTTTGTGTCAAGGTGCAATTTGGGCACAAGGCACTTTGCCGCCTAAAAAATTCGATGGCACAGTAATGGGTAATATACTTGAAGACGAATCGGGTAGAGGTATTCCAGGCAGTTTTATTGTGCTTCAAAATAAGGACAGTCTCCCTGCTAAGCATAAAATCTTGAGCGATAAAAATGGTGCATTCCTCTTCGAGCATCTTCCACATGGATTATACAAGATAGAAATTGGCTATATGGGCTTTTCTACATTAACAATCGATAGTATTAAAATTAGAAGCGATAAGACCGACTTTAATTTAGGAGATCTAAGGTTGCATAAAAGTACCAATCAACTAAATGAAGTGGTTGTTTATGCCGAAAAACCTTTAATGGAGAACAAGGACGGAAAAATTGTGTACAATGTATCGGAAAGCCCACTTAGTAATGGTTCTAATGCTGCAGACATGCTTAAGAATATGCCACTGATTAATACCAATCCCGATGGTACTATCTTATTGCGAGGTAAAGCGCCCCTTATTTTAATGGATGAGAAGCCCACCAATCTTACCGCGCAGCAATTAACCGATTTGCTAGAAAGTCTCCCAGCCAATGTGATTGAGAAGGTAGAGATTATGATTAATCCTCCTCCAGAATATGCCACATACGATGGTGGGGTTATTAATATTATAACCCGAAAAGGTAGGGTGGGCATCTATGGTAAATTATCTATTAGTGCGGGAACAAGGGGAGAACAATCAGAATCTGGAAATTTTAGTTATCGCAGTACAAAGCTAAATCTTAATGCCAATCTTGGGTATGGAACAGGTGAAACTAGGGGCAATTCCTATTCTAGAAGGGAGAATTTTTATACCGATTCAGTTAATTATTTTTATACCGATTCTCGCTACATAAATAAATATCGTAGGCCTAACTTTCGTTTCCAAGCCGATTATGATTTTTCCAAACGAAGTGGAATTAGCTTTGTATATCAAGGCAATCTAAACTATTTCGATAATTTTAGCTCCACAATCTATCAAAATCTCGATAGTTTGCTGAATGTATATAGTCCGAGCACTAGAATAAATGCGAATACGGGCAATGGATATAGTCATGGTATTAGTGCCTCTTATCAGTGGAAAGGAATCAATCCGGTTGAGAAACTGCAAATCATGACAGGGGTGAATGATGGCAAGAATGATGGCTTAAGAGATTTCTATCAACAATTTTTACAAGCCAATTTTTTGCCTACAGGCATAGATTCCACGGAGAATCAATATTCAGACAATTACACAAAGTCATATTATTTGCGTGCTAATTACAATAAGCCTTTGAACGATACTGGAACCATCGTATTTACCACTGGAACCTCATGTAGTGGAAATGATTATCATAATATTCTAAATACCTCGTATTTGCGAAAAATTGATAGCAGTTTTGTATATAACAGTCTATTGAGTAACGATTTTTTATTTCATCAATATATCTTCACAATACGGGCTGGCTTTATTCTTACAATGCCCATGCAATGGAAAATTATTACGGGCGCACAGGCCGAATATACAGGTACTCAGTTTAACTTTATTAAGGGTAATGCCACAGATGTAAATAATGGTTATTGGGAATTATTACCCAACATTACACTCAGAAAGGAGTTTGACAAACGAATGAATTTGGCATTGATATATAGAGAAACCATTCGACGTCCAGGTATTACCGAACTGAATCCAAGCATTGATTATAGCGATCCTTATAGTATTCGGTTCGGTAATCCATACCTACTGCCATCATTAACTGATAACTATGATATTAACTTTGGGTATGTTCAAGAAAAGTTTAATCTAAATGCTTCAATTGGTTTTAATAAAATAAAAAATGTATTTAATTCAATACGCACTTTAATTGATAGTGGTAAAACGCAAGTAACGTATCAAAATATTTCTGATCAAGGTGAATATCAGGGAAGTTTTTGGACTGGTATCACTATCACTAAACAGATAAAAATTAATATCAGTGCCGGGTTTAATTACAATCAGTATAGCGATATTGAGAAAAGTTTGTACCGATACCAAGATGGGGGTACTTATTATTCAACCTTTAATTATAGCTATGCACCCGATAAGCTAACAATCATTGAGGGCAATAATCGGTATAGTAGTTATGCTAACCCGCAGGGTAGAACGCATAGTAATATAAATATGACATTAGGTATTCAGCATAAATTCTTAAATAAAAAGCTAATTGTTAGTTTTACGGCAATCGATCCATTTGGTTTGCAGAAATATAGCGGAACAAGTATGGGCTCTAATTTTACCATCCAAAGCTATAGTGCAAGTAATACGCGTAATTTTAGACTTTCGTTAAGTTATCAGTTAAGTAAGGTTTTTGTAAAAAGCAACTTAAACAATAAGCAAAAGCAAGAGGCCTTAGATGCTTTGAAAAAGCAATAAGCTACTACATACTTTCTTGGTGCATACATTCAAAGTATCTGCCCTCATAACTTCATCAAAAAAATTAAAAACAAATAACTAATTGATGGCGTCTCCTTTCATTAGCTTGTTGGCAGTCATCCAATGAATGGCTGTTTCGAACCAATTTTCTTTTGTAGTGGCATTATGCAATCCAAAACCATGTCCGCCATTTTGATAAATATGAATTTCTGAAGCTACTTTATTTTTTTGTAGCGATTCAAAGAATAGAATGCTGTTCGCCACTTTTACCGTTTTGTCGTCGGCTGCATGTACTATGAATGTAGGAGGGGTTTGTGGAGTTACTTGCAATTCGTTCGAAAATGCTTTTATCTTTTCTTCATTTGGATTTTTACCTATCAGATTATCGCGAGATCCCATGTGGGCAAGACTATCTGCAAAACTAATTACTGGATAGGCTAATAGCAGAAAGTTGGGACAAAGATTGGTATTGTTTTCATTACTAATGACGGGCATGTTTAAATGTGTGCCAACTGTTGAAGCCAAATGACCACCAGCCGAAAATCCAATGATGCCTATCTTGTCGGGATTGATATTATATTCTTTAGCCTTTTCTCTAATAAGTTGAAAAGCTCTTTGTGCATCTTGCAGTGGAACAATCTCTTTATTGTTCATGCTGCTGTCGGCAGGTATTCTGTATTTCAATACAAATGCAGCAATTCCTTTTTGGTTAAAGGCTTTCGCAACTTCATATCCTTCATGATCAATGGATAGGCGCGCATAGCCGCCTCCAGGGCAGATGATGACAGCCGTTAAAAAGGAGTCCTTTTTTTCGGGAAGGAAAATAGTAAGGGTGGGCACGGTAACGCCCGCAATTCGTCCATTACCCATATTTACTTCAGGTTTAGCAGTTGCTTTGTTATTAGGAATCGTTCCCTGATAGAGCGGAAGAATGGTTTGAGCTTCTGTCATAATAGAAATGCTTAAAAGAACTAGCAATAAGGTAAATGAATATATTTTTTTCATAGGTTTTCAAGAAGGTTTAAAAGTAACTAAAAAACATAATTTGTTCAAAGATTTATGTAATTATGAGAATGAGGGTGTTTCTTACGTATTGTAGTGCTATTTTCGCAAAAAATAAACAAGTTGATGCAGCCATCTGTAGCTATTGTAATATTAAACTATAATGGAAGAAACTATCTAGAACGTTTTTTGCCATCGGTAATCGGATCAACCTATGTCAATAAAAAGGTGATTGTTGCAGATAATGCGTCTATCGACGACTCGGTTGCTTTTGTAAAGGCCAAGTTTCCATCGGTTGAAATTCTATTCAATACACAAAATGATGGTTTTGCAGGAGGCTACAATTGGGCATTACAGCATGTTCAGTCGGAATACTATGTATTATTAAATTCTGATGTAGAAGTTACGCCAGGGTGGATAGAACCCGTTATTGATTTAATGGAAGGCAATCAGCTGATTGCCGCTTGTCAGCCAAAACTATTGGCATTTCATCAACCCAAGCATTTTGAATATGCAGGTGCTAGTGGAGGATGGATAGATTGTTTGGGCTATCCTTTTTCTAGGGGTAGAATTTTTGATGTACTAGAGAAAGATGTACATCAATACGATGATGTGCAGGAAATATTTTGGGCAACAGGGGCGGCTATGTTTATACGTAGCCAGGTATTTCATGCCATGCAGGGATTTGATGCCAGCTTCTTTGCACATCAGGAAGAAATTGATTTGTGTTGGCGCATGCAATTGGCAGGGCATAAAATATATGTTTGTCCGCAGTCTGTCGTATTCCATGTTGGAGCAGGAACATTGCCACGTGGTGGACGGAAGGTGTTTCTTAATTTTAGAAATAATTTACTGATGCTTACCAAGAATTTGCCGGTAAGCGAAAAATGGTGGAAACTACCTTTGCGATTTTTGCTCGATGCAATTTCTGCATGGAAAGGGCTATTTACCGGCGACGCTGCTTTTTTTAAAGCCATTGTACGCGCACATATTGTTGTGATGTTAAGTTGGATAACGGGAAAAAACAAGTACAGTGTAAACAGAAAACCAATGAAAGTAATGGGTGGCGTATATAATGGAGCCATTGTTTGGGACCATTTTATAAAGCAAAAAAAAATCTTTCTAGAAATTGTTGCTAAGAAGCACCGATAATTTAACGCGCTCCCTTATTTTTGCAACCAACATAAAAATAAATATGTCACACCAAGAAACAGAAAAAGAGAAGGATTTTACCAAGAACTGGGTTAATTCATCAAGATTTTTATTTTATTTACAAGTTTTTGCTATTATCGCATTTATATTCGGTGGTTGCTATAACCTTTACCAGCACCGTTATAAGGGCAAGCCAGATGTAATTGTGCCAGAAAACACGCTCTATACTCCAAAATACAAGTAGCGTTTGTATAAAAAAATTTTGCAGTGAACTTAAGATTCCTAAATTTGCACTCCGGTTAAAGAAGTTCTTACAAAATTAAAAGCGAAAGTAGCTCATTTGGTAGAGCACGACCTTGCCAAGGTCGGGGTGGCCGGTTCGAGCCCGGTCTTTCGCTCCAAAAAAATTCATCAGTCCGATGAATTTTTTTTTGGAAGCCCTGGTGGTGGAACTGGTAGACACGCAGGACTTAAAATCCTGTGGTCAGCAACGGCCGTGCGGGTTCAAGTCCCGCCTGGGGCACGTTCAAACAAAAAGCCTTGATAATTTATTATCAGGGCTTTTTTGTTTCATTTCATATCTACTCATTTTACTAATACGCGATGTCACTAATTTTTTGAGGAAATAAAATAATTTTGGAATAACTAAATAAATTAGTAATTTGCATTTAAATCTAAAATTATTAGCGATGAGTTACGCAGGAAAAAATCTTCGTTATCTACGCAAACTACGTGGATGGACCCAAGAAGAATGTGCCAACAAGTTAAAAGTTAAGCGTTCTTTAATTGGGGCATATGAGGAGGAACGTGCTGAGCCTAAACTAGAAGTACAGAAAATTCTTTGCGACATTTTTAAAATTAGCTTCGAAGATCTATTGCTTAAAGACCTTACAGCAGCTAAGGGAGATAGTTATTTGGAACAACGTAGAAAGCTGAAGAGTGATCTTGCCACCATTGCAGAAATTCAATTCGTGCCAGTGAAAGCTGCAGCTGGCTATATGGCCGGCTACGCCGATCCCGACTTCTTAGATGAGCTAAATACGTTTACCCTTCCTATGCTGGCTCCTGGTCAGTATCGTGCCTTTGAAATTATCGGAGATAGTATGTTGCCTACACCTAGTGGTAGCGTTATTGTGGGAGAGAAGATAGAAGATATTGATGAATTGAAGAATAGCAATACCTATGTTGTACTTAGCAAAAATGAAGGCGTTGTTTATAAACGTGTTATGAAAAATACGCGGGCTAAAAATAAACTTACCTTAATCAGCGATAATCCGCTTTATGAGCCTTATCTTGTTAATGCCGAAGATGTGCTTGAAGTATGGAAAGCTGTTTATATTTTGCAGAAAGCCAATATTGTTCAACGTTGGGATGTTAACCAGTTGGCAGGTATGGTCAACAACTTACAAGAGCAGGTGAGTACCTTAAAAAAGAAATTGAATTAGGTTTAATGGGTTAGTTAGTAAGTAAAGGCTGCTTGTATAAGGCAGCCTTTTTTTGTTGTACAATTGGTAGACGGCTCATTAAATACTAATTAAACTAGTATAAAAATGTCTAGAAAACTATTGTTTTTACTGATTAGTTTTCGTTACTTTATATTTTAACTTAATTTCAAATTTCCCAAACCTAAAACTTTTACATTATGTCTGACTCATTTACAAACGAAGCTCCTGCGCAAGAATATGGGAGTTTAAAAACATTGACGATCTTGACATTTATTGGAAGTGCACTTGCCTTTTTCGGCGGAATTTGGCAATTTATTAATGCTGATAAATCGGTTTCTGATTTGGAAATGGCCATGAATAAACCCGATTTACCCGATTTTGCGAAAAAGTTAATGACGCCTGAAGCATTAGAGAATGCAAAGCTTGTTGCAGCCAATAAGCTGCCCATTTTAATATTAGGATTAGTGGGGGCCGGCTTGTGTTTATTGGGTGCTATTCAGATGCGTAAGCTAAAACAGCAGGGCTATTATTTATGGCTGATGGGAGAACTATTACCTGTTATTGGAACCATTATATTTATTGGTAAAGGGGCATTCACTGGTTGGGGTGCTATTTTAGGTTATGCGTTGTTATTTATATTTGTTTTGCTATACACATTACAACGTAAGTATTTGATTAACAAATAATTCACGCGTACTATTTTAAATAAAAAGAGAGGTAAATTTATTGATTTACCTCTCTTTTTATTTAAATAATTGTGAACTGGTTTTACTTAAATTTATTGCAAAACGGATGTCAATAGCAAAATTGTTGTCAAAATGGTTCTTGGGTTTATTCAGTAACTTTGTGAACGAGTTTCAACAATAGCCTTTCCATAGTCGTAATTACTTTTTCAGTAATAGACGCTACAGCATCTTTCACTTTTGGGATGGAAAGAATATTGTTCAGTAAACTATTCTTTTGAAGAAAGGACATTCGCTCCAGTACATTATTGCGTATCAGGTGAACATAGTTCTTCTGTAAAAAGGTCCAATTATCATCTAAGGTCTTCTCAAGCTCTTCCTTTCTAATGTACAAAGCATCGATTTGTTTATTCAAGGAGCTTAGGTCGGTGATTGAATATTCATTTATTTGTTTCATTAGCATATTGTTTTAGTATGATCCGAATGATGGGATTAATGAAGATAGCCTTCCTAAAAATGGTAAGTAATAAGGCTAAAAAAGTAATGAGGCCGGTTGTGATGCCGAATCCAACTGTATAGCTGTGAAAAACCTGGGATAAATAAAAACCTGTAGTGATACCGGCAAAAATGAGTATAAAAAAAAATAGGATAATGGAGCTAACCATCCATAGTATAATGCCACTAATTTTTGCATTTGTACGTAATAATTCAAGTTTAAAGATATTAATACGCACTTCTATATATTCTTCTACTAGCTTTTTATTGCTTAGGATAAATTCAAAGAGAGTCTGTTCGGTTTCCATGGTATGATTTGTTATATGAATTTACAAAATAATATCCATTAATATACAATAAGATCTGGTGCTGTTCGTAAATAGGGTCTGTTTTGGTCAGCATTCATAAGAATACCCAAACAGCAAATAGTTATTTGTTGGGTGCGTGCCAATTTGCTCGTTTTTACTAAATGATTGATAATAGCCTTTTCTTTGTTGTATGAAGTCGTCGTTAATCAAGCTACATATTGCCGTTTTTCTTTGGGGGTTTACAGGGGTATTAGGACGGTTAATTCAACTGAATGAGGGGTTGTTGGTATGGTATAGGATGCTAATTACCATACTTACGTTATTTATTATGATGCGGTGGAAAGGGCCCATTCGACGATTATCCTTACCAATGGTCATCAAGTTAATGGGAGTGGGGGCCTTGGTAGCCCTGCACTGGGTTTGTTTTTATGGAAGTATCAAATATTCAAATGTTTCTATTGCATTAACTTGTTTGTCGTCTGCAGGGCTCTTTACAGCATTATTGGAGCCCTTAATCATGAGGCGTAAAGTCATTGTATTTGAGGTTTTATTGGGTTTACTTGCAATAGCAGGCATTTATCTTATTTTTCATTTTGATCCACGTTATCGAAATGGAATTTTGATTGGATTAATTGCAACAATTCTCAGTGTGTTATTTACCATTATGAATAAGAAACTAGTGGTAAAAAATAATAGCGCCAAAGAAATCATGTTGTATGAGTTAACAGGTGGATGGGTTGTGTTAAGCTTATTGCTACCGTTTTATTTATCTATTTTTCCTACTCACTATGTTTTCCCAACGCTAAAAGATTGGGGATGGTTATTATTGATGAGTTGGTTATGTACAGTGTTAGCTATGGACCTCTCCTTACAAGCTTTAAGGAAGGTTTCGGCATTTACACAAAACCTTACCTTGAACTTAGAACCTGTGTACGGCATACTTTTAGCTTTTGTAGTATATAAAGAAAATAAATATTTGACACACTGGTTTTATTATGGGTTTGCACTAATTTTACTCGCGGTAGTTTTACAAACACTTCGTATTATAAAATACAAAAGAGTTTAATGTTTATGCCTCTTAAACCTAGTTTCTTATTCTAACACAGGTTCTTAATTTATACAAATAAAAAAGCTAGAAGATGAGTACAAAAATAGCATTGGTTACAGGTGGAAGTCGTGGATTAGGCAAGAATTCAGCATTATGCTTGGCCGAAAAAGGGCATGATGTAATCTTGACCTATCATACAAATCAAGCAGCAGCCAATGAAGTAGTTGCTTTGATCCAAGCAATGGGTCGTAAAGCAATGGCCTTGCAATTAGACATGGGTAATTTGGGCTCATTCAACCAGTTTATGGAGGAGCTTTCATTAACGCTTCAGGAGAAATGGGATACCGATAAATTCGACTTCTTAATTAACAATGCAGGTGTAGGTGCTACCATTCCTTATCAACAAGCAACAGAAGAAGAATTCGATTATTTGATGAATATCCACTTTAAAGGGGTTTACTTTTTTACACAAAAGGCATTGCCCTTCATTAACGATCAGGGAAGAATTATTAATTTATCGAGTGGTACAACTAGGTTTTGTGTGTCAGGATATTCAATTTATGCTTCTATGAAAGGCGCAATAGAGACATTTACCCGCTATTTAGCGAAAGAAGTGGGTCAAAGAGGTATTACGACTAATGTGCTAGCGCCGGGGCCTATTGAAACAGATTTTAATGGTGCAGCCATTCGTAATAATCCACAAATGAAAGGGTTTCTTGCTAATCAAACTGCCCTAGGAAGGGTTGGTGAAGCTAGTGATATTGGAGGTATTATTACTTTTCTATGTTCGCCCGAAGGCTACTGGATAAATGGTCAGCGTATTGAGGCTTCAGGTGGTATCTCATTGTAAATAGCGCTGCTTTGGGCAAAATTCCCTATATTTGCAGCTATGACTATTGATTTAATTTCGAAATTTGTAGAAAGTAATGTTGTTCCAGCAACTAAATCGGTTAAAATAGATTTTAAAAAAAGAAACTCCATTAATGGCTTAATTGTTCAAAGTAACGATTACGAAGACCTAAAATCTAAGAATTTCTGGCGTATTGTTCCAACTTCATTAGTGGAAGAGTGGACAAAGTCTAAGAATATTAATTTAGCTAAAATATTCAGTGGTACCGAATTTACTAAATTGTCTTTAGTAACTAATAAAGAAGCTTAATTAAATAGGTAGTCATAGCTTTTTAATTAAGTTAATTTGGGTGTGTTAATAGCATATATTAGTACACCCAAATCTTTTTTGTATATCCCATGGGTATATGACCTTGCTAAACGATAATTACGTGTACATAAATGTACGAGGATATTATAAAACCTGACTTAGCTGAGTCTATTCGTAAGTATGTCGTCGATTTTCTTAAATAAATGATCCGGTTTATAGACGCGCCAGTCAGGAAGCTCCATGAGTTCAATATAATAGCTTAATTTCTTCTTTTTGAAATCGTATTGAGTAGCTTCTGGCATATTTAGCGAAACAATCCATCCATTTTCATCGCTCACTTCCTCATACCATTCTTGGTAATAATCTCTATCGCTACTATGAAAATTGAGTACGTTCTCGGTAATAAGAATATACTTAGTGATATGCTGTTTTAATAAGAGATCAATCACTTCTCTTTTTAATTCCATGATATCGTTTTCAATTGCGTCGTTCCACTCTCCAATCATTTCTATGACAGCGAATTGCAACTCATAATCTACATATATTATTTTTATATAGAGGGTTCTACTGCCAAATTCGTCCCATTGAGGGTGAATATAGTAGTTGTAAACTGTTTGGGAAAATTCGAACTCACTATATACCCGGCCATAAAAGGGCGAAAGTTTATCTTCTTCTGAAAGATAGAGATGACGCCAGTTATAAAAGGGTTCAATGTAATGCATTACCAGCCAGATTTACGGCATCTACTGCTTTTTTAACACTGCCATGTTTTAATAATAGGTCCTTCGCCGTTTCATAATCCTTTAAGTCAAGCTGATCCATGACCATCTTCACGCCTCGATCTACGAGTTTTATATTGGTCAGCTGCATATTTACCATTTTATTGTCTTCCACTCGGCCTAGTTGAATCATTGCAGCTGTGGAAATCATGTTTAATACCAGTTTCTGGGCGGTACCACTTTTCATTCTAGTACTGCCTGTAACAAACTCAGGACCAACTACTACTTCCACTGGATAATCGGCCGCATGGCTTACAGGTGAGCCGGGATTACAGCAAATGCTTCCTGTTGTAATGCCCTGTTTTCTACATTGTTCTAAGGCGCCAATTACATAGGGTGTTGTGCCACTAGCAGCTAAGCCTATTACCACATCTTTATCGCTCACAAAATGTTTTTGTAGATCGGCCCAGCCTACTTCCTTTTCGTCTTCTGCAAATTCTACTGCTTTGGTAATGGCTTTTTCGCCACCGGCTATAATGCCAATAACAAGGCCATAAGGAACCCCATAGGTAGGCGGACATTCACTTGCATCTATGATGCCCAATCTGCCACTTGTTCCTGCTCCTATATAAAATAATCTTCCACCAGCAAGCATTTTATCGCTTACGACGGATGCCAACTTTTCTATTTGCGGTAAAGCCGCTTCTACTGCTTGCGGCACGGTTTTATCCTCATTATTAATGTTGATCAAGACCTGTTCTACCGACATTTTTTCCAAGTGTCGATAGTGTGAAGTTTGCTCTGTTATTTTTTTAAATTCCATCATCTAGCTGTTTATTTGTGATATTTAACTAGTCCATCCATTGGTTTCTTTAAAATAGTGCCTAGCTCTAATTCGTAAGTGTGGCAAAGCTCCGATAATACATCTTTAAAGCCATAAGCAACACTTCCTATAAAGTTGATAGGTAAAGTCCATGCTTCTCGATATTTGTATAGGTGATTAAAGAAAAAATCATTTAATCCATCCTCAATAATATTTTCAATCATATAATGACCACGGTTTTCGGCCAGAAAGATCGCAAAAGAGGCAAGATAACGGTTTGCCATTGGTTTTTTGTAAACATGCTCTAAAATTTCAACGGCATTGGTTGTAAACTTAGCATCGAATCTCGACATAAGGTCTGCATCAAATGTATTATACAAATAATATTGGACCACTTTTTTTCCAAGATAGGCACCACTTCCTTCATCGCCTAGGATAAAACCTAGGCCTGGGCTATTTTTAAGTACCTTATTTCCGTTGTAATAACAAGAGTTGGCACCTGTGCCTAGTATACAGGCGATGCCCTTATTCTTGCCGCATAAAGCCCTAGCGGCTGCCAGTAAATCGGTGTTAGTTTCTATTTTAGTGGAAGGAAATAGCTTTTTCAAGGCTACTCTAATCACTTTTACATTATTTGGATTACTGAGTCCTGTTCCATAGAAAAAAAGCTCATCGATCAACACATTTTTTAATTTCGGTAAGAGCTCTTTTTGTAAAATGGCTATTACTTGTTGGCTGTCAAGAAAATAGGGACTAATTCCTTGGGTAAGGATGGTTTTCTTTTTTCCGTTATGAAGTAGGCACCATTCGCATTTTGTAGCGCCACTATCGGCAATGAGTTTTACAGGCATAAGATAGATTTAAGCTAGTTCTTTTATTTTTCAAACTTGTCTATTAAACATTAATGCGATATTCGCATTTCATAGTATTAAGGTACAAAGAACCAACAATTATGGGAAGTAAAAAATTACAGATTTGGTTGCCCCTATTATTTTCTATAATAATGGTGCTAGGAATGATCATTGGCTATCAGATTAAGGGAAACACAAAAAGTAGCCCATTTTTTGGATCGTCTAAGTCGTCGGCATTGCAGGAAGTACTAGATCTAGTTAATGCGAAGTATGTTGATTCTCTACCTACCGATAGTATCAATGGTGTAGTAATTGATGAACTATTGTCTAAGCTAGATCCTCACTCAGTATATATCCCAGCTTCCTCTTTCACAGAAGTTAATGATGAATTGATGGGTAATTTTCAGGGTATTGGAGTAGAATTTCAGATATTTAACGATACAGTTAATGTTGTTCATGTTATTAAAGATGGTCCTTCCGATAAAGCAGGTATTATGGTCGGGGATGCTTTCATTAAGGCCAATGACAGCATCATGCTTACCTATAAAAAAATTAAGTCGGATGATATACGAAAACAGCTGAGGGGTTCTATCGGGTCCTCAGTTAAGATAACCTTGTTACGCAATGGATCATTAAAAAATATTACGATTAAAAGGGGAAATATACCTGTACCATCAATTGATGCAGCATATATTATTGCTCCGCAAACTGGCTATATCCGGATCAATAAATTTGCCGACAGAACCTATGAAGCATTTATGCAGCATCTAGAAATGCTCCAAAAACAAGGCATGCATAAGCTTATTTTAGACCTTCGTGGCAATGGGGGTGGATTAATGTCGGAGGCCACAAGCATTGCGGATGAATTTTTAGATGGCGATAAATTGATTGTGTATACAGAAGGTAATAAATCGCCTAGAAATGAATATCGGTGCAGAAAAGAAGGCCTTTTTGAAAAAGGTGACTTAGTGGTTCTTGTTGATGAAACATCTGCATCGGCGAGTGAGGTATTATCGGGGGCTTTGCAAGACTGGGATAGGGCCACTATTATTGGTAGAAGAACTTTTGGTAAAGGGCTTGTGCAGCAGCAGTTTCAATTAAGTGATGGAAGCGCGGTACGTTTAACCGTGGCTAGGTATTTTACCCCACTGGGTAGAAATATTCAAAAACCTTACAATAAGGGCAAAGAAAAGTATCAAGAAGAATTGATGAACCGTTTTCATGATGGTGAAGTTATAAAATGCGATACCATAAAACCGGTAGGGGCTTCTTTTAAAACACCTGCCGGTCATCTGGTATATGGAGGTGGCGGTATTACACCCGATCTTTTTGTTCCATTAGATACCACGAGTATGTCGGTTATGGCTGCGAAGCTTTATTATAATAATGTTTTGAGCAATTTTGTGTACAAATATTACATGCAACATAAAAATGAGCTGCTTACTATTAAATCTACATCCGAATTTATCAAGCAGTTTAACCCTTCCGAAAATCAATGGCAGTTGTTAAGCAAATTTGCCCTTCAAGATAGTTTGCCACTCAATAAGGTAACGAATACCGAAAAATTAGATATTTTATTACACGTAAAAGCATTGATGGCAAGGCAACTATTTGGGACTGAAGGGTATTTCGAAGTCTTAAATCTTACCGACAACGCTATTAAAAAAGCGATGCGTATTCCCGAATAATATGCGACTTCGCACCAATGCTCCTAAGCTAGCTTGGCGGGCAAATTATAGTTAGTCCTCTAGAAGTTACTATACCGCTCTAGAAGGAGTTATAGCAACAAGGTTGTTGAATTAGAAATTGCCATGCGTTCAAATACCTTATTGTTTACTGAGCGTTAAATCGAATTTAAAGCTTATTTCATTACCTGTTTTAATAGCGCCCATCATAAAACTGGGAGCTGTTATATTAAAGTCGCTCATGCTAATCTTCTTTATACCCGAAACGGTGACGCTTTTATCTGCATTTATTTTATAAGAAGCCATTAAATCAGCATCTTTCGTTAATCCTGCAATAGTAAGTTTGCCATTGCATTTGATCGTGCTATCTGCTTCAACAGTTCCAGAAGTAAGAATAAACACAATTGTTGGATTTTTATCTGCTTTTAAAGCGTTATAGGCATTTCTATCCATACCACTATGTCCACTTTTCAAGCCTTCTACTGGGGTAACAAATTTTAATGTTGATAAGCCGGTTAATTCGCCAGCCTTATTAAAGTTAAATAAAACTGTGCAGTTACCCTTAGCCGATTTCATATCCCAATCATGCAGCGTTGAGCTGCCACTTACTAGCAGGTTAACATAATCTTTTGAGTGATATTTTACTTGTGCCTTTGTTACCTGGTAGAGTAGTAGGAAGCATAGTATCAGTAAGCTGCTACTTTTCATGAATAAAGAATAGGGACGTTTCATGATGCTACTTTTTAATGAATAAATAATATATGAACCTTTGATCTTGTGGAAATCCTGAAGCCAAGTTAGGAAAATTAAAAGGGTAATTAACTGACGAAAATCAGTTTGTGTTCAGGGGATGATGGCTAAGTAAAGATTCCGCTTCAGCCAGCAATATCCGTTGAGCAAAAAGCAATGACCAAGTCAAAAATTAACAGGAATACTCATTAAAATTTAATATCCCATATTCCCTAACACTTTCCACAAAAGCCAGGCGAAAGCTAAACTATCGAATGGCTTATGAAACAATGGAGCGGCAAATATAATCTGGGATGATGCCCGAAGAATTGATTTCTAGATCAGCATCTTCGGCACTCGTGTTGCCCGATAATACTAATGTAGTTTTTACGCCAAATTTGTTTCCACCCAATATGTCGGTATGTAAGGTATCTCCAACCATTAGAATCTCATGTCGATTAAAATCTCCTGTTCGGTTTAATTCGGCAAAAGCATACATAAACATCTGAGAATCGGGCTTGCCAAAATGAATGAATTTTTTGTGTAGCATACTTTCTACCAACTTAGCAATACCTCCCGTTGCAACGGAAACATGATTACGCGAAACAGGGTATAATTTATCGGAGTTGGCCACTACAATAGGGATGTTCTTATGTCGTAATAAGTTTACGGTTTTATTAATGTCGATATTCCAATCGAAACCTTCATCGTCTAAAAAAACAAAAGCAGAAATATCATCAACATGTTCTAAATCAATATCTCTTACTGCAATATGTTCTAGTCCAGATTGCAGAATATAGTATGCCGAATTTTCGGTTCCTAGATATGCAATCTTTCCAGACAATATTTTTTGTTGTAAAAACATTTTGGCCATCATGCCCGATGTGATAATTTCGGATGGTTCAAATCCAGTCAATCCTAACTTGCAAAAGCCTTCGGCCTGCTGCTCCTGACTGCGAGAAGCATCGTTGGTTAATATGCGTAAGGCGATGCCTTTACTTCTTAAAAAATCAATGGTATCTGGTACGCCCGCAATGAGTCCTTTATAGTTTTTTAGTACACCATAAGCGTCTAAGAAAACAGCTTTGTATTTTACTGCAATATTTAAAAAAGATTCATGCTGCATGGGCTAGGATAGGTTTAGGGCTTTTAAAATAATATCGGCATTAAATTCTTTCTCAATCGATGGTAAATAAATTTCGTAGGCTTCTTTCTGTAGTTTAGTGGCGAATAGATCATGAAAGAAATATCTGCCATCTTTGATAACATAGTTCAAAATGAAAAAGCGGTATGCTTCTTTTAGAAACAATATTTCCGGCTTGGTTAAGGGATATATTTCGTGATACGCTTTTAGGAAAATGATAAACCGATCTTCCATCAAAGTTCCAATATTGTAGCTAAATACTGTTCTATCGCCAATATCAGAAACCACTCTACTCAGAAAATAAAAGTCAAGCATACGCGAGCCCATTCTAAACCAATCATAGTCCCATCTCGAAAACAATTTAACGGAAGTGGATACCGAGAAATTGCCAATATTCCAATCAATAAAAACAGGAATATTGTCAAATTCAGTAGCATGTAGCTTTTCGCAGTTTTCGATAAATAATCGACTATGTTCTTTTATTTCATTACTATGCATTAGGTGCTCAAAATGCCCCTCTCTCGAGTTCAAGCTATTCAGTAAATAATCAATGTCGACCTTCAATGTTTTTGAGGAGTTAGGCAATGTATTTCTAATACTATTACATGCTTTATGAAACAATGCAATTTGCTCGCCTAGTTTCGAGATTTGTTCTTCATCCAATCTTTTCGGCAGCCTTTTTTTAATAGCGATTGGTCGGTAAAAAACTACCCATGCATCTAGAATTTCATTGGTATAGCGATATATAAACAAGGAATTTCCTTTCATTAATGAGCGAGCTAAAAAATTCTCAAAGGGTGCGGGAAGATTATTCGACAAGGTGTCGATGATGGCATGATCTTCTACAAAATGTTCATATTTACCAAAGTAAGATAGCTTGGCAATGATAAAACTGTTATCGGTAAACCTGATTCGGTATACATGGTTTGTTGAAACCTTGGCGCTAATATCTGTGATGCGTACAATGGTTCTTGTACTATCGTATGCATGCCAGGCTTCTTTAACGATTGCTGTAAAGTCTATAAATGCCATAGGTTGTAAATCAGATAATTTCGAAATAACGCTTTAGTTCCCAATCGGTTACTTCCTGTGTAAATTTTTTCCATTCCCATTCTCTCGTTCTTACAAAGTGATCTACAAATCCATCTCCAAATAAGTCTTTGGCAATCGCCGACGATTTCATTGCAGCTGTAGCCTCTTGAAGTGTTTTTGGGAATGCTTCATGGTCATCATGGCCATAAGCGCTTCCTTTGGTTGCTGCAAGCGTTAAGGGTAATTTATTTTTGATGCCGAATAAACCAGATGCAAGACTAGCGGCTAAGGATAGGTAAGGATTTGCATCGGCACCAGGCACCCTTGTTTCTAGGCGTGTTCTTTCGGCCGAATGGTTGATTACCCGCAATGCAGTTGTTCTATTTTCAATACCCCAGCTTACAGAGGTAGCGGCCCAAGCGCCATCTATATATCGTTTATAGCTGTTTACGGTAGGAGCATACATGGGTAAAATATGCGGCAAACAATATAATTGGCCGGCAATATAATGCTTCATGAGCGAGCTCATTTGATCTGTGTCGGCCGCATGGTAAAACAAATTGGTAGTTCCTGCTTCGTTCCACAAGCTTTGATGTATATGACCACTGCAACCTGGTAGCTTACTATTCCATTTAGCCATGAAGCTGGCAATGATTTGATGTTGATAAGCAATCTCTTTAACACTTGATTTAAATAAAACAGCTTGGTCGGCAGCAGCGAGTATGTCGGTATAGTCAATACAGGCTTCATATACGCCATCGCCCGTTTCTGTATGCAAGCCTTCGAGCGGTATATTAAATTGCCCTAATAGATTAAAGATATCGTTATAATATGCCTGATTTTGGGATGGTTTAAGTAAAGAATAGCCAAAATAACCAGGGGTAAGTGGGGTAGGATTTACATGGTTCTTATCTTTTAAAGATGCCGATGTTTCCTTAAAATTATACCACTCAAACTCCTTCGCAAAATTGGGTCGATACCCAAGATCAATACATTGTTGTCTAATATTTTTTAATAATGTTCTTGGACAAGCATTCGATATTTCTTTCGACAGGCTAAAATCTGCCAAGAAAAAGGGCATCTGTTCATTCCACGGAATGGTACGAAATGTCTGTAGATCTATGGAGGCATAAGCATCAGGATATCCGGTATGCCAACCACTTAATAAAGAGTTGTCGTAGCAGTTATCATTCATGTCCCAGCCAAAAATAACATTACAAAATCCAAGTCCTTCTGCAATACTCATTAAAAATTTCTTCTTACTAATCACTTTTCCTCGCAATACGCCATCTATATCGGTAACGGCAAATTTTATTTGATTACTATCCGAATGTTTTATGGTTTCTATTATTTCTGCTTCACTCATCATATAGATCTTCTTGTATTAGACTTATTTGTTACAATAAAGATATACAATATTTACACAGTGCGTTTAGTGAGCTATAACCCCCTTGAATTGCAGTTTGTTTCTGAATAACAGTAAGTTAGAATCGAATTCTTGCTAGGCCTACCGTCGTTTGTCCATGATTTTTACTAATAACCAAGTAAATGGTTCAATAACTATTTTATAGTATTTATTGGTTACAAGACAGTAGCAACTTGGGTGCTACCATTTCCGGACCATCTTCGAGACTTATTTGGGGCAAGTGTATGAATTCATGCACTTGCCCCGAATAAGTCTCGAAGGAGTCTAGAGTATGGTTCAAATAATGCTAGGATGAGGCACATTGTTTGAACGTTTATCTAGGGTCATTTTTTTGCTATCACAGTAGCTGATAGAAGCTATATGAATCTACTTTGTATATTTGAAGGGTAGTATCAATTTTCTATGTTTTACAAAGGATGCCAACTTATTGTGCCTTTCCTTTTTTTACGAAGAAAAATAGCTAAAATTTTTAAATTGCCCTATGTATAAGAAAATATATTATGCTTTTTGTTGCATCCTGATAGCTTCTATTTCTTTTGCGCAAAACTCGGATGATGCATATAAAAAGCCATTAAAACAAGTTCTGTCTGATATCGAAAATAAGTATGGTGTAAAGATTAAATACCCCGATTCGATGGTGGCCAATAAATGGGTAAACTATGCTGATTGGCGCTATCGGAACGATGTTGAGGCAACACTCGATAATGTGTTAACGCCGCTTGATATGAAGGTAAAGAAGGAAAAAGATAAAGTATATAAGCTTAGCAATTTTGAATATTATCGTTGGACAGTTCAAGATGGCTGGGCAGAGTTAGATCGTATCGCATCGCAGTATAAGAATGTTGAAGAGTGGGAGGCTAGAAAGAAATTGTTAAAACCTGCTTTATTAGCAGCCTTGCAATTGTCGCCAATGCCTGTTGCCCCCAACTCTAAACCTATCATTACGCAGCGGCGAAAATTTGATGGCTATACTGTTGAAAATATAGCTATCGAGATTTTACCCGGGGTGTATATTAATGGGTCCTTATATCGTCCCGACCATCTTAAGGGCAAAGTGCCCGTTATTTTAAATCCCGATGGACATTGGGAGCAGCAACGATATAGGCCCGATTGCCAGTATCGTTGTGCCGCATTAGCTCGGATGGGGGCTATGGCATTTAGTTATGATTTATTTGCATGCGGTGAATCGCAATTGCAATTTAAATTAGAAGACCACCGACGCAGCTTATCAATGACCATACAAGTACTTGGCACGATTCGAATACTCGACTATTTACTCTCCTTAAAAGAGGCGGATACAAGTAGGGTGGCAATAACAGGTGGTTCTGGAGCAGGTAGTCATACCATTTTAGTAGCGGCTATCGATGATCGTATTAAAGTAAGTGCTCCAGTAGTTTCTCTAAGCTCTTATTTTTATGGCGGTTGTCCCTGCGAGAGCGGTATGCCCATTCATGAATGTGCAGGCAGAACTGACAATGTAGAAATTGCCGCCATGGCTGCGCCCCACCCTCAATTAATAGTGAGTGATGGGGGCGATTGGACCGATAAAATGCCCGAACATGATTTCTTATACCTCCAAAAAGTATACGGGTATTACCATCAGCCACTTGCCATCGAAAATGTACATCTACCCAACGAGAAACATGATTTTGGAATTAATAAGCGAATAGCGGTGTACCATTTTATGGCTAAATATCTAAACCTGGATATAAAAGCAATACAAGATGCAAGTGGTGCCATCGACGAATCAAGGATTACCATCGAAAAAGCACCTGCATTATACGTTTTTGGCGAAAAAGGAGAAAGCATTCCAACAAATGCAATTAAGGGCTTTGATGTATTAGAAAACTTGTTTAAGAGTATCCCAAGAAAATAAGGGCCTAAAAAACTGCTTGTTTGTTAGGATTCTGTCGCTTTGGCTTCTTCTATATTTAAAACATTTAATATTAAACTCGTTGTCATAAACATACTTGTATGGGGCAGATTGGAATTCCGGGGAACTATTTTTCTGCCAATATTTCCCTTTTTTTCGCCTTGGCAAAAAAATTGCCTATAGTATAACATCATTAAAAACACTTATGGAAGACAAAGAATTGAAGCAAAATGATGTAGTTGACAGTAATATCAACATTCCTACTGACGAAAATGCAGCGGATACAACAACTGTACAAGAACCTGTTATTGAAGAAAGCGAAACAGAAAAATTGCAACGTGAATTAAACGAACAGAAAGACAAGTACATTCGTTTAATGGCTGAATTTGAAAATTTTAGGAGAAGAACCTCGAAAGAAAGACTAGAATTAATTCAAACGGCAGGAAGAGAAGTAATTGTTTCTTTATTAGACCTATTGGATGACTGTGATCGTGCAGAAAAACAATTAAATGTGGCTACCGATTTAGAGGTTCAGAAAGAGGGTATTCAATTGGTGTTTAACAAAATTAGGAGCACTTTGCAATCGAAAGGGGTAAAAGCGATGGAAAGTTTGCATACCGATTTTGATGTTGAAAAGCATGAAGCCATTACTGAGATACCTGCACCAAAGAATAATATGGTTGGTAAAGTACTAGACGAAGTGCAGAAAGGCTACTATCTAAACGATAAGATTATTCGTTTTGCCAAAGTGGTGGTTGGAAAATAAATTATTTCACTTGTAAAGTGGAAAATCTGTAGCTGAACTATTGGGTTAGATTTTCACTTATTTACCATTGCATATTAGCATATTATGAGCAAAAGAGACTATTACGAAATATTGGGTGTTAGTAAAAGTGCATCAGCTGATGAAATAAAAAAGGCCTATCGTAAAGTGGCCATGCAGTTTCATCCAGACAGAAATCCGGGCGATAAATCGGCTGAGGATAAGTTTAAAGAAGCTGCCGAAGCTTATGAAGTACTGAGCGATAACGACAAGAAAGCTAAGTACGATCGATATGGTCATCAGGCTTTCGCGCCTGGAAGTGGTGGTTTTGGTAGTGGGCATGCATCCAATATGGAGGATATTTTTAGTCAATTTGGAGACATTTTTGGCGAAGATGTATTTGGCAGTTTCTTTGGTGGAGGTGGAAGCCGAAGAGGTGGCGGAGGCGGTGGTGCTAGCCGTTCTAGAGGCCAGAGAGGCAGCAACCTTCGAATTAAAGTAAAGCTAACCTTCGAAGAAATCGCCAAAGGGGTTACAAAAACCGTAAAAGTTAAGAAACACGTTATCTGTACTACCTGTGCAGGTAATGGCGCAAAAGATAAAAATAGTATTCAAACTTGTGGTACTTGTGGTGGTAGTGGACAGGTTAGAAGGGTATCTAATACATTTTTAGGGCAGATGCAAACCGTTACTACCTGTCCTACTTGTAATGGTGAAGGATCTACTGTTACAGCAAAATGTAGCGCTTGTAAAGGCGAAGGAAGGGTATATGGCGAAGAAACGATAGCTATTGAAATACCTGCAGGTGTTCAAGAAGGTATGCAGTTAAGCATGGGTGGAAAGGGTAATGCCGGTGAACGTGGAGGTGCTCCTGGCGATTTGATTATTCAAATTGAAGAAGAACCACATGCTGAATTACATCGCGACGGTCTTAATGTTGCTTATGATCTGCATGTTTCTTTCCCAGATGCTACTTTTGGCAGTAGTCTTGAAGTTCCTACCATTGATGGAAGAGTGAAAATTAAGATTCCTCCTGGAACTCAAAGTGGTAAGATATTTCGCCTTAAAGGAAAAGGCTTTCCAGAAGTGCAAGGCTATGGTAAAGGCGATCAATTAGTGTATGTAAATGTTTGGACTCCACAGCATATTAGTTCTGAAGAAAGAGAACTCTTGGAAAAATTAAACCAAAGTCCCAATTTTAAACCACAACCCGATAAAAATAATAAGAGCTTTTTTGAGAGAGTGAAAGAAGCGTTTAGCTAGTAGGAGCCTAGGCTTAGCCCAAACAAGATCTACCTTACTGATGTATTAGTTGTACCGCTACTTTCCAAAAGGTTAGTGAGCTGGTGATAATTACCATGCCACCTACCAAGAAATACATGGTTTTTAAGGGAAGTTTACCAACGAGTCTAGCAGCAATAGGGGCGGCAATGAGCCCACCAATAATCAATCCAGCCACATCGGCCAATGGTATTTGTTTTAGTAAGATAAAGAAGGTTAATGCACTCGCAAATACCACAAAGAATTCTGCTAAACAAACAGACCCAATTACATATCTAGGACTCCTTCTTTTTGATATCAAGGTACTCGTAACTAAAGCCCCCCATCCACCGCCTGCAAAAGCATCCATAAAGCCTCCAATACTGGCTAGCCATCCGGCACGCTTTACTTTATTTTGGTACGACTTTTTAATAAATGCTTTGCGAACAATAAAATATCCTAGATAGAAGGTATAGAGCGATAGCGGCAGTCGAACATAGACACTATATTTTTGTCCAATATAGGCTAAAGTAGCGCCAGATACAGCCCCGATGATACCAGGAATCACCAAGGCTTTAAATAGTTTTTTATTGATATTTCCAAATCGATGATGGCTATATCCAGATACACCACTAGAGAAGACTCTAGCAGAATGAACACGGCTACTAACAACTGCTGGATTAACCCCATTGGCTAATAAAAATGTGGTAGAGATTGTTCCATAACCCATTCCTAGCGAACCATCCACCATCTGCGCCATAAAGCCAGTTAGTAGCATAATGGAGAACGTTTTTACATCGATATAATTGGGAATATTCTTAATTACATTTCCAATTTCTTGCGCAGGTATTAGTGGCAGAATGGTATGTCCCACGATCATGAACAAAAAAGCAAACAAACACCATTTTACAATCTTCTGCCATTGCTTTTCTTTTGGCGTTTTTAAGTTTAGCTCTTTTAGGGTAGCTTGTTTGGCAACCAGTACTTTCGTTAAATCGTTCAATTGCTTTACTTTTTCGCTGAAGTTGCCATTCATCTGAAGTCGAATATGTTGCATATTATTCAGCACATCATCTATTTCGCCAGGAATCAGATCATTCAGCATTTCCTTCACTCGCTTAGCAACAGTAGGCGATTTGCCATTTGTTGAAATAGCAATTTTTAGATTCCCTTTTTTAACGATTGAGCTTAAATAGAAATCGCATAAATCAGGTTTATCTGCAACGTTTACGAGCAGTCCTTTCTGTTTTGCATCAATGCGAATGGTCTTAGAAGTCTCTATGTCGTTCACTGCAATAATAGCGATATCTATATCCTCTAAATCAGATTGCTCGTATGGCTTCTGCACTAATACTATGTTAGCATAAGCTTTTGCTAGTGTACTAATTTCATCGTTAATGGAAATACTTACAAGCTTAATACGAGTTTCGGGCGAATTGGATAAAACAGCATTTAGCTTTTCTAAAGCTACAATACCTCCGCCTACTATGAGTAGACGAAGGTTTTGGAGTTGTATAAATACAGGAAAAAGTTGATTGCCTTTATCTGTACCTAGGGTAGTATTATTGGTTGTGTGATCCAAATGGATTTCCATTATTTCTTCTTGAAATTGTTATCAAAGATAATCGTCAAATAGTAGAATCCACCAATAGAGGGCCCTCCAATATATTGCGTATGATAAGTGTTTAAAATATTAGATCCACCCGCTTTAAATGTGGTATTCATAGAAGGAACGCGATAACTAACCTGCGCATCAATGGTGCTATAGGCAGGTACCATACCATTCGCTAAAGGACTATTCCAATAAAAGCCATCTTGCCAATGCCATACAACATTGAAACCCATATTTTTAAGTATTTCTCTATTTCCAAACGAAATATTGGTAATCCATTGAGGCGTATTAAATGCGGGTGTAAATGCATCGGCTGATGCTACTTCGGTGAGCGCTGCATAACTTAAGTTAGCACCAATATTAAACTTCTTATAAACGTTATAATTAAGCCCTATATCAAATCCTTGATTGCTTACTTTGCTTTTAGAGTTTGTCCACATTTTATATTTCTTTACCGAACTGCCTCCTGTATAGGCAAAATAGGCGGTACTATCATTCGCGCCTCCAGATTGACCGATAGTACCTCTAATCGGTTGCGTAACGTCTAATTGACCAATAAAATTATCATATACATTGTAATAGTAATCCAAATCAACAAAGAGTTTATTGTCAAAGAGTACGCCTTTATAGCCTAATTCAAATGAGTTCAAATGCTCGGGCTGTATATAGTCGTAAGTACTTTGTACTAATAATGCTTTCTCATTGGTGATAGCTGTGTTCTTGTTGGTACCGCTAGAAATATCTGCATTCACAGCATTCTTAAAAGCCGTTACCGAAGAGTTTAGGTAAGAATTCTCAAATACATTTAAAGTTCCTGCTGTAACGCGTAAGCCTCCTAAGCGTCTTACGCCACCATTGTTCACAAAGGCAAAACCTTCGAATAGTGTAGGGAAGCGATAGCCATTCTGGTAAGAGGCACGAAAGTTGCTCATGTCGCTAGGAGAATATACGAAGGCAATTCTAGGATTAAGTTTTGCATCAAAGTATTCAGTTTTATCTACACGTAAAGATGCCGTTATTTTCAGTTTGTCATCAAACAGTTTCTTGGTTGCTTGGGTAAATGCACCATAGTTGTAATAGAAGAAATTATCATTCGCTTTTGTTGGATCTGTTAACGACAAAGGATTAATATACTCGTTACCATCGGGTGTAACGGTGTATCTTCTGTAATGGCCGCCTGCTAATATTTGTAGGCTTTTGTCTTTAATGATATTATTAAAGTCGTATTGGCCTTCTACATGATAAAAAGAAGAAATTAATAATAATTGTGCACCAACAGTATCCCAGTTGTTGGTGTGTATAATTTTGTCTTTGACGGCTGCAAAAGCAGCTGTTCCAGGAATATAGCGTCCATTGTCGGCTGCAGCTCTTGCTTGGCTATGCGATGCTGCTATATTGCCTCCATTCGATAAATAAGCGGTATTAAATGCCGTTGTATAATCGTTCCACCATTGTGGTGATTTCTTAAAGGCCATATCAATATTCTCGGCTAAAGGGCGAAAATTAAATGATCCATTTCCTCCCGTATTTTCCTTTGTATAATAGGCTTTTAAGAAAAAGTTATTGTCTTTAATTTCGAAGGAATGTTGTTGTATTTGTTCACCATCTAATCTAATGCGGTTGCCTCTCTGGTAATTATTGGTAACAGTGCCGATTCTATAAGTATAAGATGCTTGTAAAGAAGATGTGAATTTGTAATACAATGAAACATCCACTTTCGAATTCTTAACGGCATAGTCGGTAAGATCTTTCTCGAAATAACCAGTACGACTTACATCATAGGTTTTTCCTTGTAGGGTTAATGTTTTAAGATCGCTATTATATTCATCACCATAACGGTTAATTAAATCAGCTCCTGGATTATTGGCTTTCCCAATGCCTAATGAACTATTGGTTTTATTGCCTGCAGTATAATATTGATCGGTTGTATCGTTGGCTATCCAATCGGTACCTTTCGAAAAAGAGCCATTTATCTTATAGGCAAATTTACCAAATGATTGAGCGTATCGAATAGCATATTCGTTATAAATAGAGGGAGCAATATCTCTTCCATCAATATGGTTTAAGCCTTGCTTAAAATAGATACTAAGGCCAGTATATTGATAAGGGTTTTTAGTCTTTAAATTTGAGATACCGTTAATGGCATTTAGTCCATATACCGCTGATGCAGCACCTGGTATTAGTTCTACACTTTCAATATCTAATTCTGTTGGTCCCACTGCATTAGCTACAGGTGCACCAATGCCCGGAGATATATTGTCGACACCGTCAACCATTTGTAAAAAACGCGAGTTAGTAGTACCTGCAAAGCCACGTGTATTAGGAACTTTATAACCAATACTTAGGGTTGTCATTTGTACCCCTTTTAAGTTTTCAAGTGCATCGAAGAAGGTAGGAGCAGGACTTTCTTTAATAGCTCTTAAGTCAAGTTTTTCGATTGTTACCGGCGATTTCATTATACTCTCTGAACGACGAGAGGCTGTTACCACTACTTGTCCTGCAAATTGGTTTTGCGCATAAAGGGATATTGATATCTTAGAGTTTGTATTATCTGAAACGGTAAATTGCTGTGTTTTATATCCCAATGAAGATACTTCTAAGAGAATGGGTAATTTTTGAAAAGCTGTAATAACAAAGCTCCCATCATCATTTGCAGCTGTAGCAATTTTAGTTCCTTTAATTCTTATAACGGCTCCCGATAAGGGGAGTGTATTGCTTGTATCTAATATTTTTCCTGAAATGGTATACGCACCTTGCGAAAATGATTCACTTGAAGTGAATAAGGCGATCAATAAAAAAAGAAATATAGTAATTGGTTTCATGATTATTAGTCTATTTATCTAGTGTAGTATTAATTGATGATAATTTTATTCTTTGTATTTATATGTATCATTAGATAGTCCCTTTGGGACAGAATAAGCCGTAGTTGCTTGTTGAATAAGTTTTAGCTGTATAAGCTGTTAAGTTTACAGGCAAGGTTGCTATTGCAGAAACACTTAAATTATTCAGATATTTATTCATTTTGTTAAATCTAAAATGCAAATATATATATAACCTACTAATTTAGTAGGGTATTTTAATATATTTTTTTTATTGCTTTTTAACTTAGCGGAATAACTCCTTTACGAATAACATAATCACCAAATTTTTCATGCTTTAGTTTCTCCATCTTGAATGCAGCAAAGAGGATGTCTAATTCAGCAATAATTGCCGCTTCATCAAGATTTTCTTTAAATATCTTATTCAACCTAGTGCCCGCATTATCGCCGCCAAGATGTAAGTTGTATTTTCCGGCACCTGTACCAACGAAGCCAATCTCAGCAATATAAGATCTTGCACATCCATTGGGACAACCCGTTAACCGGGTAATGATATTTTGATCTAGTAATTCGTATTTTTCTAATAGCGGTTCTATTTTAGAAATCAATGTAGGCATATATCTTTGACCTTCAGCCAAAGCCAATGGGCAAGTAGGTAGGGCCGTGCAAGCCATTGCATTTTTACGAATAAGCGAAGCATTGTTATTGTGTGTATCTAGCGCAAACTTCGAGATAAGTGCATCAATTTTACTTTTGTTGTTTACCGCTACATCTGCAATAATCACATGCTGATTTCCTGTAAATCTAAAAGTACAAGCATCTGTTTCAGCTATTGCAAACAAAGCTGTTTTGAGTGCAGTCTTCTCGCTATCTTCTATTCGTCCGTTTTCAACAAATAATGTAAAATGCCATTTATTATGATGGTCTTCGTGCCAGCCATAATAGTCTGTACGTTCAGTAAATTCATAGGCTTTCGCAGGTGCTAAAGCGAATCCGCATCGGCTTTCTAGCTCTTCGATAAATTTATCTACCCCTAATCTATCGATGGTATATTTTAATCTAGCTAATTTTCTATCGCTTCTGTTACCAAAGTCTCTTTGTATGGTTAATACTTCGTAAACTGCTTTTAATATTTTTTCATGTGTATCTACAAAACCAAGTACTGTTGCAAGTCGTGCATAGGTATTTGGATTGCCATGGGTTGTGGAGAGGCCACCTCCAACTGCTAAATTAAATCCTAGTAGTTTATTGTTTTCAATAATAGCAATTAAACCAAGGTCATTGCCAAAAACATCGATATCATTATTGGGAGGGATGGCGATAGCGATTTTAAATTTTCTTGGCAGATATCTATCTTGATATAGAGGGTCATCTTCGTTTGATTGTTCTGCAATTTTCTCATCTTCAAGCCATATTTCATAGTAAGCTTTTGTTTTTGGAAGTAGGAGTGTACTTAGCTTATCGGCATAAGCATGAATTTCTTCATGAATAGGCGATTGTTTTGGATGCGCAGAGCATAATACATTCCTATTTACATCGCCACAAGCTGCGATGGAATCAAGCTTTGATTTATCGAAGTCTTGTAGTGTAGGTCGAATATCCTTCTTTAAAATGCCATGTAATTGTATAGTTTGGCGCGTTGTTATTTTGATAACGCCCGTTGAGAATTTGCCTGCAATATGATGTGCTGCCAGCCATTGCTTTGCAGTAATCAATCCACCAGGTATTCTTAGTCTTACCATGAATGAGAATAAGTTCTCTAGCTTTTTGGTTGCTCTTTCTTCACGTCTATCACGATCATCTTGTTGATACATGCCATGAAATTTAATTAAAGCTTGATCGTCTTCTCTAATTGCTCCTGTATGTTCATCAGAAAGGCTTTCCAATAAAGAGCCTCTTAGTCCACGACTTTCTGTTTTAATTTTTTCGATGGGTGATAAGTTTTGCTTATTGCTCATGATCGTTATCTGCTTTTATTAATTGGTTGTTAGTTTAAACCTTGCATGCTTAATCTGTCAATGGTATCTTGTTGATATGAATATTCTGTATAAATGTTGATAGAGACAAAGTTTAGTATACATCTTTCTCGTATCTACCTGCTTCTTTTAATTCTTGTAATATATTTTTTGCTGCCTCGATTGATATATTTTTTTCTTCACTAATTATTTCAAGCAACGCTTTTTCTACTTCAATACTCATTGGATCTTTCTTTCCACAGATATAAATGTAAGCACCCTCATCTATCCAGTGTATGATTTCTTTGGCTTCTTTTTTTATTTTATGCTGCACATAAACTTTCTCCAATTGGTCTCTACTGAAAGCAAGGCTTAATTTATGAAGCACACCTGTACTTAAATAGTTTTGCCATTCGGTTTGATATAAGAAGTCGGAAATATATTTTTGTTCTCCAAAAAATAACCAGTTTTTACCAGAAGCTCCCGTTGCATCTCTCTCTGCAACAAAAGAACGAAATGCGGCAATGCCTGTTCCAGGTCCTATCATGATGATGTCTTTATCTGGAGCTGGTAACCTGAATCTTTTATTTTTTTGAACAAAAAAGCTAAGTGTTGCATTCGCTGCTACTGTAGTTAGAAAGCTAGAGCACAACCCAGATTTCTTTTCTTCATTGATGGTAAATTCATCTTTTACAACTGTAATATGCACTTCGCCTGCATGTGCATTTGGAGAAGAAGCAATTGTGTATAAGCGCGGAGAGATTCCATTGAGTGCATGGAGCAATGCTTGTAATTGAGTGTCATCGGCCAATGGATAGTTTACAACAAGATCTAATAAATCGGTCTTCATAGCGGGTATCTCTTTTCCTACTATTTCTCCATATTTTTTTACAATCCGTTCTGTTAGTTGAAAGATGCTCACTTTGTGTTCAAGTATCTCGGAAATGCTTGCTGTTTGGTTCTTGTATTCAAAATTCTTATTAGCATCCTGACAAGTATGTGCAATTATTTTCTGAATAGCTGCTGTCGGGTTTGTTGGTACAATACCAATTGAATCGCCACATTCATATTCTATATCGGCTACTTCAATTTCGATGTGTCGGGTTTCTTTATTGGATCCTTTATCGTTTAAGTTGATATTCGCAAGTATGGTACCTGTATAAGTAGCTTTGCCCGTTGCTTTTTTTACGGTAGAAATTTTAGGCACTACAATTGTTTCTGTAGTTGGTTGTTGTAAAGAGGCTATTAAATTATCGAACCATGCATTTGCTTCTTCTTCATAATCAAGATCGCATTTCTGTAATGGCGCTATACGGTCTCCACCTAATGCTTGAAACTGAGCATCTACATCTTCCCCAGCTTTACAGAAAAGAGGATAAGAGGTGTCGCCCAATGCTAATACCCCATATTTTAGTTTATTTAGGGTGAAACCATTATTATGTATATGATCGTAGAATTTTTTTGCGGCAATTGGAGGTTCCCCTTCTCCTTGCGTACTAATAACGGTTACTAAATATTCTTCTTTAGGAAGGTCTGTTAATCGATATTGGTCTAGCCCAGCAATTTTTACTTGTAGTCCATTTTTCTTTGCTTTAGCTGCAAAATCAGTAGCTAGCTTCTTCGAATTACCTGTTTCGGTACCATATAGAATGGTTAGCTTACTGATGAGTTGTTTACTTGGTACCGTAATATTATTCATGCTAATTATACCTGTTAAATGATTGTTCAGCCATATTAATTCATCATGGGTTGAACTATTTACTAGGTCTAAAAATAATTTAAGCCTGTGCTCTGTCAGCATACTCTTTTTCTTTTTCAGTTACAGTGATGGGTTCTACTGAGGTAGTCATCGGTTTAAAATAATGAGTTCTGGTTTTATTTCCTTTGAACCATTCGAATTGATTGTATAACTCAACAACCTTTCCAATAATGATGAGTGAAGGCGATAAAAATTCTTTTCCTTTTAATGTGGAGTTATATTGATACAGATTACTCACATATACTTGTTGCATTGGCGTTGTTGCCTGTTCAATAACAGCCAATAATTTTTCCGGCGCAATTTGATTAGCGGTTAACTTCTCTACCACAAGGTTTAAGGTTTCCGACGACATATAAAATACTAAGGTATCTTCTGTATGTGCTAGTTCTTCCCAGTATTTGTCGGTAATAATATCTCTTTTATGGTAGGTTAAAAACCGAACAGAGGTAGAATAATCTCTTGCAGTTAATGGTATGCCAGCATAAGCAGCTGCGCCTAGTGCTGCAGTAACACCTGGAACAATTTCGTAAGGAATTTGTTCGGCGGTGAGTGTTTGCAGTTCATCTAATATATTCGAAAAAATAGAGACATCGCCACCTTTTAAGCGTACTACTAGTTTACCTTGCAAAGCATATTCCAATAGCAATTGATTAATTGTTTTTTGCGGTGTAGAAATACCCCGTCTACATTGTTTTCCTACTTGAATAATTTCAGCAGTAGCAGAAACATAGCGATCAAGTATTTCCTCACTCACTAGTCGGTCTGTTAACACCACATCCGCTTGGCGCAAATATCTTACTGCCTTCATGGTAATGAGGTCAGGGTCTCCAGGGCCTGCTCCAATTATAATTACTTTTCCTTTAGCTTGTGTTTGATACATAGAATAGTGTGCAATTAGAAGTATTAGTACAATGCCGTTTACAAGCAAGTGTGCTAGTGCTTCTGATTATGTTTAGAATAATCCTTCGATTGATAAATACCTTTCACCTGTATCATAGTTAAACGTTAATACTTTAGCACCTGCTGGTATTTCGGACAGTTTTTTAGCCACTGCAGCCAATGAAGCACCTGTAGAGATGCCGACTAAAATACCTTCTTCCTTAGCAATTCGTTGTGCAAATGAAAAGGCTTCGTCTTTACTTACAGCGATGGTGCCATCTAGTATTTTGGTGTTTAATATTGATGGAATAAAGCCAGCTCCAATACCTTGTAGTGGATGTGGGCCAGGATTTCCGCCACTGATTACTGGCGATAATTCAGGTTCCACAGCATATACTTTTAAATTGGGAAATTTTGCTTTTAATACTTCGGCAACACCGGTAATATGTCCGCCGGTGCCTACACCGGTAATCATATAGTCTAGTCCGTCAGGAAAGTCGGCTAAGATTTCTTGAGCGGTAGTCTTTCTATGTATTTCAGTATTGGCTGCATTATCGAATTGTTGAGGGATCCATGCATTAGGTGTTTCGGCAACCAATTCTTTAGCTTTTTCAATAGCGCCTTTCATTCCTTTTTCTCGAGGTGTTAAAACAAATTCAGCACCATATAATGCCATTAATCTTCTTCGTTCAATGCTCATGCTTTCGGGCATGACAAGTATAATTTTGTATCCTTTCACTGCCGCTACTAATGCAAGTCCAATACCTGTATTGCCAGAGGTAGGTTCAATTATTATACTATCTTTATTTAATAATCCTTTTGTTTCTGCATCTTCAATCATGGCTAGTGCAATACGATCTTTAATACTGGCACCTGGATTTGTTTTTTCTAGTTTAATCCATACTTCATGACTGTTGCCAAATAGTTTATTAATTTTTACATGTGGGGTATTGCCGATTGTTTGTAAGATGTTGTTTGCTTTCATTTTTATTAATTTTATTCCTAGATTAAGGAGGGTTGAATAATTGTTTATTTGTATTATTTTATATCACAAAATTTAACACGTTTTCCATGGGTATTTTATCTTTTACTGCAATCTCACTTTTATGATAAACTACAGAGAAAGAAGGTACACTATAGGTAAGCCATACATTTCCGCCAATGACACTATCTTTTCCTATAATGGTATCTCCACCAAGAATGGTAGCGCCCGAATAAATGATTACATTGTCTTCGATAGTTGGATGGCGTTTTGTTTTGGCTAATTCTTTCGCAACATTTAATGCGCCTAGTGTAACACCCTGGTATATTTTTACATTATTACCAATAACGGTTGTTTCGCCTATCACAATGCCTGTTCCATGGTCAATAAAAAAGGAGTTGCCAATAATGGCCCCCGGGTGAATATCAATGCCTGTTTTGCTATGCGCGTATTCTGTAAATAAGCGAGGTAATATTTTTACATTTTGTTTATGTAGTTGATGCGATAAACGATAGATAGCTGTAGCATAAAATCCGGGATACGCTACGAGTACTTCTTCAATAGATCTTGCTGCCGGATCGAAATGCAAAATAGCTTCTGCATCTTTGATGAGGGCACTAAATAAAGCAGGAATTTCATTAAAGAATTCTTCTGTTGCTTCTTGTGCTTTCTGACCATCAAATAATACATCGTAGACCAAACTCGAGAAATGGCTTTTTAGCGATTCAAATTCTTTCTCAAGATCGGAGGGTTGTTTATGCTTTACGCTCTTAGGTAAGAATAAAAAATCGAATAGCTGATCAATAAATTCTTCGGCCAATTCTTTATCTGGGAAGGTGGAGAATGCTTTAGAATTTTGTATAAATAGTTGTTTTATGAAAGTTTGCTGGTTCATTTTTTCTGATTTTAGGTAGTAAATAATGGGGGTGATTCCATATTATTGAATCATACAGGCACCCACAGTTACCAAACTTGTTTCATCAATTAGAATAGCGCCGCCATTATTAGGTAAATGGTTATAAGAATCGAAAGGGATAGGGGAAGCGGTTTTAATGGTTGCTTTAATGATATCGTTGAGTCCTATTTTTTCAAATTCGTATTGTTTTTCTAGGCTATTCACATCAAGTTTGTATTCAATATTTTTAATAACGCTTCTTACAATTTTACTGTTTAATTGTAGCAAATACTTATTGCCAGCGATGAAGGGTTTACTATCCATCCAACACAACAATACTTCAAATTCTTGTGCTACCTGAGGTTGGTTGTCGCGCTTAACGATGATGTCACCTCTGCTTATATCAACGTCGTCTTCTAGGTGAAGGATGGCGCTTTGCGGTGCAAAGGTTTCTTCTACTTCTTTTCCGGCCACTTCAATTGTTTTGATGGTACTTTCAATGCCCGCAGGTTGCACAATTACTTTATCTCCTTTTTTATAAATGCCACTATTAACTTTTCCGGCATAACCACGATAGTCGTGAAGTGCTTCGGTTTGAGGGCGTATTACATACTGTACGGGAAAACGTGCATCTGTTAAATTAATGTCATTGTGAACTTCAACCGTTTCTAGATAATGTAATAAACATTCTCCTTCGTACCAAGGATAATTGTTAGATCTATCAACAATATTATCTCCATTCAATGCACTCATTGGAATATAGATAATATCTTTTAAACCCAATGTTTTGGCTACTTGTGCATACTCAATCACAATATTGTTGTACACTTCTTGCGAGTAGTGTACTAGGTCCATTTTATTAATCGCTACCACAATATGTTTAATACCTAATAAAGATGCGATAATGGAGTGACGGCGTGTTTGTTCTGATACGCCATTTCGTGCATCAACTAAAATGATTGCCAGGTTTGAATTGGAGGCACCTGTAACCATATTGCGGGTATATTGTATATGGCCGGGAGCATCTGCAATAATAAATTTTCGTTTGGGTGTAGAGAAATATTTGTAGGCTACATCAATTGTTATTCCTTGTTCTCTTTCGGCACGAAGACCATCGGTTAATAAGGCTAGGTCAATATCGCCTTCTTCGCGGTTCTTTGTTTGTTTTTCTATTGCCTCTAACTGATCGATCATGATACTTTTGCTATCGTATAATAAGCGTCCAATTAAAGTACTTTTGCCATCGTCCACACTGCCTGCTGTAATAAATCTAAGTATATCCATGAGTTTAGCCTATTGTAGGCGTTTATTGGGTATTAAAAAATATAGGTATTAGTCTATTTTGCTAAATAAGGGTGTAGGCTAAAAGTAGCCGTTCTTTTTTCTATCTTCCATGGCTGCTTCACTTACTTTATCGTCGATTCTTGTTTCTCCACGCTCACTTGTTTTGGTAGCAATGATTTCGGTAATGATATCGTCGATATTATTTGCATTTGATTCAACGGCAGCGGTACAAGTCATATCGCCAACGGTACGATAGCGTACTTTCTTTACCGATATTTTATCACTTGCCTCTATCTGTATAAATTCTGATACCGCTACTAATTGCCCTTCAAATTCAAGTACTTCTCTATCGTGAGAAAAATAGATAGAAGGGAGGTCTATTTTTTCTTTACGTATATAATTCCAGATATCTAATTCGGTCCAGTTACTGATAGGGAATACCCGTACATTTTCTCCTTTATTAATTTTCCCATTATAGGTGTTCCATAATTCGGGTCTTTGTAATTTGGGATTCCATTGGCCAAATTCATCTCTTACCGAGAATATTCTTTCTTTAGCTCTTGCTTTTTCTTCATCACGTCTAGCACCTCCGATGCAGGCGTCAAAACCAAATTCTTCAATGGTATCTAATAAAGTATAAGTCTGTAATGCATTTCGGCTAGCAAACTTTCCTTTTGTTTCTGTTAATTGCTTTGCTTTGATCGTATCTGCTACCTTACGGACGATTAATTTTTCGCCAATTTTTTCGGCTAAAGCATCTCTAAAGTCAAGGGCTTCTTTAAAATTATGACCTGTGTCTATATGTACCAATGGGAAAGGAAACTTTCCCGGACGAAAAGCTTTTAAAGCCAAGTGCACTAATACAATTGAATCTTTGCCACCACTGAATAATAGTGCAGGTTTTTCAAATTGTCCTGCTACTTCACGAAAAATATGAATGGATTCGGACTCTAATTGTTCTAGATAATCTAAATAATACTTACTCATTTTATAGGTTGTCTTTGTACTAAAACTTGTTTAATGTTGTGAGTGTAAACCGCATTCTTTTTTGCTGCTATCTTCCCACCACCATCTGCCAGCTCTAAAATCTTCACCTGGTTGAATAGCTCTGGTACAAGGGGCGCAGCCGATGCTAATAAATCCTTTGTCGTGTAATGGGTTATAGGGTACTTGGTGCTGTTGTATATAAGCGCGAACTTGCTCGGTAGTCCAGTGTAATAATGGATGGTATTTGATTACTTTGTTTGTATCATCCCATTCAATTATTTCTAAATCTTGCCTTGTAGGAGAGTGTTCCGCACGTAGTCCGGTTACCCAGATCTCATTTCCCGCTAAAGCTCTTTGTAAGGGTTCTACTTTTCTAATATAGCAGCATTCCTTTCTGTTCTCTACCGACTCATAAAAAGAATTAGGTCCCTTAGTACTAGTAAAATTCTGTAGGGCAATCTGGTTTGGATAATAAGCAGTAATGGGGGCTTTATATTTTTCCTGGGTACTGTTCCAGGTAGAATAGGTTTCTGGAAATATTCGGCCAGTATCGAGGGTAAAGATTTTAATGTCAAGCTGATGACTGAGTATTTCATGAGTAACCACTTGGTCTTCAATACTAAAACTCGTAGAAAAAGTAAGTTTTGTAGCAAATTCTTTTGCTAATAAGGCTAGTCCATCTGCGATAGATTGTTCTTTTAATTGTTGAGATAGGGCTGGTATTGAATCTTTTAGTGTATTTGTCATTTCAATAAAAATTATCGGGCAAAATTAGAAAAACAGGAGTCATGCTATTGTCAAAAGAGTTTAACAACAACAATTTGCCGACATACACTTTATGGAATAGCTTGCTAACATTGATTCTGTACTTGTCTATTGATTTGGTGTACAAATATAGTCCATAAAATCAATGGACAAAATTTTTCTATCCATATTTATACTTCAACTTGCTAGAAAAGGAGGCTACAAGCGCTTAGATTGGGTACTAGTTCCCTGTTCGTTCTAGGTTGCGTATCCACTCCTTTTAGGCCTGATGGTTGCAGTGATATTGCCTAAAATACCCTGTTTTCTAGAATAGAATAAGCAATTTCTGCCCTTCAAGCTACCAAATTAGGACCATGTTCGAGACTTATTCGGATCAAATGCATGAATTCATGCACTTGATTCGAATAAGTCTCGAACGAGTCTCGAACAAGACTCAATGATGTGTGACAACAAAACTGCCCCTTTTTCAAGGGGCAGTTTGTGTATAATGTCTATGGGTAGGTTAGAACCTTCTTTCTCTGCCTAAATGTTGGTATCCATGTAATTCCTCTCTTCTGCCATACCCATCTCTATCACGGTACTCGCGATACCTGTTTTCGGATGCATAAGCCTGGTGGTAAAAGGGTTGGTGATTTAAGTTGCTATAGGCGGCATATTTTTCTCTATACATGTTTGCATGTAAATAGGGGCTAGGCTCATAAATAGGGAATCTTTGCGCCTTATAAAGGTTAAATCCAGCGTATATAGATGGTAATGTAGCTGCATAAATCCAGTAATATCCATTAAAATAAACGAATTGTCTTAAGGGTAAATTATAGTAAGCATCTATTTCGGGTAGGTAATAATAGGGTGCCGAGGTATATCCAGCTGGAATCCATCCGGGCATTCCAATGTTCACACTTGCACTAAACCTAACTTGTGCGGAAACATTTGTCATTATAGAAGCACTAACAATAAAGGCGGTAATGAATAGTAGCTTTTTCATAATTTATTGTTTTATAACTACTTTATTCCAAATGCAGTGCCAGAAACTAAATTCTCTGTTATAGAAATGTGAATGGTATAAAATTTAATTCTATAAATGAGGTTGATTTAGAGTATTTTTCCAGTTTACTTATCTGATAATTGTTATGACCGACGAACGAAGAGAAAAATTATTAAAAGTATTGCAGCAGCGGCAGTCTAATTTAGCGGTAGTGATGGAGAATGTACAGGATCCGCATAATATTTCGGCTGTTATGCGAACCTGCGATGCGGTGGGCATTCAAGACATTTATATCTTAAATACTAAGATACCTCGGCATGAAAAATTTGGCTTTAAAAGCAGTAGTAGTGCCCTAAAATGGTTAACAACACATGAGTTTGATCAGGTGGAAGCCTGCTTTAAAGAACTGCGTAAACATTATGCTACCATTCTTACGACTCATTTATCTGCCGATGCAATTAGCTTATATGAAATAGATTTTTCGAAGAGTGTGGCACTTGTTTTTGGCAATGAACATGAAGGTGTAAGCGATGAAGTAAGGAACTTAGCAGATGGTAATTTTATTATTCCTCAAATGGGTATCATTCAAAGTCTGAATATTTCTGTTGCTTGTGCGGTGAGTATCTATGAAGCCTACCGTCAAAAGCAAATAGCAGGTCATTATGAGCAGCCCTCATTGCCTACTAATCGAATGAATCATTTAATGGATCTGTGGGGATTCCCTGAGAATGAAAAATAGCTTGTTTAGCCAACTGCCTATTGCTGTTCTAGGCACCAATTGATAGGGCGTAAAAAAGGCTAACGAAATTGAAGCATCCAGAATCATTAAAAATAGAGAACTAGCGAATGTTTTCTATTCAAAATAAGATATTGTGAAACAGTTTTTAATCACTATTTTTTTTCTCTTAGTCGCTTTTACTTCTCACCCGCAGCCCATCAAAAAAGTAAAAGTTGAGGATCTTATAAAAATGATGGATACTGCTACCTGTCCGCTGGTAATTAATTTTTGGGCAAGTTGGTGTGCGCCTTGTGTACATGAAATACCTTGGTTGGAGAGCAATATAGCAAACTTAAAAGAACAGGGTGTTAAGCTGTTGCTTGTTAACCTTGATTTACCCATCGATTATAAGAATCATTTAGCCAATTTTATAAAGAAAGAAAAGTATACAGCTGAGGTGGTTTGGTTAGACGAGCGTAACATGAGTCGCTATACCAAGCAATTAGATTCTTCATGGAATAATACCATTCCTGTTACCATCATGATTAATAATAAGAAAGGGTATAAACAATTTTATCATCAGCAGTTACCCGAAGCGCAATTAAGATTGGCGTTACAAAAATTACTTAATTAGCAAGCTGTTATTTGCTTCGGGTTCTACAATTTCTTTTGTAGTTTGTGGTTGTAAAAAAGTGAGACTCACATTCAACTCGAAGCCAAGCAGTAGTATTAGCGAGTTTAAATAGATCAATAGCATGATAATTAATACGGTTCCAATAGGGCCGTAGATCTTATTGTAGCTAGCAAAATTGTTTACCCAGTAAGAGAATCCAATGGTGGTAAGCAAGGTAAGGGTAGTTGCTAGAATAGAGCCAGGAGATATCAAATTCCATCGCTTGTGAACAGAGGGCGCATACTTATATATTAATGAAATGCCAAAAAAAGTAAGTGCTACAATGATTAACCACCTTGTTGCATTCCACCAAGGTATATGCGCCTTCTTACGCATATTGAAGATGCCTTTAAGTAACCCTGAGAGTTCTTCCTGTCCAATTAACATCAATACGGATACTAGAAAGAGAAGAATTAAAATGAGTGTAATTTTTATAGCTCTCCATCTTTTATGTAGAAAAAAACGCTTTCTTTCTGCAATAGAAGTATCGAATGTTCTAATAATACCCATCATTGCATTGGATGAATAAAATATGAGCAACAAAAAACCAAAAGAGAAAACACCTACATGTTTTTTAAACAATTGATCTATCAAATTTTGAATAAATACATAGGTAGTGGTATTGGGTGTTAGGTCTTTGAATAAGCCAAAGATTTGTGTTTTAGCATTCAATGAATCGGGTAAATAGGGGATAATCGAAAACAAAAATAATAGTCCTGCGGGTAGGGCTTGAATGAGGTTAAATGAAATAGCTGCAGCTCTTTCATTGATTCCCACTTTATTAATTTGTTGAAAGAAAAAGCGTAAAATAAAGTAAAGAGACAGGCCTTTAAATCCAGGTATAAAAATATTCTTACTTTTTTTGCGGATATATACCACAAAAGGCAGATGATATAAAATGTGTTCGAATTTTGTCACGGTGCTTGTTCTTGTTCTTTTTCTTGTTTCCTAATCATGTACTCGTCTAATGCTTTTTGGTATTCTTTTGCATACTTACTATGTTCTGCAAAGCTACTACTGAAGTGATGGTATCCATTAAAATTGCTATTTGCCACAAAAAACAGATAGTCGGTTTTAGGTGCATTTAAAACTATATCAATGGTTTTAGGCGAGGGTGTGCAAATAGGTCCTGGAGGCAAGCCCTTTTTGCGGTAGGTATTATAAGGCGAGGGATTGCTTAAATACTTATCGTAAATACGCGTCAATGAAAAGTCTTTCATAGCAAATTTAATGGTAGGGCATGCTTGCAGCGGCATATTTTTGTTAAGTCTGTTTAAGTAAACACTCGCAATTTTAGCTCTATCATCGTCTTTATTGGTTTCTTCCTCTACAATGGATGCAAGGGTATAGGTTTGTAAGGGAGATAGGTTTATAGCAGCCGCTTTTTCTATTCTGTTGTTTTTACTCCAAAAGCTAGTATTTGCATCATAGAGTTTATTGAATATTTTCCTTAATGGGGTATTCCAATAAAAAGTATAGGTATCAGGAATGATCATCGATAATGCATCATCGGCATTAACATGGTATTGTTTCAAAGAGTCGGGCGAATTTAGAAACTGCATGACCGTTGTGGAATCGCTATTAAAATTTTTGCTGATAAGTTTCGCGAGGTCTTGGTTCAAACGCAGCTTATTAATCACTAAATTAATAGGTGCTTGGTGGTTATTTTTAAGCATTCTTGCTATCTGCAACAGATTCGCACCCTTTTTTACCTCGTATTTACCTGGCTTTAATTTATCCCAAACATGCAGTTGAGCGGCCAACAAAGAAAAAAATCTAGGTTGTTTAATGATATATCTAGCACTAAGTGTTCTTAGCACAGTGGTTTTATCTGTTTTGCCTTCTTCGATGATGAAGTATTTAGTATTGTCGCTAAAAGCGGTTCCAGAACTAAATAAGAGCCATAGAATAGCAATTCCAACTGCGATGATTAATAATAAAAAATAGGATACAACTTTTCTCATAAGCATTAAAGTTAAAATAAAAAACCCTGCCTATATAGATAGACAGGGTTAAATAAGTTTTAATTCAATTATTTTGCCTGTTGAGGTGCTGCAGGTACCGTGTTCGCCGGTGTTTTTTGAACCGGAGCTGTATTGCTAGTATTAATTTTTTGAAGGATAGAGGTATCTGGACCTTTTGTAGCTCCTTTAAAGATCAAGGTTGAGAATATAGCCAACACTGCAATGATGCTAGCAAATAACCAAGTACCTTTTTCTAGTACATCTGTAGTTTGTTTAACACCCATCAACTGGTTGCTTAATCCACCCACATTACTAGCGAGCCCGCCACCTTTTGGATTTTGTACTAATACTAAGAAACCTAGACCTACCGAAGCCAATACAATCAATATTACAAATAAAATAGCCATAATTACATTCCTTTTAGTTGTTCAATTTTGCTGGCAAAGTAAGATGATTTTTCAGGATCTAAAAAACTTAATTTAATATATAGCTGTATAGCCTTATGAATTTTGCCTTGTTTAACAAAAATTTCAGCCATTGTTTCTGTTGCTATTTCTTTTATTTCATTCGAACTTTTGGCAATATTTTGAATCGTAGCGTCTAATTCAGGGTCAATGAGTTGGTCCTGAGCATCTGGGGTTACCTGTTTCATTTTCTTCAGCCAGTCGGTAAAGGTTAGCAGGTGTTTAGTTAGTTTATCCTGAGGCAATTGCGAAAGATCGGCTTTAATACCCTGGGATGCAAAATAATCAACTGTATAAAAGGGCTCCACCTCAATATCCAGCTTTGCATCTTGGTCTATTGGCTTCTTAAAATCGGCCAATTGATTGGCTAGTACGGATGAGAATTTTGCAGCCTGTTTTTCCTCGTTCGAGGATATAGGATTGTTTAAAGTATTGGAGGGGAGGGGATCAGAAAGCTCATTTATTGCTAAAATGGGGGCAATAGGAGGCTTCATTTCGTCAAGGGCTTGTAATCCTTCGTTTGGCGAAAAATAGGGCGTTAAATCCATTCCCTGTGCTTCCGCTGTGGGTGTCGATAAATTGTCTATTGCGTTTTTTGTAGTTGCAATAGTTATTTTAGGATTTGGAATAGCGACTTCCGGCCTTTCAATGGTTGGCTGATGGGCATTTAAAATGGTAATCTGTTTCGTTTGTCCATCTTCTAGCTGGTATTTAAGCCAGCCGTTATTAGGAAAATACAAAGCAGTTTTAGGTAATTGTGCCAGATAAGCAGTCTGATCAACGTCTTTTAATTTACGCGATAAGGCTAGCTGTGCTGGAGCAAAGTAAGGATAGGTGTTTGCTAGGTACGACAGTTCATCCACACTTATTTCAGTCAGGTTGCGCTTCTTGGTTAATAAAAATAATAGCTCTTCAAGTGCCGTATTCATGTGGTGAAATTACTGTTTCTATCTATAAAAATAATTAAGTATCACAGAACAAATGGTTTTATTACTAACAATAGTAGTAGCAAGGATTACCAGTTGGAGAATATATGATTAAAAATTTCATCCGTTAAGCTTCTTACTATTTCATCTATAAGTTGTGTTTCAGCTTGTTGTAAAGCTAGGTTTGCCGAAAAATCAAAATTTCTACTTACATCAAATTCTTGTGTTTTGTTATCGAGGGTATTCTTTGATATAATATGGGCAGCAACCGTCAACCTATTGGTGGTAGCTTGTGTAGTGGTAATAGCCGCTGTTGATACCGAATAATCTGTTATAGAACCGCTAATCTGCAGGTTTGCATCATCGTTATTGGTCAGAATGAGTTTGGTAGAACTTCTTATTTTCTGTTGTAGTTTATCGGACAGTTTCGGACTAAGTTGCGGGTTTATATACCTAGCTTTATTATCGATATAACTTATTTTGATGGTTTTAATCTTCGAATAGTCTATCGATACATCTTTAAAAGAGTATACCCCACAACCCGACAGTAGCGGAGTGCCAATGCCTATAAATAATAGCATGAATAGCAAATTTGCATTCGGTTGTAAGCTAGAAGTAATAATTTTTTTTATCATGATTACTGGTTGTAATTTATAGGTCGTCGATATCGTATTCTTTAAGTTTTCTATACAAGGTTCGTTCACTAATACCCAAGTCGGCAGACGCATCTTTTCTTTTGCCTTTATGTTTTTTCAATGCTTTTATGATTAGCTCTTTTTCTTTATCCATGATATTCAGCGATTCTTCTATCTCTTCGTGGTGTTGGATATCGTCGTTATTTAAAAGTACTGCCGATGAATTCACATTCATGGATTGAGGTAATACGGGCTGATTTGCATTTTGTTGCATTATAGCATGCCCATGCGAGCCATCTATACTATTCGTTGAATGATAATCGTTGAGAAGTGATTCTTGGGTAAAGTTAGCCGCTGTACCCGCTAGTGAAGGGTTTTGCAGAATTTCTAAGAACATTTTTTTTAGTTCCGTTACATCTTTTTTCATGTCGAAGAAGAGCTTATATAAAATTTCTCGTTCGTTAGAAAATTCTCCATGCTGACTAGCAGTACTGGCCAAGATAGGAAGTCCGCTTGTCTTTTTTTCGGGTAAAAATTTTTGAAGTCCGTTAGCATTAAGCAATTGCTGATTGGTTAAAACAGAGATCTGTTCGGCAAGGTTCTTTAATTCTCTCACATTCCCCGGGAAAGGATAATTAATGAGCAAATTTCTTGCATCATCTTCCAACTGAACAGGGGTGGTTTTATAACGTTCAGAGAAGTCAACAACAAATTTTCTAAATAACAATACAATGTCTTCTTTTCTATCACGTAATGGAGGTACTCTAATCGGTACAGTGCTTAAACGATAATACAGATCTTGACGAAATTTCCCTTTTTCTGTAAATTCTATAAGTTCTCTATTCGTTGCAGCGATAACGCGTACATCTGTTTTCTGCACTTTTGATGAGCCAACCCTTATAAATTCGCCAGTTTCCAATACACGTAAAAGTCGCGCTTGTGTACCCAAGGGCATTTCTCCAATTTCATCTAAAAAGATGGTACCTCCACTAACCGTTTCAAAATAACCTTTACGGCTATCAACAGCACCGGTAAAAGAGCCCTTTTCATGTCCAAATAGCTCCGAATCGATCGTTCCTTCTGGAATTGCCCCACAGTTAACAGCAATAAATGGGTTGTGTTTTCTTGAGGACAAAGAATGGATGATCTGTGAAAAAACTTCTTTACCTACACCACTTTCTCCAACAATAAGCACCGTTAAATCGGTAGAAGCTACTTGTACAGCTGTACTTAGCGCATGGTTCAAGGCCGGGGCATTGCCAATAATGCCAAATCTGTTTTTAATGCTTTGTAAATCCATTTTATTCGTTTGTTGATAAAAAATATCAATTTCAAATGGCCGATTGTTTCAAATTTACGCTAGCCATGTATCGGCGTAAAAATAAAGTTTGCCTGTTTAAAGTTCTGTTATGCAATTATTTTGGTGAAATAGTATTAAGGCTTATTCACTATTTCTCCCAATAAAGTGGCTCTTGTACATTCGTTTACTTTAACAAATGCATAATCGCCAGCCTTGAGTTGATGGTTGCCTTTTGGAAAAACGATCGATTTGTTTTGCGATGTTCTTCCACTCCAGTCAAGCTCACTTTTTTTACTATTACTTTCAATTAAGACTTCGAATATTTTACCAATATCATTTAAGTTGCTTGCTGTAGATAGTTTACCCTGCATATCTACAATTTCTTGTAGTCTACGTTTTTTAATATCTAAGGGTATATCATCTTTAAATCTACGTTCTGCAAGAGTTCCAGGTCGTTCACTATAAAAGTACATATAACTCATGTCGTACTTGCAATGTTCCATTGCGGTAAGTGTTTCTAGATGGTCTGCTTCGGTTTCGGTACAAAATCCTGCTATTAAATCGGCGGTAATACCGCAATCAGGCATAATTTCTTTTATACGGTCAACCTTTGCTAAATACCATTCTCTCGAATAGGTTCTATTCATTAATTGAAGCATTCTAGTGCTGCCGCTCTGAATAGGCAGATGAATATGCTTACAAATATTGGGGTACTTAGCCATGGTAAACAATACTTCGTCGGTAATGTCTTTTGGATGGGAAGTGCTAAATCGAACACGCAGACTTGTGCTAATTAAAGCAACACTTTCCAACAAATTTGCAAAAGTGATCGCTTGGTTATTGGTTTCGTCTATCCAATAATAACTATCTACATTTTGGCCTAATAAGGTCACTTCTTTAAATCCTTGATTAAACAAATCGGTGGCTTCGGCAAGAATGGAATTGGCATCGCGGCTTCTTTCCCTTCCACGTGTAAAAGGCACCACACAAAAGCTACACATATTATTACAGCCGCGCATAATAGAAACAAAAGCAGTAATTCCATTGCTATTAAGACGTACGGGCGAAATATTGGCGTAAGTTTCATCACGGCTGAGTAGCACATTCACCGATTTTTGTCCGGTTTCAGCTTCTTCAATCAATCCAGGTAAGCTTCTATAAGCATCAGGACCAACCACGATATCCACTAATTTTTCTTCTTCTAGTAGTTTTGTTTTTAATCTTTCGGCCATGCAGCCCAATACACCCACTAAAAAGCCCGGTTTATTTTCTTTTAGTTTTCGGAATTCAGTCAGTCTTTTCCTCACCGTTAACTCAGCTTTTTCACGAATGGAGCAGGTATTTAGGAACACTAAATCGGCCTCCTCCACATTTTTTGTAGCACCAAAACCTTCTGTATGTAGAATCGACGCCACAATCTCGCTATCGCTGAAGTTCATGGCACAGCCATAACTTTCTATATAAAAATATTTTTTGTAATTAGTGGGAGCTTCAACAATTGGAGCAAAAGCTTCACCCTGTCTAGTTTCGTCGTGAGTTTTGCTTTGTAATTGTAATATATCCATTGGTTTAGTAAAATTTGGATAGCAAAAGTACATAAAAGCTAGTTCATATGTCACATTGGCATAAATGCTAACAAAATGTTTTGTTTGTTCAAGTTATCTTTGTAGCCCATAAAATCCCTAATATGAAGAAATTGGTCATTTTTCTAAGTGTGATCATGATGGTTACAAGTGTAAGTGCGCAGATAATAACTGTTGACAGGCTTCGTAATGAAACTACTAGGACCATAAAAAAGGAGATCGATACTACCACCTGGACTAGAAAAAGAGGCGGTTTAGTTAGTTTAAATTTATCGCAGGGAGCTTTATCAAACTGGGCATCGGGTGGTGACAATTTCTCTCTATCTATTAGTTCTTATTGTAATTATTACTTTTTCTATAAAAAAGGCAGGCAGTTTTGGGATAATAATATTGATGTTAATATTGGCTATGTACAAACTACTAGTTTAGGAAGCCGAAAAAACGATGACCGGTATGATTATTTGAGTAAATATGGGTATAAAATTGATACTATTGGTAAATGGTATTTATCGAGTTTGTTTAACTTCCGTTCTCAATTTTTTGATGGATATACTTATCCTTCTAGTACCGGGGTTTTTACTTCTTCTTTTTTATCGCCTGCTTATTTTATTTTGTCGGCAGGTCTAGACTATAAAGCTAGTGATAAACTTTCTGTATTTGTATCTCCACTTACTTCTCGTTGGGTAATTGTTATGAATAAATATTTATCTAAGAATGCTGCTTATGGGGTAGACTCGGGTAAACATTCGATCGAGGAAATTGGGTCTTTTATAACGGTTAATTACAATAATAATTTTACCAAAAATATAAATTATAAAAGTAGGCTTGATCTGTTTTCTAATTACCTAAATAATCCAGAAAACATTAATTTCTATATGACCAATCAATTGTCGTGCAAGCTTTCGAAATATCTATCTGTCGTGTATAGCCTTGATCTAATTTATGATGACAATGTTCGTATTTTCGGTCCTAATGGAAATTCTCCGGGCTTGCAATTAAAAAGTTTAGTAGGTGTAGGATTCTTAATGCCAATGAAAATGCGTAAGAGCTAGAAAGCTTTTATTAGGGCATCTATCATGCAATTACTTTGAGCAAATGCTTAATTTTGTGTGCTTTGAATGTTAGATCTTGATAATCATTACTAATGATGGTCACATGGCCCATTTTTCTTCCAGGCTTAGTTTCAGTTTTTCCATAGAGGTGTACAAATACATTTTCTAGCTGTAAGGTTTCGCTTAATCCCTCATATTTAGCTATGCCCGAAAAGCCCTCGCCGCCTATGATATTCACAATTGCCGATGGTAAAATAGCGCTCGTATTACCAAGCGGATAATCCAATATAATGCGCCATAACATATCGTATTGGCTACTATAATTTGCTTCAATGGTATGGTGTCCACTATTATGAACACGTGGTGCTGTTTCGTTCACAAATACATTATCATTTTCATCTATAAATAGTTCAACAGCAAAGAGTCCAGCACTTTTTAATTGTTTGATGACTTTTAAAGCACATGCTTCGGCTTTCCACAATGTTTTTTGGGGTAGTAAGGCAGGTGAGAGCTGGTAATCAAGTAAGTTAAGTATTGGGTCTGTTATCATTTCGGCAGGAGGGTAGATGGCGGTTTCTCCCTTCGTATTCATTGCAATAATGATGGCAATTTCTTTCTGAATATTGACCATTTTTTCTAAAACAGCTGGGGCTTCAAATCCTTTACTAATGTCGGCTTCGTTTTTTATTACCTGAACACCCTTCCCATCATATCCGCCTTCTCCAAGCTTATGAACCGCGGGAAGAAAGGATTTGTGTTGTTGCAAATCTTGTATAGATTGGGTAATTATAAAGGGCGGGCTCGGTATTTCATTGGCTAAATAAAACTCTTTTTGTATAATCTTATTCTTGATAATTTTTATGGCCGAGGGACTAGGGTAAACTTTTACACCCTCCAACTCTAACTGTTCTAGAGCCTCCACGTTTACATTCTCTATTTCAATCGTGATGGCATCTAAGTGCTTCCCGAACTGATAAACGGTATTAAAATCTCTAATATCGCCTTTCATAAAGTGATTACATAAGTGTGCTGCCGGGCAATGCTCGTCGTTTTCTAATAAGTGTGTTTCTACTACATAATTTGCTGCCGCTTGTAATAGCATTCTTCCTAACTGTCCACCGCCTAATATTCCTACTTTCATAATCTAATTAATCTGCTGCGAAGATAATCAACTAGATCATTATCAAGCTACTGATTCATAAATGAATTCGGTTTTACACAAATTTTTATAAATATGCGTAGCAATTATCTTTAACTTAGATTTTTGAACGCATTCTATGTGCTAGTTGTTTTTCTTTTGAATTGAATATTTTTAATCCATGAAGTGTATTTATAGTGTAATTATTTTTTTTATTTTGTTGAACAATATAGCTGCGCAGAGTTCATTTGTAGAGAATCAACTCAGTAATCCCAAAGTGGCGCTCGTATTTAAAGCAAAAGAAGATACTTTAAAAAAACAGTTCGATAAGGAAGGGCTTGTTTGGCCACCTAAGCAATTGTACATTCGTAGTTTTAAATACGACAGTCAGTTAGAAGTTTGGGTGCGTAATAGCAATAATGACGCGTATAAGCTCTTTAAAACGTATAAGGTTTGTGCCTTGAGCGGGGCTTTAGGACCTAAAAGAATGGAAGGCGATTACCAGGTTCCAGAAGGGTTTTATTATATTAATGCCTTTAATCCAAGAAGTAATTACCATCTATCTTTAGGTATTAATTATCCGAATGCTTCTGATGCTATCTTAAGCGATTCGCTAAAGCCGGGGAATGATATTTATATCCATGGAAGTTGTGTAACAGTGGGCTGTATTCCTATTCAGGACAACCAAATTGAGGAACTTTATTTATTGGCTTCATTAGCAAAAAATAATGGAGAAGACTTTATTCCGGTTCACATTTTTCCTATTCGTTATAACAATCCCAAAAGCAACGAGTATCTTTTAAAAAGCACCAAGGACGATAAAGAGTATCAACAGTTTTCTGTGAGGATAAAGGAGGTTTATGACTATTTTGAACAACACAAAAAGTTGCCCTTTATTTCTGTCAATAAAAAGGGTGAGTACATTTTATTGTAATAGTATAAATGGCCAAGGATGCTGCTGCTTAACAGTTCTCCAATGCAAACTATTTGATCGTAATAGTAGTCGTATTCCTTGATTGGTTCATCGTATAAGAGTCATTCAATCTCTGTAAAGAAATCGGTAAGCTGCGAAACTGTTTCATTAAGATTCTTTACAAGTAGCTCGAAACAAATAGAGAGATATTGTTTCTTTATATTGTCAAATAATGCTAGCGCCTGCGCTTAACTTCCTGCAAAGAATGCCTCTGCTACTTTTTCTAGTGCATTTGTAGTTTTGCCTATGCCGAAACAATGCGTATTAATTTTTCGGTTCTATATCCTTGTAGAAGCATCTCTATATTTCTGATTCTATTAACGCTATCAATACTGGCGCCACCAAATTTAACAACCTTCATTTTCTTGATTATAGTTAAAATTGAAGTTGTAAAAGTAGTCCCAGATGATTAATGACTAAATTCAATATTTATTCCCAGTATAAATGGTATGATCCTTGATAACCAATGCATAAAGAACTATAATGAGAATCAGTCTTGCAACGATTCAAAAGCTAATGCTGCGTTTTTTAATGATTGGGCTTGTTTCATTTCAGTATCCTACAATGAGGATGCCAGCTTCGATGCAGCTACATCAAAAGGAAATCAATCTAGAAGGTATCGAAAACGATATTTTATTTTATGTGAACGAACATCGAAAGTCGATGGGTTTACAGGCACTACAAATGATCAAGATAGCCTCGGTGAAAGCTGCCGAACATAGTGCTGATATGGCACAACATAAAACGGGTTTTGGTCATGAAGGATTTGAGGAAAGAGTTAAGTATATAGCAAATCAGCTAGCATTTAATGGTAACATAACCGATGATAGTATTGGCATAAAGCGTAGTAAAAAAGCACTGGGTAATGTGGTACAACAACCTATTTACAATGCTAATTCGTATCAAGCTGCAGAGAATGTGGCTTATGGTAAACTTACTGCAAAAATGGTAGTAGAAGGGTGGCTAAATAGCCCTGGGCATCGAAAGAATATGGAAGGGAAATACGCGCTTACGGGGATTGGAGTTGCAAAAGACGAGAAAGGCATTGTTTTCTATACACAGATTTTTATTCAAATGCTTTAACTAGTGGTTGAATCAAGAATAGCGAAAAAAATTACTACAAAACTAATCTGATTATTTTCTGGAAATTTGTAGACAAGTTTTTTATTTAATAAATCTATTTTTTAAATAGTCTGTCTTTATCTTTATATAAAGTATAAAGATATTATGGTTAACAGAGCGATATTGACCCTTGACGAGTTTACTATTCAGCAAATGAGAATATTTCCTTCTGCAACAGGTGAGTTGAGTAGTTTATTAAGAGATATTGGTCTTGCTGCCAAAAGAATTAATGTAGAAGTAAATAAGGCTGGATTAGTAGATATACTTGGCGATGCAGGAACCATTAATGTGCAAGGTGAAGATGTTAAAAAATTAGACCTGTATGCGAATAATCAATTAATGGGTGTTTTGCAACACGGTATTAGTTGCGCAGGTGTAGGAAGTGAAGAAATGGACGATTTTGTTGTTTTTGACGATGAAGTAAGTAATAATAGTAAGTATGTAGTAATGTTTGATCCCTTAGATGGTAGTGGTAATATAGACGTAAATATTTCAATAGGTACAATTTTTGGCGTTTATAGAAGGGTGAGTGAATTGGGAAAGCCTTGTAAAAAAGAAGATTTTCTTCAACCAGGAATTAGGCAAGTAGCTGCAGGGTATATCGTATATGGTTCTTCAACAATGTTCGTATATGCAACCAGAAGGGGTGTCAATGGCTTTACATTAGATCCATCTATTGGGGAATTTTGTTTAAGTCATCCCGATATACAATGCCCACCCGATGGAAAAATATACTCCGTAAATCATGGTCATTTTTTTAAATACAGTATTGGCGTAAGAAATTATATCAACGCTTGCCAGAAAAAAGACAGTACCAATGGCGGTCCATATACCCAACGTTATATTGGTAGTATGGTTGCCGATGTACACCGAAATTTAATTAAAGGGGGCATCTTTACCTATCCCGAAACATTCGATAAGCCAGGAGGTAAACTACGCTTAATGTACGAGTGTAATCCTTTTGCTTTTATTGTTGAAATGGCTGGTGGTAAAGCTACCAATGGAAAAGAAAGGATCTTGGATATTCAACCAACAGGATTACACCAACGCTCTGCCTTGTTTATAGGAAGTAGTGATATGATGGCAGAGTTAGAAACCTATTTAAAGGATTAATTTTTATGAAATATTGGACTCTTGTATTCATACTCATCATTAGTTTTTTTTCTTCTGCTTTAATAGCACAGCAAAAAGTAGATCATGCTCGTATGAATTATTTATTTAACCCTAAGGCCAACTCAATCATTTATAATGACACTTTGTATAAGGGTAGTAATGAGTATAAATACTTGTTCTACAAAACGGGGGATCAAAAGCTAGTTGCTTTATATCAAAAACATCAGTCTAATAAAATATGGGGTAATGTGTTTGGCTTTCTAGGTACTTTTGCTACCGGTCTTGGAGTTGCTTATGCAACCAACAATACTGCTAACAATAGTGCGGGTTGGATTGTGGCTGGGTCGGGCATTTTCTACTCGGTTTTGGGAGGATATCTATTACAGTCTGGGCAAAAGAATCTAATACAAGCGGTAAATTTGTTTAATTCAAAATATAACCATACATCTGCTGGCATTGGTTTATCGGGTAATAGTGCCGGCTTGGTAATTAACTTTTAGTTATGCGTAATACAATTATTAAGGTTACTGATTTGCATAAAAATTATGGCGATTTTGAAGCTGTAAGAGGCATTAGTTTTGAAGTGCAAGAAGGAGAAATATTTGGCCTGCTTGGACCTAATGGTGCAGGTAAATCAACTACACTTGAAATCATTGAAACCTTGCGCGATAAAACAAGTGGCAAAGTAGTCGTTGATGGATTAGACTTGGATGAGTCTCCTAATGAAATTAAAAAAGTGATTGGTGTTCAATTACAAACAAGTGGCTATTATCCAAACCTTAATTTAGTGGAGTTAATCCAGCTTTTTAATGGTGTGTATAACGAAAATGCGGATCCCTTAGAATTGCTCGATAAAGTGAACCTTCGCGATAAGGCTAAATCAAAGTTTAAAGAAATGAGTGGCGGGCAAAAACAAAGATTTTCTATCGCCACCACACTCATAAATAAGCCAAGAGTCATTTTTTTAGATGAGCCCACAACGGGTCTTGATCCACAGGCTAGAAGGAATCTCTGGGATCTTATTAGAGAAATTCGGGATCGTGGTACCACTATTATTATTACGACACACTATATGGATGAAGCCGAAGTTTTATGCGATAGAGTGGCTATTATTGATAAAGGGAAAATCATTGCGATTGCTTCGCCTGATGAGTTGATTGATGACCTTGTTGCTTCAGGCTTCGAAAGACCAAAATTGGTTAAGCAAGCAAGCATGGAAGATGTATTTATTCATTTAACCGGTCATGAACTTCGAGCTGAGTAACACTTTTTTACCTTATGGGTTTTGATAGAAATTAGTATATTTTTTTCAAAAAATAATAAAGGATACTTTTTCCTATGTACCTTGTATTCGTTATTTTAAAACGTTTTTATGGACCCACGATATCCAATTGGTAAATATGAGCCTCAGCCATTTTCAGCAGCACAAAAAGAAGAATGGCTATTAAATATCAAGCACCTGCCTCAGGAACTTGAATTGGCATTGGCTAATCTAGATTCTCAGCAATTAAATGAGCCCTATAGAGAAGGAGGATGGCAATTAAAGCAATTGGTTCACCATATTGCCGATAGTCACATGAATGCCTACATACGCTTTAAATTGGCCTTGACAGAAGAGAATCCTATAATTAAGCCCTATGAAGAAAAAGCATGGGCGATGCTTGCAGACAATCAGACTGTTCCAGTGTCTGTATCTATTCAATTAATCTCTGCGCTCCATCAACGTTGGTATGCGGTAATTAAAGATCTAACAGAGCAGGATTTCCAAAGAACAGTTGTACACCCTGATCATGGAAGAGTCATGAGTATTTGGTTGTTATTAGGCTTATACGCTTGGCATGGTAAACATCATACGGCTCATATACTAGCGCTTAGAAATTTAAAAGGCTGGTAATTTTAAAAGAGTGCAGAAGTAATTTTAAGGAAGGTCTATCCGCCACAAAAATGATGATGATAGCTAACTCTTAACTTAATTGATTGTTATAAATGACTTTCTTAGAAAGTCGGATAAATTCTTTTCGATGCGTGATTTAAAATGGCAGCTCCTTTCTACAAAATATGTTTATGAGAATAAGTGGTTTCACGCCCGTGCGGATAGTTGTATGCTGCCTGATGGTAGAATAATAGAGCCCTATTTTGTTGTTGAACTTCCCGATTTTTGTAATATAATGCTTGTTACAGCGGATGAACGGGTGGTGTTGGTTAGGCAATATCGCTATCCAATCAATCAAACAACCTATGAGCTAGCAGGGGGCATTATTGAAAAAGGAGAGGATCCAAAAGTTGCTGCATTACGTGAATTACAAGAGGAAACCGGATACACTTCAAACGAGGTGGAGTTCTTATATAAAGCCGCTGTAAATCCAGCACTCAACAGTAATACGGCTTATTTTTATTTAGCCAGAAATGCAATAAAAACAGAATCTCAAAATTTCGATGAATTTGAAGATCTTGACGTAGTGAGCTTCTCGAAAGAAGAATTCTTGCAGCTATTGAAAGAAAATAAATTTCAGCATAGTGTTCAAATAGGCGCTATCTATGATTCAATGGTGCGATTAGGTTGGTTGAAATTGGTATAATTAATGGGTTAATTCTCCCACTAAAAACACACTCCCACATACCAATATCATATCTTCTTTCTGTGCATGGGTAAGTGCAGCTTGCAGGGCAATATTTACATCCGCATATATATTCCCTTTCAGTGAAAAATGTGCTGCTTTTTCCATCAAATCTTTAGCATCCATTGCTCTAGGAATGTGAGCATTGGTGAAATAATACCTAGCATGAGGAGGTAATAATTCGAGCACTTTTTCTACTTCCTTGTCTTTTACCATACCAATGATGATGTGTAGACTGGTATAGGTAGAAAGCGCTATTTGTTCAACAATCTGTTTTATCCCATCTATATTATGACCTACATCTAGCACTACTAGCGGATTTCGATGTATTATTTCCCATCTACCCTGAAGACCTGTCAATGGCTTTACTTGTGTTAAGGCCTTTTGTACAACCGAATGACTAAGTTGCCAGCCTTTTAGGTTTAATTGTTTTACTGCTTCAAGAACTGTTAGTAGGTTTTTTGTTTGATAGATACCTGGTAGGTCTAGTGCATATTTTATGCGATCATCAGATTTTGAATTCGCTATTTCTACTGATAGTTCATTGTTATCAAATTTCCATCCAGTGACATATTGATTTTCTTGAGCAAAAGTAATAGATGTCTCAACAGATGAAGCCTTGGCTTCAAATACAGGCCTTGATTCGGCACTTATTTCGCCAATCACAACAGGTACATGGGGTTTAATAATGCCCGCCTTTTCGAAAGCTATTTTTTCAAGTGTATCGCCCAGTAAATTCATATGGTCCCAACCAATATTGGTAATCACAGATAGTTCCGGATGAATCACATTGGTACTATCCAACCTGCCACCCAGTCCAACCTCTATAATTGCAATATCAACTTCTTGCTGAACAAAGTATTCAAAAGCCATTGCAACGGTAATCTCGAAAAAAGAGGGCTCTATTTCTTCTATTAATGGTTTTATTCGTTCTGTAAAATCAATTACAAATTGCTCATCGCATTGCCTTCCATTTACTTTAATGCGCTCTCTAAAGTCTTTTAAATGGGGTGAAGTATATAGGCCAGTTTTATACCCTGCTGTTTGTAGGATAGCTGCTAACATATGACTCGTACTGCCTTTGCCATTCGTGCCCGCAATATGTATGCTCTTAAATTTTTGCTGTGGTTGATCAAGCGCTTCACATAAACGAACTGTATTAGTGATATCATTTTTAAACGCTGCTGCTCCAATGCGGTTAAACATGGGTAATTTATGAAAAAGGTAATCGATTGTTTCTTGATATGTCATACTAGCATGCAAATGTTCAATAAAAGTATTTTAAGCTAAAGGGGTTATTCAATTTCTCAGTTTTTAAGCTGCATGATTGGTATAAGCTAAAGCAAACAAATGAAAATTAGTTGTGAAGCTTGAAGTTAAAAACTATTGTGCCTGTTTGTTCATCGTCTTTACCTGCATTTAATTTCAATTGTTTTGCTTTGCGCAGTGCAATACTCCTAACCGCCGCATTTGTTGTAGTTGTGCCTTTCGGATTGACAGAAGCCAACAGTACGCTGCCACTTTTGTCAACTGTTATATCAATGGCCACTTTTGCGTTTTCATTGAAATCGTCTTGGAAAGAGGGGAAATGTGAAAATTTTCTACCTTCTAATCCACTTCTTATGGTAATATCACTACCATTGCCACTAGCAGAATTGCCAGTATAGCTATCACTATTAGGGTTGCCATTGGGATTTCCTTGGTCGCCCTTTCCACCAGCAATTCCCTGATTTTTGATGCCGTTATAACTATCGGCATTGTTGCCGCCATTGCTATGTGTATTGCCGCTTTGGTATACCGCTTTTGGTTTAATGGGCGCAGGGGGGGTATTTGTTAAACTAGTATTTGAGGTTCTTTTAGAAGGTTCTATTTCGTTTCTAATAGGAAGCGACTTTTTTAAGGGCTTTGCTGCCTTATTAAAAGCAGGAGCATCTGCATCTGCATGATCGTCGGTCGCTATATTTTGTGGTTGCGCAACTGCTTTAGTAGCATTGGGTGGATTGGCAGCTGTTTCTTTTGTATCGGTAGTGCTTCCTGGTATTTGAGGTGCAATTTCTCCGCTACCTGTTTCGCTATTGCCAAGATTCACCTCTATGCCTTCATTGGCTAAGGGAGGTGGAATTTGAGGTAATGTCCATTGCAGAAAGAAAAATATACAAAACAAAAAAATACAAAGCAAAAGGGTATATATAAGTGCTCTGAGGTTTTTATTTGTTTCAAAAGCTATAGGCATGTAAATATTATTATTCATACAAATTTAGCAAAACATAATGGTTATAGTAGAATGTTGAAAATTAAAGAAAGAATAACCGCTATATCCACGTTTCCCTTATAAATAAAGGTTAATTCTTAAGCTAGGTTTCATTCAAATAGTGGAGAAGATTTTATGAATAGACTTATTTATATGTTCTGCTATTTCAATTTTTGATAGTAGTTATTTTGAAAACCATGATACTACAGGACAATTATTAGAACTTTAAGTTGTAATTAGCAGCACAAAACATAAGCTTGTCGATATGAAAAAAATAATAAGAAATACCTTAGTGTTATTTATTTTATTAGCTCCCTTCCTAAATGCAGCTTATAGTCAATCAATGCCCGATAAAAAGGGAATATTGAAAATATTGGATCTTACAAACCAATACTTCATGAATAAATGGCCCGATGCAGGAAAGGAAATCGTTACCAATCAGGCGAGGCCCAGTAATATATGGACTAGAGCCGTATATTATGAAGGATTAATGGCATTGTATAGTGTGAATCCTCAAAAAAAATATTACGAATATGCAACCCAATGGGGCAATGCACACGCATGGAATTTACGTGGAGGTGTTAAAACGCGTAATGCCGATAATCAGGCTTGTGGACAAACCTATATAGCGCTTTATGAAAAAGATAGAAAGCTAGAACAGCTTAGCAATATCAAAGCCTCTATTGATAGTATGCTTGCTACTAGCAAAATTGATGATTGGAATTGGATCGATGCCATTCAGATGTCAATGCCTGTTTTTGCCAAATTAGGTGTATTGTTTAACGATACTGCTTATTTTAAACGCATGCATGACATGTACAGCTTTACAAAATACCAACAGGGTGTTCATGGTTTATATAACGAAAAGGAGCATTTATGGTGGCGAGATAAAGATTTTGTTCCTCCCTATAAAGAGCCCAACGGAGAAAATTGTTACTGGAGTAGGGGAAATGGATGGGTGGTTGCAGCATTAGTAAGAGTACTTAATACCATCCCCAAAAACGAGTTACATCGTTCTGAGTATTTGGCAGATTACCGAAATATGATGCAAGCGTTACTTCCATTGCAACGAATAGATGGCTACTGGAATGTGAGCTTGAAAGATAGTACGCACTTTGGTGGAAAGGAACTTACGGGTACTTCACTTTTTATTTATGGAATGGCATGGGGTATTAATAATGGATATCTAGATAAAAAAGTATACCTACCCGTTATTATAAAAGCATGGAATGCAATGGTGAAAGATGGTGTACACGAAGATGGTGTGCTAGGCTTTGTTCAAGGTACTGGTAAAGAACCAAAAGATAGCCAGCCCGTGAGTTATACCAAAATTCCCGACTTCGAAGATTTTGGGCTAGGTTGTTTTTTATTAGCAGGTTCTGAATTGTATAAAATAAAGAACTAATTGCATTAGGCGCTTTTAATGCGTAAACAAAAAAATCTTCATACCTAAGCCTAGTATCATGAAATACAAATTTTCGATAGTTGCTGCAATTCTTTTTACCCTTATTCTAACGAGTCATGCGCAGATACGCTTACCAAAAATTATTGGTAATAATATGGTGCTACAGCGTGAGCAATTAGTGCCTATCTGGGGTTGGGCCTCTCCAGCAGAGCCTATCACTGTTCAGTTTTTAAATCAAACAAAAACTGTAGTGGCTAATGATTCTGGCTATTGGATGATAAATTTATCACCATTAAAGGCTTCAACAACGCCAGTCAATATGGTGATTAAAGGCAATACCACCATTATTCTTACCAATATATTGGTAGGAGAGGTTTGGCTATGTTCTGGGCAGTCCAATATGGAATATCCTATGAAGCGCTTACCTGCTTATACAAAGCCGTTTAAGGGTGTTGATAGTGCAGAATTGGAACTGCTAACTACCAATGAAAATATTAGGTTATTCAATGTAGAAAAGGTATTAAGTAGTCCCGATGTAACCTCTAAAGGATGGAATAGCAGTGATAGTAATTCAATGAAGAGTTTCTCTGCTGTTGGTTATTATTTTGCGAAGCATATTCAAAAAGCGTTACATATTCCGGTTGGCATTATTGCCTCTTCTTGGGGAGGAAGTAGGATAGAGCCATGGACGCCTGCAGCTGCCTATATGCCTCTACAAGCTTTTGCAAAAGAAACCGCTAAGCTGCCCTTGATGATTGATAGTGTTGCTCCTGGCAATAATTTTAGGAGTATGATACTTCCGTTGGCTCCTTATGCCTTGCGTGGCTTTCTTTGGTATCAGGGCGAAACAAATTGTATGATGAATGATGGCATGCGCTATGCCGATAAAATGCAAGCACTCATTGAAGGTTGGCGTAAACAATGGGCTAATGAGGAACTGCCATTTTATTCTGTACTCATTGCCCCCTATTATTATACAAAGCGTAAAGATAAACTATTACATACACCCGAAACATTGGCTGAGCTCTGGGAAGCACAAATTCAATCGCTTAAGATACCTCATACCTCTTTAATTGTAGTTACAGATCTAGTAGATGAACTAGCTAATATTCATCCATCTTATAAATGGGAGGTTGGTCGTAGACTTTCTTTGGTTGCCTTGTCGAAAAACTATAACCAAAAGCAATTAGTTGCAAGTGGCCCTATATTTAAAAGTATGCAGCTAACCAATAAAGTAGCCATACTTTCTTTTAGCAATGATAAAGGGTTGCAATCCAATAATGGCAAGGCTTTAGATTTCTTTACTATTGCAGGTGCTGATGGTAAGTTTGTGGATGCTAATGCAATCATACAAGGGAATAAGGTTGTTGTTTCTAGTGATTTAGTTACTAATCCAACTGCTGTTCGCTTTGCCTGGACTGAGGTTGCTAGGCCTAATTTTATGAATGCAGCTGGATTGCCGGCTATGCCATTTAGAACCGATGGATTGAATTGGAATTATAAAAAATAAGCAGCTCATCCTGCATTATCGTCAATGGGTAAGAGTATTCTTTTTTTGCTGCATTTCAATGGCAACAATATCATAAATTCCAACTTCCTTGGCACAAAATATAATTTCAATTCAGATTGAAGAAAACAAACCTAGCATAAAAGAAGCGAAAGAGAAGCTGAAAAAAATAAAAAAAAAGGATACAAAATTAAATGATGGGATACGTAAACAGGAAGCAATGGGCAAAGGTAAACTGAGTATTATGGAAGTCGAGATATACAGTGACGTAGATAATAATAACTTTAAAAAGCATTAATCAGGTATTCTTTAGTGGAAACCAAACAACTTTGTATGGATTAATTCAATCTAAATAGCTAAAATGTATGGTATATATTCCAAGTAATGATCGTTATTCAAATATGCAGTATCGCCGTTGCGGCAATAGCGGAATAAAATTATCTGCTTTATCGCTAGGCCTTTGGCAGAATTTTGGCGATGTGGACGATTTGGAGAATTGCAGAAAAATGATTCATACGGCCTTCGATCATGGAATTACCCATTTTGATCAGGCCAATAATTATGGACCACCTCCTGGAAGTTCAGAGATTAATTTTGGAAAAATACTTAAACAAGATTTGGGATCCTATCGCGATGAATTAATTATTTCATCAAAAGCAGGTTATACCATGTGGGAGGGTCCTTATGGTGATTGGGGCTCCAAAAAATATCTTGTATCGAGTCTTGATCAAAGTTTACAAAGAATGCAGTTGGAATATGTTGATATTTTTTATCATCATCGTCCTGATCCCGATACCCCACTAGAAGAAACCATGACAGCTTTGGACTTAATGGTTCGTCAGGGTAAAGCATTGTATGTGGGTCTTTCCAATTATCCAGCCGATAGGGCTGCTCAGGCCTTCGCAATACTGAAGCAACTAGGTACACCCTGTTTAATTCATCAGCCCAAATACTCCCTTTTTGAGCGTTGGGTAGAAGGTGGGTTACTCGATACACTAGAAAAGTATGGTGTAGGTTGCATTCCCTTTTCGCCCTTGGCTCAAGGATTACTTACTAACAGATATTTGAATGGTATTCCAGAAGGGTCAAGAGCTACAAGAAGTATATTTTTAAAACCAGAACAAATTACTCCCGACATAATAAATAAGGTTCAACAGCTTAACCAAATGGCATTGGAGCGCCATCAAACATTAGCGCAAATGGCATTAGCCTGGTTGTTGAAAGATCATAGAGTTACTTCGGTATTAATTGGTGCAAGTAATCCGGCTCAGCTAATTGATTCATTACAGTGTTTAAATAATATTGTCTTCAGCACCGAGGAATTAAATAGAATAGAAATTATTTTAAATAGTTAATTTTTAAAAATGAAAGTAGGATTATTTGTGCCCTGTTATATCGATCAATTTTATCCTCAGGTAGCAGTAGCAACAATGGAATTGCTAGAGCGTCTTGGTTGTGAAGTGGTCTTTCCCTTAAATCAAACCTGTTGTGGACAACCGATGGCTAATAGCGGTTTTGCTGCTGCCTCGGGGGGCTGCGATAAAAATTTTGTAGCTAATTTTAAAGGGTTAGATTATGTGGTTGGTCCATCCGGAAGTTGTGTCTTGCACATTAAAGATCATTTGCATGATGATGGTGATGCCGCAGCTGCTTTGCATATACGGGAGCATGTATATGAGCTGACCGAATTTATAGTGGATGTATTAAAAGTTGAACATATCGAAGCTTCCTTTCCACATAAAGTAGGTATTCATCAAAGCTGCCATGGACAAAGAGGATTGCATTTGTCTTCTATGTCGGAACTAAATGCGCCTTCATTCTCAAAGCCCGAAAAATTATTAGAGATGGTGAAAGATATCAATATTTCGAAGCCGATTAGAGTAGATGAGTGTTGTGGTTTTGGTGGAACATTTTGTGTGTTTGAAGAAGCGGTATCGGTAAAAATGGGTAAGGATAGAATTGCCGAGCATGAAGATAATTCGGTAGAATATATTACTGGCGTAGATGTTAGTTGTCTCATGCACATGGAGGGTATTCTAAGAAGACAAAATAGTAAAACAAAGATTATTCATATTGCAGAGATTCTAAATAGTGTAGTGTATGCAAAGAGTTGAGCATTCAAAGGCAGCCGAAATTTTTAATATAGATGAACCACGTGTAGACTGGCATGATGATACATTATGGTTTGTTCGAGAGAAAAGAGATAAAGCGGCTCACCAGCTTCCCGAGTGGGAAACACTGAGAGAGCTGGCCTCTCAAATAAAAAATCATTCTTTATCGAATCTAGATCACTATCTAGAAGAGTTCGAAATGAATGCAACAAAGAATGGTATTACGGTGCATTGGGCTGCCGATGGAAAAGAACATAACCAAATTATACTTGAGCTTATTCAAAAAAATAAGGTGCAACGTGTGGTTAAAAGTAAGTCGATGCTTACCGAGGAATGCCACCTGAATCCTTACTTAATCGAAAAAGGAATCGAAGTAGTTGATACCGATTTGGGCGAACGCATTGTTCAGTTTAGAAAGGAGCCTCCTAGTCATATTGTGTTACCTGCCATTCATCTAAAAAAGCAAGAGGTGAGTGATACTTTTCATGAGCATCTTCATACAGAGAAAGGTAATAATGATCCACAATACTTAACCGAAGCAGCTAGGGTACATTTAAGAGATAAGTTTATTCAGTCGCAATTGGCCATTACGGGTGTCAACTTTGCTATTGCAGAAACAGGTGGTTTTGTAGTATGTACCAACGAAGGGAATGCAGATATGGGAGCACATGCAGCAAGTATTCATATTGCTTGTATGGGTATCGAAAAAATAATTCCTCAAGCCCAGGATTTGGGTGTATTTCTTCGCGTATTAACTAGGAGTGCCACGGGCCAACCCATTACTACTTATTCAAGTCATTTTCATCGTCCACGTGCCGGACAACAAATGCATATCGTAATTGTTGATAATGGCAGAACCAAGCAGTTAGGTAGACCCGATTTTAGAAATTCGTTGAAATGTATTCGTTGTGCAGCTTGTTTCAATACCTGCCCAGTATATAGAAGAAGTGGTGGGTTTAGTTATCATAATGCCGTAGCTGGTCCTATAGGCTCTATACTGAATCCCAATATCGATATGCGTGAGAATGCCGATCTTCCTTTTGCATCAACACTTTGCGGGTCTTGTAGTCATGTTTGTCCGGTTAAAATCGATATACATGACCAGCTTTGGAAATGGCGTCAAATATTAACTGCCGAAGGGTATGTAGCAAGTAGCAAAAAAGTAGGGATGAAAGGAATGGCCTTTGTGCTAGCACATCCTTCCATTTATCGTTTTGTAGGTAAAATGGCAAGGTGGGCGCTTACAACTTTTCCTACATTGTTGGCCAACCGTAAATTTAATCCATGGGCTAAACAAAGAGAATTACCCATTGCCCCTAAAGAAAGTTTCCGCGAATGGTTTTTAAAGAATAAAGGCTAAGGAAAAAAATATGGTATCATTTTTTGTCTCTGTTAAAACAGATTAAATATGGGCGCTAGAGAAAATATATTACAAGCAATAAAACAAAATAAACCGGAGTTGGTAGCAGCCCCGATAATAGCTATTGAAACTTCAACGGGCAACTTGGTTCAACAATTTGTAATTACCCTCGAAAATATTGGTGGAAAAGTATGCTTTGTGAATAGTATGGAAGAGGTAAAAATTGAGTTGCAATCTTCCATGTCACAGGAAGGATATATCGTAAATACCATTGCCTCGTTGGGAGCCATTAATGCCGAAATTAATAATGCTACCAATGCCTTTGCATTGGAGCCGGTTTATAAAGCTTATATACAAGGCCATCTAGCCGTTGCGGAAAATGGTTCTGTATGGTTAGATGAAAAAACAATTATCAACCGTTTATTGCCGTTTATTTGTCAGCATTTGGTCTTGGTGATACACGCTGATTCTATTGTTGCCAATATGCACGAAGCATATAAACAAATTAAAATAGATGCAGCGGGTTATGGTGTTTTTCTTGCAGGCCCTTCTAAAACTGCCGATATAGAGCAATCTTTAGTTATTGGTGCGCACGGTGCTAGAAGTTTGGTGGTATATTTAATTCAACCATAGTTCTAAAGCCAATCATTTGCTTTTGGTTTACCCCATAAAATAAAGAAGCCTTTGCCAAATTGTTGGTACCCTATATAGTTTGCTTAGTAAACTTATTATGAACACATTCGAGACTTCTTCGATGTAACAAGGTATTTCATGCATTTGTTCCGAAGAATTCTCGAAGAAGTCTCGAATATATTCTTGATTAGGTATTAGGTGGTATGGCATGACTGCCATTTTTTTTAGAATCAAGAATATCATAAATTCACTGTTGTTATTTATTCAGTTCTGTTTGTAATACTTTATTTTCAGTTTTTGATTTAGTAGTAAGCTTTTATTCGGGCTATTAAATTGAATGATGCGAATAGACTATTTTAATTTTCATTTTAATGATGCTTAGCATTTATTAAGCAGTATTAAATTTAAACAGACTGTTTATAATAGGTGGAAAGAAAATTCTTTGCTATTGAATGAACTTAAATAATATAAGTGTTAATATTACACTTGTGTTTGAATCATGAAACATTGCTTGTAGTATGATGGCCATTTTATCTCAACTCTTTGTTAGCTTAATACGTTTTTATAGCACAAGGCAATTAATTATTGGGCGCTATTATGCCTTTCAAGTTATACTTCATTATCCAAAAAAAAATTTGTAATAGCCCATACAATCAATTTTAATTATATGAAAAAAATATTCCTGACTCTGCTATTGGTAGTAATCTTTTATGCAGGTTTTTGTCAATCATCAGCAAGATTAGTTGTAAATGGTTTTGACCCCAAGAATACTATTAGTAGACATATTTATGGCCATTTTTCGGAGCATTTAGGCCGATGTATCTATGATGGTTTTTGGGTAAATGATTCGATGGATGTTCCTAAAAAAGACCGCATACGTTTGGATGTAGTAGCTGCCCTAAAAAAGATTCAGATACCCAATCTACGTTGGCCGGGCGGATGCTTTGCCGATGAATATCACTGGCGCGATGGCATTGGTCCACGCAAACAAAGGCCAACCATGATTAATACCAACTGGGGCAATATTACAGAAGACAATAGTTTTGGTACGCATGAATTCTTAGACCTCTGCAACTTACTAGGATGTGAACCTTATATTACTGCTAATGTAGGTAGTGGTACCGTAGAAGAAATGAGTAAATGGATTGAATATTTGAATTTTGATGGATTAAGTCCGTTAACCAATTTACGTAAGGACAATGGTAGAGACAAGCCATGGAATGTAACATTCTGGGGCGTTGGAAATGAAAGCTGGGGCTGTGGCGGTGGTATGACCCCCGAATTTTATAGTGATCAATTTAAACGCTACGCCAGTTTTGCAAAAAGTTATCCCAATGCAAGGCTCAAGAAGATTGCAACTGGTCCAAATTCTGAAGATTATAATTGGACCGATGTAATTATGAAAAATATTGGGACTAGGATGTGGGGTTTGTCGTTGCATTATTATACCGTTCCACGTAATTGGCAAGGAAAAGGTTCTGCCACAGCGTTTGATGAGAAAGAATATTTTGTTACCATGCAAAAATGTTTAAAGATGGATGAAATGATTACCAAGCATTCAACCATCATGAACAAATATGATCCCGATAAGAAGGTCGCATTGGTGGTAGATGAATGGGGGATATGGACCGATGTAGAGCCAGGTACGAATCCTGCTTTTTTATATCAACAGAATAGCTTGCGTGATGCTTTAGTGGCAGCAACTACGCTCAATATTTTTAATAATCATTGTGATCGAGTACGTTTGGCTAATCTTGCTCAAACTATCAATGTATTGCAGTCATTGATTTTAACACAAGGCAATAAAATATTGTTGACCCCAACTTATCATGTTTTCGATTTGTATAAAGTTCATCAAGATGCAAAATTGTTGCCCATACAAATCAATGCGCCTGATTATGTATCGGAGGGTCAAAAAATTCCCGCAGTAAATGTATCGGCATCACAAGATTCAACTGGTGCTGTACATATTTCACTTGTTAACTTAGATGCAAAAAATAAAATAACCATTAAAACCATACTAGGAGGTATTACTTGGAAAACGGTAGACGGACAAATCATTACCTCGGCTAAGTATACAGATATCAATACGTTTAAAGAACCTACACAAATAAAGCCTGTTATGTTTAATGGGGCAAAAAAAATGGGTAACGATTTGGTGATTGAATTGCCGGCATTGTCGGTGGTTGTTTTGGAAATAAAATAAATTGATTAGAATTGGTAAGGATCCTTTGAGTGCTTTATTTGAATGTTGGGTAGATAAGTAATTGGTTATTGCCAACTTAGTAGATTGGAGTCAATATCTAATGTTTCGACAGTAATATTAATGACGATTAGAAGGGCAAAAAAATAAAATGGTACCTAATAAATGAAAAATAAATTCGTAAATTCACTCTGTATTTTTGTAAGTACGATCATCGGATTTAGTAGTGTTATTGCGCAACAAAGTCATGTATTAACTGTAAAAGCTAATCATCCTACTGCAACCATTCCACCAACATTGTGGGGTATTTTTTTTGAAGATATAAATCTTGCCGCTGATGGTGGATTATATGCCGAATTAGTGAAGAACCGCTCCTTCGAATTTACCAATCCATTAATGGGATGGAAAGAAATCAAGCAACAGGGTAGCAGTATTTTAGTAATCAATCGATCAACAACTAATCCTTCGAATCCACGTTTTGCAAGGGTTTCTGTACAGTCCGAACAACCATATGGTATAGTGAACGAAGGATTCCGTGGTATGGGTATCAAAAAAGATACAGGCTATGTTTTTTCTATTTTAGCTCGTTTAAAGGAAGGAACTATAGGTACCATACATGTTCAGTTAATAAATGCTAAAGGGGATCATATAGGGGAAGAAAGTATCGTTATTTCGGGTTATGAATGGAAAAAGTATTCTGTACACTTTACCGCAAAAGCAACAGAACCAAAAGCGAGATTGAAACTGATGTTTGACGGAAAAGCAGTGTACGATGTGGATATGATATCATTATTCCCTCATGATACTTGGAAGCATAGGGCAGGTGGATTACGTGCAGATTTAGTGCAAATGCTTGCCGACTTAAAGCCGGGGTTTATTCGATTTCCTGGTGGCTGTATTGTAGAAGGACGCGATTTGGCCAACCGATACCAATGGAAAAAAACAGTGGGGCCAGTAGAAGAGCGACCATTACTAATGAACCGCTGGAATACCGAGTTTGCAGTTAGATCAACACCCGATTATTTCCAGTCGTTTGGTTTAGGCTTTTATGAGTATTTCTTGTTAGCCGAAGATATTGGTGCAGCACCACTACCCATTTTAAATTGTGGTATGGCTTGTCAGTTTAATTCTGCCGAAGTAGCCAATTCCGACGACTTAGATGAATACATTCAAGATGCATTAGATTTAATTGAATTTGCCAATGGCCCGGCGAATACAAAATGGGGGAAGCTTAGAAGCGAAATGGGGCATCCATTACCTTTTAACTTGACCATGATGGGTGTTGGTAATGAAAACTGGGGCCCTCAATACATAGAAAGATTAAAAATATTCACTAAGGCTATCAAAGATAAATACCCCAAGATCAAATTGGTGAATAGCTCGGGTACAGATCCTAATGGTGAACGATATGATTATTTAAATGGTGAATTAAGGAAGATGAATGTCGATTTTATTGATGAGCATTATTATAAATCGCCCGATTGGTTTTTACAGAATGCGAAACGATATGATACCTTTAGCCGAAATTCATCGAAAGTTTTTGCAGGAGAGTATGCCGCCCATTCAAAACTTTCGAATGAGGCAGTCGCTAAGAATAACTGGGAAAGTGCCTTGGCTGAAGCAGCATTCATGACAGGTCTAGAACGTAATGCCGATGTAGTGCAAATGGCTTCCTATGCACCTCTATTTGCACATGTAGATGGATGGCAATGGGCACCCGACTTAATTTGGTTCGATAATTTACATTCCTATGCTACACCCAATTACTATGTGCAACAATTGTTTTCTATAAATAAAGGATCGATTGTAGTGCCCATTCAATTAAAAAACGAGGTGGTTGCCGGCACTGATAGTTTATATGCCACTGCATGTGTAGACAAACAGTCGAATGAGTTAATCCTGAAAATAGTTAATACGGCTTCTAGGCAGCAAGACTATACTATCCTAATGGAAGGGGTTAGTAGATTATCGCAGTTAGCTAGGGTAACGGTTTTGTCTAGCGATAAATTAGCAGCGGTCAATTCCTTTAGGAGCCCCATGTTGATTGCTCCTCGAGATATGCAGGTAAATGTAAACGATAAGAAGATGACGCTACCATTATTGCCTTTATCGTTAACTGTTGTTCGAGTGAAAATGAATTAAAGTATTATTTTTTGCTAAATCATAAAATGAGAACATCGATTGGTATACTCTTTTTTTTGTTTGTATTTGAGGGTTCGGCTCAAATATTGCAAACAAATATTTCGGCTCATGATCCGGTAATGATACAGCAGGATAGTATTTATTATTTATTTTGTACCGGTAAGGGTATCACAACATGGTCGTCGAAAGATCGATTAAATTGGCAAAAAGAAAAGCCAGTTTTTGATACCATTCCAGCATGGATTACTAAAAGGATACCTGGGTTTAAAAACATTTTTTGGGCTCCCGACATTAGTTACTATAATGGTTACTACTATTTATTTTATGCCGTTTCGATATTTGGACAAAATACTTCTTGCATTGGATTAGCGGTTAATAAAACATTACATGTTTGCGATTCGCAATATCGTTGGATAGATGCCGGAAAAATTATAGAATCATCGAGCGGTAAAGACCGCTGGAATGCCATTGACCCTAATTTAATTGTTGATGCTTCTGGTACCCCCTGGTTATCGTTTGGGTCTTTTTGGGAAGGAATTAAACTCGTTCAATTGAAGTTAGACTTGCAGGCTGTTCAGGAGCCTATGCACCTTTTTTCTTTGGCAAGAAGAAATGCTAAGAAAGATTTAGGTGATACATTGTTGGGTGGTGGTGCAATCGAAGCCCCCTTTATATTTAAAAAGGGAAAATATTATTATCTATTTGTATCCTTTGATCTGTGTTGTAAAGGACTGAATAGTACCTATAAAATAATGGTAGGAAGGAGTGAGGTAGTAAATGGTGTTTATCTCGATAAAGATAATCTTCCAATGACACAGGGTGGGGGAACGCTAGTTTTGAGTGGAGATAAAGATTGGAGCGGAGTAGGTCATAATGCCGTCTGTACTTTTGAAGGTGTTGATTATTTAATATTTCATGGGTATCAAGTGAGCGATCATGGGAAACCTAAATTGCGTATAGAAAAGTTAGGATGGGATATTGCAGGTTGGCCAGTAGTTCAATAAACTCATATACCCTTTATTGATTTATGTTGCGCTTGGGCTAAATTTATTAATGAGCTAGCGGATACCTAAATAAAAGTAGAATCTTTTTTTTAATCAAATAAAATACAATGAAACAACTAAAAACGATTGCCTACTTTTTTGTTGCATCTCTTTCGATAATGGGTTGTAACGCCGTGAAAAAAGAAAATAAAATTAAACAGGGCATTGTAAAAAATGCATGGGGTGAAACCGATGGTAAGCAAGTAGATTTATATACCTTAACCAACAGTAATGGTGTGGAAGTAAAAATTTCTACTTATGGAGGTACGGCTACATCGTGGATCGTGCCAGATAAAAATGGCAACAGATCGAGTATTCTACTAGGTTATGATAGTTTAAGTGGATACCTAGCTAAACCACCTTATTTTGGGGCACTCATAGGTAGATATGGTAACCGTATTGCTAATGGGAAATTTGTATTGGATGGCAAAGATTTTCATCTAGCTACTAATGATGGAAAGAATCATTTGCATGGTGGGGTAAAAGGTTTCGACAAAGTAGTTTGGACTGCAACCACCTTATCAGATACGCTGCCTGTACTAACTTTATCTTATTTAAGTAAAGATGGTGAGGAAGGGTATCCTGGTAATTTAAAAGTGACGGTACAATATTCCTTAACAAACGATAATGAATTAGTTATTGAATATAATGCTGAAACAGATAAAGCCACCCCCGTTAATCTAACACAGCATAACTATTATAACTTAACAGGCGATCATGTTAATTCAATTTTAAATCATACGCTTAAAATAGATGCGGATTATTATACGCCTGTTGATAGTACCTTAATACCTACAGGAGAAATTAAATCTGTTAAAGGGACGCCTTTTGATTTCACTACAGCAACTACAATCGGTGCTAGGATTGATCAAGTAAAAGGTGGATATGATCATAACTGGGTATTAAACAAAAAAGACAGTTCACTGCAATTGGTGGCTATAGTAGCCGACTCTGCAAGCGGAAGAAAACTAGAAGTATATACAACAGAGCCTGGGTTACAATTTTATTCGGGTAATTTTCTAAACGATGCCGTAAAACCAAGTAATGGTAAGCCATTTAAACAACATACCGGTTTATGTTTAGAAACGCAACACTTCCCAGATTCACCAAATGAATCAAAATTTCCATCAACTATTTTACAACCAGGTCAAAAATATCATACACTTACAAAGTATAAATTCTCTTTGAATTATTGAATATTGGAACTAGTGATTGCTGATTGTTTGCAGTGTGCATTTTATAAATGATAAGCATTTTGTTTATAAAATACATACTGATTAGCATATCGTAATTTCAAGTTGAGGTGCATTTTAATACCCTTATTTTTGCGAACTAATAAATAGATATGACAGTAGTAAAGCCTAAAGCATTCATTTTTGATTTAAATGGTACAATGATAGATGACATGGAATATCATGTTAAAGGGTGGTATAATATATTAAATGATGATCTTGGTGCGGGTTTAAGTTGGGAGGATGTTCGTAAACAGATGTATGGTAAAAATTCCGAATTACTTATTCGAGTATTTGGTGAAGGGAGGTTTACACAGAAAGAAATTGAAGAACTTTCACTAGAAAAGGAGCGAAGGTATCAACAAGCTTATATGCCTAAATTAGCCTTAATAAATGGGTTGACCAGCTTTCTTCAAAAAGCTAAGGAAAGGAATATATTAATGGCAGTTGGTTCTGCAGCCATCCCGTTTAATATAGATTTTGTATTGGATAGTCTTAATATTCGGCACTATTTTAATGCTATTGTGAGTGCCGATGATGTTGTATCGAGTAAACCACATCCAGAAACCTTTATTAAATGTGCTAGCCTTTTAGGTATTGATGCTGCCGATTGTATTGTTTTTGAAGATGCTCCTAAAGGGGTAGAAGCGGCCTTGAATGCACAAATGAAAACAGTAGTAATCACTACCATGCATGGGAATGATGCGTTTAACTATCCTAATGCAATTAGATTTATACAAGATTATACTGATTCATTTTTAGATGAATTTTTTATTTGATAAAGGGATTTATGATCTGCTACATACAAATGCCGTTATTGAATAGATAACGGCATTTGTATGATGGTAAAAAGAGGTTAAAAATGATTATTTCATGATTGCCATTTCTTCGGCAGTTGCATTGCTATAGTCTTTGAGTTCGTTGTACAATGTATCTCTTTCTATTGGTTGACGGCGAACCTGCTTAATAAGATCTACTAGCTCCATCGTAGTCATTGCGGGTGTTTGTTCTTCGCTTCCAGCCATTGAATAAATTTTTGTGGTATCATCAATAGTGCCATCTAAATCATTCACACCAAAGCTTAGGGATAATTGTGCATTTTGCCTACCTAACATTGGCCAATAGGCTTTTAAGTGAGGAAAGTTGTCTAAGTAAAGTCTTGCAACGGCATAAACCTTCATATCCTCAATAATGGAAGACTCCGATACATAACTCATGTCATTGTCTTTATTGCGGAATTTAAGGGGAATAAAGGTATTAAATCCATGTGTTTCGTCCTGCAGCTTACGCAGTCTATCCATATGGTCTATTCGGTGCTCATACTTTTCGATATGTCCAAATAACATTGTGGCATTACTATGCATACCCAATTGATGAGCTACTTTATGAATATTTAACCAACCTATTGCATCAACTTTGTCTTCACAAATTTTTGTTCGTATTTCTGGACTAAAAATCTCCGCCCCACCACCAGGCAATGAATCTAGACCTGCCTCATGCGCTAATCGCATACCTTCTTCTGTTGAAACCTTTGCCTTACGAAACATATAATCAAGTTCAACAGGAGTAAATGCTTTGATATGTAAATCGGGACGATGTGCTTTGATAGCTTTTAATAGATCAATAAAAAAATCAAGGTTCATTTTAGGGTGAACACCTCCAACAATATGGACTTCAGTAATAGCTTTTCCATCGTATTTTTTAACAATCTCGAGCATTTGCTGTATTGTTAGTTCCCAGCCATCCTCTTTTTGAGCATATAGTTTCGAATAGGAGCAAAATTTACAACTAAAAACACAAACATTCGTAGGCTCAATATGAAAATTACGATTGAAATAGGTTTTATGACCATGCTTTTCTTCACGAACCCAATTGGCTAATGTACCCAAGAATGCTAAGGAGGCTTTCTCAAATAATATAACACCCTCTTCAAAGCTAATCCGTTCTTTATTTAATATTTTGTTGCCGATTTTTTTTAGGTCATTATCGGCTGTAAGTGCAACTAACTTAGCAGGATCTATCATCTCTTGATTCATGTATTGGAAATTTAATTCGCAAATTTAAGCAACATCAATTAGAACCTAGAAAGATTGTGGTATGATATTTATCACTCATTTTCTTTTCAGAGCTTTTTTTGAGATGCATATAGGCTAATAGGGGCCTAATAATAAGCGTTCTTTAAAACTATAGGGCAAGTGGTTAAATGAGGCTAAATTTAGCTCCTAATGCGCTCTAAACACATCTCTATTGGATTAGCATAGCAATTAAAAGAGCTGAAGTAATACAACTGTATTATTTCAGCTCTTTATTAAGCAATCAGAAGGTAGCTATACCTATGCTTTAATCATTATGCTGATTTTGATGCCTGTGTTTAGTGTCAAATTTTCTGTATGCCCAATTGAAAATAAGTGGGAAGATGATTAGGGAAAAGATCATGGCACAGAGGATTCCACCAATTACAACTCTTGCTAGTGGTCTAGAGCTTTCTGAGCCAATTCCATGCGATATTGCTGCTGGTAATAGGCCTATTGCTGCCATTAATGCCGTCATCATTACTGGCCTAATTCTAGATGCAACACCTAATCGGATGGATTGGTATAATGCATCTGGCTGATGCTTTAATTTGTTTAGGTTTTCTTTAAATTCAGTTATCAATAATACCCCGAATAAGATGCAAATCCCAAATAAAGCAATAAACCCAATACCTGCTGAGATACTAAAGTTCGTATTTGTAATAAATAAAGCTGCAATGCCACCTACAATGGCAAACGGTACATTTAAGAAAACCAGCCCTGCATCTTTTAAATTACCGAACATGGTAAAGAGTAAAAAGAAGATGAGCAACAAACTAATCGGTACTACTTGTTGTAATCTTTTGGTAGCGCGTTGTTGATTCTCGAAATCGCCTTGCCAAATCATATGATATCCTTTCTTTAAACTAACTGCTTTATCTACTTTATTCTGTGCTTCGGCAATCGCACTTCCCATATCTCTTCCTCTAACTGAAAATTTAACTGCTGAATAACGCTCATTATCATCCCTAAAAATAAGACAGGGGCCTGTTTTCATAGTAATGTTCGCAATTTCCTTGATGGGCACTTTAGAGCCACTTTGGGTGGGTACCATTAGGTTTCCTATGTCGGCGGCTGTCTTCCGATATTCTTCATGAAAACGTAGTCGGATGTCAAACTTTCTTATGCCTTCATACAAGGTAGAAACGGCCTTCCCTCCAATTGCCATTCCAATTACCGCATTTGCATCGGCAGTAGCTACACCGTAAAGTGACATTTTTTGTTGGTCAAGATCAATATCTAGTTCAGGTTGTCCAATGTTTTTAATAACACCAAGGTCTTCAATACCTTTTACGGTTTTAAGTTGGTTACTAACTTCTGAAGCTTTTTCCTCCATATAGTTCAATGAATCGCCGAATATTTTTACACAAATGGAGCCTTTAACACCCGATACTGCTTCTTCAATATTATCGGTAATGGGTTGTGAAAAATTTAGTTGAGCCCCTGGAATAATTGAGAGCTTTTGATTCATTTCATCAATAAGCTGGTCTTTGGAAATTTTTGGTTTCCAATCATCTTCCGGATATAGAATAATATCAAACTCATTGTTATAAAAACCTGCTACATCAGTACCATCATCAGGTCGGCCAGTTTGAGATACTACGTTTTGCACTTGAGGGAATGTGATTAAACTTGCACGTACTTGTTTAGAGATCTCAACAGACTTGTCTAAAGAAATACTATAAGGCATTTGTACCCTAAGCCAAATAGATCCTTCATCTAATTCTGGTAAGAACTCACTCCCTAAGAATTTAAATGAATATAAACCAATAATAATAATAATAAATGAGATAATCGTAGCACTAATTTTGTGCTTATAGGTAAAAGCAAAGCCTCTCAATAATCCTTTTGTTAGGAAATTAACAATGGGATTATGCTTTTCGTGTACATTTTTATTAAGCAGCATATTGATGAGTACAGGCACCAATGTTAAGGTTGTTATGAGCGCACCCAATAATGCAAATCCCAAAGTGTAAGCTAATGGAGAAAACATTTTGCCCTCTACTTTTTCAAAGGCAAAAATAGGGAGGAGTGCAGCGATGATGATCAGCTTGGCAAAAAATATGGCTTTGCCTAATTCTGCACCATTTCTTTTTATCAGCCCCATTTTTGCAACTTTGTTAAATCGCTCCATACCCAACGCTCTAGATTGTTTGTCTAGTATTACATAAATACCTTCTACCATCACCACCGCACCGTCGATAATAATACCAAAGTCTACGGCACCCAATGAAAGTAGGTTAGCGCTCATTCCCATTAAGCGTAAGCAAATAAATGCAAATAAGAGGGATAGTGGAATAATAATAGCAACAATTAAAGTAGTACGCCAGTTAAACATGAATAACGACACTATTAATGTAACCAATATAATTCCTTCTGCCATATTATGCATCACTGTATTGGTCGCAAAATGAATCAGATTTTCTCGGTTATAAAAAGGAACAATCTTTGTGTCGGCTGGTAATATGCTACTATTTAGCTTGTTTATTTTTTCTTTTAGTTTATCAATAACCTGTGACGGATTTTCGTTTTTGCGCATGACTACAATTGCTTCAACTACATCATCCTCGTTACTAATTGATCTTTTATTGGTAGAATCATAGTTAGCGTCTGATCTGCCAACTAAACCTAGTCTAGGCAAATTAGATATTTCGACATCTGCAACATCTTTTACGAGTACAGGTATGCCATTAACATTTTGAACAATTACGTTTTTTATTTCATTAATATCATTTAATAAGCCGATACCTCTTACTACATAAGCCTGATTATTTTCTATGATAATGTCCCCTCCAATATTAATATTGCTTTTTTGTACTGCAGAATAAACGTCTAGAGATGTAATACCCAGATTCGTTAATTTTCCTGGATCTACTTTTATCTCGTACGTTTTTGTTTTCCCCCCAAAGCATACTACATCTGCGATACCAGGTACAGAGCGAATTTGTCTATCAATAACCCAATCTTGTATGGTCTTTAATTCCCTGGCATCTCTAAAACTACTTCTTAATGTATATCGAAATATTTCACCTGTTGGACCTGTAGGTGGTTGTACCGAAGGTGATACATTGTCGGGAAGATCGGCATTTGTCAATAGGTTGTTTACCTGTAGTCTAGCTTCATCGTTTGTTACTTTATCTTCAAATACCAATTTTATGTAGGAAAGGCCAAATATACTGGTAGAACGTAGGCTAGTTTTCTTTTGAACCGGGTTCATCGCTATCTCGATAGGTATAGTTACGAACTTTTCTATTTCTTCTGCACTTCGCCCTGGCCACTGGGTAATAATAGTCACTTCTGTATTCGTTACATCGGGGAATGCCTCAATAGGCATATTTTTAAAAGTAATGATTCCAGAAATTAGCAGAAGTAAGGTTGATAGTAGAATAAAATATTTATTCTTTAATGAAAATGCTAGGATACTTCGTAAAATCTTAATCATTTTAATTGTGTTTATGGTGGCTACTAGCTGTTGAGGGCATCGTAAATAAGAAGTGATTGAGAAGCAATTATCTTGTCTCCCTTTTGTACATCATCACCCGTTAAATAGGTTTTGTTTCCTATGGTATTAATTACATGTACGGGTACTATTTTTACATCGGAGTTGCTTTTGTATACCAGTACAAAGTATTGACTATTGTCGAATATCAATGCTGTTGAAGGGATGCATAAAGCTTGTTTATTCTCTTGATTATTGATTGTGACATTTGCAAACATTTCTGGCTTTAGTAAATAGTTTTCGTTCGACAACACAATACGAACTTTCATTACTTTATTGGTAGGGTCTAGAACATTCATAATCTTGTCTACTTTGCCTTTAAATATTTTGTCGGGGTAAGATAGGGTAGTGATATCTACATTATCTCCTGGGTGAACTAAGCCAATATTTGATTCGTAAACATTTGCAATTACCCAAACATTTTTCAAGTCAGATATTGTGAATAGATTAGTACCATTATCTGCTCTAATGGCCATCGTATTTGTTATTAGTTTCTGTACAATAAATCCACTTATAGGAGCTTTTATTATATAGTCGCCTGTGTTGTTTCCGCCATTTATTTTTAGCACCTTATTAATTCTATTTAAAGCTGCTTTTGCTTGTTCATAGCCAACTTGAGCACCTAATAAATCTTTTTGTGAAGCTAGTCCGCTTTTAAACATATCGTCTGTGGCATCTAAGCTTTTCTTTGCTAGTTGTAAGTTGGTTTCGGCATTTAGAAGGTCATTACTGTATCCTGCCATTTCAGTACTCTTGATGACTGCCAAGGTTTGCCCAGCGTTCACATAATCGCCCAGCATGACATGAACATCCTGAATATTACCACTCACCATTGCATAAACCGGTACCACATGATCATCATTAAAGGTCACTTTCCCCGTAAGGGTAATAGCGCTTGTTAATGGGGCTAATTTTACTGTGTCTATTGACAGTTTTGCCGCTATCGTATCGGGTATAATATATTTTTGTTTATTACTAGCCTCTTTTTCATCAACATGGTTACATCCAACCAATACAATAGTTAGTAAGGCTAAAATGGAGAAATGGGTAGTAAAATATTTATTGATGGTATTAGTCATTGTAGTAGGTTTAAAAAATTAATTAAAGAAGTTAGATCCGGTATAAAAGTTAATATCTTCAAATGCATTTACGCGATTAAATAGGATTGTATTAATCTGAATTGTATTTTGCTTAAATGCGTCATAAAAGTCTAAAAAGTCTAGTAATCCTATATTCCTTTTTTCATAGTTAGCTGTAACTTCATTTGTAAGCCTATCAAAGTCTTTAGTAAAGGAGCTATCTATTTTCTTATAAAGCTTATCTTCATCAAAAGCCTTTTGCAGTGCTCTGGCAATTTGTTCTTCTATAGTTAGTTCTGTACTCTTTTGAGAAGTGTTACTAAAATCTATAATAGCTTTTGCAGATTTAATATTGCCTTGATTACGATTAAAAATTGGGATGTCTATTCCAATGCCAAGAGTAGTCAAGTTGTGAATATAACTTCCTTGTTGGTCATAACCTATTTGCATATTTAAATCAGGAATTGCTAATGCTTTTTGAAGGGAATAGTTTTGTTTGCTAAGGTCTGTATTGGCTTTAGCAATTTTAAGATCTGTTCTTGCTTGGTAGGCTGAATCCACCAATATAGTCAGTGCATATTTATGGGGGTCTAAAGCTGATAATGATGCAATATTTACTAAAGGGTTAATATAGAAGTCTTTTATTTGAAGTACCAATCGCAATTCACTTTGCAAATCATTAATCTGGTTGATTAGGTCATTATATTCACTTTGCATACTATACAGCTGTGCTTTGATACGAACAACTTCTTTTTCCGAAATATATCCTTTCCCTTTTTGTTGTTCGAAAGCATTTACAACTTGTTGTAGTGCATTTATTTCTCGGTCATAAACTTTTGCTGATTGTTGCAAATAATAGATATTGAAGAAATCGCTACGAAGTGTATACTTTAGTGTTCTTAATAGGTCGAATAGCTGGTAAGTAGCAAGCTGTGCATTTGTTTCGGCTATTTTAACTTGCTTATTACGTTTATGCGCCAAAATAATCATTTGTGAAATAGAACTTTGAATTTCTCCGCTACTCCCTGTTTGAAAAAATTTTTTAGTATCTGTTTGGTACAAAACATTTGAAAAGTTCAGGTTCGGATTAGGGTATAATTTGGCTTGCATTACTAATGCTTTGGCTGCATCTATATTGTACTTTTGAGCCAATAACAACAAGTTATTTTGAAGGAATACATGTTCAGCACTGTCTAAAGAAAGTGTGATGGTATCTTTCTGTAAAATCATTGACTGTGCCTTGGTATCAGTCATTCCTAATATTACGATAACAAGTATTAAGTAATTCCTTACTTGCTGCATAGTTTTTTAGTTTAGAATTTAAAAAATTACAATTGTCATATGCTTATATATTATTCCAATCTTTCTAAGCTTTGGGAGGGGGGAGGTTAATTTCATTTAAAGTTAGGCAATTAAATGTTTCGTTTTTTGGCTTTAAATACGATGAAAAAACTTCATTCATTTTTTTTCGATAGGTCTCAAATTCATGTTGACAAATCTTGATAGGAAAGTGTTTCAAAATTTGAGATTTTGAGGATGATGACTCTTTCTGATATTCAGGAAATGCATCTTTCACTCCCAATATAATTTCAGCAACATATTCAGTCATTGAATTCATGTAGTTGAAATTGCCGATTGTTTTACTAGTATTAATAGGTTGAAAGTCTATGGCATCAATTCCTAGGTTGAGTATCTGTAAAGATATCAATAGTATTAGGCATTTTAGGGTTGTATGTTTAAATGATAAATACATATTGGTATAACTGCAAAAGTAATTCGTTCTGCTACATTCTTGTATGTTAAAATTCTGTAAACAAACCGAATGTTATACATGAAAAACCCCGCATAGATGCAGGGTTTTTCATATATAATTTATATGTGTATTATTTTTTCTTTACTTCACTTTCACCGAGTGGTCTGTCTTTTGCAAAGTCAACCAAAATCGGGGCCGCCACAAATATAGAAGAGTAAGTACCTGTAATTACACCAATCAACATTGCAAATGCAAAACCTTTCGTTACTTCTCCGCCAAAGATAAATAAAATAAGAATAGTTAAGAATACTGTTAATGATGTCATAACGGTACGGCTTAATGTATCATTGATGGCTCGGTTAATGATGGTCGCATTACTTGAACCTTTCAATAGTTTACTGTCTTCTCTAATTCTATCGTAAACAATCACTGTATCGTTCATCGAGAACCCTACAACCGTAAGTACCGCAGCTATAAATTGCTGATCGATTTGCATTGGGAAGGGTACAAATTTTCTTAGGAAGCTAAATACAATCAAGGTTACAAATACATCGTGTAATAGTGCTACAATACTACCTAATGAATATCTCCAGTCGCGGAATCGAATAAAGATATATAAGCAGATAATGATGATTGCAAATACAATTGCCTTTTTAGCCCCAGATACAAGATCATCCGAAATAGATGGCTGTACTGTTTGTGAGCTCTGTTTGTAAGTTTTATTGAATTCAGAATAGCTTAATCCTTCTGGTAAATATTTATTTAAACCATCAAACAATTTCTTTTCTACTATTGAATCGGAATTGATTTTAGTTTCTTTAATTAAATAAGCAGTTGTTATATCGAGTTGGTTACTACTTCCAACTGTTTTTACAATCGGCGCTTCGCCAAATACTTTTTTAAGATCGTCTGTAACTTTCTCTTGATCTACAGGCTTATCAAATTTGATCGTATAACTATGCCCACCTTGAAATTCCACTCCATAATCAAATCCATTGAAGAAAGAGCCAATGCCTAATATCAATACAATTGCTGATATTCCATAAGCATATTTTCTATATTCAATAAATCGGAAACTGGCATGTTTGAATATTTTTTTAGAAACACCGGTAAAATATTCAAAATGGCGATTTTTCTTAGTATACCAATCAGCTATTAATCTTGAAACAAGGATGCCGCAGAATAATGATAAGAGGATACCTATAATCTGAGTGGTCGCAAAACCAAGTACAGGTCCTAATCCAAAATAAGCAAGGATGATTGCAGTTAATAAGTTGGTAACGTGAGCATCCAATACAGGAGGTAAAGAGCGTTGGTACCCATCGTTTACAGCATTTTGGTAACTTTTACCTTTAGCTAGCTCTTCTTTAATACGTTCGAAGATGATTACATTCGTATCTACAGCTAAACCTACGGTTAATACCAAACCAGCAATACCAGGTGCAGTTAGGGTAAAGCCCATTGCACTTAAAATACCAATGGTGAAAAGTAAGTTTAATATTAATGCAACATTTGCAACCCATCCACCTGTGTTATAGTATAATAACATAAGGGCAAAGATGACAATGAAAGAGATAAAGAACGCCAATGCCCCACCTTGTACGGCCGCTTTACCCAATGTTGGTCCAACTACTTGTTCTTGAACTATTTTTGCTGGAGCCGATATGGGTCCTGTCATCAATATTTCCGCTAAATCTTGCGCTTCTTTCTGAGATCCAACAGTGATTTGCGAATTACCGGTAGTGATAGGTTCATTAACAACTGGAGCCGAATAAACCATATTATCTAATACAATAGCAATTGGTTTACCCTCTTGGTTAGGACCTGCAGGCGCATTTCTTGTTGTCATTTTAGCCCAGATTGCTGATCCTACTTTATCCATTCCCATTCTAATGATGGGTTTGCTACGTTCATTAAAGTCGGCAACAGCTTCGCTGATATGCTCACCTTCCAATTCAGCTTGTCCATTATCTAATGTTTTGATGGCATAGATTGGTAATATGTCTTTAACTTTAGCATCTTCATCTACCTCGGTTTTACCATACATAAATACGAGGTTCGATGGAAATTTGTTTTTTACAAAATCTAATCTTAGATAGCTATTTAATAAAGAAGTATCTTTTGTTTGAATGTAACCAATTGTAGAGGGGATATATGTTTTCCCGCTTTTATCTTGACGAGGAGGTGTAAATTGTATAATTCTCCTAATGGGGGATTCATTTAGTTTTGTTTGATTCGTATCAACTTTTTGTGATTTAGCAATCGAATTACCAATGGTCGAAAGTGTTGCAGTTTTTGAAGTATCCACTTTTGAATTGGCTGAAATTGCTTTAGTAGTATCTGTTTTTGAGATAGTATCGGTAGCTACTTTCATTCCATTCAGGTAATCTTGCACAGCCTTGTCGGCAGCAATTATTCCTTGGGCCTCTTTACTTTCTAGCGTATAAACATCAAAGAACTGAAGGTTGGCAGTTGATTGTAGGTAATTACGAACTCTCTCTGGATCATTAATACCTGCTAATTCAACACTAATGATTCCTTTAGCGGGATCTGGATTGATATTAGGTGATGAAACCCCAAATCCATCAATACGTGTGCGCAAGATGCGAAGTGTATTATTGAAGGCCGCATTTGCTTGATCTTTTAAGTAAGAAATTACTTGTGCATCACTAGAGCCATACTTGATTTTTCCATTACTACGAATCGTAAAAAATGGAGCTAAAGTTCCAGCTGGATAGGCTCTTTTATACTCATCGGTAAAGAGTGTAATTAAATCTGCTCCGCTATTTGCTTTTTGCTGAACAGCTACTTCTAGTGCCTTGGTAAATTGAGGATCTTTTGAGTAGTTAGACAAAGATTTCAGCAATCCGTCCATGCTAACAGCCATTGTAACGCTCATTCCACCTTGCAAGTCTAGACCTAGCATTAATTCCTTGTCTTTTGCACTTCGGTATGAAGTAAGCCCTAACGGACCAATTTTAGAGTCTTTGGTACTATCTAGTAAACGTTTTAGTCTACTTTCTTTTATTTGTTTAAGGGTGTCACTATACGCTGCTTGTTTTTCTACACTATTGGCATACTTAACACTAGCAGTTGGATAAATTGCATTTACCCACTTATCAGCTTTCGCTTCCATATCAGTTTCATGGTTGCGTACTATCCATGTAAAAGACAATTGATAAATACATATCAATATAAGGGCAATCGCAAAAAAACGCACTAAACCTTTCAGTTGCATACAAGTAAGGGTTTATAAATTTTTTAGAGTGGGCAAAGATAGGGGAATGATCATTATATTTCGCAGAAAAAACATATAGGAAGCTCTAATGCCTGCAAGTATAAAACCATTCTTGCTTTATTTCTCGTTTTTCCGATCAAAAAGACCCTTCAAAACAAGGGTTAAATTATTGTAAACATGTCGTTTACACAATCTTACTCCTTAATAATGCTTTGTCACATTTTTTAGTTTTGACTATGCTTTATTGCATCAGTTTTTTTCTTTTTGGCAATCAATTCCAGATATTGTTGTTCTTTCATTTCCCACTGATAATTTCTGTATATAAAGGCCATGCCAACACTAATAATCAGTATGATTAATAAAAGAAAGATAGGGTTTAGGCTACTATTTGCTTCCATATTGGCTCTTTGATACCATCCAATACTGACAGTTACAATAATTCCAATGCCAATTGTTATTCCAACCGACATCCCTTTTAGGAACGCTCTAAAACTTTTTTTTTGTGGTTCCCTATTTTTAGCCCAATAGGCTAGGAATGATTCTTCTTTCTCTGAGAGCATAAACAAAGGTAAAAAGAGAAATGGTTGAAATAGTTGCTAATACTTGAATAATTCAAAAAAAATAAATAAAAAGCCCCGCTTTATAGGAGCGGGGCTGAATAATAGCTATAAAAGATGATTAGTAACCACCCATGCCACCCATATCAGGAGCGCCATGACCCATTGGTTCTTCTTTCTTAGGTTTGTCGGCAATTACGCATTCAGTAGTTAACAACATACCGGCAATGGAAGCAGCATTTTCTAAAGCTACACGACTTACTTTAGTTGGATCAATTACACCAGCCTTAAATAAGTTTTCATAAACTTCAGTCCTTGCATTAAAGCCAAAGTCTGCTTTGCCTTCTTTAATTCTTTGTACAACAATAGAACCGTCGATACCTGCGTTAGAAGTAAGTGTACGAATAGGCTCTTCTAGTGCACGACGAACGATGGCCATACCTGTTTGCTCATCGGCAATTTGTCCTCTCACTTTTGGCTCAAGGCTTTCAATAGCGCGAATATATGCAACACCACCACCTGGTACGATACCTTCTTCAACAGCGGCACGTGTAGCATGAAGCGCATCGTCAACTCTGTCTTTCTTTTCTTTCATTTCAACTTCTGTAGCAGCACCAACATATAAAACGGCAACACCACCAGCTAATTTAGCTAAACGTTCCTGCAGTTTTTCTTTGTCGTAGTCAGAAGTAGTATTTTCTACCTGTGCTTTAATTTGATTTACACGTGCAGTGATATCGACTTTCTTTCCTTTACCCCCTACGATTGTAGTGTTATCCTTATCGATAGTGATGCTAGCAGCCTGACCTAAGAAACTTAAATCAGCAGCTTCTAATTTGTGACCTAATTCTTCGCTGATAACAGTTCCTGCAGTTAAGATTGCAATATCAGTTAACATTTCTTTTCTTCTGTCACCAAAGCCTGGGGCTTTAACTGCAGCCACTTTAATAGTGCCACGAATTTTGTTTACAACCAATGTAGCTAATGCTTCACCTTCTAGGTCTTCAGCGATGATAACCAATGGACGTCCTGTTTGAGCAACTTTCTCCAAAATCTGAAGAATGTCTTTCATTGCAGAGATCTTTTTGTCATAAATCAAAATATAAGGGCTTTGTAACTCAGCCTGCATCTTTTCGCTATTGGTTACAAAGTAAGGAGAGATATATCCTCTGTCGAATTGCATACCTTCAACAATGTCTACTGTTGTATCAGTACCTTTTGCTTCTTCAACAGTGATAACGCCTTCTTTCCCAACTTTTACAAAAGCTTCAGCAATCAATTTGCCAATGGTTTCGTCGTTGTTTGCAGAGATTGTCGCTACTTGTTGAATTTTTTTAGCGTCATTACCTACCGTTTGAGATTGTGCTCTCAAATTTTCTACTACAATGCTCACTGCTTTGTCGATGCCACGTTTTAAATCCATTGGGTTGGCGCCGGCAGCTACCATTTTCAAACCTTCACTAATGATGCTCTGTGCTAAAACAGTAGCAGTAGTTGTACCGTCACCTGCAATATCTGCAGTTTTAGATGCTACTTCTTTTACCATTTGAGCACCCATATTTTCAATAGGATCTTCTAATTCGATCTCTTTTGCAACTGTTACACCATCCTTAGTTACTTGAGGAGCACCAAATTTTTTTTCAATCACTACATTACGTCCCTTGGGTCCTAATGTAACTTTTACTGCGTTGGCTAGAGTATCAACGCCTTTTTTCATTTTATTCCTTGCTTCGATATCGAAGAAAATTTGTTTTGCCATTTTTCTTAAAGTTTAAGAATTTTAAGGTTTAAAGTTTAATGCTTTCTAAGAAACACTAATGTATTTAGTCATTTGCATGAAATAGGGACATTACACAATTGCCAAAATATCACTTTCTCTCATAATTAATAGGTCTTGACCTTCAATTTGAATTTCAGTGCCAGCATATTTACCATATAAAACGGTATTCCCAACTTTTACAGTGATAGGTTCGTCTTTTTTACCAGTTCCTACCGCTACAACAATGCCGCGTTGAGGTTTTTCTTTTGCTGTATCTGGGATGATGATGCCGCCTGCAGTTTTTTCTTCGGCAGCGGCTGCCTTTACAATCACTCTATCGTGGAGTGGAGTAACATTCAGCTTCTTTGTAGCCATATTGTTTTTGATTTTATTGTTAAAAGAATTAGTAAACAGTTGCTTAGTTGCAAGTTCTTTGCCACCATTATGTATTAAGCCAAATTTTCAGGTAAACCTTAAAATTACGTGATACGATGGTAAAGCCTGTCATGAATGGGTGCAAAGATGCATCAAGTTCCGCATAGTAATGATGCCAAAATTACATTCAATCTATTTTTAACATCAATCATTCATTTACGACTTTATTATTAATATTTTATATTTATATTCTTTTTTTTTTAGAAAAGTCCTATTATTCTTAACGTAAAATGAATATTTTTTAACAATCATCATTCAACACAAACTCCGCTTTTTAAGTCTTAGTGGGGTGATTATTCTGCAATAAAAATTGGGAATGAATGCAAGTCAATCAATCAATGGATTAAATAAATCAGGCTTAGTTCACTTTTTCAATTCTTTATATCTTATCTCCTTACTTTTTTGTATATAGTCTCAACCCATAGAGCCACTCAAGGCATTACTATTGCTGTGTAGGTTATTACAATTGTTTTTTCATTTTGTACACAGTCTATTATCTGTTACATTTGCCACTTTAAATAAGTTCTTACTAAATGATCAGCAGAAGAAATATACGGGTTAAAGTAATGCAGTTATTGTATATCATTGAAACAATCAATGAACCCCAAGCCTTTAAAAGTCCAGTGAATGAATTACAAAAGCATTTCGATAAAAGTAAAGAACTCTTTGTTTATTTAATTTATTTCTTAACCGAAGTAGCACGTTATGCTGAAACAGATGCCAAAAATAGGGCTTCAAAAAATATAACCACTTTTGAAGATTTGAATGTTAACATAAAACTGGCAGGTAATGAAATTCTTTGGCAGATCTTAGCATCTGAATCTTTCAGGAAGTCGGTCGAAGCTGATAAGCCCGAATTAATTATAGATAAAGAGTTATTACGTAAAATATACCAGAATCTAGTTCAAACCGATGAATATAAAGCCTATATTTTAGAACAAAGCCGAGATAGAAAAAGTGAAAAATCGATACTTCAGTTCATTTTTACAGCTTTAATGTTACCCAACGAGTCGTTTGAAGCCCATATAGAGGAATTTTTTCCTAACTGGGATGATGATGGCGAAATGATGGATCAGCTGGTTTTAAATTACTTACAAAAACCGGCTGCTTATAATCTTCAGCAAATTATATCCAATGATAAGTGGATTTACGCAAAGACCTTATTAAATACGGTAATTGATAAAAAGGAATACGTGCTCGAATTAATAAAACCCAAATTAATAAATTGGGATGCAGATCGTATTGCTATTTTAGATATGATTCTATTAAATATGGGTATTTGCGAACTACTTTATTTTGAAACAATTCCTACTAAAGTAACCATTAATGAATATATTGACCTAGCAAAGGATTACAGTACGCCTCAAAGTGGTCAATTTATTAATGGACTGCTGGATAATCTTCATAAAGAATTAATGTTGGAAGGAAAAATTCAAAAAATTGATTTTAAACAAAAGGCTCATTAGTTTTGTAAAAACAAAAAGGCATGAAATATTTATTGCTTGTATTATTTATTTGCTTCGTTTCTGTATCCTGTATCAATAATAAGGGCAAAGAAATGGCTAAGACTTCAATAGATTCTACTAGTTTTACCACTATTAAGTGGATGGATTCGATTGTTAATTTTGGATCCATCGTTAAGGGCGAGAAAATAACCATAAAATTTCGTTGTATCAATACCGGTGATAAGCCTTTAATTATTACTAGCGCAGTTCCTGGTTGTGGTTGTACAGTGGCTGATTACACAAAAGAACCCATTTTGCCTGGAAAAGAAGGGGCCATAACAGCTTCTTTCAATAGTGCTAATTTTTCTGGTGAAGTGCATAAATATATCACTGTCAATACAAATACCAAAAATGCGCCTGAAACAAGATTGTCTTTTACAGGATTAATTACTGAAGAGATAGGTTCAAACAAGACGGTTGAAAAGCAGCTGACACCTAAAAAGTAAATTTAAAACTAAAATAAAAACAAATGTTGAATTCTATTTTATTAATGGGTAACCCACAACAAGGTGGTGGATCTATTCAGTTATTAATGATGGGTGCCATCATCTTAGTATTTTGGTTGTTTATGATTCGTCCTCAAGCTAAGAAGGCTAAAGACCAAAAGAAGTTTATCGATAATTTACAGAAAGGCGATAAAATTGTTACGATTGCGGGCATTCATGGCACGGTTAACAAAGTAAATGAAGACGGAACCTTGCAAATGGAAGTTAATCCAGGTAGCTATTTAAAGATCGAAAAGAGTGCAATCAGTATGGATTGGACTGTAGGTTTAAATAAGCCAGTTGCCTAGTATATCAATCTAGTGTTAAACTAAATACTAAATACTTGAAATTAAATAGGAAATTAGAGCCCAAATTGCCGTAAGGTATTTGGGCTTTTATTTTTTTATTTCATACTTCTGAAATGATATTAAAAATAGGGTTAACGGGGGGTATTGGTAGCGGTAAAAGCACCGTATCGAATATTTTTAAAATATTGGGCATTCCTGTATTTAATGCCGACATAGCAGCAAAAAGGTTAATGGAAACAGACGCAAATTTAATAGGAAGTATTAAACTAGCATTTGGAGAAACTGCCTATATCAATGAAAAACTTAATCGTAAGTACATTGCTGATATTGTATTTCACGATGCGCACCAGTTAGAAATATTAAATGCACTCACACATCCAATTGTAATAAAGGCTGGCAATGATTGGATGCTACAACAAAGTTCCCCTTATGTTATCAAGGAAGCTGCCTTGATGTTTGAATCTGCCTCTGCCGCTGATATTGATTATATTATTGGTGTTTTTGCACCAAAGCATATGCGAATTAAAAGAGTAATGACTAGAGACGGTATTAGTAGGGAAGATGTATTGGCTAGGATAGACAAGCAAATTGGTGAAGATCTTAAAATGAAGCTTTGCGATTTTGTATTACAAAACGACGAAAAACATTTGTTAATACCACAGGTTTTGCAACTGCATCAACGGTTACTGCAACTTTCTGATAGTTTGTAGTATTTACTATAACATTCTAATCAGCAATATTGCAGCTGCTTTGCCTCTAATCATTCTTATAATATAGCTTGGCTTATTTTACAATCCTATAGCACCATCTTCTGAGTTTTCCTTCAAAATCAAAGGGTGTAGTGGCTTTGGTGATATCTTTTATCTCAGATGCCTTTATTTGGTCTGCATGGATTGTAAATTTAGAAAAATTAGTGCTAAAATAAATAATTCCTTTCTCTATGGTTGCATGTAAAACATCGTTTAAAAGCTCTACATGGTCTCTTTGAATGTCAAGAAAATCTTTCATCCTTTTACTATTGCTGAAAGTAGGGGGGTCAATGATTACTAAATCAAAGCTATTGGGTGCTACAGTTTTGAGCCATTGCTTTACATCGGCGTGTATAAAATGGTATTTACCCTCATTTTTTAAATCATTCGTAGTAAAATTATCCTCTGCCCAATTTAAATAGGTTTTAGAAAGGTCAACGGTAGTAACTGAGGCTGCATTTCCTGCTGCTGCATAAATAGAGAAAGATCCCGTATAGGCAAATAGGTTCAGTACCCTTTTTTCGTTGCTAAGTGCTTTAAACTGTTGCCTCGTAGTTCGGTGATCTAAAAATAAGCCAGTATCTAAATAGTCGGTTAAGTTTACTAAAAATTTCAGGCCATTTTCTTCAACGGTAAAAAAAGTTTGTTGCGCATCAACTTTTTCGTACTGGTCATGGCGGTTAGATTTTCTTTTACGTTGCTTTATAAAAATGTTTTCGTCTTTGATGTTAAGTAATTTGCTGATAAGTGCAACACAATTTTCTAGCCATTGTTCATGCTCTTCGTCTGTCATTCCATGTCTACGTAAATATTCGGCTAGATATACTTTATCGTCATACAATTCAATACAGAAAGGGAATTCAGGTAAATCATGGTCATATACTCTCCAACAAGAAATCGCTTCTCTCTTGGCTTGTTTACTTTTATGTTTAAATACTTTAAGCAACCGGTTTTCAAACATAAGTAGTTTGTCAGCTTGGTTCGAGTTATTGCTAATAATATCAGGTTCTACTTCGTTCATTGTTGCAAATCTATTGCTGTATATTCATTCAGTAAAAAAATACTAGCAAAGCTAGTTCCGCTAAGATGAAGGTGTCTATTTAATAGCAAGCAAAAAATTCACCTATTTTTTATGATTGGCGATTGTTTTCTTGGCATTTCTCGACTAATATAATCGTATATGTTCTGGTCGGTTCTATTGCCAGTTCTAGCTTGTGGAGGGTAAAGAAGTTCTTACCATTTTTTAGTTTTGATAAAAGTATAGGTATTAAAAAAAGTACAATAAAAACAAATAAAGCGTTTATTGTACTTTTTTTAAATCGTATAAGCTTTCAAAATAGTTTGAGTATATCGGAAGTTATATAGAATCGTGAAGTTTATTTTAGTTTAGCCAGAGCCTCCGTAATACGTACCCATGCTTTTTCAATATTTTGCATACTATTGGCGAAAGAAAAACGTACGCAGTTTGGTTCTCCAAAAGCATCACCCATTACAGACGAAACATGTGCTGTATTTAAAAGGTACATACTAAAATCAGCCGCATTTTTAATAGTTTCCGTTCCATTCGACTTGCCATAATAATAGCTAACATCAGGAAATATGTAGAAAGCACCTTCTGGCTCAAAGCATTTTACGTGCGGAACTTGTTTAACGAGTTCTAGGGTTCTAGTGCGGCGTCTTGTAAACTCTTCGGTCATTTCAACCGATGGTCTCAAATCGCCTGTTAAAGCTACCACAGCAGCTTTTTGGGTAATTGAGCAGGTGCCACTCGTAAACTGTCCTTGTAATTTTTCGCAAGCTTTTGCTATATCTGTATTAGCGGCAATATATCCAAGACGCCATCCGGTCATTGCAAATCCCTTACTCAACCCGTTGATGATGACCACCTGATCTTTAATATCAGCAAATTGAGCAATGCTTTCATGACTGCCTACAAAATTTATGTATTCATAAATTTCATCGGCTAGGATTGTAATTCCAGGATGTTTCTTAAATACTTCTACCAGTCCTGCTAGCTCCGATTTACTATACACGGCACCCGATGGATTACAAGGGGAAGAAAACATGAAAACTTTTGTCTTGGGTGTAATAGCAGCCTCAACTTCTGCTGGTGTTACTTTAAAGCTATTCTCAACACTGCTTCTTATTTCAACAACTTTACCTCTAGCAATTTTCACAAGTTCCGAATAGGTTACCCAGTAAGGAGTAGGAATAATTACTTCATCGTCTTCGTCAACTAATGCCAGAATAGCATTCGCCAAACTTTGTTTAGCACCTGTAGAAGTAACAATGTTTTCTGGTTTATAGTCAAGATTATTATCGCGCTTCAATTTAGTACAAACAGCTTCTCTAAGATCGGCAAATCCAGCTACTGGAGTATAATGGCTCCAGTTATCATTTATAGCCTTAATAGCCGCATCTTTAATATGCTGAGGCGTATCAAAGTCGGGTTCTCCCAAACTAAGGTCAATAACGTCAATTCCTTTGGCTCTTAATTCTCTTCCGAGTTTTGCCATTTTTAGTGTTTCAGGTTCGCTGAAACGATCAAGTAGTGAAGATAGTTGCGTACTCATTGGTTTATTTTTAAAATGCTCGCAAATGTACACAAAAAGAGATATGGAATACCCCAAAATCATACGACGTAGGTATAATTTGGTCTAAAAATCAGTTACTTGACGCTATTAGAGTAATGATATTCCTGCACCGGCTTATTTTGGGGATATTTAGCTATTTCAATCAACTTAATTGTTTTGATAGTTAAAATTGAATTTTTCTAGGTTGGGTGTCTGCTTTCTTTTTCTTTTCAATTCATAATCGTACAATAACTGTCCTAGTTGTTTCATAAAGGGGTAGCCTACCGTATCATAATCGTATTTATCATCATTATAGATACCATCGCTATTACAAGAAATGGTAGCGCTAAGCATAAATTCAACCTTGTTTTTTTTGTCAATGATGTAAGCTACATCGGTTAAAAAGCCATAAGCGTCGCCTACTTTATTAAATATTCGAATATTATCGGGTGTTGCCTTATTTTCTCTTCCCAATAGTAAAAATTTGCAGTAGGCATTCCAATAATGAGCTGAATCGTAATTGGGATATTTACTTTCTCCTGGATAAGCACTCATCCAATGTTGTAAGAATTGGTAATCCTCGGCGCTTAAGTTAAACCGTTGCAATTTATTAACCGATTCGGGAAATAATATGCTTTTCAAAATATGATGAAGGTCTTGCAAATAAATCCTATTTTTCATAGAAAAATCAAAAGGGGCATTTACCAATTGCTGGTCCTGGTAATAGCCATTTCCCAATTTAGCATCGAATTGCTGAAATAAGGCACTACTATACGCTTCAGCTTGTTGATATAATAATTGGCCGGTAGAATCGTAAAAGGCAATTGGGTTAGTAGTACGGTTTTGTTTATCTGTTAGTGTTGTTTGTAGCCGATGGCGTATAATAACATCGGGATATCCTTTTTCTAGTAGCTTTTTTTGTATCGTAGCTTGTCCTAAAAACTCGTATAAATGGTTAAACGCATTGTTATCGCTCACCAATAAAATTTGTTTAATATAATTTGCAATCGAAGGCCTACTATCTTCAGCTGTTGGTGAGGTATAGCTCATTAGTTGTTTATCCGAACTACTATCGGTAATCATGGTAGTAAACTTGTTTACACCCTTAATATTTAAGTCGTTCAATTTTTCTAATGCTAGTATTGCTGTTGGTAGCTTCACTGTACTGGCAGGGTAGAAGTAGCGGTTATTAAGGTTAAAGGTATATTCGGTAAAAGAAGGCTGATTCTTTCTATTTCGATCAATTTTTGTATAAATAATTTGCACATTTAAACTATCTCTGTTATTGAGTATTTTAGAAAAATTTTCAGGTTTCGATTGCATTAAATGTTCTAAAAAAAAATTATCATAATTGTTTATAGCGTGCATTTTTTTTAAGTTAGTACAAGAATAAAATAGCATACTAAGGCAAAGAATGAGGTATCGGTATTGCATAATTCAAACTTAACTAAAAATGATGAATGCTATTGACTGTTTCTAAGAAAAATATATGGAATAACTTTCTTAAAATACCAAGAACAGCTAACTTGCAGTAACGAATCAGTAAGTTCTTCACTATGCCACATGAAGCTATTTCGGTATTTGATATGTTTAAAATTGGAGTTGGTCCGTCTAGCTCTCATACACTAGGCCCTTGGCGTGCAGCCATGCTTTGTATTCAGTCTATAAAAAAGAAAACGAATCTTAATGCAATCATTTCTATTCAGGTTTTATTGTATGGCTCATTAGCAAAAACAGGTAAGGGGCATGGTACAGATATAGCAATTATGTTGGGTTTAATGAACGAAGATCCTGTAACGATTCCCGTGAATAGTATTAGTGCTAAGATTGCGGCCATTAATGCCTCAAAACAAATTTGCCTTGCAAATGAACTGTGGATTGATTTTCAACCCAACCATCATATTCAATTTTTATACACAGAAACATTGCCTTTTCATCCGAATGGCCTCAGTTTTTTGATTTCGCAAAAAGACGGAGAGCAGTGGAGTGAGACTTATTATTCTGTAGGTGGAGGTTTTGTAGTAAAGGAAGGCGATTGCGATGCAATAAAGTCTTCGATCGAATTGCCATTTCCAATCAATACGGCTCAAAATCTTTTACATTGGTGTATGAAAACGGGGCTAAACATTTCGGATATCGTGATGGAGAACGAAAATAGCTGGCGTGCTGAATCTGAAACAAAGAAAGGGGTATTACAAATATGGGAAGCTATGTTGGATTGCATTTATCGTGGATGTCATACACAAGGAGAATTGCCCGGCGGGCTACAAGTTAGGCGACGTGCATTTGATCTGAATAAAAAACTAATGAGACAAGTGTACTATGCTAATACCCAAGAATGGTTGTCACAAATAAAAAAAGGCGGAGATAGTTTCCAATATATTTTAGATTGGGTGAGTTGTTTTGCCTTGGCAGTAAATGAAGAAAATGCCTCATTTGGAAGAGTGGTCACTGCTCCCACCAATGGTGCTGCCGGAGTGATACCTGCCGTTTTGCTTTATTATATTGTTTTTTGTGATGGCAATAGTGAGGATAAGATTATTCGATTTCTGCTAACGGCCTCTGAAATGGGTAGCATCTTTAAAAAGGGGGCAACCATTTCTGCTGCCATGGGTGGATGTCAAGCCGAAATTGGCGTATCTTCTGCGATGGCAGCAGCTGCCATAACCGAAGGCCTCGGCGGTACACAAAGACAGGTGCTAATGGCTGCTGAAATTGCGATGGAGCATCATTTAGGACTCACCTGCGATCCCATTGCTGGCTTGGTTCAAATTCCTTGTATTGAGCGAAATACCATGGGTGCCATCAAGGCCATCACAGCTGCACAATTGGCATTACAAAGTACCCCCGATTTTGCCAAAGTGAGTTTAGATAAGGTAATTAAAACCATGTGGGATACTGCTTTGGATATGAATAGTAAGTATAAGGAGACTTCCGATGGTGGGCTTGCTGTAAATATTCCCATTAGTCTAAGCGAATGCTAATCTTTTATTGATTCTTAATAGGTCTGCTTAGAAGCAGTATAGTGCGTGACAGTTTTAATCTCATACAATAATAGATTTGAACTAATTATTAAACGATTAAAGCTGCAATATGCGCATGCCCTTTTGGCTATATTTATGGCAATTGTATCATCTATCACCCCAACTATTTATCTAAACTCTCTAGGATGCTTTTATGAATATTGGAACAGGATTTCTTCGATTACAAAAAAAGGATTCTATTAATAAATCAATACAAAAATGCCACAAATGAAAACAACTGATTGCCTTGTTAATCGCTTTACTCAACAAATAATGAGATGCGCAGCTGCTATTTTATGCTTATTAATCTTTGGTCAAAAAAGTTGGTCACAACCACTGCTAGAAACAGGGGTGCAAAAATCAATGCCTAACGAATGGATTGATAAAGACACACATCATAAAGTTATTTGCCTATCTCGGAGAGAAGGGTCTAATTCTAGCTTTTATTTTCATAATAATCCCTTCATCAATCAAACACATGGTGAAGGCGATCGGATGGTATTTTATGGAAGCGACACAAAAGGCGGTAGACAGGCTTTTACTGTTAACTTAAAAACATATGCTATAAGCCAGGTTACGAATGTTAATGGACGTATAGGTAGCGAAATCATTGGCCATAAAACAAATAGTATTTATTATCAGTTAAAAGATAGTGTGTTCTCTGTAAATATTAATACCAAGGAAACAAAGCTACTTTTTGTTTTTCCAGACGATTATAAAGGGAATATTGCAACTGTAAATGCCGATGAAACAGTTTTAGCTGGTGCAAAAGCAAGTGATGAGCAAAAAAATATCTTAAAACAATATCCAGAAAAAAGTAAATTTTTTGACCGCATATTTGATGCACATCTTCCCAATGATCTTTTCATCATTAATCTTAAAACTGGTACGCTTAAGAAGATACATACAGAAAATACTTGGCTCGGTCATGTACAGTTCTCGCCTGTGGATCCTAATATTTTAATGTTTTGTCACGAAGGTCCTTGGCATAAAGTAGACCGTATTTGGCATATTAACATTAAAACAAATGACGTTAAATTAATGCATAAAAGAACCGTTGAAAATGAAATTGCAGGCCATGAATTTTTTAGTGTGGATGGAAAAACAATTTGGTTCGATTTGCAGATACCCAAGAGTGTTACTTTTTATTTGGCAGGTACCGATATTAAGACAGGAAAAGAAACTAAGTATGCTATGTTAAGAGATGAGTGGAGCATACATTTTAATATTTCTCCCGATCAAAAGCTATTTGCTGGAGATGGTGGCGACAGTGGCCAAGTTGCAAAAGCTAAGAACGCAATGTGGATTTATTTATTTACCCCTACCGGCGATCATTTTACGAGTGAAAAGTTGGTAAATATGCAGCATCATAATTATAAGCTGGAGCCAAATGTTCATTTTTCTCCTGATGGTAAATGGATTATTTTTAGAGCCGACTTTGGGGGAGAAGAACAAGTGTATGCAGTAGAAATTGCTAAATCAAACTAAAACCAATCAATGTGCGTAAACAATATTGTTTATTACTAGTAGCTTTTTTTTGTGTAAACCTTCTTATGGCACAGCATGCTCGAACCCTGCTGAACTTTAATAAAGAATGGAAGTTTTACTATGCCGACACCACCGATCTGAACATGGAGTATAATCAAGCAGGGTTTAATGATGCGCATTGGCGTAGCTTAGATCTTCCGCACGATTATAGTATTGAACAAGCATTTAATAAAAATGCGCCTGCTACTGCCGATGGTGGTGCATTGCCCGGTGGAATTGGTTGGTATAGAAAAACGTTTACCCTTTCGCAAGCAGTAGCCCATAAACAAACCTATATTGAATTTGAAGGAGTATATAGAAACAGTGAAGTATGGATTAATGACCATTATTTAGGTTTGCGCCCCAATGGATTTATCTCTTTTCAATATGATATTACCCCCTATTTAAAATATGGGAACGAAAAGAATGTAATTGCTGTTAAAGTTGATAATGCTAAGCAGCCTAATAGTCGCTGGTATTCCGGTTCGGGCATCTATCGCAATGTTTGGTTAATTACCACCAATCAAGTGGCAGTCGATCATTGGGGAACATATATCACGTCAAGCAATATTTCTGATCAATCGGCAACTATTTCGGTAAATACACATATTAAAAATATACTCCACCAACCAAAGGCTATTTCGCTTACAACTATTTTATTAGATGCTGCTGGTAAAGTGGTGGGTAAAAAAACGAGTGTTGTAAGCGATAGTATAATACACCAAGATTTAATAGTGAATCATCCTATTTTGTGGAGTATCGAAAAACCATATCTCTATAAAGCCATTTCGCAGGTAACTATTGACGGGAAATTAACAGATGAATACACTACTACTTATGGCATTCGCTTTTTTAATTTCGATGCAGATAAAGGTTTCTCACTAAATGGGAAGCCTACTAAAATTTTAGGTGTTTGTAATCATCATGACTTAGGGAGTCTAGGTGCTGCTTTTAATGTGCATGCAGCCGAAAGACAGTTGAAAATACTGAAAGAGATGGGTTGTAATGCTATTAGAACATCACATAATCCGCCTGCACCCGAATTACTAGACCTTTGCGATAAAATGGGCTTTATCGTTATGGATGAGGCATTTGATATGTGGGCGCAATTTAAGGCAGTTCAATTTGGATATTATTTAAATTGGCCTCAATGGCATAAAAAAGATTTAGAAGATCAAATTATTCGGGATAGAAATCATCCATCAGTTATGATCTGGAGCATAGGTAACGAAGTGAGCGAACAAACGAGGGAGTCGGGTGGAATGATTGCCAAAGAGCTTGCTGCTATTATACGAGCACTTGATACTACTCGTCCATTGGTTACTGCTAATGATGCTCCCGATACCAGCAATAAAATTATTAAGTATGGTGGTCTAGATTTAGTTGGCTATAATTATCATCATAAAGACTGGTCAAAATTTCAGCAACGTTATCCAGGCAAAAAAAATATCATCACCGAAAGTGTATCTGCACTTGAAACGAGAGGTTATTATCAAATGCCTTCCGATAGCTTATATTATTGGCCTGACGAAACAAAAAATGGCAAAAAAGTTAATGCTACCATGAATAGCGACCATACGGTTTCGGCATATGATCAAGTTCGTGCACCCTGGGCTTCTACACATGAGGAATCATGGAAAGAATTGAAAAAATACGATTTCTTGTCGGGTATGTTTATATGGACTGGCTTTGATTATTTAGGCGAACCTACCCCATATGGATGGCCTTCTAGAAGTAGCTATTTTGGTATTATAGATTTGGCGGGTTTTCCGAAAGATGTCTATTACATGTATCAGAGCGAATGGACTTCTAAACCCGTATTACATCTATTTCCACACTGGAATTGGAACCAAGGTCAACTAGTTGATGTTTGGGCTTATTATAATAATGCCGATGAAGTAGAACTGTTTTTAAATGGTAAATCTTTGGGAATCCGAAAAAAGAATCGCGAAGACCTTCATGTAATGTGGCGCTTGCCTTTCGAGCCAGGTACCTTAAAAGCAGTATCGCGTTTAAAAGGTAAAACAGTTTTAATACGAGAAATAAAGACTGCTGGAAAGCCAGTAAAAGTTCAACTCTTGGCCGATAAAAAGCAGATGAAAGCCGATGGCGTAGACTTGGTATTTATTACTGCAAAAGTAGTAGATGGCCATGGTAATACCGTTCCACAAGCCGATAATTTGATACATTTTAAAATTAATGGGGAGGCTTTGCTGGCAGGGGTAGATAATGGTAATCCGGTTAGTCTTGAACCTTTTAAAGCTAATGACAGAAAGCTCTTTAATGGACTAGCATTGGCGATCATTCAAGCAAAACAAAAGGCTGGAAAAGTTACCGTTACTGCATCGTCAAATGGATTAACCAGTAGTTCAATTGAACTTGAAATACATTAATTTTTTAAGGGCATGATCCTAATCACCTATTCGAAAAATATTTTTTTTATTGCTTTTCTAGTTTCTATCACCCTGGTGCATACGGCCTTCGCTCAGCAGCAAAAAAAGGGAATAGGTGTTACTAAACCCATTTACATAGATCCTGTATATGATGGTGCTGCAGACCCGGTTGTAATATGGAACCAACTAGAGAAAAAATGGTTTATGTTCTATACAAACCGACGAGCAAAAACTGAAGATTCATTGGGTGTTCGTTGGGTACATGGTACTAGAATTGGAATTGCAGAATCTACCGACGGGGGTGCTACCTGGAAGTATCGCGATACGGCTAATATTAACTATCGGCCCGTTTTAGAATATACCCATTGGGCCCCTGAAATTATTGCGGATAATGGGATATACCATATGTATCTTACCTATGTGCCAGGCATTTTTAACGACTGGAATCATCCTCGTAACATTATACATTTAACAAGTGCCAACCTGTTGGATTGGACTTATCAATCTACTTTGCCATTAGCCAATGATAAAGTAATTGATCCCTGTGTTTTTAAATTGCCCAATGGTAATTGGAGAATGTGGTATAATAATGAAAAGGCAGGGAAGTCTATTTTTTATGCCGATAGTAAAGATTTGTATCACTGGACCGATCAAGGAAAGGCAGTGAACGCAAGAGGAGAGGGTCCTAAAGTGTTTCAATGGAAAGGTTTATATTGGATGATCATTGATGTTTGGAAAGGCTTAGAAATTTATAGTTCAACCGACCTACTTTCTTGGAAAAAACAGGAAGAAAGAATATTGGAAGAACCTGGAAAAGATATAGCGGATAGAGCAATCGGAGGGCATTGTGATGTGCTTGTAAATAATGGTCATGCCTATATTTTTTATTTTACCCATCCGGGTAGAAATAAAGAAAACCCGGCTCCAGCTAGTTCCTACCTGAATAGAAGAAGCTACATAAAATTTGCTGAATTAATTTACCTTAACGGAGCAATTAGTTGCAATAGAGATATGCCTTTTGACATTCATTTGCAATAGTGAGCTTTTTTCTACTTTTTGTTCACTACTAAATAAATTAAATGAAAATAGTATTAATACGTGGGTTTATCTTAATCAGTCTGTTTTTATGGCTATCCCCCCATATTCTTCCTGCGCAAGCACTAAAGAATAAGAACATTTATGCTTTCTGTTATTTTAAAAATAATGGTCAAGATGGATTACATCTAGCCTACAGTTTAGATGGGTTACATTGGACTGCATTAAATAGTGATAGCTCTTTTTTACAGCCTATGGTAGCTAAAGATAAATTGATGAGAGATCCATGTATTATTAAAGGTGGCGATAGTTTGTTTCATATGGTTTGGACAGTAAGCTGGAAAGATAAAGGAATTGGGTATGCAAGTTCAAAGGATTTGATTCATTGGAGCGAACAAGAATTTATTCCTGTGATGGCACATGAGGCCACTGCCCAAAATTGCTGGGCTCCCGAAATATTTTATGATGCACCTACACGTCAATATATGATATACTGGGCAACCACTATTCCAGGGCTTTTTCCAGCAACAGATACTACTGGCGATAATGGCGCTAACCATCGCATTTATTATACACTTACAAAAGATTTTAAAAGCTTTTCAAAGGCAGCCATCTTATATAATCAAAACTTTAATGTTATTGATGCTACTATTCAAAAAATAAACAATCAGTACATCATGTTTCTAAAAGATGAAACTAAAAAGCCGCCTCAAAAAAATATACGTATTACTATAAGCAATGAGCTTACTGAAGGTTATGGCAAAGCTTCAGAACCTATCACAGGTAACTATTGGGCAGAAGGCCCCACCGTTATGCAGCTGGGAGAAGAATGGATCGTTTATTTTGATAAATACCGCGAACATCAATACGGCGCTATGGCATCGAAAGACCTTAAAAATTGGACTGATATATCAAGTTTAATTACAGTTCCTGCTGGTATTAGACATGGTACTATTTTTAAGCTCACCCAAACAGAATTAGATACATTATTAAAGTATAAAAAATAATAAGAATATTATTCTTTATACATTAAAACACCATTTTTTTGTAATAACCATCTTTTTTTAATCTTTGCTAACTCATACCCACTTCCTTGATAAGTATTTTGTGTTTTCTGTTGTAACAATTTGCTAATTTTTTCACCTGGAACAAATAGTTCTGCCATTGAATTGTCATTGCTGATAGTAATCGAAGCATTTGCAATATACCCTAGCTCATTTGAAATAGGCCGCAGTTGTATTTCTAATTCCCAAACCCTAATACATTTTTTTTTGATGATTGACCAACAGTAGCCTGTGCTTGCTTTACAGCCGTTACTGTCAGCGTCATTCCCAACTATTGTTTGCTCCGTTTTGGTTCTTGTAATTTTTTTTTGTGTTTTAGATAATCTTAAGCAACTAGAGAATATAGAGGCAATCATCATTAAAATAGTTAAGTATTTCATATTGTTTTTTTAAAATTGCTTCATGCTTTCCTCAATATAAACTTCTTTTAAAAATCTAATCCTGTATTTTTTAGCGGTGATAGATTAATTCCACTCATTTGAGATGTATTTGGGCCTGGTTCGATAATTGTTCGGGTATTTAGCCTTGCATGCCGAACAAGTCTCGCACAATTCTCGAACTAGGCCTGAATATCAAGCAATTAAAAAGTATTCAATTGCTTTAACCAATTATTATGTATCGATTTAATTGATTGGATAAACAATTAAACAATGTGTAAAAATGCCTAATAATAGGGTGTATCAAGCGCTACAATTCTATAATTTATTGTTTATGATTTTACTTAAATAGGTTACATCAATTCCTAGAAAAGAGGCTAGGTGTTTTTGAGCCACTTTTTTTATAATCTCCGGCTTTTCTTGTTGTAAATACTTATAGCGATCCTCTGCTTTCATATACCGTAAAAACTTTGCTTGAATCTGAAACTCACAGAGGTTCTGTAATAACTCATTAATAGCATAGACTGCCAGATGATGGTTGTTTCTAATAATATCGTTCCATACATTTTTACGAATCGATAATACCACCGAATCTTCTAGGGCTTCAATAAATTCAATACTTGGCATCTCCTTATGAAAGCTCGTGATAGAGATAAAAAAATCGCCTTCATTCACGAACCAAGTATTTATTTCTTTACCATCATCTAATTCATATACCCTTAGCATACCACTCTGAACATAAAATAGTTTATTACATATTTCTCCCTCCCGGAGTATACATTCGCCTTTCTTAACTTTTTTATAAACAATTGAATGAGCTATATGAGCTATTAACCCTTCTGCTCCATTTTTTAATATAGGATCACAGGTCTGAAGTCTTTCAAGTAATTCCATTACTTTGATTTTGTATTTGAATGATTTTATTAAAATTTTAAGAAGTTGTGTTTTTGCAACTTCTAAAGTTTTCGCATGCAATAGAATTGCATTACGAAAGCAGGATAAATCATTTACTTTAAAGCATTATAAGGAGATGCGAAAGTAATAATCTTATTAATTACAGTTAAGACATTTAAATGTCTGTTTTAAAAAGGTTGTCTATAAATCATTCTAGAGTCGAGCTTACTATTGTTTTTATAAAATATAAAGCAACGCTTAAGTTTATTTAAAACGCTGATGTTATTTATCTATTTGGAGGATGATTAAATTTTAGAAAATACGGGAGGTCGCCTATATTTTATGGCCACTACTGCTAATTTCTTTTAAGGATTGGGTCTATTTTTTTAATTGTACTTTATTTTTTTAGTGCAATAAAGTGTAATGATGTTGATGATTCAGATTGTGACGACCTATTGATTTTATTGGTAGGATAATATGACTGAGTATTCATTGGTTGGGGGACTAATGATCATTCAAAGGAAGCCACTTTAATCGGTGGCTTTTTTTAGGCTAATGGGGCTGGCATTAATCTGTTAAAATGTTGGGACAATTATTCAAGCTATATTCTTGAGGAGGCTATTGTTTTTTTTATCTTTTATTTGACGCTACTCGATTATCTGGGAGTATATCTCATGTAATTGATTAATTCACCGATTTTGAAGCATTAAGCAGGATGCATCAGGATGCTGTTGACGATAATTTTCATCAACTTCCGCAGCAAATATAGATTAGCCATTTTAATGATTGTGATATGAAAAAAAGAATTGTCCCTACACTTGTGTGCATTATACTCATTATGGGTATTTATCAGCCATTGACAGCACAGATAGTTAATAACCTTAATTCTGGAATGGAATGGGTAAATAAGGTAGGTGCAATAAAAATACCTTCTAGTAAAAGAATAGTAAGCGCTAATAAATACGGTGCCATAAACGATACCCTACAGCTTTCTACAAAAGCCATTCAAGCTGCTATTGACGATTGTGCAAAAAGGGGGGGCGGTATTGTTACTTTTGAACCAGGTATTTATTTAACAGGTTCTATTTTTTTAAAAACGGGGGTTCATCTTCAAATTAATAAGGGTGTTGAAATTAGAGGAAGTCAAAATTTTAACGATTATCCCGAAATCGACACTAGAATTGCTGGTATTGAAATGAAATGGCCTGCTGCCTTAATTAATATTATTGGTCAGAAAGAAGTAGCTGTATCGGGTGAAGGAAAAGTAAATGCAAGAGGCAAATTTTGCTGGGATAAATATTGGAACATGCGTAAAGATTATGATGCGCGTGGATTACGCTGGATTGTAGATTATGATGCCAAACGTGTTAGAACTTTTTTAGTACAGAATTCGTCGGATATTACTTTAAAAGGGCTCACTTTTATAAATGCTGGTTTTTGGACTGTACAGCTTTTATATAGTACACGTATCACTGTAGACGGATTAGTAATTAAGAATAATGTTGATGGTAATGGACCTAGTACCGACGGAATAGATGTTGATTCTTCTACTTGGGTACTCATTCAAAACTGCGATATAGATTGTAATGACGATGATTTCTGCTTAAAGTCGGGAAGAGATTGGGATGGATTACGTGTGGGCAAACCAACTGAATATGTAGTAATACGTAAATGTATTGCTCGTAAAGGGGGTGGATTATTAACACTAGGAAGCGAAACGGCGGGTTATATTAAGCATGTGCTGGCAACAGACTTAGTGGCTAAAGGAACGGGCAACGGTTTTCATATTAAGTCGGCGATTACTCGTGGTGGAGGGGTAGAAGATATACATTTCCAAAATATTCAAATGGATAGTGTAGGTAATGCTTTTCTTTTTACCATGAACTGGAATCCAGCCTATTCCTACTCGACCTTGCCTGCAGGCTTCAAAATAGATTCTGTGCCTTCGCATTGGAAAACAATGTTGCATAAGGTTGAACCAGCAGAACTAGGGATACCTCATTTTAAAGATGTTTTTGTGTCAAATATTAAGGTAATAAACGCACGTAAAGTGTTTGTTGCCGAGGGGATGAAAGAATCACCATTACTTAACTTTAATTTTAGTAATGTAACCATTAAAGGAGATCTAAAAGGATCGATTGCTTATGCAAATGGTTGGACATTCGACAAAGTGCTTATTACTTCAAAAGATGAAAAGCCTTTAGGTGTAAAGAATTCTGTGAACATGAAACTTCAATAAATAAAATACTAGAGAAGTAGTTTATTAATCGAATCAATTTTAAAATAATGATTTCTTCTAAAACGATTCTAATCCTTTGCTCAGGATTTTTCGCCATATTCGTTTCTTCAACAACGATGGCTCAGCGAATTACCAAAAACTTTGATGCCAGTTGGAAATTTATTAGAGAAGATGTAAAACTGGCCGAAAAAACCGAATTCAATGATGCTGCTTGGAGAACCCTTGATGTTCCGCACGACTGGAGTGTGGAAGGTACTTACAATAGAGCAAACCCTACCGGACGGGGTGGTGGATTTGTGGAGGCTGGAATTGGCTGGTATCGAAAGCGTTTTTCGTTAGATGAAGCAGATGCAAAAAGTCTTGTGTTCATAGATTTTGACGGTGTAATGATGAATAGCGATGTTTGGATTAATGGGGTACACCTAGGTAAAAGGCCTTATGGATATATTAGTTTCGAATATGAATTAACCAAGTATCTAAACTTTGGCAAGGGTAAGACGAATGTAATCGCAGTGCGTGCAGATAATTCATTGCAACCCGACTCTCGTTGGTATACCGGTTCCGGCATTTATAGGCATGTTCGCTTAGTAATAACCAATCCCATACATATTGAGCATTGGGGTACATTTGTTACTACCACTCTTGTTGACCATTATGCTAAAGCAACGGTACAAATTCAAACTTCGATTAAGAACCATTCCTCGGCTACGCAAAATATTTCATTGCTAACCTCAATTATAACACCAGATGGAAAAATAATAGCATCCACTCAATCAGTACAAAAACTAAATGTTGGCATTGATGGCACTATAACTCAAAAGATAGATCTTGCTAATCCTGCTTTATGGAGTCTTGAAGAGCCTCGGTTATATAAAGCGGTAACCAAGGTATTGATAGGCAATAAGGCAGTAGACGAATTGGTAACAAGCTTTGGCATTAGAGAGGGTAAATTTGACGCAGCCACTGGTTTTTGGTTAAATGGTAAAAACTTAAAAATTAAAGGGGTATGTCTGCATCATGATGGAGGTGCTGTAGGAAGCGCCGTTCCTCTCGCGGTTTGGGAGAGGCGATTAAAGCTATTAAAAGAAGTAGGAGCGAATGCTATACGTACCTCACATAATCCGCCGGCGCCAGAATTCTTAGACTTGTGCGATAAAATGGGTTTCTTGGTAATGGATGAAACTTTCGATACTTGGAACGCTAAAAAAAGTAGTGCAGACTATGGATACAATCTATATTTTAATGATTGGTGGCAGACAGACACGCGAGATCAAGTATTAAGAGATCGCAATCATCCTTCCATCATTTTGTATAGTGTAGGTAACGAGATTCATGATAATTTGAATGATGAAACAGGGTTTAAAAAATATTTGATGCAACAAGACCTTATTCATGCTTTAGACACAACGAGAGATGTTACCATGGCATTATTTCGACCTGCATTATCGCATGTATACGAAAATGGCCTAGCCGATAAGATGGATATTGTTGGACAGAATTATCGCGAAAATGAACTAGTTGCATCGCATGAGTCTAAACCAACGAGAAAAGTAATCGGTACTGAAAATGGTCATACGCTTACCGCCTGGCTTGCTTTACGTGATAAGCCTTATATGAGTGGACAGTTTTTATGGACAGGCATTGATTATTTGGGTGAAGCCGATTGGCCTGCCATAGCGAATGGTCAAGGGTTATTTGATAGAACAGGTGGTTCTAGAAACCTTAGCTTTCAACGCCAAAGCTGGTGGAGCGATCAGCCCATGGTATATGTGATGCGTAATGAACAAAATGCGGGTGCAGGTGGTTGGATATCGGATTGGACGCCCACCGATATTGATACCTACGATGATGCCAGAATACAAGTGTATAGTAACTGTGACGAAGTAGAATTGTTTTTAAATGGCAAATCACATGGAGTGAGAGCTCGTCAGGCCGATAATGCTTCGGCACGTACCTGGCAGCTTACTTTCGAAAAAGGTTCTTTAATGGTTGTAGGGAAAAATAAAGGAATAGTAGTTGCTAAACAAGAGCTGAGAACAGCAGGTGCCCCAGCAAAAATATTATTGCAGTCCGACAAAAAAACGGTGGCTAATAATTGGGAAGATGTTAGCTATATTACGGCAACAGTAGTGGATGAAAATGATGTTCCTTGTTTAGCTGCCGATAATCAACTGAATTTTACAGTAGCCGGTTCGGGTGTTTTAACCGCAACAGATAATGGCGATCTTACATCAACAGAATCTTTCTTGTCGTCGAAAAGATTTGTATACAAGGGTAAATGTATTGCAATCGTTAAGGCAAAAGCGTCGTCTGGAAAAATAACAATATCTGCAACGGCAAACGGACTTAAAGCTGCAACCATTGTGCTAGACGCTGTAGAATAAAAATAATAGATCATTTTGGTAAACAAAACATCCATGAAAAAAATAACACTATTCACCCTACTAATTGTATATTTTAATAGCTTGCAATTAATAGCTCAGCGTAGAATGGAATACTTAGATCGTGGATTGATTGCGATAAAGCAAAATGAACATAAAGTATTTGTCAGTTGGCGTTTATTGGGTACAGAGCCCAATGATCTTGCTTTTAATTTGTATCGTATCACTGCTGGTAAAACAATAAAACTAAACGATGCACCCTTAATAAAGGGAACAAACTTTGTTGACGAAACTGTTAATGCTAGCCTCACAAATAGCTATGTAGTTAAAAAAATAGTCAATAGTGAAGAAGTAGAAAGTAGTAAGCCTTATCTGCTAAAGTCGGACGCGTTGCCTTATATCTCCATTTCATTAAGAACACCGCCAGGCTATTCGCCCAATGACCTGTCTGTAGGAGATCTGGATGGCGATGGTGAATATGAATTAATAGTACATCAAACTGGCAGAGGAAAAGATAACTCACAAGCTGGTTTTACTGATCCTCCAATTTTTCAAGCATATAAGTTAGACGGTACGTTTTTATGGGAAATAAACTTAGGTAAAAATATACGAGAGGGGGCTCATTACACACAGTTCATGGTATATGATTTAGATGGCGATGGAAAAGCCGAAATTGCCATGAAAACTGCCGATGGGACTATTGACGGTATGGGTAAGGTAATTGGTGATTCTACAAAAGACTATCGCAATGCGGAAGGAAGAATTGTGAAAGGCCCCGAATACTTTACCATTTTTAATGGATTAACGGGAGCCGCTATGGCAACTGTAGATTACTTGCCAGGACGGGGTGATATAAGCGCTTGGGGTGGTATAGGGGGTAATGGCGGCAATGATAATAATGGAAATCGTGCAGATCGTTTTTTAGCTTGTATTGCTTATCTTGATGGAATTCATCCAAGTGTAGTAATGACAAGAGGCTATTATGGAAGAACGGTATTAGCAGCTTGGGATTGGAGAAATCATCAACTTACCTCTCGCTGGGTTTTTGATTCGAAAGATGGAAAAAATCCATTCTCCGGCATGGGTAACCATAATCTTACTGTAACTGATGTTGATGGCGACGGTAAGGACGAAATAATTTTTGCATCCATGTGTGTGAATAGTGATGGTACTGGTAGATATACTACGGGATTACGTCATGGGGATGCATTACATGTTGGAAAACTCGATCCCGATCGTGCAGGAATGCAGGTATTTGGTATTCATGAAATGGCCGGTGGAACCAAAGGTTGGGGTGCTGCTGTATATGATGCAAGTACGGGTGAAATATTGTATCAAGGCGATCAGGATAAAGATGTTGGTAGGGGTGTTGCAGAAAATATTTATCCTGGTCATAAGGGGGCACAAATGTGGTGGAACACTTCGCCCAATTTGTACGATATCAAGGGGAATGTGTTAGGTCCAAGACCCTCCTCCATGAATTTTCTAATATGGTGGGATGGCGATTTTACACGCCAGCTATTAGATGGTAACCATATTGATAAATATGGGTCGGGCAGAATCTTTACTGCTGAAGGTTGTACATCAAATAACGGAACAAAGTCCAACCCTGCCTTATCTGCCGATATATTGGGCGATTGGAGAGAAGAGGTTATTTTTAGAACAACTGATAATAAAGAATTACGCATTTTCTCAACAACAATTCCTACCGATAATCGATTATATACCCTCATGCATAATCCACAATATCGTTTAAGTATTGCTTGGCAAAATGTTGCCTACAATCAACCCCCACATGTTGACTATTACCTAGGTTATGGTATGCAACAGCCCCCTAAACCTAATATTATGGTTATTGCACCAAAAAATAATGCTAAAAAATAGTGTATATGCGCTTATTTATTCAACAGTTTATGCTAAAGTTTTCTAAACATAGCCTCTTAACAAAAAGTCTATTATTAGGAATCATTTTTTCGTCATTTGTGTTGATGCAAAAAGAAAAAAGTACTTTATATATCATTGGAGACTCAACCGTAAGAAACACCAACACCAATGGTTTATGGGGCTGGGGTAGTTTTATAGGGGATTATTTTGATACGGCTAAACTTACTACTAGTAATCAGGCGATGGCAGGACGAAGTACTAGAACGTTCATTAAAGAAGGTCGTTGGGACAAAGTATTATCTACCATGAAACAAGGCGATTATGTAATAATGCAGTTTGGTCATAACGAAGGTTCAGTACCCGATACTAGCAAGGCCGGTTATCGTGGTGTATTAAAAGGAACTGGTGAAGAAACAAAAACCTTAAAATGGTCCGACACTTCAAACGAGATTGTACATACTTATGGATGGTATTTAAGAAAGTTTGTTAGAGATGCCAAAGCAAAAGGAGCTACACCCATCATTGCTTCGATGATACCTAGAAATGAGTTTAGAGATGGTAAAGTGTTGCGTGCTTCTAATGATTATGGTAAGTGGGCTGCTGCAATAGCTAAAGAAGAAGGAATCGCATTTATTGATCTGAATGCAATTACAGCAGACAAATATGATTTGTTAGGTGCCGAAGAGGTAAAAAAGTTTTTTCCTAAAGAACATACGCATACCAATGAAGCAGGCGCTAGAATGAATGCGGCCTCTGTTTTTGAGGGCCTTCAAAAATTGAAAGAATGTACTTTAAATAGTTATGTAAAACCAATTAACCAAAATTGAAATAAAGATAAAAAATGAAAAATAAATTCAACTTCTTATTACTCGTTTGTTTTGTGCTATGCTCTTCGTTTATACTTGTAAAATGGCAGCATAAACCCACTTTATATATTATAGGGGATTCTACAGTAAAAAATGGTAAAGGCAAAGGAGACGGTGGTTTATGGGGTTGGGGCTATTTTGTAGATACTTACTTTGACCTAACAAAAATTAATATTGAAAATGATGCCTTGGGTGGAACAAGTAGTCGTACCTTTCAAACACAAGGTTTATGGGATAAAGTACTTGAAAAAGTACAGCCTGGCGATTATGTAATGATGCAATTTGGACACAATGATAGTGGCCCTTTAGATGATACAGCTAGAGCAAGAGGCACCATCAAAGGTATTGGTGAAGAAAGTAAAGAAATATACAATCCTATTACAAAGAAGCAAGAAATAGTGCATACTTATGGTTGGTATATGCGCAAATTTATTAATGACGCAAAAGCAAAAGGAGCAACTGCATTGATCTGTTCACCTATACCTCGTAATGATTGGAAAGATGGATTAGTGATTCGCAACGATGAAAGCTATGGCAAATGGGCCGAAGAAACAGCCGATGCAACCGGAGCTTTTTTTATCGATCTTAATAAAATGGTTGCAGATACCTATGAAGAAGGTGGTCAGGAAAAGGCAAAACAGTACTTTACCGAGAAAGACCATACGCATACAACAAGGGAAGGAGCTATTGTAAATGCCAGTGCCGTAATTAGTGGCATAAAAGCAAATAATGCTTGCACGCTTAATAGCTTCTTACGTTAAGCATTACCAAGAAAACAGCTATAAGATTCAGCTGCTTTAAATGTAGCATCTATCTATTTATTCTTATTTAACGATCATATGAAAAAGAGCAACGCCTTTAAATGGGTATATATCATTACAGTTTTATGCATTCAGCTGCAGGGTGCTGCACAAACTAATACTACTTGGCCAGCTGTAAATAAAGAAACACATCCATGGACTCGTTGGTGGTGGATGGGTAGTGCTGTAGATGAACAAAGTATTAATTCTCAGTTAACAGCATTCTCTAAAGCGGGTTTTGGAGGCGTAGAAATAGTACCCATCTATGGAGCAATAGGCTATGAGAATAAATATATTTCGTATCTCTCTCCCAAATGGATAGGAATGCTTGACTATACTACGGCAAAAGCGGCTTCCCTAAAAATGGGTGTTGATATGGCTGTAGGTACTGGTTGGCCAATAGGTGGTCCACAAGTTACACCTGTTGATGCAGCAACAAAACTGTTAATACAAACATATACTGTTGAGGCTAATCAACCATTAAAAGAAAAAGTAACCATTAACGATACGAAACAAAAGGCAGGCGCAGTATTGGCTGCTTTAATGGCTTATGGTAATAAAGGTGAAGTGATTGATATCACCAATAAAGTTCTTCCAGATGGCAGCCTTGTATGGGTGCCAGAGAGCGGTAGATGGAACTTATATGCTGCATTTACAGCTAAAACCAGGCAAGCTGTGAAACGTGCTGCATTAGGCGGCGAGGGTTTTACACTTGATCATTTTTCTAAAGCTGCTATCAATAATTATTTTAAAACTTTTGATACTGCATTTGGTACATCGGCTCATGGTGTTCGCTCCTTTTTTAATGATAGCTATGAAGTTTTTGGTGCCGATTGGACTCCCGACTTTTTTAGTGAATTCCAGCAGCGAAGAGGTTACGATTTGAAGCCTTACCTGAATATATTAGTTTCTAAAGAGAATAATGAGGCATTAGCTCGTATAAAGTCGGACTATCGCGAAACGATGAGTGAGCTTATGTTATTAGGGTTTACGAAGAACTTCACTCAATGGGCACACAGTAAAAAAGCACTCAATACCAATCAAGCGCATGGCTCACCTGGTAATCTCCTAGATCTTTATGCGGCAGTTGATATACCAGAATGTGAAACATTTGGCTCTAGTCATTTTGATATTCCTGGATTAAGAAGAGATCCTGCCGATGTTAGAAATGTAGATCCAGACCCTAATATGCTAAAGTTTGCATCATCCGCGGCAAATGCTATGGGTAAACCTTATACTTCATGTGAAACATTTACTTGGCTTACAGAGCATTTTAAAACATCCTGGTCGCAATGTAAGCCAGAAGTGGAGCAGGCATTCTTATCGGGTATTAATCATGTTTTTTATCATGGAACTACTTATTCGCCCAATGATGCACCCTGGCCTGGTTGGTTATTTTATGCCTCTGTAAACTTTGTGCCTAACAATAGCCTGTGGCCTCATTTAAATGGATTGAATAATTATATTACTCGCTGTCAGAGTGTATTACAGTCTGGAAAACCAGATAACGAAATTATGATTTATTGGCCTGTATATGATGCTTGGAATAATGCATCTGGCATGGACTTGGCTTTTAAAATACATGATATTGATCAATGGTTACATCCAACCCCATTTTATAAAAATTTAGTTGAATTACAAGAAAAAGGGTACTCCCTAGATTTCGTATCCGATAAAATGTTGGCAGCGTCGTCTGTAAAAAATGGTATATTGAAAGTTGCGGAAAAGGGTGCTTCACATAAAGTGTTAGTAATATCGCAATGTAAAATGATGCCCATACCAACACTCCAAAGAATTATTGATTTGGCTAAAAATGGAGCAAATGTTGTGATCCAGAAGATGCCTGAAGATGTTCCTGGCTTGAATAATCTTGCTGCTAGAAGACTTGAATTAGCAAATATTATCTCAAAGCTTTCCTTCACTAAAATAAACGACAATATCAGTATTGCCAAGCTGGGCGAAGGGCGCATTATCTTGTCGGCGGATATTAAAAAAGGATTGGAATATATGGGAGTAGAGCGAGAACAATTAACGGATCTAGGACTCAAATTCATTCGTCGTTCTGTAGCAGATGGTAAATACTATTATATTGTTAACCATACTGTTAAAACCATCGATGAGATGCTACCCTTACAAACCACTGCACAATCTGCTATCTTATTGGATCCGCAGTCGGGTAATGTTGGTACAGCTTATAGCGTTACAAAAGGAAAAACAACCCTTGTTAAGGTTCAGTTATTACCTGGAGAGGCGATGATTATCAAAACATCAACAACTAAAGCCACGATACCTGAATGGAAATATTTACACAAGTCAACTGGCGTCATTGCATTAAATAACAATGCATGGAAAGTACATTTTACACAAGGAGGTCCTGCATTGCCCAACGATAAAGTATTGCAACCCTTGAGTAATTGGACAGAAATGCTTAACGACACATTGCAATCGTTCTCCGGTTCGGCCGAATATAGTACTACATTTATACTGCCACGTAAAGATGCTGCCGACTATTCGTTACAATTAGGTGTTGTAAATGAATCGGCAAAAGTTTGGATTAATGGATCCGAAGTAGGTATTTTATGGAGTATTCCGTTTACAGCTAACATTGGCAAATATTTAAAAGAGGGAGAAAACGCTATTAAAGTGGAGGTCGCTAATCTAATGGCTAATAGAATGCGCAATATGGATCAAAAGGGAATTGTATGGCGTAAGTACCATGAAATAAATTTTGTAAACATTAATTATAAAGATTTTGATGCTGCTAAATGGAATGTAATGCCTTCGGGCTTACAAGGTCCTGTGTTGATTGTGCCAATGAGCCTAGATGCAAATAAATAGTTACCGTTTCTATTTCAATAACTAAATAGTGCTCAAAGTGGTTTTGGTACTTTGGGCATTTATTCTTTTATGAAGAAATTTATGATGAACATTTTTAGATTAACTATTGTTTCGGCATTTTTGATGTTAACAGTTATCGTTTTAGCACAAAATAGGGTTATTGGTTACTCCTTTAACTAGCAATCAGTCTATTTATTTGGAAGATAGCATCAGAGCGTCAATTAAAACTACATCAGAAGCTTAGGTTAAGCAGATTCTATTAGTGCCTCAATATGAAACAAGGATGACACTCCCATAGGGAACTATCTAATTATACAAGTCTAAAAAAGTTAAATTCAATGATAAACTGTATTTCTAAAACTGTTTATAGCATTTTCTTCGTTCTTATTTTCAGTTTTACAACTTATGCCCAGTCTGAAGCGCTTTCACTAGCTGGCACTTGGCATTTTAAGACCGATACCGAAAATAAGGGCATTACTGAGCAGTGGTTTTCAACTGTATTGCCAGAACTGGTAAAGTTGCCTGGCTCTATGTTGGAAAATAATAAAGGAGAAAATGTTACCGTAAACACAAAGTGGACAGGCAGTATTTATGATAGTTCTTGGTATTTTAATCCTAAAATGGCTAAATATAGAGAGCCAGGCAATCTAAAATTTCCGTTTTGGTTAACCCCTTCAAAATATTATGTAGGTCCAGCTTGGTATCAAAAGGAAGTCATCATACCCGTCGCTTGGAAGCAAAAAAGAGTTCATTTGCTTTTGGAGCGCCCACACAGTGAAACCACAGTATGGCTAGACAACAAGGAAATGGGAAAGCAATATGGTTTTTGTACGGCGCAGGAATTCGACTTAATTGGGGTAATGCCGGGTAAGCATACTATTACGATGCGAATAGATAATAGCATCAAAGAGATCAATGTTGGTCCTGATAGTCATAGTTTAACCGACCATACACAGGGTAATTGGAATGGAGTGGTAGGTAAAATAGAACTTACTGCTACCGAAAAAACATGGTTAGATGATCTGCAAGTATACCCGGATATAAAGAATAAAAAATCTACTATTAAATTCGATATCAAATCATTAGATAGTTCTACTTCAGGTAAAATTACAATATCAGCAAAGAGTTTTAATACTTCAATTGCTCAGCATATACATCCCATTACTATTTCGTTTGCTACCATCAATGGGGAATGTAAAATAACTGCTGATTTGCCAATGGGCGATAAGTTTTTACTTTGGGACGAGTTTAATCCTGCCTTATACAAACTTACTGCGGTTTTAGTGACTGATAAGGGTCGTAAAAACGAAAAGACGGTTCAATTTGGTATGCGAGAGTTTAAAACCAATGGAACTAGGTTTGAAATAAATGGTCGTCCTATTCATCTGAGAGGAACGGTTGAAAATTGTATTTTTCCATTAACAGGATATGCACCCATGGATGTAGCTTCATGGCAACGTGTATTTAAGATTTGTAAGTCGTATGGCCTCAATCATATGCGTTTTCATTCATTTTGTCCTCCCGAAGCTGCTTTTATTGCAGCAGATCTTACAGGCTTCTATTTACAACCCGAAGGTCCGAGTTGGGCCAATCATGGTTCATCGTTGGGTGATGGTAAGCCTATTGATGGCTTTATTTACGATGAAACCAATCGGATGGCAAGGGTTTATGGCAATTATGCTTCTTTTTGTATGTTAGCTTATGGCAATGAGCCAAGGGGTGGTAAACAAGTACAATACCTCACTAAGTTTATACATTATTGGAAAGAAAAGGACAGTAGGAGAGTGTATACAGGTGCATCGGTTGGACAAAGTTGGCCCTATGTTCCTGATAATGAGTACATGGTTAAGGCTGCACCTAGAGGCTTAAACTGGAATAAACTACCCGAAAGTTTAAGTGATTATCATTCCTCTATCGACACTTTTGCCGTACCTTATGTAACTCATGAAATGGGACAATGGTGTGTGTATCCCGATTTTAAAGAGATAACTAAGTATACGGGCGTATATAAAGCTAAAAATTTTGAGTTATTCCAGGAAAATTTAGAGGAGCAGGGTATGGGTGAACAAGCCGAACAATTCTTGATGGCTTCTGGTAAACTACAATCTATCTGTTATAAAGCAGAGATTGAGAAGTCGTTAAGAACCAAAAATGCAGGGGGCTTTCAACTATTACAGTTAAACGATTATCCAGGCCAAGGAACTGCATTAGTGGGGCTACTCAATGCTTTTTGGGATGAAAAAGGGTATATGAATGCTCTTCAATTTTCAAGATTTTGTAATAGTACGGTTCCCCTAGCACGTATGGCTAAGTTTGTTTTTAAAAATAATGAAACCTTCAATGCCGCTATTGAGGTATATCATTATGGGAAATCGGCGATAAGGAATGCAACGGTTAATTGGAGTCTTACCAATGAGCAAAAGATAGTTATTGCGAAAGGTAGTTTTGTAGGCATGGACATACCCATTGGTAATTGTTTTAGTGTAGGACAGATTAACCAGTCTTTAGCTGGGATAAAAAAATCAGCTAAGTTGAAATTAGAAGTATCAATTGTAAATACTTCATTTATAAATGATTGGGATATTTGGGTATATCCAGCAGTGCCTCCAGTAATTGAAAATAATTCAGTTTATTATACAACCGAATTGAACGATAAAGCAAAATCTATTTTAGATCATGGGGGTAAGGTATTTCTAAATGCATCGGGTTCTGTAGTAAAAGGGAAAGAAATAGTAATGAGTTTTACCCCTGTATTTTGGAATACCTCCTGGTTTAAAATGAGGCCTCCGCATACTTTAGGCTTTGTTTGCAACCCTAGTCATCCCGCTTTTACTGATTTTCCAACCGATGATCATAGCAATTTTAATTGGTGGGATGTTTTAAATAAGGCGCAAGTAATGCACCTAGAGGACTTTCCGAAGGGGTTTAAGCCGCTGATTCAGCCAATTGATACTTTTGGTTTCTTAATCGTAGGTTAGCGGTTCTATTTGAGGCTAAAATTGGCAGTGGTAGTTTAATGGTGTCGAGTGCTGATCTTTCGCCCGATATTCAGGATAGGCCTGCTGCTCAACAACTCTATTTTAGTCTAATCAAATATATGAATTCAAATAGCTTTAATAACTTACAATCAATAGATTATAGTATTGTAAAAGATATATTCACCACCGGATCTAAGTTAGTATTTAATGCCTATACTAATGCAAGTCCTGACGAATTAAAACCCAAAAAAGCAATTACACAGTAATGCGAATTTTACGAGAGGGTAATTCTAATGTAAATTATTCGATCTATAAACTGTGTTTAATTCTAGGCTTAATTATTGAGCTAAATTGATGTTAAGAAAATAGATAGTTAAAATTAATTAAATAAGTACTTTGGAAGAAATATTATTTTTAAATTTGAATTGTATATTTCGTTTATATAAGTTGCTGTTTTGATGTTTTGATTTGAAATAAAGGATTTCTAAATCACCTTTGGAACATATATGCTTTCCTTCATAAAAAGTATATTGAATCCTACAAAAAATGCCATAGACACTACAAAATGTTTAGTGGATGAGCTTGGTGTAAGAATCACTAAAACAACAATTGCTAAAGAGCTTGAAGCGCATCCTGATTATCCCAATTTTCTAAGCATTAGCGACGTCTTGAATAATTACGGTGTTGATAATGCAATAGCCGCATTTGATACAGATAAGTTACAGAGCCTTCCTGTTCCTTTTATTGCTTTGATAAAGGGAAATGAAAATACCCCATCCTTTACTGTTATCAAAAAGGTAGTGAATAATACTTTCACAGTATTTGATTTCTCAAAAAATGCTACAAGTTTTTTGTTTTATCATAAGTATAAATTTTTATGAAATTAATTATTTCAATTCTGCTCCTTACTTTCTTATCTCTTGCTTGTAGAGAAAAGGAAAACAAAAATAAAAAAGCGATTAAAAGCTATGTAGAAAAAAATGACAGTACGTGGATTATTTTTAAGAACAAAACGGAAAAGGGGGCATATATTTCATATGTTAATGAATATGGCGAAGAGGTTGTTTATGGGTTAGATAATAAAGATATTCTAATTTTGCCCCTTCAAAAGGGAGTTCTTGCAATAATCCATTGCAAGAAAAATAAAGTACAAGTACCCTGTTTTCCTAATGATACAATTATTTTTGACTTTGCCAGGAAAGGGTTTCAGTGGCAAATTACTAATAGAGTATTAAGACCATATGATACATTGTTTTCCAAAATAGCACTATTACGTGAGAGGCGATATAAGCGTAAATTAGATAGCTTAAGTCGTTTAACCCTTAAACCTGTACCGGGTAGTTGTTTTTCTGTCATGAAAAAAAATATTCCAAATGCGCCCCAAATATTTAAATGTATTTATGATATAAACAAGGCAAAACTTGAATCCAACTTTAATCTGTTAGATTCTTTTGCAAAGTGTAATGCGATAAGCGAGGTTTTTTACAATATATTCAAAACTGCATTTGTTACCCATTTCCTCGATCAGACATTGTTCTGCTTTCGGGAAATTAATGACAGCGTTTATTTTGATAAACTATTTCGTGATACAAATTACTTCAATAATTTTTATATGAATAGTGATGCAGATGGCTCATATAAAAATATGCTGAGAGCCTATTTAGTAGACGTAATATTAAAGGGTAAATCTAAATGGATAAGCGCTCATGAAATTTCGTTCGATTATGTGCATGCTTATGATTCTGCAGAACTGTTTTTGTCTTCACAATTATTAGATTATGCAAGGTTTGTTTGTCTCAACGAGATTAAACAAAATAATAGCCCTCAAATATTTTCTCAGTATTACGCAAAATTTATAAAGCAGACTCTTGATAGCGGCTATAGGACTTATGTGGTCAATAAATTTCGTCTCCAAAAAGTTGAATCAAACGCGAACAAACTCCTTAATATGCGCCGTGAGCAAATAGACTTAGCAAAATTGATTAGTGCGCAATATGGAAAGATGCTGGTTATTGATTTTTGGGCAAGTTGGTGTATGCCTTGTATTCAATCTATAAATGATTCTAGAAGCACATTAGAAAATATTGATACTTCAAAATTCAAAGTGATTTTCCTCTCATTAGATCAGGATTTACAAGATTGGACAAATGCATCCCAAAAATTAGGATTATACGAAAATAATTATTGCATGCTTGATTCAAAAAACAGCAATTTCTTAAAGCAAATAAAATTATCAGAGATACCCCGAACTATTTTATTGAATACGAAAGGTGAAATAATATCATTGTTTGCTCCACCTATTGATAGTAAAAAATTCATTATTTATTTAGAAGGGCAAAAGGATCGTGAATAAAAATAATATTCCTATCAAATGTTTTTACATTAATATGGAAAATGAACCTTATTAAAAATGACCTCCTCCCAAAAAACCGGAGCATTATAAATTAGAAAAATGGGGCAATTATTCATACCTTAAACATGAAAAATTGCACATGAAAAAGTCAAAATTTACAGAAGCGCAAATTGTCTTTTCG
>Ga0164296_1000032_pt1 | contig 176025 bp, 162 predicted proteins | sample GEODES057metaG_FD_113533 | JGI IMG/M metagenome (GOLD analysis project Ga0164296, IMG submission 113533) | Dystrophic lake water microbial communities from Trout Bog Lake, Wisconsin, USA - GEODES057 metaG | ecosystem: Environmental > Aquatic > Freshwater > Lake | place: USA: Trout Bog Lake... | reverse complement strand
GCATAACAGATATGTTTTCTAAGGGCTACAATCAGACAAGGTTTTAGGACAGGAGAAGATGACAGCAAACTAACTGTCTGAACTATGATTCGTTTGATTCAATGATGGACTATGATTATCCTCGCAACTTAGTTGAGATCAACGCCCCGAGCACCATTATTCCCTAGCATAACAGATATGTTTTCTAAGGGCTACAATCAGACAAGGTTTTAGGACAGGAGAAGATGACAGCAAACTAACTGTCTGAACTATGATTCGTTTGATTCAATGATGAACTATGATTACCCTCACGACTTTGTTGAGATCAACGCCAGGAGCACCATTATTCCCTAGCATAACGGATATGTTTTCTACTGGCTAGAATCAGACAAGGTATTTTAGGACAGGAAAAGATGACAGCAAACTAACTGTCTGAACTATGATTCGTTTGATTCAATGATGGACTATGATTATCCTCACGACTTGGTTGAGATCAACGCCCAGGCTTCATAACTCTTTTGAATTGTAAAGAACGGCTACCAAAATTAATAAGCAGCCCTATATCCATGCCATATGCTTCCAGATAATTTATTGCTTGTGCCAGATGTACGTCGTCAAGTTGAATAACTGCCTTTAACTCCACCATAATTTTCCCTTCAACAAAGAAATCCACTCTTCTCGTGCCGATAATTGCTCCTTTATAAAGAATGTCCATTTCGTGTTCACGGCTAAAAGACAATCCTTGATGAGTCATTTCCAGTTCAAGCGCCCTCTGATAGATCACCTCCTGAAAACCGTTACCTAACGCCTTATGTACTTCCATTGCACTGCCTATAATTTGTGCGGTTAATTTACTCTCCGGGTATTGCTCTTTAATCATAAAATCTGTTTTGCTGGAGCTATATTTGATCGGGTGATCATGTATGAAGATAAGGGAAAATACAAATTTATGAACGTATTACAATCTACAAATCTTCTATTTTCAAACAAGAAATAATCATAGTTTTCATTCAATCAAACGAATCATAGTTCCGACATTTTCCGCAACTGCACCCGAAACCACCCCATAGTGATGATGATGATAATGGTGAGCAGCATAAGGAATACACAAATGAGGTAAGGCAACAACGAGAGGTGTGGCAATAACCATGTGAACAAGGTTATACCCGCGGCAACTATTAGCAGCAGACGCTGCAAAGTATACTTAGCCTTGCTGTACTGCTGAGGATAAACCAGAAAACGGCTAATGAGACAAATGCAAACCAAAAACACGGACAGGCTAACACCAAACAGCATGTGTGGCACTACTGCCCATTGTGCTGTATCGGGTTGCAGATCCTTCATAATGCCGGGGAAGCAGGCACCTGCCATACCGAGCGAGGCTATAGCAGGAATGTAAAACACCGACATGATATAACCCGGGAGGTAGCCAGGCTTACTGTTGCGGTCGGCAATGAGCGAAAAGAATATCCACCATAGCGCGAAGGTGATGATGATACCCAGCACCAGGCAGCACCATGATGTAGCATTCATATCGGTATACATACCCATACCGTTGATAACACCTAGTATAGCCTCGCCAAACACGATGATGACCAGCAGGCCCAGCCGCTCTACCATACTGGATGATAGTGAAAAGGTAATGCCTATAGCGTGCAGCCTGCCACGTGCAATAAGGGGCGGCAAATAATTAAGTACCAGTGTAGCCCAAAACACGATGCGCTTATAAGGCTGTGGTATATAAAGTGTGGCGACGATGAGCGCCAATGCCAGCAAGTAGCAAACAGTATATGGCGTATTCAGCTTACGATGCTCTTTATCATAGATGCCGACACTCCACCACAGGTATGTAATGAATACCTGCAGTACAGCGATGCTGATGGTGGCGCGATATACAAATTTATCGGCGGGGCTATTGAGGGTAACAGCCAATGCAGCCACAGCCACCATTTGCCACAGGGTCATGAAGCGGGTACGTATGCCGGGTGAGCCGTGCAGGTCGTGATACTGACTGCCGTTGTACCAGCTCCAGAAGATCATGGCAAAGAAGTACATGTAATTGATGACCCCATCGAGCGTGGTGTGCTGCACAAATAACTGGGTGGTGCGTGAGATAACGATGACGTACACGAGGTCGTAAAACAGTTCCAGCCAGCTGATCTTCCGCTCGCCGGAATCAGTTGAGAATTTTTTGGGCTGGCCCCACCATATGTTGCCTTGCTCGTGCATGTTCTTTGAAATAAAGATAGAAGATTTATGGGTTTAACCGCAAAGAAGCAGAGGTGCTGAGATTTTAACAAGCGGGTTTGAGCAGAGATAGGCAAAGATATCACGGCATACACAACAAAGCCGATCATTTATACATGGCCAGTCCGTATTCATCTATTTTTATCGTTAGCAACAATAAAAAGACCACCAATGTGCCTAACGCATATAATCCAAATACCCAGAGTAGTTTATGTCCATTGTGAGCTGCAAATGGTTCATTTTGGGGTAGCAGTATCACAGTATTGTTGTCTGCATTGACCCCTCTTAGTTTCAACGCATAAACGAAATAGGCACGATCGGCCACATTGCCGATATTTTCCAGATAAACAAACCGGTTGACATCAGTAGTATCGAATTCGACCAGGCACTGTTTGGTATATTCATTCAGAAGGCCTGCATTCGCGTTTTCACTTTTCCGGTTGCTGTCTACCTTACTGTATAGTATGCCATACCATGCTTTTGCCGGGGTGGTTTTATCGTTACTATCGGTGAGTACTGGCGCCACAGCGTATACAAGAAGATCTAGTTTCTCGTTGTGATTTCCCTGCACCCGCGACAATGAACAAATGGCGGGACCAGTCTTATCTATGTAATAATGTTGCAACGCATAGTACCTGGTCACCGGATGCGCTTGCATAGCGCTCACGTCATTTAGTTGGGTCATCTTTCCGGTTACCGACTCGAGGTAAGATTGCGCCGCTACCGCAGGTGCCAGTATTGCCATCCATGCGAAAGCCAGCATAGCAAATCTCGGTTGGCTTTTATAGAAGCTGTCCTTTGCAAATATTTTTGTTCCTTTCAGCAGCCAGATAAGTACAGGCAGCCATACCAATACGATAGGCACAATAAAGCCCACCATATCTTCCTCAATTTCGAATAGATGCCATTGCTTGATCAACAGCCAGTGAAGCAGGGTATATGCCGGGGTAAAAATTATATTTATTATAACGAAGGGTCGGAAAAAAATCTGCATCTTATCAGAAAAGTGTTCCATAAGGGTATTGGTTTTTCAGACGACAATATACTTGCGGCTCCTGTGTATCACAGGAGCCGCAAGTATTATTTGCTATTGCAGTGCTTACCTCGCTATGTTCACCGCTCTCAGTTCGCGGATAACGGTCACTTTTATCTGACCAGGGTACTGCATTTCCTTTTGTATCTTATCTGCTATCTCAAAGCTCAGACGTTCGCTGTCAGCATCGGTTATCTTCTCTGCTTCTACCATCACGCGCAGCTCACGGCCGGCCTGTATGGCATATGCTTTTTCTACACCGTTGTAGGACAATGCCAGGTTCTCGAGGTCCTTGATGCGCTGCAGGTAGCTCTGCATCATCTCGCGACGGGCACCAGGGCGCGCACCGCTGATGGCATCACAAGCCTGAACGATAGGCGATATGATGTACAGCATTTCCATTTCATCATGGTGAGCACCTATGGCGTTCACGATAGATGCGTGCTCACCTGCTTTCTCAGCAAGCTTGGCACCCAGCAATGCGTGGCTCAATTCTGTTTCTTCGTCGGGCACCTTACCTATATCATGCAGCAGTCCGGCACGTTTTGCCAGCTTCACTACTTTTTGTCCCAGTCCCAGTTCCGCAGCCATGATACCGCAAAGGTTGGCTGTTTCCTTAGAGTGCATCAGCAGGTTTTGTCCGTAAGATGAGCGGAAGCGCATCTTACCCACTATACGTACCAGATCTTTATGCAGGCCATGTATACCCAGCTCTATGATGGTGCGCTCACCTATTTCCATCACCTGCTCTTCCAGTTGCTTCTTGGTCTTTTCTACCACTTCTTCGATACGGGCAGGGTGTATACGGCCATCCTGCACCAGGCGTTGCAGCGACAGGCGCGCCACCTCACGGCGTAGCGGATCGAAGCAGCTCAATACTATAGCTTCAGGGGTATCGTCAATGATGAGGTCTACACCAGTAGCTGCTTCCAGCGCACGTATGTTACGGCCCTCACGACCAATGATCTGACCCTTGATCTCATCGCTTTCCAGATTGAACACCGTGATGGCATTCTCGATGGTTTGCTCTGCAGCAGTACGCTGTATGCTCTGTATGATGATCTTCTTGGCTTCCTTGGTTGCATTCAGCTTGGCCTCCTCCATTATGTCCTTAACGTGGGCCATAGCGCGGGTGCGGGCTTCTTCTTTTACTACCTCTATCAGTTCGGTCTTCGCCTCTTCTGCACTCAGGTTAGCTACTTTTTCCAGACGCTTCACATGCTCTTCGTGTTGTTTTTCAATTTCTACACGTTTTATGTTCATCGACTCTGTCTGGCGGGTAAGGTTTTCCTTCAGGGTCTCATTTTCCTGCACCTGCTTTTGCAGTGCCGCGTTTTTGTCGTTGAATGATTGCTGCTGTTGTTTCAGCTTGTTCTCATTCTCTGCCAGCTTTTGTGTCCTCTGTACTACTTCTTTTTCGTGGGCTGATTTTAACTGTGAAAAGTGTTCCTTAGCTTCCAGTAACTTATTCTCTTTCAGTGTTTCTGCCAGTGTCTTGGCATCTTCTACCATTTTCTTAGCCTGCGCTTCAGCATCTGCAACCTGTTTGTCGGTGTTTTTGGCGAAGATCATTTTGCCGACGAATATCCCTATGACCAATGCCACCACCGCCGCTATTACGGCTATAATTAGATCCATTTTTTTATTGTTCTTTTATATATGAATAATTCCTATGCGCAAGCCCTGGTTTATGACACCACAAGATTGGCTAGGGTTTAGCGTGCTAAGTTAACAAAAGATTTCCGGTTACGAAATGCACACTTTATACAAATATAATCCTAATGTTTAAAACTTCCTGTCGCAGAAATTCTTCTAAATGATACCTTTACCCTACAATAGCGCTGACTATTGCTGTTCCCTTTATGGCACACTTATTCGGTTTTTGCAATGTTTCGGTAATGCCCCTGCGCAGCGAGCCTTTTCATAAGGCCGAACAGACCTCGCAACTGCTTTTTGGCGAAAAAGCCGAGATAATAGAAGTAAATAACCGGGAATGGGCCAAGATACGCTGCCAGTATGACGGCTACGAGGGATGGTGCAAACACTCCCAACTTACTGAAATACCCCGCAGAGAGTATAGAAAAGTGACCAAGTACCTCTCCTCTACACATAGCGGCAAAATAATATTCGAATCGGGAGATATGTCTTTGCCATTGGGCAGTGACCTCATCAGGCTGCAGAAAGGGGAAATGAAACCAGCGTTTGAGTCGGGCAAATTCAAGGGTAAAAAAATAAACCACGCTAAAACCGACCTCTCTGCCGACAACCTGATAGCCGCCGCCAAAAAATATATGCATGCCCCCTACCAGTGGGGCGGCCGCAGCATAGCAGGCATAGACTGCTCCGGCCTTACACAAATGGCCTTTAAGCTGTGTGGCCACAAGATACCCCGCGACGCTGCCCAGCAGGCCAACAGGGGTGCACTAGTAGATTTTCTGCAACATGCGGAGTGCGGCGACCTCGCCTTCTTTGATAATAAGGATGGCAACATTGTGCACGTAGGTATATTGATAGACAATAAGACCATCATACACGCTACCGACGCATCCGGCAGGGTGATCATAGACCGTATAGACCAGGGGGGCATCATCAGCATTACCCTGCGCAAGCGCACACACAACCTCCGCTTTGTGAAACGCGTTATTAATAGTGGGATAGATGAGGTGCCGGAGGGCGCAGCCGTGCAGTTGCCATTGATTTAAAACATTTTTCTGATGGGTCAATAACTTTGAAATAACATTAATATTCATATATTATTGTTACTTTCGGTCAATCATACACCTTGCAAAACCTGATCAGATGAAAAAAATACTCCCCCTTATAGCAGGCCTTTTTTGCGTTGCCAGCTCTTTTGCATCCACCGGTATTACCGACACAGTTATTTCCGGCCATTGGACAACAGCGGGTTCGCCTTATGTGGTGTACAACAGCTTTACCATTCCATTCGATTCTACGCTCGTCATCGATCCGGGTGTACAGGTATTGTTTCAGGGGCACTATAAAATAGATGTTTATGGCACCATCAATGCAGCAGGGACAGCTGCTGCACCAATATCCTTTACTATGCAGGATACTACCGGCTGGTATCTCGACCCTGCCACTTCATCAAACGGTGGATGGGCCGGAATAAATTTTCAAGTCACGTTCCCCACTCCCGATACTTCTGTTCTCGACCATTGCAACTTTTCTTATTTGAAGAACAGCGACTTTTATATAACCGGATCACTTCACATTACCAATTGCAATTTCTCTGAAAACTCAGGTTATGGCGCTGCTATTATTGACTTCTATCCCGTTGATACAGCAGCAATACTGGAAGTGGCTAACTGTACTATTTTTAACAGCAAATTCAACGCCGGAATGCTTATCAGTTGTGTTTATGGCCATTCCTATATTCACAACAACAGTATTCACGACAACGATCTGGCACGAGGAGACGTACTGGTGCTGAACCAAACAGATGCCCACGTATACAATAACGACATTTACAACAACGGGCAGGTATCAGATAGCGGCACGGCCTATATTATCATTACAGATGCCATATCGGGTGTCTTTACAGGTAATAAGATCTATAAGAACATTTGCTACGAGCAAGGAGCTGTTTACTTTATAGATTCGAAAATAGATTTTAATGCCAATTACGTCTGCAACAACCAGGCATTATTATATAGCTCAACTTCGACCTGCCCGGATGTGGAGGGCGGCGGCGCTATAAAAATAGCTAGCAATGACTCGATGCATACTGCCATCAATATTGTTCGCAACAATATTATAGCCAATAATTACGGTGCTGCTGACGGTGGTGCCATATTCATTCTGGGCGCCAATGTTGATATTTTCAACAACGACATCGTGAATAATAGTTCGCATGGATCGGGAGGCATATCTATCGCTCAAGCCCCTGTATTAGGAACCACCAGAAAAGTGAGGATCATCAACAACCTTTTTCTGAATAATGTATCCACTACTTATTATACCAGTTCACCTGATGTCTATTCCATACAGTGCGATACCGTTCTTTTTGAGCACAACTGGATACAACGTGCCTTTTGTCAGGATTTCTGGACGGATGGCCTAACCGCAGGCTACCTGATTGGAGACACCACCACAAACATAATAGGCACCAGCCCTAGCCTTGTGGCGCCGACACTTACTGCCAGCCCTACGGAGAGCGCACTTACTGCGGACTTTCATTTATTTGCACCATCTTTCTGCATCAACCAGGGAGATAATTCCATCATAGGCGCGGGCGATATGGACTATGCCGGTAATGCAAGAATATGGAATGGCACTGTGGACATAGGTGCCTATGAATATGGCTCACACCCGCTGTCGGTAGCACCCGTGAAAAGTGCTATGCAACAACAAATAGTGGTTTACCCTAATCCGGCCACAAGCAGCATTACCATCAATACACCGGAAGCCAGAGGTACCATAACCATTATGGATATTTCGGGTAAAATATTGCTGACGAAAGAAGTGTGCAATACGACAACGCTGGTGGACATCAGTACTATCTCGCGGGGTCTGTATTTTGTTAGCTGGAAAAATAATGGTACTACTGTTGCTACGAAAAAGCTGATCGTAGAGTAGTCGCGAAATCCTACGTAACCGTTCTAAACACCGTATAGCGCAGCGCCAGTTCCAGTGTCAGGCATAGAATGGCTATCATGGCAAACGGAAAGAAAAGCTCGGTGTAATATTTGTAAGAGGTCATTTCCACCTTGGTCTTTTCCATCTTGTCAATGTCCGCATATATCCGCTCCAGTGAGTTATTGCCTGTAGCGCGAAAGTACCTGCCTCCTGTTTCTGTTGCAATTTTTCTCAGCAAGTCTTCGTCTATCTTTACTTCCTGCATTTGTTTCACAATACCCATTGGTGTAGGTATGGGCATCAGCGCCTGACCCTTGGTTCCTACACCTATAGTGTACACTTTCATTTTATAGGTCTTTGCCATCTCGAGTGCAGTCTCAGGAGCTATGTCACCACTATTGCTAATACCATCCGTCATCAGTATGATGACCTTACTTTCTGCTTTAGAATTACGTAACCTATCTACGGCTGTGGCGAGTCCGTAGCCGATGGCAGTACCATCTACCAGCAGTCCTGCTCTTATTTGTTTTATCTGCTCCTTGACCACGTTGTGGTCTATCGTTATGGGGCACATGGTAAAGCTCTCGCTGGCGAAGATGACCAACCCCATGCGGTCATTAGGTCGTTTGTCCACGAAATCCAGTGCCACTTTTTTGGCAGCTTCCAAACGGTTAGGTTCAAAATCCTCCGCCATCATACTGCCTGAGATGTCCATGCTCAGCACTATGTCTATCCCATCGCTATCACTGAGCGATGTGGCATTGGTAGACTGCGGACGTGCCAGCGCTACTATCAGCATTAATATAGCTACCAGGCGCAGCCACAGCAGGGCCGGGCGAAAGCGCGCCTTCGCACCACCCTGTATTGTCTTCAGTCCACTAATAGTGGTGAGGCGCAACGATGGGTTGGCATCCTTTCTTCCTTTCTGTTCCCACCAGATCATTACAGGAATGAGCAGCAGCAGGATGAAGAAGAACGGATGTGCAAATGTCAGATGGTCCCAGTCGGTAAATGCTTTCATAATTTCTTTTCCGTTGGTGTTTCAGGGATCTTAGGTCGCGATGAGTTCACAAAATTTTTCGAGCTTTCCATGGCGTCTACGTGTTCTTGCGGTGATGGTTGCCACTTGGCAAACTTCGCCAGATCGGCCGTATGCAGCAGTCGAGAGAGCATATCGTAATTGGGCTGTATTTCTTTGTTCATTTTTGCCTTACTCAGCAACTCATCTGTGGTCAGCTCCAAAGCCGGTGTCTGGAACCGGCCCTCAATATATTCGCGTACAATTCCTGTAAGCTCTACATAATATTCCTTTACCTGTCCTTTCTGCCATAGCTCACGCTTGTCCAGCTCGTTCAGCAATCTTATTGTTTTCTGTTGCAGGGGCTCAGGAGGTGCAGCAGGTTTAGGTGCCGGAGCCGGTCTCTTCCTGCGCATAAAATAGATGGCAATACCTACACCCAACAATAGTAGCAGAGCACCACCCGCTATGTAACCTATATAATCCTTCCACGTGGTGGTCACGGGTATGATATTCTTGATAGGCTTAAATGCCTGTGTCGTATCTACCGCTAGTGTCTGCACCAGCAGCTGAAAAGAATCTGTCTGTAGCGTATAGGGCTTACCAGCATCGGGTATTACAGTAAAAGCAAATGACGGCAATACAAACATACCGGAATCGAACCCGGTGATATGCAACTTCTGCCGATAGATCGTAAAACCACCTTGTTGCAGCGTATCTATTTTCTCTTTCTCTACTATTTCTAATTGGTTGATGGAGTCGGGGAGCGCTGGCCATTGTATCTTACCTGTTGAAGGATTATTATGTACTTCAATGAATACATGTGCGCGGTCGCCAACGATGATTTTACGGGCATCTATGCGCGCAGTTACTCTTGCATCCTGTGCCAAAGAAGCCCATGAAACCAACATTACGATCGTAAGTAATACCCAACGCTTATTTACCTGCATTTATGTTTTTGCTTTCTTCTATTTTCTCATAAAATATCCCTGCAGCACTTTCACATAATCCTCATCGGTGCGCACATGCAGCAGTGCTGCGCCACATTTTCTGAACACCTGCTCGCAATACTTATTCCTCTTATCAAAGGAGGTAGCATATTGAAGCCTCACGGCTTTATCATCGGTATCTACCCATTGGGTATTGCCACTCTCTGCATCTACTACCTGCACAAGGCCCAGCATGGGCAGCTCCTTATCATACTTATCGTAAACCTGTATGCCTATCAGTTCGTGTTTGCGTGCTGCCAGTCGTATGGCATGTTCATAGGGCTGACTTACAAAGTCGCTCATTACAAAAGAGATCGTCTTTTTCTTTAGCACATTGTTCAAAAACTCCAGTGCTACACTTACATTAGTTTCTCCTTTATGATCAGGTTCCAGAGCTATCAGTTCGCGTATGATGCGCAGAATGTGTCCGCGACCTTTTTTAGGGGGTATGTACTTTTCCACTTTATCGCTGAAGAATACCACGCCTACTTTATCATTGTTGGTAGCTGCAGAAAAAGAAAGTACCGCGCTTATCTCCGTGATGAGTTCGCGCTTAGACCTTTGTTGTGTACCGAAAAGAGAACTGCTGCTGATATCCACCAGCAGCATCACAATAAGCTCGCGCTCCTCTTCAAACACCTTAACATACGGATGAGAAAAACGGGCGGTTACATTCCAGTCTATGAATTTCACATCATCTCCCGGCATATACTCACGCACCTCGCTGAACGACATACCCCTCCCTTTAAAATTAGAGTGGTATTCGCCGGCAAATATATGATTGCTTAATCCCTTGGTCTTTATCTCTATCTTCCTGACCTTCTTTAATATCTCAGCTGTGGTCATTCTCTTTTCTTGTCTTATTTCATACGACTTGTACAGAGCCAAAGCACCACTTGGCATCACATTCCGTCACATCGCCGCATTTCTTCCACATTACCAGTTATTGCAGAACTTTTATGCCGGTACTCCTGCTATCACCTTCTTCAGCACATCAGCCATTTTATTAGCGCGGTCCTGTGCCTGGGCTTCATCCCATACCAAACTTATAGATGATGATATACAACGGCTCATGATGGCGTCGCTGGCAGGAAAAGCCTGATTGGCATAGTGCAATATTTGCTTTTTCTGGTCTTCATGATAGCGGTGCATCCAGCTGCCACTCTGCAGGTGCTGCCACTTGCGTATGTAGTGCCAGTTATTGTCGTACCAGTAAAAGTTGCCGCCAATACCTGCTGCATTAAATGCTGCTACAGACTCCCTTGCCATCTCTTCAGTAGGCAGGAAGAAAGACACGAACGAGCCTGCATCGCCGGTAGGATCGGGGATCACCCTGAAGGTCAGTCCGTCTACTTTCTTTAGTGTTTCGAGTATGATGCTATGGTTGCGTTTCTGCAAGGTCAGGAACTCCTGCAGCCTGCGCACCTGGGCAAGCCCCACAGCAGCATGCAGCTCTGATATGCGATAATTGTATCCCAGATAGGGGTGCAGGTCGGCGCCGCGGTCTTTACCCATATGGTCATGTCCGTGATCCGTATATTGATCAGCCTTGGTGTGTACCTTTTTATCATTCGTCAGTACCGCACCACCCTCGGCACAAGTGATGATCTTTACAAAGTCGAAAGAGAATGTACCCGCATCACCTATAGTACCCAGGTATTTGCCTTTATACATACCACCTATTGCCTGGCAGGCATCCTCGAGCAACAGCAGCTTATGCTTTTCACATATTGCCTTCAGCTCATCCAGCTGTGCCATACTGCCACACATGTGCACGGGCATAATCGCTTTGGTGCGCGAGGTTATTGCCTGTTCAACAGCCTTAGGGTCTATGGTAAGTGTTTCATCAATATCTACAGGTACCGGTGTTGCGCCCACAGAAAGTACAGCCTCAAAGCTGGCTACGAATGTAAATGTCGGCATGATAACCTCATCACCGGCACCTATACCCAGTGCAGCCAGCGCTGTAGTGAGGGCTGCCGTGCCGCTGCTTACCAGCTGCGCATGTGCTGTGCCAAAGGTTGTGCATATTTCCTGCTCCAGCTCTTTGGCTTTCCACATTCCGCTGCGCGCACCGTCAAAGCCATAGCGCATGAGTATACCAGTTTCCAGTACGTCATTTACTTCCTTGCGCTCCTGCGCGCCAAATAATTCATAACCCGGCATCGTGTATAGATTTAATGTAAAGCAAAAATAACCTTTCCGCACCTTATATTATTAAGGCTATTACCTAAAATTTTCTCAAAAAACGATGCATTTCAGTCGCCGGCTTCCGTTACTTTCTTCACTTGGCATTTTATTTAACCCAGATGACCTATAGTTTACGTATAAGATATTACTTTTGCAGTAAATATTCTTCTCATGAACACGATCGCAAAATGGGCACTGGTAGCTGCCGTTACCGTAACAGGTTTTTCTGCATGCAATAATGGCGGTGCCAATGGTAATAAAAGCGCGTCTGACAGCACAAAGGCCAGCCCGCGCAATCCGGTAGCTTTAAGCAAAGTTGCCAACTCGCCCGAGTTTCCCAATGCGACCCTGACTTTTTCATCAGCAACTGCTGAAAAAGCCGGAAAAGACTCCGTGAAGGTTACTTTCAACTTTGATGTGAAGAATTATGAGCTGAAAGGCCAAACCGCTGATGCCTCAGGCAAGGGCTGCAACAACTCAGACAAGGGCCAGCACATCCATTTTATACTGGATAATGCCCCATATAAGGCGCTCTATGAGCCCAAAAATGAGGTAACCCTCCCTAATGATGATAAAGACCACTATCTTATGTGTTTCCTTTCCCGTTCTTATCATGAATCTTTAAAGAGCAAGGGCGCCGCTATCATCTATCACTTCAAAATAGACAAAAAGGGTAACCTGAAAAAACTGGACGAGCCTAAAACACCAATGGTATTCTACAGCCGCCCTAAAGGTGACTATATAGGCAAAGACACAGCTAATGTATTGCTTGATTTCTATGTGTGGAATGCATCCCTTTCTGCAGACGGTTATAAAGTAAAGGCTCAGATCACCAACCCTGACCTGAAGATAGATACAACCGTTCTTGCATCAGTTTGGGAAGCTAACTTTATACAAAATCTGGGTACAGGCAAGTGCAAGGTAATGCTGACCCTCGTAGATAAGGATGGCAAACCGGTGGATGGCCCTATGACCACCGCTACACGCGAGTTCAACCTGGCAGCTACCGAGCCAATGAAAAAATAATTAACAGCTAACTCTTTTATAGTTTTTTAGATCAGATAATGAGGAAATACACTCCGCAACAACTCAGAAAACTCGTTTCATTTATGCTGCTGGGCTTTATCTTCTTTATGGCTGCACTTTACGTGCTGCTGAGATGGGGACTTGGCTCCGGCTCATAAGCAGATATTATAATGATGGGTGTCTTTGAGGACCAATACTATGAAGAAAGCACTCATCAAAGCTTTATTATTTTTTTTGTTACCTATTCCGTTACTATACGTAGCAGATAGCATCATCACCCGCGGGCTACAGAGGTCTCACGGGTTATATTTTGCCGTGTGGAATGACATATACAGCTCCCGGATCAATGCAGATGTGCTTATCTGCGGGTCTTCCAGGGCAGGCAGAATGATATCTCCCCTTATTCTCGACAGTACATTACACAGCAACTCTTATAATCTGGGTATGGACGGTTGGGAGTTTACCATGCAATATGCGCGCACCCGCATTTACCTGCAGCACAACAGAAAACCAAAATATATTCTTCAGTGTATTGATCTTAAACTGTTTACAGAGCGCACCAACCTTTTTTTGCATGAGCAGTTTTTACCTTACCTGCAGGATACCTGCATAGTTAATATTACCAACCGGTTCACCGGGAGGTTTTCATTTGCTGAGCGCCATTTACCCCTGTTCCGTTACAATAACGCTCCGGGCGTCGTGGCGGAGGGGTGGTGGTCATTTTGGGGCAACGGAGCTAGGCAAAGTGTACAAAAAGGCTATATGCCCTATGAAAACAAATGGGATGGCTCATTTTTTAACCGGGTGAGGGACCCGGAACCCACTCAAGCCGACATGGCTGCAATTCAGCGCACGACTGCCGAGTTTGACTCTTTTATCCATTATTGTAAAGCAAATGACATCCAGCTTATTTTTGTTTACCCACCCACGTTCCATGAGCCGCATTTCTCGGCGCTGGTGACAACTAATATTATTGCCCCGATACGGCAGTATGCCGAAAAATACCATTTGATCTTCCTCGATTATTCTAATGACCCTATGTGTTATAATTCATTTTATTTCTATAACATCAGTCACTTAAATAAATACGGGGCAGAGCTATTCAGCAGGCGTCTGGCCAGCGACTTGAAGCCCATCATTTCTCCTTCTCCGCGATGGCAATAACCGCTCCACGTGTTGATTTCACTGGCTTTCGACACAAATGGTTAATTTGACATTTGGCCTATTTGTTCTATTTTCACCCGCACAAAGAACGTTTATGCTTTTTAACTCATTCGGGTTTTTATTATTTTTTCCGATAGTAACGATCCTTTTTTTCCTCTTGCCTCACAAATACCGGTGGTTTCATCTTTTAGTAGCGAGTTGCATATTCTACATGTACTTTGTTCCTATATATATATTTATCCTGTTCGGCACTATTATCATTGACTATTTTGCGGGCATATTTATAGAAAAAAGTGAAGGCAAAAAGAGACGGTTGTTCCTTAATATGAGTATCGTCGCTAATGTTGGCGTGCTGGCAGTATTCAAATATTACAACTTTTTTATAGAGAATATCAATGCCGTCTTTACGGCCGACCACCTCACCTTTGCGCTTCCGTTCATGAGAATGGCATTGCCTATAGGTTTATCATTTCATACTTTCCAAGCCATGAGTTATACTATAGAAGTCTATAGGAGAAACCAAAAAGCAGAGCGGCACCTGGGCATTTACTCTCTATATGTCATGTTTTACCCTCAACTGGTAGCTGGTCCTATAGAGCGACCCCAAAATATATTGCATCAGTTTTATGAAAAGAAAGAGTTTAATTATACCAATGTAACTGATGGCCTGCGACAAATGACCTGGGGTCTTATGAAAAAAGCTGTTGTTGCAGACAGAATATCTGCCCTGATAGATCCTATATACCGACAACCGGAACAATATTCATCGACCGGACTAGCTGTAGCTAGCTTTTTTTACGCTTTTCAGATCTATTGTGATTTTTCAGGTTACTCAGATATAGCACTAGGTGCTGCCAAGGTGATGGGTTATGACCTTATGGTTAACTTTAATCATCCATTCCGCAGTAAAAGTGTTACTGAGTTCTGGCGTCGCTGGCACATTTCGTTGTCTACATGGTTCAATGACTACCTCTTTAATCCGATGATAACAGGCTTGAGGAACTGGGGTAAAAATGCGGTAGTCTTTTCGTTAATCATTACTTTTCTGTTGAGCGGTTTCTGGCATGGAGCAGGCTGGAAATTTATCGTTTTCGGAGCTTTACACGGCATTGCCGTTGCATATGAATTTATTACACGTAAACAGAGAAAGAAATTATTTTCGCGAATGGGGCAGCGAATCAGTAATATGTTAAGTGTGTTTTTTACTTTCCTTTTTGTTGATATTGCATGGATCTTTTTCCGCGCAAGTACAATTACAGATGCACTTAATATATTAAAGCGACTACCAATGGCGGCACCTGAAATATTGCATGCGATGGGGAATCATAAACTTATTGCCAGGCAATTATTAATCAATATAAACATCATTTCTTTTTCAGTTTGTATGCTTGTAATCATACTACTGGAATTTGTGCATCGCATAGAAGGACAAGGACAGATATACCAGATAGTAGGACGCAAACCTAAAGTGGTAAGATGGGCGATATACATTATGTCTTTTCTCCTTATTGCCTATACGGGAGTATTCAGCAACAGACAATTTATTTATTTCCAATTCTGATATCGTGAAAAAATTATTTGTCAATATCGCCATCATCTGCATCATATTGTTGTTGCCACTCTTTGCAATTGACAGGATCGTGAATATCGGTCTTCGTAAACCAGGTGTTTCTGATAATAGTTTTAACGAAATTTATCACGGCGGATTAAATAATGATGTTCTGATCATGGGGCCTTCAAGAGCATTAAAACAGTTTTCTCCGGCTATATTAGACAGCTATCTGAATACTTCATGTTACAACATTGGAATTGATGGCTGGCCATTTCACCTTGAAGAAGCCATGTTCAAAACCTATTCACTGCACAACAGGAAGCCCAAATATATAATTCAGAGCATTGGCTGGGGGATAATGAATATACGCCACGACTTCTTCGGGTATGAAAATTTTCTCCCTTATGTAAACGATACTATAGTACATGAGTATACTAAGGACCTGGACGGTGCTTTTACATGGTCTGAAAGGTATTTTCCATTATTCAGGTATAACAATCATTTTGATCTTATAAAGGCGGGAATATTAAGTTATTTCGGGAAAAATAAATATCAATCAAAATCCTATAAAGGATTCATACCTATCCGTGACGGCTGGAATGGAAAATTTGAGGAAGTAAAGCGCACTGAGCCATCTTCATTTTTGTTCATGAAAAATGATAGTACCATAAGAGAGCTTGACAACTTCCTGACGTATTGTGATGATAGTGGCATTAAAGTGATATTTGTATATGCCCCTACATATTACGATGCTACCCAATTGATGACGAACTCAACTGATATGCATAATTTATTCAGTTCACTTGCAGGTAAACATAATATACCTATCCTGGATTATGCAAATGACTCGATCTGCTACAGTAAAGAGTTCTTTTTTGATTCAAACCATCTGAATGATAAAGGTGCCTCCAAATTCAGCAGACACCTTGCTGAAGACCTCAAAAAGTACATTAACTCCTCTAAATAGCACTTATTTCTTTCATTTTAATATTTTAATAACAGCTGCGGCCGTCGCGCAGGGCTTTTTATTAAAGTATTTCCGTACCTTTGCACCTCGAAAAAGGCACCCCTTCCTGTTTTTTCACAGCAGGCAGGGTTTTTTTTAAGAAGAAATTATAATCATTTTTTTATCCCCGTTTAAGGGAAGATCAGAGAGGTATTTATGGACATTCGTAACATTGCGATCATCGCGCACGTTGACCACGGTAAAACTACATTGGTTGACAAAATTCTACACACCACCAACGTATTCCGTGACAATCAGGAGACCGGTGAGCTTATCATGGACAGCAATGACCTGGAGCGTGAACGTGGTATCACCATTTTGGCAAAAAACGTTTCTGTAACCTATAAAGGTGTAAAGATCAACGTTATTGATACTCCGGGCCACGCCGACTTTGGCGGCGAGGTGGAGCGTGTATTGAAAATGGCAGACGGCGTATTGCTGTTGGTAGATGCCTTTGAAGGCCCTATGCCGCAGACACGTTTTGTACTGCAAAAAGCACTGAACCTGAACCTGGCGCCTATCGTTGTCATCAACAAGGTAGACAAGCCTAACTGCCGTCCTGATGAAGTTCATGACGCAGTTTTTGAATTGTTCTTCCAGCTCGATGCTACTGAAAAGCAGTTGAACTTTACCACTATATATGGTTCTTCTAAGCAAGGCTGGTTCAATACTTCATTGACCCCTACAGAAGATATCACTGTTTTGCTGGATACTATACTTGAAAAAGTACCTGCACCTACGGTTACAGAAGGCGCTATGCAGATGCAGATCACCTCACTCGATTACTCATCATTCCTTGGCCGTATCGCTATAGGCAAGGTGACCCGTGGTGTGGTGAAAGAAGGTATGCCTGTAATGCTGTGCAAAGTAGATGGCACTATGCAGCGCAGCCGTATCAAAGAACTTTATGTGTTCGTTGACATGGGCAAGAAGAAAGTTGCAGAAGTACAGTGCGGAGATATTTGCGCTATAGTAGGCGTTGAAGGTTTCCAGATCGGCGAAACAATTGCTGATGCTGAAAACCCTGAAGCATTGGAGATCATCCCTATCGATGAGCCTACCATGAACATGCAGTTCTCTATCAACAATTCTCCTTTCTTCGGTAAAGAAGGTAAGTTCGTTACCAGTCGCCACATACGCGACAGGTTAATGAAGGAACTGGAAAAGAACCTGGCACTTCGCGTGAGCGAAACCGATGATGCAGATAAGTTCCTGGTTTACGGTCGTGGTATCCTCCACTTGTCTGTACTCGTGGAAACGATGCGTCGTGAAGGTTATGAGCTGACTGTAGGGCAGCCACAGGTATTGACCAAAGAAATAGATGGCCGCAAATGCGAGCCTTATGAAATACTGGTTGTTGATGTACCTGCTGAGTTCAGCGGTAAGGTTATTGACCTGGTAACACAAAGGAAAGGCGAAATGCACATCATGGAGACAAAAGGCCAGATGCAGCACCTTGAGTTCGACATTCCATCACGTGGCCTCATAGGCTTGCGTTCACAAATGCTCACCAATACTGCCGGCGAGGCGGTTATGGCGCATCGCTTTAACGAATACAAACCATGGAAGGGCTTTATACCTGGCCGTAGCAATGGTGTGTTATTGGCTAAGACTGCAGGTAAGGCAACAGGTTATTCTATCGACAAACTGCAGGACCGTGGCGCATTCTTCATCGATCCGGGACAGGAACTGTATGAAGGCCAGATCATAGGCGAGCACATCAAACCAGGAGATCTGGTGGTGAACGTTGCGGAAACCAAGAAGCTGACCAACATGCGTTCAAGCGGTACCGATGATTCAGTACGCATCACGCCGAAGATACTGATGACACTGGAAGAGTGCATGGAGTATATACAGCAGGATGAGTGCATCGAGGTAACTCCGCTGAACATCCGTCTGCGTAAGATAATGCTGAACGAAGAAGACCGTAAGAAGTACTCTAAGAGCATGAAGCAGGAAGCATAATTGCAACTGCTTTTATATTATTGAAACGCCCCCGACTAGTCGGGGGCGTTTTTTTGTGTGCAGTAGTTGTGTGTTAGTGCTGCGCCCACTTCACTATATCCAATTGGATTAACTCCCAGTAATTTCCGCGCAGAGATACCGGATCAAAATCTTCATCAGCTTTTGAAAAGTCGATGAAATTTGTTCTTATTACGCCCTCGTCGTGGCTATAAGGATATCGTTCTTTTTGCAGGGCTAACATATCTTCGATCGAATAAAGATTGATGAGTTCGTGAAATCTTTTTTGCGCCCACTACGTTGAACAACATCTAATTTCATGGCGATAATTTCTTCGATACCAGCCATTCGGATTTCTTCACTCTTTACAGCTGGTCTGATGAATTCATCTGTATAGTACATATCAAGTTTAACTGTCTCCTCTTTGCTTTCACCGATAAAGTAAACTGTTCCCCAACCTATCGGACCCGGGATTGTATCTGATACGTAAGGGAATATTTTGCGAATATATTTATCGATGAACGTAAAATCAATTAAATCATAAAAAGCACTTGTAAAGAGGTCTATATCTTCAGACTTTCTGTGTCCTAACTGAAGACTTAGAGAAGTACCGCCCACGAGTCTGAAGGGGTCAAACACTTAGGAAATCATTAACTGCCCAAGAATATGCCTAAGCAATGGGGTAACAGTATTCCAACATAATTTACCTTCTGCCATTATTAGTTTTTCTTTTTAATACCTCATCCACAGTTTCCTGTCCATAGAATCTGATCAACTCATTTTTTTCTTCATCATTTCCATATTCAAATATCCGCTGTATCACCGACCGTTTATGCTGCACCCAATCAATATTCTCCATTTTCGTATCCCAGAATAATATGCGCCGTATTTTAGATAGGTCAGGGTGGTAGCTTTTGTTTCTGCGGCGCTTTTCCTCCTTTATTTCATAGAAAACCTGCAGGGTCATAAAGTACCCCTCTTCTATACCCAACGCTTCTTCTATACGCATAGCAAGTGCTGTATTCATATTCCGCTTGCCCTTTGTAATAGCTCCAAGAGTTTGCGGAAACTCGTTTATAGAAAGCGCAAAACGCCCTTTAGGTATCTTCCGGTCCTTCAGCTCCCTGTCCAGTGCTATACCAGGGTGCAGTCCTTTTAATATGGTCAATTTATCTATCACAATGTGAAAATAAGCAATTTTGCTTACTCAAAATTGTTTATAAATGTTAATTCCCAAAAACGTACATTTATAAAAAATCCCAGCTACCGAAGCAACCGAGATTCTATCTTAAAAACTGTCAACCTATTTCAGGACAATTCACATGGTAACTTTAGTATACACCAAAACACTATCTTATGAATACCCTGTTCAAATCTGCATTTGCTGCTGTGCTGGCGATCATTGTTTTTCAAAGCTGCCATCATGCTGACGGTCCTTTGCCGTTTCCCGGCAACTACATAGTAAAAATGAGTGGGCAACGGCATTGGCAAGGTGTGGACTCAGGCTACGAAGACCCTCCTCCTCCCAACGTCACTACATCATTTAAGCACATAATTGACGATCATTTTGCGCTGGTAGTCAATCCGCTTGACTCAACAGTATATTGCCCGGCAAGCTCCCAGGTATCACCGTATGGCTTCGTCTCAGGAAAACACAAGTATTTTGCATTTGATAGCGTATCACATACCATCAAGTTCAAAAGCTATATTCAATTCGTAGGCGGAACATATGGCTTTGTCCCGTATAACAACTTCATTGTTTATCATTACGATAACAATAGCATCGAGATGTTTGGTAGTGACGATGGCGTTTATTCCAGTGAGGGAGCCTATATCCGGACCACAGAATAGAATAATAAAAAAGCCCATATCGAGTGATACGGGCTTTGAATGTTGTTAGTTGAATTTTGGGCTTTTATCTCTTATCCCTGATTTGCTTTGAATTTCTTTACTGCTTCAGTGAGTTTAGGTACTACCTCCATAGCATCGCCAAGTACGCCGTAGTCAGCAGCCTTAAAGAATGGTGCTTCGGGATCTTTGTTGATGACAACGATGGTCTTAGAACCATTCACACCTGCCAGGTGCTGTATAGCACCGCTGATACCTACTGCAATGTACAGGTTAGGTCGAATAGTACCACCTGTCTGGCCTACGTGCTCACCATGCGGGCGCCAGTGGCTGTCTGCCACAGGTCGGCTGCAGGCTGTAGCCGCACCCAGCACCTTGGCCAGGTCTTCCAGCACATACCAGTTCTCCGGGCCCTTCATACCACGGCCACCTGATACTACCAGTTCTGCTTCCGACAATGGCACATCGCCGGTTGCCTTCATCACTTCCTTCACCTTTACCGCAAAGTCTTTATCAGTCAGTGCAGCATCCAGCTGCTCTACAGTAGCCGCGCCTTCACCCTTTACTACAGGGTATGTATTGGGCATCAGTGTGATCACTTTTATATCGCTGGTCACGCTTACAAATGCAAACGCTTTACCCGCAAACACATTCTTCTTTACTACAAATCCGTTGTTTACATCAGGATAAGAAACTGCACCTGCTACCATACCAGCCTGCAGGCGTGCAGCTACACGCGGCATTACTGCGCGACCTGTAGTATCGTGCAGACCTACTATTACTTTTGCATTCTCCTTTTGCGCAGCAGCTATTACCACACGAGCGTAAGCGCGTGAGTTAAAATTATCCAGACGGCCATCAGTAGTGTGCAGCACCTTAGTAGCACCATACTGGCCCAGGGTCTGCATCTCGCCATCGGCCACAGTGCCTGCTGCTATTGCTGTAACGCCCGTACCCATGCTCTTGGCTACTGCCGCAGCATACTGCACTGCCTCCAGCGATTTCTTCTTAAATATTCCTTGCGAATGTTCTACTAAAACAACTACCATAAAAAGTAAAAATTAAAAGTAAAAAAGTTAAAATGCACTTAACGCTTTTAGCCATCCAAGTGCCGCTCTTTGCCATTTACCCATGCTCACACTTTCATTGAGCTAATGAGCCATAATTATATCACCTTCGCTTCGCTATGCAGCAAGCTTACCAACTCGTCCATATTATCCGCATCTATCATCTTCACACCTGTCTTTGCAGGTGGCATTTCGTATGATACTATGCTGCTCAGTACAGGTATGTTGGCAGCAGGCACCACTTTCAGTGGCTTTGTGCGTGCAGCCATAATGCCGCGCATGTTAGGTATACGTGGTTCCGCTACGCCCTTCTGGCAAGAGATGACCAGCGGCAGGTTGCAGGTATCAGCTTCTTCGCCGCCATCTATCTCCCGCACTACGGTTGCAGTAGTACCCGCAATGTCTATTTTAGATGCAAAACCCAGGAAGTCCATGTCCAGTAGTTCTGCCACCATAGCGCCTACGCTACCGTTGTTGTAGTCTATTGATTCTTTACCGCATAGCACCAGGTCATAGCCTTCGGTCTTGGCATACTCGGCTATCTGCGCAGCTACCATATACGTGTCATTGCTATCGGTGTCTATGCGTATCGCTTCGTCACCACCCAGTGCCAGCGCCTTACGTATCACAGGTTCGGCATCAGCCTTACCTACCGTCATCAGGTGCACTGCTGTAGCAGCACCGGCCTCTTTCAGCTCCAGCGCCCTTACCAGTGCATACCACTCATCATACGGATTGATGATGAAGGTGACACCTTGCGTATTGAAATGGGTATTATTATCTGCAAACGCTACCTTAGTGGTAGTATCAGGTACCTGGCTAATACAAACTAATATCTTCATTTAAATAAAATTTGAACCCTTTGAAAACAGGTGGCAAAACTACGCAAAAAACTCAAAACCCTTGCTGCCAATGATGCAAATCATTATTGCATATAGCTATAGCTAATGGCATATAAGCTATAAAACTGATGATCAAAAACTTTTAGAATCCGTCGGCAGCCGGCAGGTTGCTCAGTCCGCCCACAGGTAAGCGGTAGCGCAGCCGAGTAGCCGCTGATACTCTGTTGGGGTAATTGACTACCAGCCATCCCCGTCACCTGAGCCGCCTAGGGCACCGAGCGCACCACCGAGCAGACCTCCGGTAATAAATCCGCTTCCCTGTTCTTTATTGTTGCCCACAGCGCCATATTGCATAATGCGGTGCGCAAGCCGGCTGATGGGCAGTGTCTGAATCCACACAGTGCCGGGTCCGCGGAGCGTGGCAAAGAATACCCCCGCACCACCAAATATGGTATTCTTGATACCTCCCACAAATTGGATATCATAGTCTACCTGCGACGTAAAGCCCACTATACAACCTGTATCTATTTTCACCACCTCACCCGGTGCCAGTGTGCGCTCAGTTACATGGCCACCTGCATGCACAAAGGCCATTCCATCTCCTTCCAGGCGCTCCATAATAAACCCTTCTCCGCCAAAAAGGCCTGTGCCTAGCTTTTTCTGAAATTCAATGCTGATGCTTACTCCCTTTGCTGCGCACAAAAAAGCGTCTTTCTGGCAAATAACCTTATTGTCAAGCTGCTGCAGGTCCAGGGGTATGATCTTGCCGGGGTACGGTGCGGCAAATGACACCCTTTTCTTCCCTTGCCCTATATTAGTATAGGTGGTCAGGAACAGGCTCTCGCCCACCAGCACGCGTTTACCGGCACTCATCAGCCGCCCCAGCAGGCTGCTCTGTCCGGCCGATCCGCTGCCATCGCCAAGTATGGTATCCATTTGTATCCCATCGTCCATCATCATAAAGCTGCCCGCCTCTGCCACAGCTGTTTCCATAGGGTCCAGCTCTATTGCCACATACTGCATTTCCTCACCTATTACCCTGTAATCTATCTCATGATTATTGCGCATTATATTGTCTTTTTTATTCAAACCTACTGCAAAATCTGCTCAGGCAAAAGCGTGTCTGGGTGAATAAATAGTTAAAACCCGATCATTTCCTTTTAAGCTGCATGGAGGCTTGCAGCGCATCAACACTGTCGGCTGTGCATGCTATGCGGTGCTTTTTATAAATAATCGTATTTTTAGCAAAAAAATATACATGCAAAAAAGTATCCTTTTGATTTGTATCCTTTTTACCATGCTTATTTCTTCGTGCGGGCTCAACAGGCATACCGCACAGGAGTTTTGCAATAAGGTATCCGGCGTAAATGATACACTGGATAAACTGACCTCCGACTGGCACAACCTGCTGGAAAAAGCAGAAGTAACCAAAAACTATCCTGAACTCAGGCAAACACGCATCGCGCTGGGTTCCTTCATCAGCGTGAGCCGATCTATGATCGCCAGCACACCCCGCACTAAAGAGACCGAACAAATACTGGCCATGGAGGACGCCCTGCTCGAAACCCAATCGAACATGGTGGCAGACGTGTACCCGGCTTTTGAGCTGTACTCTGAATTCACCCCAAAAGAGCAGATAGCTAAGTCACTAACCTTACTCGGCTCTGATCTTATGAATGAGAAAGAAAAGGTCGCAGAAATAAAAAGAGCACTAGACGTCATTGCCACCCAAAACGGCGTCAAAAAAGAGGACAGCCGGAAGAAAAAGAAATAATCAGTTTCCGCAACTCTGATACAAATACCAGCATACATCCCGGCGCTTCTTATGCCTGAATACACAGAGAGAAAAACAGCCTGTTCTCTAATAGAAAACTTCTAACTTTGTTATGTGTATCATATTATCGCAAGGGCAACGCTTTTATATTACTGCAAACGATACCCGGAAGCAACTATTGCCTTGCAGGAATGGTATCATGAGCTGATAAAATGTTCCTTTGCCGGTTTTAATGAACTGAAGCGCACCTATCGCAACGCTAGCCTGGTTGGCGACGACAGGGTGGTCTTTAACATCATGGGTAATAAATACAGGCTCGTTGTGAGAATTGTGTTTGATTACAAAGCTATTCAGATCAAGTGGTTTGGTACACATACAGAGTCTGATAAGGTAGATGCAGGAACTGTGCAATTTAAAAAAAGATAGTTATGGAACTCAAGGTAATAAAAACAAAAAAAGAATATAACATTTGTCTCGATCGGGTAGATGAGTTATTGGACAAAAAAGTGCACCCTGATAGTAAGGAAGGGGAAGAACTACAGGTAGCCCTTTTGCTTATCAAACAATATGAGGATATTCATTTTGCAATACCAATACCGGACCCCATAGATGCTATTAAAGCAAAAATGGAGGAGCTCGGGCTAAGAAACAAAGACCTTGTTGGCAAAGTAGGAACGAAGGGATATGTTTCCGCGTTGTTGAATAAGAAAAAGCCACTAACGCTTGATCTGGCAAGGGTATTTCATCACGAATTAGGTATCCCTGCTGAGGTATTACTTGCTTAGCATAGGGCAGCATCCCTCATCTAGCATAGTTTTTGTTAGTTATATTAGTAGCTTATATAGTAAACCCTCATGCGGTGTGCGGGTCTAAGAAAAACCGATTGCAGCGATACACCCTACATATCACCTTCTCTGTTTTATGCATTCTGGCAATACTGCCCTGTGCACTTGCCCAACGCATGAACAAAGAAGACAGCGTTGGCCTGCGTCAGTTACACTTCAGCCGCAATAAATTCATCAACAATATCTTTCGGCAAACGGTCAATTCTGTGGAGCGGGCACCTGAAGACGATAATCCGCGTAAAGGCAAGAGCGAAGACCCCTACCTGCCTTACCAGGGTAAGATCATACGGCATATCTATGTAGTGCCGCTCAACTTCGATCGTTCCTTTCCGGATACAAGCAAAGCAGATAACGGACTGGCCACCCGGGTAGGCCGCGCATTGCATACCACCACGCGCCCCTTCGTGCTGCGCAACAATCTTTTTATCCAGGAAAATACGCCCCTCAATGCCTTTAAACTTGCAGATAACGAGCGTTTCCTTCGTGGCCTGGAGTATATACACGATGCCCGCATTAAGGTATTGACCATCCCCGATAACCCCGACTCTGTAGATATCCGGGTCATGACTACCGACCTCTTCAGTATAGCAGGTGGTGCTGCCATTCAGGGCACGCAGCATATGGATGGAAATATTTATGAGACCAACCTGGGTGGTATGGCACAGCGAATAGAGTTTAGCGGGCTGTATGACCAATACAGAACGCCCACGCAAGGCTACGGCGCATTGTATCGCAAGGATAACGTAGGCCATAGCTTTATTGATGCCACAATTGCTTACAGCAAAATAAACTTCAACCCCTATACTCATGAGCAAGACAACGCTGTGTCCTTTACGCTCAACAGGCAGTTGATATCACCCTATTCACGCTTTGCAGGTCAGTTATCCATCAGCCACAATGAGGCAAACAATGTGTATAATCTGCCGGAAAGTAAAATATACTTTACAGACAGTGTATTTTTTAAATACAAGTATAATTATATCGATGCATGGGCTGGTTACAACATAGGTATCAAGCAACTCACCGCAACTAATAACAGTATACGCGACCGTCGTTTCCTGGCCATCAGAGTATATGATCGCGATTTTAGTAAAACACCTTTGCAGGTGGGAAACGGATTCGATCCTGTGTTCAACAGTTCCCGGGCTGCACTGGCACAACTTACGTTCTTCCGGCAAGACTATTACAAAACACAATACATCTATGGCTTTGGAACCACAGAAGACTTCCCCTATGGCTATAACGTTGCTGTTACCGCAGGGTGGCACCAGCAGCTCAACCTGCAGCGGCCCTATGTTGGTTTCAATGCTACCCGCTACATAGCCACGGGCTATGGCGATTTCATACAACTCTTCCTGCGCAGTGGTGGCTTCCTGCACGATAATAAAGTACAGGACGGCAGTTTCCTTGTCGGCGCCACTGCATTCAGTCGGCTCTTCTTCATCAACAGTACCAAGATCCGCGAGTACGTCAACGCAAGTTATACCCACCTGTACAACAGGGTTACCTATGCGCCGCTCCGTATCGATAATTACTATGGCCTGCGCGGGTTCCTGTCAGACAGTGCCTATGGTTCCCGCAGGCTGAGTATACAGCTCGAAACGGAGTTTTACCTCAAGCCCAAGATCCTTGGCTTTCAGTTTGCTCCCTTTCCGTATTCCGACTTCACGATCATTACCCCCGAAAAAGGACCATACAACAAGAGTAACCTCTACACCAGTCTGGGCGGGGGCATAAGAGCCAGAAATGAGCGCCTTGTTTTTGAGACTATAGAACTGCGTGCCTACTTCTTCCCTATTGCCCCTACCAACATGAAAGGGTTCAAGATCATCCTCACCACCAATGTCCGTTTCCGCTATTCCAGCAACTACGTCACTGCACCCGATTTTGTGCAACTTAATTCGCAGTAAAGAATTACATCTATTGTCAACAATAATGTATTTTTAACTTTGCAACCGCACTAACACAACTACACACATGCAGCAGCTGCCAAATGATATCCTCTTAAAACTTGTTGCCTCCATTATGGTTGGTGGTATGATAGGACTGGAGCGTGAGCTCCGCAGCAAATCAGCCGGCTTCCGTACCATGATACTTATCTGTCTGGGAGCTACGCTATTCACTATCTTCTCAGCGATGCTCGGCGCCCCGGGCTCTCCCGATCGTATTGCTTCTAACGTAGTAGTGGGTGTAGGTTTTCTCGGTGCGGGTGTTATCTTCCGCGGCGAGACCCGAATATCGGGTATCACTACTGCTGCTACTATATGGCTCACAGCTGCATTGGGCATCGGTATCGGTGTGGGTTGTTATGCATTGTCTTTAGCAGGTGCGGTACTCGTATTGGTAGTCCTTTTTATCTTCTCCGGCATGGACCGTATTATTGATACCATCAATCAGGTGCGTGAATACAAGATCGTATTTCCCTACGAGGAAAACCAACAGCACAAGTATGAGGATCTGATCAACAAATTCGGCCTCACTATCAAAGCCCGCTCGCAAAGCAAGACAGGGAATATGATCAAAGGCATATGGACCGTTAAGGGCATGGAGCGCAAACACCACGCATTTATAGAGCGCGTACTTGCAGACAATTCAGTTGCCGAGTTCGACTTTTAGATCGCCCCCAGTCTTTTCACTGCTGCTTCCAGCGTCTCCTTCTTCTTCGCAAAGCAAAAGCGTATCAGCTTATCATCTTTCTTATCGTGATAAAAGGCACTTACAGGTATCGTTGCCACACCGTGCTCTGTGGTCAGCCAATTGGCAAACTCGGTATCTGGCATATCACTGATGCGCTCATAGCTCGCTACCTGAAAGTAGCTGCCACCCGTAGGTGTGTGTATGGTAAACTTAGTACCCTTCATCAGCTCCAGAAAATAATTCCGCTTCCGCTCCATGATCTGCAATACCGGTGACGCCAGCCCCGATGACAGGTGGTGGGCCAGTGCATACTGCGCTGGCGTATTCACCGTAAAAGACAAAAACTGGTGTATCCTCCTGAAGGCTTGTGTATACGCTGGCGGGGCTATACAATACCCCATTTTCCATCCTGTATTATTGAACACCTTCCCGAATGAATACAGTGCAAAACTTCGTTGCCTCAGCTCCGCGTGTTCCAATACACTGTGATGCTTTTTTCCGTCAAATATCAACTGCTCATACACCTCATCTGCCAGTATCACTATATCTGTATCTCTTACTATTGTTGCCAGTGTATCCCAGTCTTCCTTGCTCCACACTGCGCCCGTAGGGTTATGCGGTGTGTTCAGTATCAGAGCCTTTGTTTTAGGCGTTATTGCCGCTTTTACTGTATTCCAGTTCACACGGAAGTCCGGCGCTTCCAGTGCCACCGGCACCGCCTTTGCCCCGTTCATTTCTATGTTGGGTATATAGCTGTCATAAGCGGGTTCCAGCAGTATCGCCTCGTCTCCTGCCTGCAGCACGGCTGTGAAGGCTGTGTATATGCCATACGTTGCTCCCGGCGTTATGGTTACCTCGGCATCGGCATCTATATCCAGCCCGTAACGCTTCTTAAAGTCTGCTGCTATGGCCTCTCTAAGCATAGGTAGCCCCGCCATCGGTGCATACTGGTTATACCCTGTCATTGCAGCCTCTCCCAGGAAGCCGGACAAAGGCTCATCAATAGCAAAGTCAGGAAATCCCTGTGATAGGTTGATCGCATTGTGCTGTTGTGCCAATGCGCTCATGACCGTGAATATTGTTGTCGGTGCGGCGGTGTGCTTCTGGGGAAACTGCATAGTCCATCAAAAATAATTAACCTGGGCAAATAACCAACCCAAAGAATCAGGCAAAGTATTTTTATGCAACACAGCATCCACTAAACAATGATCCCCGGCTGAAACATCAGCCGGGGATCATAACAAACTTATATCTCTGTTTATCTCAGTAGCGTCAGGTTCCCCTGTTTACTAAGCTTTTGTCCATCATTAAATGTGGCAGTAACGGTGTAGATATACACCTCTTCAGGTTGCGGCGTGCCGTTCAGCATACCGTCCCATCCGCTTCCTTCCAGTCCGTCTGTCTTGAAAACGATCTGTCCCCAACGGTTATAGATCACCATATGGAACGAGTTCAGTCCCTTCGAAAGATAGCTGCGCGGATTAAAGTAGTCATTGAGCCCGTCACCATTAGGAGTGAAGACATTGGGCATAGCCAGTATACAATCATCTGTTACATTTACCGAGTCTGTAGCAGCGCAACCACCTATGGTAACCGTAGCGGCATAGAGGCCCGCCTCAGTAACGGTGATAGACGAAGTTGTCTGTCCTGTATTCCAAAGCCAGCTGGCTGCAGGGTTACCGGCATTGATATTATCGGTAAATACAATTGATTCTCCACCGGAACAGATCACAGTATCTGCACCGAGCCCTATAGTTGGCTGTGCAAAGACGGATACCGGGTGCGATGCTACCGCATCAGGGCAAGCTCTGTAATGTGCCGTAGAGGTAACAGTATAGGAGCCGGTAACCGGATAGGCATATACTACAGGATTGACGTTGATCACACTATCGCCATCTCCGAAGGTCCACACCAGATCTATAAGCCCCGCAGAGGTAAAGTAGGACTCCACCGTTATATGATCTCCAAGACACAATACCGAGTCGGTGATATGCATCGTCATTACACTAATACTATCTACCGTTATCGAGGAACTGTCAGACGACGTACACCCGTATATGTCCGTAATGGTCAGGTGTATCGGGTACGTCCCGGTGTGCAGGTATATGTCCGTCGGATCTTTAAGCGTACTTGTATTACCATCTCCGAAGGTCCATGCATAGGTTAATCCTGTACCTATAGAGGTATCTCTGAATGATGCAGGTAGTCCCTGACACACTATCGCCGGTGAAAGCGTAAAGTTGGCAGAAACGGGGTGTAAGAGGTTGATCGTTGCAAAACTACTATCGACGCAAGTGGTGCTATGTGAGTACAACGTCACAGTATACACTCCCTGCGTAGTATAGACATGCGTCGGGTTTGCCAATGAAGAAGAGCTACCATCCCCGAACAACCACAGATAAGCGGTAGTACCTGTCGATGTATTGTTGAATGATACCGAATCACTGGTACATCCGCGATACACAAATGTATCAAAGGAGGATGTTACACCCGGATAAACCAGATAAGAAAATGCGGCGAAATGACTCTCACAACCCAGTACAGTTTGTGTGGCGTAATAGTAGAAGGTACCTGGCGTTGTAGTAGGCAAAGTAGGAGGCGTTGCAGACCCTACTCCTGCAGAGTCAGCATACCACAGAACACCTGTGCCCACAGATATTGTAAATGGAATAAATGGAGCACCCGGGCAGTAAGTACCCGGAATGTCAACAATAACCGGTGGTAGCGGCTGCGGATTAATAGTTACCAAAACAGCCTGTCTAGGACTTTCGCAGCCATTTATCGTTTGTGTAGCATAATACGTAAATGTGCCCGCTACCAGGGTTGATGGCGTCGGCGCTATCGGAGAGCCAAAACCGCCGGTAGGTGTCAGGTACCACAGGATATTGCTGCCGGTAGCAGTTAATGGCACTGCTCCTGTGTAGTACTGACAATAAGTAACATCATTAGGTGTGGGCGGCAATGGTGTTGAATGCACGACTACCGTAGTAGAGGTTGGCAATGTAAAGCAGCCGTTGTTATCTACTATTACAGTATACACTCCTGAGTCAGCAAAAACAACACCGGTAATGGTCGGGTTCATTACTGTTGAGGTGAACGTGCCCGGGCCGGTCCACGCATAAGTAATGCCTGATGCTGTCAGTGTGTCTGATATGGTGATCAGCATATTGTCGCCGGGACAAAGTGGCCCGTTGTTAGATAATGTTACTACAGGCGGCGCCTGTATGGTCACATTGATCACCGCCCTCGGGCTTTCGCAGCCCGATACTGTCTGCGATACATAATATTGGAAGGTGCCTAGTGTTGTTGTCACCGCCACAGGTGGCACAGGGCTGCCCACACCACCCGTTGCCGATGTATACCATAGCAATCCCGTCCCGCCTGCAGTAAGCGGCGCCGGTATCACACCCTGGCAATAAGTAGTATCTGATACCGTCGGTGGAGGTGAGGATATAGGTATTACCGTGAGTAGAAAAGTTTTTGATGCACAATCTCCCATGGCACTGTCAGTTCCGGTAATAGTGTATGTGGTGGTAACGCCGCCTAGCGCAGTAACGTCCAGGTTATTGGTCACTCCGGTATCTGAGCTCAGGCCAGTTGTAGGCGCCCAGGTCCAGTGACTCCAGCTCCAGTCTTTATCATTGCCATTCACTACACTTATAGGAAATGAAGATGTGCTGCATACGGTCATAGTGTCTACTGAGTCCACAACGGTGCCATTCGCATTGAGCGTCGGCTCGGGAAACGCGTTCTCTATACCCAATGGACCGTTATATATGTATGCGTAAGAAATAATAGCACTATCATATGCTGCAAGATCTCCCAGGCTATACACAAGGCCTATAGCTATATCACCGTTATGTGCGCCATTGTAGTAACTCGGCCCTATTGCGGTTGCTGTGCCTGCGTATATCGCACTTATGTTAGTAGTGTAAGAGAAGCCGCCCCAACTGGTAAAGATGAGTGCTTTTGCACGACAGTCTTTAGTACCTAACGCAATAGTTGCATGAGATGCTGATTGGGCTGCGGCTGTTACTTCTGCCCTATGATAAGGGTCGGTAGAAGACACGTAGTTGACCGTATTGTTAGTCGAGAAGCCACTTCCTGATACAGGCCATGTTTCATCATTGTCAGGGTCACATGCCCTGAAGTAATAAAGACCCGTAAGCGTTGACGCAGTTGTATTCACGAATTTTACAGTGATCACCATCGCCGATCCCTCCGTATCTATTCTGTATTCCTTATTGATCGTAAGATTACCCGATGCAGCAGAACCCGACCAGTTAGCTCTCATCACTCCGGCCGTGTTGGTATAACTGGTAAAACTACCGGAAAGCGATGCGCCGGAAAACCCGTTGCAGCTGGTCTCGTACATAGTAAAATTAGCATAGCGGTTCACGCCACCTACTTCCACACCCCATTGTTCCCATGGCGAGCCGGGAAGAGTGTAGTCGCCCATATAGTGCGGGGTTCCTGTAGTCCATCCATCATGACCAAAATCGTATACCGATGCCAGCAGATTAGCCTGCGTCGAAGATGCACAAGACGCCGGATCATAAACACTGAAACTAGTACCGGGATGCTGATGGTAGCCCGTTGGCGCATTGCGTGTTGCTCCCAGTACACCATCTGGTGCAAGGCCTACTTCAAGGTAATGTCCTTGCATGTAAATATTATCCCCCACCATCTGGGCATAAGAAGCCGCGTGAGATATAAAAAGACCTAAAAGGAAAAGCAGTGTATACTTCTTTTGCATATCCTGAATATTAATTTTGGAATCAGTCTCCCAAGTTAACGAAAAAAACTAATAAATCAATAGAAATAAGGCAGAAATTTATATTTTTTCATGCCTGTATAAGTGATAGGGAGCTACGCTTTACAAAAACTATAAATATCAGGCACCAAAGTGCCTGATATTGTTTATCTCAACAAGGTTATGTTGCCTCGCTTAGTGATTATTTTACCCGATTCCGTTACTGCCTGCACTTCATATATAAATACACCAAACGGCTGCGGCTGGCCCTTATAAGCCCCGTCCCATCCTTCGTTGATGTCTTTGGTCTCAAACACCAGGTTACCCCAACGATTGAATACCCTGAAGTAGTTCAGTTGTGCCTGACCCAGCATGTTGATCTTGAAAACACTGTTCACACCATTGCCTGGCGTAAATGCATTAGGCATAGCCAGAATAGCACCGTCTTCCACAATGATCGCTATAGAGTCAATTGTACTGCAACCATCTGCCGTAACACCGGTCACAAAATACTTAGTGCTTATCTCTGGTGTAGCCACAGGATTAGATATGATCGTGCTGCTCAACCCCGCTGGCGGGAACCACGTGAACGATACACAATTGGTTGTAGGCTCTATGTTATAGCTGTCGCCAGTGTATATGGTCACTGAGTCCGGCATAAAGATCACGGCCGCAGGCAACACCGTTGCAGTGAAGCTGGAGGTGTCCTTACAGCCCATAGCCGTTGTGGCTACTATAGTATAGGTCTGCGTAGTTATAGGATGTATCCATGGCATAGCACCGGTGCTGTCACTCAGGTAGAATGGTGGCATCCATTGGAAGGTGGATGGCGTGCTTGTTGCAGGTGCCAGCTGCGCACTGTCATGCGGGCAGAAGCTCATACCAGGCACTATAGTAGTACCCGGCGCCGGGTTTACGGTTACAAAAGCAGAATCATTGCTGGTACAGCCCGCAGGGGTAGACACAGTAAGGTACAGCATCGTGCTGGTCATCCCGTTGAATACAACGTTTGCTGTATTGGTATTGTCCAGGTTGGTAGCCGGTGTCCAAGCATAGATGTAAGAAGGGTACCAGTTAGGCGTTACCTGTGCGTTGATGTGTATCGTATCAAAAGGACAAACAAAACGATTACCTCCTATGTACACCGTAGGGTTAGGCTGCACATCAAGGTGCAGGTAGGCATGCATATCAGGGCATTTGTGGAAGGAGGCAGTTACTACATAATCTGCAGTAGTATCCGCATCTATCAGCGCATTCAGCACATTAGAGGCAGCTATGCCTGCAGTAGGCAGCCACTGGTAAGAGAAGTTAGGATCACCTGTACCTATTGCCTGTACTACCGCACCTTTACACACCATGGTATCAGTTGGTGATACGCTGATGCTGTTAGGCAGCACATCCAGATAAACGAAATCATTGACACCGCAGCCGGCAACACTAGCCTGAATATTTGCGGTAAGGGTATATACACCAACAGCTGCAGGAGTGATGATCGGGTTCGGCAATGTATCATTGCTGAATGCCACACCGCCGGCAGGCGCAACTGTCCATAAATAATGATAGTAGTCACCACCGGGAACAGTAACGTTAAAGCTATCTACCATACCCATACATATTGTATCTCGTATCGCCGAAGCAATGGCTGGCGTATCAACTACAATATAAAAACTGTGCACATACGGCGGGCAATGAGCGTAATTTCCTGTCACCACATAGGTAAAGGTATCTGACACCCCTGCTGTCAATACAGGAGTAATTACCGGTGTCATACTGGTAGGAGATGACACATAAGTCGTAGGGCTCCAGGTGTAGTTCATTTCAGCGCTGCCAATAATATTACCTTGTACAGTATTGCCTCTGCAAATAATAGTATCATTGTTGAGGGTGAAGTCACCTATCGCATGCACATCTACCGTTGCCGTAGAAGCACAATGTGCTATTCCCGGACTAGGGTTTACCGTTACCGTGTAGACAACGTCACCTGCAAAAGTCAGTGTTACTATAGGATTGGAAACTACAGTACTACTCAATCCGACAGGCGATGTCCACGAATAGTAGTAAGTAACACCTGCCGGTGTGGCATATGCATCCAGTTGCACTGGCACACCGATACATGTTTTCACCAACGCAGAGTCCACAGTGACTACCGGTGGCGGCGGATCTGTAAGGGTTGCTGTACCAGTTATCACTACCGGACAGCCTCCCGTTGCCGTAAAATTCGAATAAGTGCCTGCCGCTACGCCGGTTATCGTCATGTTTCCTGCCGCATCAGAAGTCAGTACTTCGGGTGTCATAGCCACACCGCCTGTAGAGTCATAATGTATTGTATAAGTACTCAGGGGCAAAAAACCCGTCAACGTTATTGTTCCATCATGATAACCACATACCGATGGATTGGTCTCAGACAAAACAGTTATAGGTATCGATACAGCAGTAACATAGTAGTACCCGAAAGAAGTATCTGCACAACCAAGGGCACCTGCTTTATAAAGCGTATTTGTTGTGGGGCTTACAGTTATACTACTGCCGCTGCCCGCCATGCTCCCTGTTCCCAGATAAGCGCCCGTAGTTGCATTGTACCAGTAAATAGCAGAAGAAGCCAGCGGCACAGGCGCATACGGTATTGATGACACAGCATAGCTAGTATAACCCGCATTTGGTGTGAAGCGCCATGCCTCATTGGTTGTAGTCCAAACGGTAGGGTAGTCTCTGCCAGGCGCAGCAGTAGAAGAAGTACCGGTGGCATTCTGCACACCAACGATACCGTAATTGCCATTCCATCCATCACATAAGGTACGATGGCCTATATGCACTTCTATCAAATTTGTCGTTTCATAAAGGATAATCTGTGTCACAATGTATTGCGTAGTGCAGCTATACATATGTGTTGCACAAAAAGTAACAACATACCTTCTGTTCGGTGCCACACCATCAGTGGAATAAGTGATCGTACCTCCGAATTCAATGTCTATATCACACCATGGCCCGCAAATTGAATTGTACACGGTCGGGTTACCTGCTAATGCAGCAGTAATCATCCAGTTATCAAATGATCCGATGAGAGTAGTGTCAAAACAAATAGTACCATTGGGGCCTATGAGACAAGAATTGTGAATTTCATTGTAATATTTAAAGTTAAACCCTATCGGGTTCGTTGTTGCAGGATAGTAGTCGTCTACAGTTATACCCGAGTTGATCGGCACATCGCCATAAAAATTGGCAGTAAGGTTTGTACTTGAATTGACACACGATATAGAATCACTGCTAGTAACGGTTACCTGTGCATTACTTTTGCTTGCTATCAACAGCACCGCTGCTGTAAAAAAATAGGTAAGGAATTGTTTCATAATCTATCTTTCAGGTATTTAATTGTACGTATGTAATATGCTAAAGACAGTTTTTTTCTGCTTTTAGTTGGTTAAGGGCGATAAAAATAACAAATACTTTGATAATTTTTTAAATTTTATGCATATTCCCACAGCAATCAACACACAAATAAAAAATATATAATAAATTTGATTCTCCCAAGTCACTTACAACGCATTACGCACATGAATACATAAAATATGTAGTATTTATTCGTAAGCAGTACCTCCTATACATTAAGTAAATGTACATATTAAGCTTCTGCACTAACCGGAAGTATCCTCGGTGAGGTATTTTTTACACTTTTAGCTATAGCCGCTATGTGTGCCGGCGTAGTGCCGCAGCAGCCACCCAGCATATTCACCCAGCCTTCTCTGGCAAACTCAGCTACTATCTCGGCTGTCTGTTCCGGTGTCTCATCATATTCGCCCATGGCATTAGGCAGCCCGGCATTAGGGTAGGCACTCACGTAGCAGGCTGCTATCTGTGACAGCTCTTCCACATGCGGCCTCATCTGGCTGGCACCCAACGCACAGTTCAATCCAATACTTATAGGGTTAGCATGCATTACCGATATATAGAAGGCCTCCAGTGTTTGTCCGCTCAATGTGCGGCCCGATGCATCGGTAATAGTGCCCGATATCATTACCGGCAATTTGGCCTTGCCGGTGGTCTTAAAGTATTTATTGATCGCATATATCGCAGCTTTTGCATTCAGCGTATCAAATATGGTCTCTACCAGCAGCACATCCACACCACCATCTACCAGGCCGGATATCTGCTCATAGTAAGCATCCGCTACCTCGTCAAAGGTCACAGAGCGGTAGCCGGGATTATTCACGTCCGGCGATAGTGATAAGGTCTTGTTCATCGGGCCTATAGCACCCGCTACAAAGCATATTGCATCAGCATTTCCGGCTTCTTGCCTAAATTCAGCTACAGCTTCTTTAGCCACTTTCGCAGCCGCCACATTCAGCTCATAGGCCAGCGCCTGCATATCATAGTCTGCCAGCGATATCACCTGTGCGTTAAAGGTGTTGGTTTCTAATATGTTGGCACCTGCCTGCAGGTATTGTTTATGTATCTCTTTAATGATCTCCGGCCTTGTCAGGCACAGCAGGTCATTATTACCCTTTACATCTGTATGCCAGTCTTTGAACCGCTCACCCCTGTAGTCTGCTTCCTGCAGCTTATAGCGCTGCACCATGGTGCCCATTGCACCGTCTATGATCAGTATCTGCTTGTCCAGCAATTCTCTTAAAACTGTCGCTGTATTCATAAAAACAAAGTTATGTATAGTCAGTATACAACCCGCGAACAACCCTCTACTTTAACAGGGTAACTATAATTGATACAAGCAAAGTTGTTCCGCGGCTTGCGTAAATAGTTTTTTTTTATACCTTAGTGCCTGATGAAACAGGTTATACTCATAATTACTACCCTTTTTATTCTTGCTTTTGCCAGCTGTAAAGTGGCGGTGACCACCCGCTATAACCCATACCGCACGCCTGAGTACAGGACCCGTAACCACTGGGGAGCGCCAAGGCACCCAAGTGTGCACCGCACCTACTGGGGTCGCCATCGTTATGGCCCGCGCCCTCACCCCGAAAGAGGACGTTACCACTATTGATACCAACGCCTCTTCTCTTTAAGAGGTTGCCGATATAAAAGCCCGCATCATTGATGCGGGCTTTTAATTTTTACTTTTCTAATTTTTAGTTTTATCCTTCTTTCTTTTCTTCCACTTTCACGGGTGCGTGGTCTATTACAAACACGATCTTCTTCTCTTCTTCACTATAGTCAGCAGTTACTACGTCGCCTGCTTTTATCCTGTGGTTCAGTATCTCTTCCGCCAGCGGGTCCTCCAGATACTTCTGTATGGCCCTGTGCAGTGGCCTTGCACCAAATTGCTGGTCATATCCCTTTTCAGCGATATAGGCCTTAGCACCTGCAGCAAGTACAATAGAGAAACCAAGGTTGTTCAGTCGTTTCATCACATCCTTCATTATGATGTCGATGATCATGGCGATGTGCTTTTCTTCCAGTGAGTTGAAGATGATCACATCGTCTATGCGATTCAGGAACTCCGGTGAGAAGGTACGCTTCAGCGCTTTCTCTATCACGCCACGGTTGTTGTCTTCAGAGTTCACTACTTTGGCCGATGTGGTAAAACCTACACCCGCACCAAAATCTTTCAGCTGACGAACACCAATGTTGGAGGTCATGATGATGAGCGTGTTCTTGAAGTCTACCTTACGGCCCAGGCCATCGGTAAGCTGTCCGTCGTCCAGCACCTGCAACAGTATGTTGAAGATATCCGGATGCGCTTTTTCTATCTCATCGAGCAGTACTACAGAGTATGGTTTGCGGCGCACTTTTTCAGTGAGCTGTCCACCTTCTTCATAGCCTACGTATCCCGGAGGCGCACCTATGAGGCGGGTCAGGGAGAATTTCTCCATGTACTCACTCATATCCACGCGTATCAGCGCATCATCACTGTCAAACATGTAGCGCGCCAGTGCACGGGCAAGTTCGGTTTTACCCACACCCGTAGGGCCCAGGAATATGAACGAACCTATCGGCTTGCGCGGGTCTTTAAGGCCCACCCTGTTACGCTGTATTGCTTTTACTACTTTGCTTATCGCCTCGTCCTGGCCTACTACTGCACCCATCAGGTCTTCGTCCATGCGGCGCAGTTTGGCGCTTTCCGCTTCCACCATACGCATCACCGGTATGCCTGTCATCATGCTGATCACTTCAGCGATCGACTCTTCATTGATCGGGTAGCGTTTGTGTTTAGCTTCTTCTTCCCACTCGGCTTTTGCTTTATCCAGTTCTTCACCCAGGCGTTTTTCCCTGTCGCGCAGTGCGGCAGCTTCTTCAAAACGCTGGCTCTTCACCACCTTGTTCTTTTCCTGCTTGATGTCTTCGATCTTCTTTTCAAGGTCGAGGATATTTTGCGGCACATTGATATTCTTGAGGTGCACACGCGCGCCAGATTCATCCATCACGTCGATGGCTTTGTCCGGCAGCAGGCGATCGGTCATGTACCTGTCGCTGAGCTTAACGCAGGCTTCTATAGCTTCTGCATCATACTCTACATTGTGAAACTCTTCGTATTTCGATTTGATATTGTTCAGTATGATAATAGTCTCTTCCACACTTGGCGGTTCTACCAGCACCTTCTGGAAACGACGGTCGAGAGCGCCATCCTTCTCAATGTACATGCGGTATTCGTCGAGCGTAGAGGCACCTATGCATTGCAGGTCGCCACGAGCCAGAGCCGGCTTAAAGATGTTGGATGCATCCAGAGATCCTGAAGCACCACCCGCACCTACGATCGTGTGTATCTCATCGATAAACAGGATCACGTCGCGGTTCTTTTCCAGCTCATTCATAATTGCCTTCATGCGCTCTTCAAACTGGCCACGGTATTTGGTACCTGCCACCAGGGCAGCAAGGTCCAGGCTGATCACGCGCTTGTCAAACAGTACACGGCTTACCTTCCTTTGCACTATGCGGAGTGCCAGGCCTTCCACTATGGCTGTCTTACCCACACCCGGTTCACCTATCAGTATCGGGTTGTTCTTTTTACGGCGGCTCAATATCTGCGATACGCGTTCTATCTCCTCCTCACGGCCTACAATTGGATCCAGTGTACCCAGTTCGGCAAATTTGGTGATGTCGCGGCCGAAGTTATCGAGTACCGGTGTTTTAGATTTAGCTGCACCCGGCGCAGGTTTGCGCTGCTGCTGCTGAAACTGGCGGCGTTCTTCGTCGTCTTCAAATTCTTCTGAACCTGAATCTCCGTAGTCAGCACTCGGGCTGTTGCCCTGCAGTATGCTCAGTTCATTTTTAAAGCGCTCATAATCTACCTCATAGTGGTGCAGGATCTGTGTTGCCACATTTTCCTTATTCTTGAGTATAGATAACATCAGGTGTTCCGTTTCTACAGTTGTACTCTTCAGCGATTTGGCTTCCAGCACAGTGATGCGGATCACTTTTTCTGCCTGCTTGGTCAGCGGCAGGCTATTGATGTTGGCAAGGGGTTTGTTGTTTTTGTCCTTTATGGCTACTTCCAGTTCTTTTCTTAGTTCAAACAGATCGACCTGCATGCTTTGCAGCACTCGCAATGCCATTCCATCACCTTCACGGATAAGACCCAGCAACAAATGTTCCGTACCTATAAAGTCATTTCCCAACCTTAACGCCTCTTCACGGCTATAGGAAATGATCTCTTTTACTTTAGGCGAGAAATTAGAATCCATGTATCAGTCCTTATTTTTTATAAAGTTAACAATTTCAGAGATAATCTAAATAGGCATTATTTATAGGCCTATTGCGTTGATTTTGCAGTGCCGGCGATATTTTTCATACTTCAATATACGCACAAAAGAAGGAGAAAGATTATTTTTAGCACTCAAACCGTTGCTTTTATGGATTTCAAAATTGATACCAAAGACTCTTTTAGCGTAATTAGTCCTGTTGCAGACACAATAGATGCTAAAATGACAGATGCGCTGGCCACTAAATGCAACGAAATACGGCAAAACGGCAGTAGCAACATTATAGTAGACCTAAAATCGTGCCAAAACGCAGATGCCGATGCATTAAACGAACTCGTGGCCTTGCACGAAAGCAGTTATGCCGCATCGCAGTCGCTGGTGTTTACGGGCATGACCACCACCGTAATGAATGCATTCAAAGAAAACGAGACCGACCTGCTCCTCAACATGGCACCCAGCATGGCCGAGGCCGTAGACATCATCAGCATGGAAATACTGGAACGGGAATTACTGGGTGAGGAATAAGTTTCCAACAAAGCCTATTTGTTTACGTTCACGCAGCGCCCAATTAGAGATACTTCTATCTTTTTCAGTTCACGCAAAGGGCGCAAAGAAGGCGCAAAGCACGCAAAGTCCCAATCAGACATACGTCGATCTTTCTTCAGTTCACTCAAAGTCCAATTAGAGATACTTCTATCTTTTTCAGTTCGCGCAAAGGACGCAAAGTCCCAATCAGACATACGTCGATCTTTCTTCAGTTCACGCAAAGCCCAATTAGAGATACTTCTATCTTTTTCAGTTCACGCAAAGGACGCAAAGAAGGCGCAAAGGACGCAAAGTCCCAATCAGACATACGTCGATCTTTCTTCAGTTCACGCAAAGGACGCAAAGAAGGCGCAAAGGACGCAAAGGCTCAATACGTTTAAAAACAGCTACTGCAAGTTATTGACGATCCTGTGTATGTTGTCCTTAAGCAGAGCACTATTGAAATTAATAAGCAAGGCAAGCTTACACTTACTCAATTTCAGATAAGTCAGCGCCTGTGCAAAATGCACCGGTGCAAGGGCTTCTATCGATTTTATTTCAATGATCAGTTTATCATCTACCAGAAGGTCTAAACGATAACCACACTCCAGATGTACGTCTTTATATATCAAAGGCATTGGCAATTGCTGCTCTACCTTCATACCCGCTTCCCTTAATTCATAGCTGAGTATATTCTCGTAAACAGACTCCAATAGACCCGGCCCCAGCTGCTTGTGTATCTCCAATGCTATGCCAATTACTTTATACGATAGTTCGTTTTCAGTCATAGTGTTTTACTTCCCTGGTTTTTATATCATTTGTCTAGTTGTGCTTTGTGTGAAACCTTAATAATCCACTACACGAGCTTTGCGTCCTCTGCGCCTTCTTTGCGCCCTTTGCGTGAACATAACCAATGAGCCGAACCTATATCTCATACACATTCCCTTCCACAGTCACCACCACATTGGCAAAGACGGGTGATGCCTCTTCCATAAACGAATCGACGTCCTTATACTTAGAGGAGAAATGCCCCAGTAGCAATTGTTTCACACCTGCCAGTGCCGCCAGTTGCGCTGCCTGCCTTGCGGTAGTGTGGTAGCGCGCCACGGCCTTGTCTGCATCCGCCTCCAGGTAAGTAGCCTCATGATACATAGTATCTACGCCCTTTACATAAGGTAGTATCGTTTCGGTATACAAGGTGTCTGCACAGTAGGCATATCGTTTGGGTGAGGGGCCTGGCTCGGTGAGCAGGTAGTTTTTTACTACCGTACCGTCGGGCCGTGAATAGTCCTCACCATTCTTCAGCTCATCATAAAACGAAACAGGTACACCATACTCCTCACACCTTGCCGGCAGCAGTTTGCGTCCGCGGGTACTGGCCTCTACAAGGAATCCATGACAGGCTATGCGGTGTATCACCGGGAAACACGTGACGCGAAACAGGTGTGTCTCTACCAACACCTCGCTGCCCTCGGGTAGCGGGTGAAAGATCAACGGATAAGAAAGCACCGTATCGGCCACCGCCAGTATAGCCTCTATGATGGGCATCAATGGCGCAGGGCCATATAGGTGCAGCGCATCGGTGCGGCCGCCCAGGCTCATGCTGTTGATAAGGCCCGGTAAACCAAAATAATGATCGCCATGCATATGGCTGATGAAGATGTGGTGCAGCTTGCGCCATTTAGCCGCATAGCGCTGCATCTGTATCTGTGTGCCCTCGCCGCAATCTATCAGCAGCACCTCGCCATTCACAGCAACTGTCTGTGCAGTAGGGTGTCGCCCAAAGGCCGGCGTGGCAGAATTATTACCTAGTATAGTTACTTTCATTTCGTAATATTCAAATATAACCAAACCCACCAGAAATGTCGCGGTTCGATGAGGCTTCCCGTGACATTTCTTTTAAATAGTTCACCCGTGTATCTTATGATACTGCCTTATTTTATTGTATATCGTTTCAGTGTCGTGTAGTTCATGGTATTCGGCTTCGGTGATGATGAAATGGCGGGTGTGTGGCTTATAGCAATACTGAAACAGGTTGTATTGCAGCCAAGCCCGATTGACCATTTTACCCTTAAAAAGAACTGAAGCGGCGGCGGAAGGAGTAGGATCCTTAAGGAGCCATTTATATTCTTCAAAGTCTGGAAAACTGACAGGTGGCAGAGGGTGTACATCTTCCCAACTTCCACTCATTTCCGGTTGCACGGCGGCAGATGAAGAACCCTGTAATGCGCCAGCAGCAATACTTCCGGTTGGTATTTCCAGCTCTGCTTCCTGTTGTTTTTTCAGTGAAACCGGAAGCAGGTCATATGGTAATTCGTAAGGTTCTTCATCTTTGTCTAAATATGTCTCCGTGCTGCTTAGGTCGCGGTCGACGAAAGCTAATGGATTTGCATTGTGTTCCATTTCGTGGGGGTGGAAGCCGTTCTGCAGCTGTTGGTCGAAATAGGCATTATATTCTTTCTGCACCTGATGGCCAAGAGTTGGATCCTTCTGATCTATGAAATGAATAAGGCCGCGGATGGACTGCATGCTCTGCGCCATAGTGGGTAAGCGCCTGAACTTATCGACACAGTTGACCAGCTTGCGTAGGACATCGGCCTCCTGCGATGTAGCGAAGCGCTGACTTTCATCGCGCCTGGCGATGCTATTGAGCAAAGCCATGACCTGAGCCGTTAATTTTTCGGCAATGAGCACGGGCGTATTAACCGCTGCATCTTTGAGTTGCTGCCATGAGAATGTGCGGATCCAGGTGTATACCGTGCGGACAGTGACACCTACGGTATCTGCGATCTCCTTTTGCGTAAAGTGACCGGATGTGTAGAGGCGATAGGCGTGGGCCTGCTGCTCTGTAAGCGCGGATGAGGGAGGATAATTGTTATTGATGGGGTTCATAAAAGAGTTTTTTGGGTGCAAAGTTTGGGTTGGTTTTGCGAACCAAAAAATCGGAGTGGTATGATGGTACACTTTTCTGTGCATGATGACACGTTTTTGCGTCGTCATGAAAATTTCTTTGGGGCTAAGCGATTGAAGGAGTGGCGGGTATATGTTAGTGTGGGCTATAAATGCCGGATTGGGTAGTTTTTGTCTTGAACTATGATTAAATGAATATTTGATAGACTATGAATGTGTACGCTAAAGGCTACGACGCAACGACATTTTCCACCTTTTCACCCTAATGAATAAAAGTTTATTAATTTTGAATGCTTACTTATTCATTATGAGGTCATTACTTACCCTGCTTTTCACATTGCTGGTTGCCGGTGCTTATGCACAAACATCTATTGGCTGGCTGGCACCTGCGCCGGTGGCCAATACTACTTTTGGTAACCTGCATCCACGCCTGGCCATGGACAAACTGAACAACCCGATGGTGGTGTGGGGGGATGAGCACGGCAAGGTATGGTTTGCCAAATGGGGGGGTGAGTCGTTCGCTGCACCTGTATCACTGGGGCCTGTATCGGCACAGGTATTCGCCACCTCATGGGCAGGACCGGATATTGCATCGAGCGGAGATACCGTGTATGTGGTGTACAAAGAAATGCCGGAAGAAACCGGCCGCATCAACATTAAGCATTCTTATGACGGTGGCAAGCATTTTTCTATTGCTACAGAGGTAGACAAAAAAGATGAATATGTTACCCGCTTCCCTACAGTGACCACCGACGAAGACGGCAACCCGTTTGTTACCTACATGAAGTCGAACAAGGCATATACCAACCCGCGCTATGTAGTAGCTAAGTCGAAAGACATGGGCGAGTCTTTTCTGCACGACACAACAGGCAGCGTGATGAATGGCGGCAATGTATGTGAGTGCAGCCCCGCTGCTCTTGTGGCATCGGGCAGTGCAGGAGTGCTGCTCTACCGCAACAACATCAAAGGCCTGCGCAACATATGGGCAGGGATATCTACCAATGGCAGCACCTCCTTCAACAATGGCATACGGATAGACTCTACCGAATATGCACCGGACAATTGCCCGGCCAGCGGACCCGATGGTGTAATAGTAGGTGATACGCTGTACTCTGTATACATGAGCGGATCTTCAGATGGCGCGCTGGTGTATATGAGCAAGATATCGCTATCGTCACCAACACTCATAACCAATGCACTTACCGGCACCATACCGGGGATAGAGATGCAAAATTTTCCCCGCATAGCAGGTATAGGCAAGGCCGCAGCAGTGGTGTGGACACAGACCGCAGGCGGCAACAATCAGCTGTGCCTCTCCGTGACCAACGACCTGGCCAATGGCTTTCCTGTGCACTATGATACGGTGGCCGATGGCGTAATGATCAATGCTGATGTGGCCATAGGCGGCGGGTATATATACGTAGTATGGGAAGACCATGTGACCCGCAGTGTGATGTATCGCCGCGGAGTATATGCGAAGAAGACAGCGGTGGCGGAAAACACCTCTGTATTCATCAACAACAATGCAGGCAGGAATAAGTTTTCGGTGAACATGAAGGACATAGTGGGCTGCACGCTGGTAGATGTATCGGGCCACCAGTCGGAACTGGATGTGACCTACCCTAATAATCCTGCGGTATGCGTGATGTCGACCGAGGAAGTAGAGCCCGGTATATACACCGTGAAGCTGGAAGACAAGAATGGTAAAATATATAACGCCCGCCTGGAGGTAAAAGACATGCCTGCTGCAAAAGAACCCAAAGAGGAGAAAGAAGCAGTAAAAGACGTAAAAGCAGCGCCTGCTAAAGAGACCAAGCCGACCAAAGCAACCAAAACCGAAAAGACCGAAGATAAGGACGGTGACGACGACAAGGAAGATAAGGACGACAAAGAGGATAAAGACAAATAGGGTTTTAGTTTCAACACAAAGACGCGGAGGCGCAGAGACGGCTCTCTCTTTTTCTTGTGTTATCAACGCCAAAGCATAAAAATGAAACTCTGCGCCCTCACTATGGAACCAACTTTCACGGTAATCTTTGCGGTTAAATATCGTGCAATCCGCGATTAAACCACTATTTATGGGTATACGCCCACAGTTCACTTACCTTAGCGTGGCCCTCAAATAAGCGCAGGAATTTTTTATGATCGTCATACAGGGCGATGTCGGGAATAAAATTCACATCATAGTACGTGGCGAAAAAGAACTCATAGTCCCTGCCAATGCCTTTTATGTTTGCATGTCCGGCCATGTGGTTATCGTCATAAAACTGACGTATGCTCGTCATGCTGTGGTTAGGAGAAACGAAGTAGATGTCAATATTGCTGAGTGAGTCTATACCTGCCATCAGCTCTTTTGTCTCTGCCTTGCAATGTTTACAATCAGGATCAAAGAACACCAGCATCACCGGCCTGCCCTTGGGTATATTGAATGTATTGAGCACAGTAGTGCTATCGCTGAGCAAGATGTTGAAAGCCGGCATACCGGGATACTGCAGGTAGGGTGCAGGCGCTTTTTTCTTAGCCGTGTCGGCAGTCTGCGCGTAAGATAGGGCACACATCATGCAGGCAATAAATGACAACAGCGCAATCCTTTTCATAGGATAAAGTAACAAATAAATTGAGTTATAATGATGTTAAGAACAGGGAACATAAAAAGAGCGCCCCGAGTAAGGGGCGCTCCTGAAACAATATTTTGTGTTATCGACTAGTAGCGATACATTTCTGATTTGTAAGGACCTTCCTTAGGTATGCCCAGGTATGCAGCCTGATCATTGGTCAGTTCTTCCAGCTGTGCGCCCACCTTATCCAGGTGCAGGCGAGCCACTTTTTCATCGAGATGCTTAGGCAATACATATACCTTATTCTCGTAGTTAGCGTGGTGCTTCCACAGTTCTATCTGAGCGAGTGTCTGGTTGCTGAATGAGTTACTCATTACGAAGCTAGGGTGACCAGTAGCGCATCCCAGATTCACCAGGCGGCCTTCAGCCAGTACGATCACGTCCTTACCATCGATGGTATAGAGGTCAACCTGTGGCTTGATGGTGTCTTTGGTCTGGCCGTAGTTGCTGTTCAACCAAGCCATATCTATTTCAATGTCGAAGTGGCCTATGTTACAAACGATAGCCTTATCCTTCATATTGCGGAAGTGCTTTTCAGTGATCAGGTCGCGGCAACCGGAAGCAGTAACAATGATGTCAGCTTCTTTAACAGCGTCGATCATCCTTTTTACTTCAAAACCATCCATTGCAGCCTGCAGTGCGCAGATAGGGTCGATCTCGGTAACGATAACGCGGGCACCTGCACCACGCAGAGACAAAGCAGAACCCTTACCAACATCACCGTAACCACCAACTACTGCTACCTTACCGGCCATCATAACATCGGTAGCGCGGCGGATAGCATCTACCAGGCTTTCCTGGCAACCATACTTGTTGTCAAATTTAGACTTGGTAACAGAGTCGTTAACGTTGATAGCAGGCATTGGCAATGTGCCCTTAGCCATACGCTCATACAGGCGGTGAACGCCCGTAGTCGTTTCTTCGCTAAGACCCTTGATGTGCTGTATCAGCTCAGTGTAATGATCGAGCACGATGTTGGTGAGGTCACCGCCATCATCCAGTATCATGTTCAGCGGACGGTCTTCGCTGCCGAAGAACAAAGTCTGCTCGATGCACCAGTCAGCATCAGTCAGTGACTGACCCTTCCAGGCAAATACTCCGATACCTGCTGCTGCGATAGCCGCTGCTGCGTGGTCCTGAGTAGAGAATATGTTGCAAGAGCTCCAGCGCACTTCTGCACCCAGAGCCACTAATGTTTCAATAAGTACTGCAGTCTGAATGGTCATGTGCAGGCAACCGGCGATACGCGCACCTTTCAATGGCTGTGATGGGCCATATTCAGCACGGATAGCCATCAGGCCCGGCATTTCTGCTTCAGCAAGTCTTATTTCCTTACGGCCCCAATCTGCCAGGCTAATGTCTGCCACCTTGTAAGGCAACTTAAAGTCGATCTTCGAACGTGTCATCGTACTCATATATTATAGAATTGAAAATTTTGGGACAAATGTATAAACATTGCCACTATAAACCTGAATTGTATAGTAAAAAATTAGTTAACCCTCCTGTCCTTCCATGTGTAGTTGCCAATGAAACCGAGGAAGCCAGCGAGGGCTATGTAGCCGATGTGAAGGGGCTGCAGGAGCGGATAGTAGAGCTGTGTCCACATTTTGCGGAAGAACATGGCCACAGGTATTATATAGATATACTCTATAACAACCTTTACCAATATCAATATACCACATAGCTGCCAGTAGTAGTGATGGGCAAACCCCAACAAAGCCAACATGATGAATGACACGTTATACAGGTATACAAGCAATAGGATGGCAGTAAGCTTAGGGTCGTTGTATTTACCACTCTTGGATGCCCAGCGTATGCGTTGCTGCAGGAAGCTGGCCCAGTCCGGCTGGGGCTGAGTGGACACTATGGCTTCCCTGCTATGCAGGTAAGCTATTTTCGCGTGCGCCAACCGGCTTATCTTCATCATCAGCAGGTAGTCGTCTCCTGAGGCCAGGTTGTCTACACCCTCGTAGCCGTGCACCTTATTAAACACGTCTTTGGTAAAGGCCAGATTGGCACCATTGCTCATGTTGCCCATCTTCATGGTATGTGCAGCGGCTGTGATGCCCTGCATGCTCATAAAGTCGATTAGCTGAAAGACCTGTACCATGCTCCTATCAGATGTAAAGATGACCGGAGCCACCACCATAGACGGCAGCTGCTGCTCGTAGATACAGGCTATATATTGCAGCCAGGTAACGGGTGCCGTGCAGTCAGCATCGGTGGTTACTATCAGCGTCCCTTTTGCGCGGGCTATGCCTGCTGTAAGTGCGGCCTTTTTATAGGCCACCATTTTACCATCCGGCTTTGCCTGATGGGCCATTTGTATGCAGGACAACCTGCCGTCGGCAAACGACCTTGCCACGGCAACAGTGTTGTCTTCAGAGTGGTCGTCTACGACGATGACCTCGAGTAAGTGAGCGGGGTATTGCTGGGCCAGCACCGCACGGAGGCATTGGGCGATATTGTGTTCTTCGTTGCGAGCGGGTATGATGACAGTGATGGACGTATGGGGCTGATAGCCTGCGGGCATTACAAATTTCTGCGACCTGGCCCAGCCTATGGCATATGCCCCTATGAGGAGCATGTAACCCAGTGAGAGCAGCAGACATATAATGGTAATGATGTGCATGTACTATAAAAGGCTTTGAGCTATTTCAGCGGCATTGCCGTCGTCAAAAATACGGTGACCCTTTGGTAAGATATGCAATTGTACCGTTTCCAGGCCTGTTTTAAATTTTCGGGCAAGGCCCGGCGGCATGATGCGGTCATATTGCCCCATGAAAATGCTTACGGGTATAGCGTAGTCCCGGATCACTTTTCTCAATGTTTCAGGGTTGGGGATGAGCTCACTGAGCGCCGGCCACCGCTGGCCCAGCTGGTCGCGCGCCTCTTTGCTGTGGAGGTAGTGCATCACAAACTTGTATTGCGAATCGTTTAACGCACCGAATGCCTTCATAGTGGTGACCATAGGCAGATACATACCAGGAAAAGTAAGCATGCCCCTGAATATCATCTTGCCCATGGGATTATTGGTGAAGAAGTGGTAATACGTATTTATGGTCAACCCATCTGTAGCGAGCAATGTAACCTTATCAATACACTCCGGCATCTGCTCTACTATGCAGAAGCATACTCTGCCACCCAAACTGTAGCCGAGCAGGCTTATCTTGTCTGCGCGATGCTTGTGCATGAGCTCAATAGTAAGTGCAGCCAATGCAGTAATAGATAGTGTTTTGCCGGAGGCCCAGTCTGTTTGGCCATGATGAGGCAGATCGATACAAAGTATCGTGTACCGCTCCTGCAGAAAAGGTATTAACACCTCAAAACTTGTAGCATCATGTCCATAACCATGAAAAGCCAACAGCAGCCGAGGACCATTACCATATTGCAGGTAGTGCAGGTTCTGATCTCCTGATCGTATGAAATGGGATGTCGCAGACATGGTTTATCAAATGTAATGCAATATTGTGGCGACGTATAGCAGCCGAGATGTCTACGGAACCGGCCCGGCTATTTATAAATGCTTATCTCTGTCCTTCCATCGCTGTGCCTGCAGGCACGATACATGCCCTCGCTATTGAATGACATCTCTATATTGCCGTCTTTGTCTATGGCTATCAGGCCACCTTCACCGCCAATCTTTACCAGCTTATTTTTTACGACGAGTTCGCACGCTTTTTTCAGGCTGAGGCCCTTGTACTCTATAAGGCAAGAGATATCGTAGGCTACCACGCTGCGCAAGAACAATTCTCCTACACCGGTGCACGATATGGCGCAGGTATTGTTATTGGCATAGGTGCCTGCACCCACGATAGGGCTATCGCCTACGCGGCCAAATTTTTTGTTGGTGAGGCCTCCGGTGCTGGTGGCTGCGGCGAGGTTTCCTTTTTTGTCGAGGGCTACTGCGCCTACTGTACCGAACTTTTTATCTGTATGATCGAGCTGCACCACGTCTTCCTTAAGGGCGTCCTGCCATTGCTGGTAGCGCTGGGCGGTGTAGAAGTATGCATCGTCTTCGAATTTTACTCCCCTTTGCCTGCCAAACTCCTCTGCACCAGCCCCGGCCAGCAGCACGTGGCCACTGTAGCGCATCACCTCCCGGGCCAGCATCACAGGGTTTTTCACGTTGCCAACGCCGCAAACACCGCCCGCTTCCAGGGTTTGGCCGTTCATTATGGCAGCATCCATTTCGTGCTTGCCTATATGATTGAATACGGCACCCTTCCCGGCATTGAACAAAGGGAAATCCTCCAGCGACGTAACTGCGGCTTCTACCGCGTCAACAGCGTGACCGCCAGCCTCCAGTATAGCGTAGCCGGCACTAAGTGCATTTTGCAGGCCCTGCTCATACTGCTGCTGTAATTCAGGGGTCATGGTACTGCGCAATATTGTTCCGGCGCCGCCGTGAATAGCGATGCAATATTTATTAGCCATATAGTGTGATGATGATTATCCCACAAAGCAAAGGAAACTAATGGTAACCACCATCATTTTTGTTCCTAGAGCACGTTCCTGCCACTTATCAAATTAACCATTTGTTGATAGACAAGTAACAGGCTCGTAATAATTCCATAACAATGGAGTGGCACTTTTGCCCCCTGTTACCAGCTTGCCTACAACAAGCTGTATCACACCTCTTTATATAATGGCAAAAAACATAGCAACTATCCTCCGGGTTGCAGGTATGGCACCTGTATTAGGGCTGTTGTTTGCCTTCTCTCATAAGAAAGAGGTACCGCATACCCCATTCAAATACGATCATTCCAAGTCACTGAATAAGATACCTGAACCATCGGATATTGTTTTTGACAAGGAAACCGGTCACTTTTTCATTGTCAGCGATCACGGTATGCTATTTGAATGCGACCTGCAGGGTAATGTTATCCGCAAAGCAGCAGAGGAGGGTCTTGACTTCGAAGGGGTAGAAGTGCGGGATAGTTTTGTATACGTTTCGGACGAAACACCGAGGGTAATCTATAAATACCGCAAGAGCGATCTGTCATTCGTGAAAAGTTACAGGGTCACGTGGTCCGGCGCAGCGAACAAAGCGTTTGAGTCTATTACCTATAACCAGACGAAAAAATGTTTTGTGCTGATCTCTGAAGAGCCAGCCACTATTATTGAATACGATGATAACTTCCGTGAAACAGAAAGGTACCCTTTCCGCCACACACGCGATGTTTCCGGCGCACGCTGGTATAATGGATCAATGTACATCATAGGCGGTAAAGATGCTACCATTTTTAAGTGCGACCCTACTGCGTATGAGATACAAGCATACTACAAGATAAATGTTTACAACCCTGAGGGCCTCGCTTTTGATGCCAGTGGCAATATGACCATCACCTCAGACGACCTTCAGCGTATTTATTTCTTCAAAGAACTACCAACAATAAAACCAACCGGCAAATGAAAAAAACATTACTTTTTTCCCTCCTCGCAGGCACGTTCGCGACAGCGTCGCATGCCCAGTCAGAGTTTTCTGAATTTACAGATAACCCGTCGGCTTTCACCATCAGCTCAGACAAGAATACATTAGAGTTTGGCGGAAGGGCCTCTTTTTACTACGAGAACAGGTTTCTCAAATCAGGCCAGACCAACCTGAAGAAAAACGGCTTTGATGTAAAAGACCTAGATCTGGACATGATAGGCAAAACGGCCAACAAGTTTACGTACGAGCTTCACTATAGCCTTGTGGATATGATCACCGCTGCGGCTACACAAAATACTGCTGCGCCAACAAGCCCTGGCTTTAAAGCTGCGTACATACAGTATAATGGCTTTAAGGTAAAGATAAAGCTGGGTTATGATAAGGTTCCTTTTTCACAGAGCAGCCTGATGCATGAGCACGAAACACCAAACTGGAGCCACTCCGGCCTTACCGGCGGTGATTTTTTCTCGCGCAGGGATATCGGCCTAACGCTGAACACCAGACTGTGTAAGAATATGATCAATCTTTACGCAGGTGCTTACAGCGGCATGGGCGAAACGTTCTTCGAGTACGGCAACGATGCCAGCGGAACATTTGAGTACATGGCCAGGGCTGAGTTCTCTTATCCGGGCAAAGTGAACTACAACGAGATCGACGAAGAAAACTCTTCTGTGCTTCAGTTCAGAGTGGCTGGTAACATCCGCTACAAAAATAAGACGCAACCGGGTGGTGCTTCAACCGTAACTACCTATCCTGATGCAGGAAGTACTTATGGCCTGAACTTTATCGGCGGAAAGAGCACAGTATATGGCGGTGATGCGATTGTGAAGTACAAGGGCTTTTCTGCGACCTTTGAGTCTGACATTGTGAATCTGCAACCAAGTAATGCTGCTGATGCCCTTTTTAATGGTACATCTGCTGCGCTGAACAAAGGAAAGGTAAAGGCAGGTGGATTCATCTCTGATCTGAACTACAATAGCGAGCCGATCCATTCTACTTTATCTGTAGGCTATCAAAATCTTAATGCGAATGACCTGGTAAGCGGTACCCAAGAATGGTTAACCTTTGCGTATGCCTATAAGATCAGCGGTTTTAATTCATGCGCTAAGATCGAATATTACCTGCCTACGAAAGAAGACGCAGTATCTAACCCATTGAAATATACAGGCCAGCTGCGTGTAGGTTATCAGGTAGTTTTTTAATAGACCAACAAAAAAACATTAAAATATAAAAAGCTTTTTTATGAAAAAAAATATATTGCCGATCGCGTTACTCACTCTTGTAGTTATTTTTATTGCATCATGTGTTAAGGATAGGATATCTACTACAGGTAATGTAGTTACGCCACCGGTAAACACCTCAGGAGATACTCTTATTCATTACTGGAACTGCAATGAGGATACGCTGGTCATCATGAGCACGCCAACAAAATCTATTGTTCCGGGAGCCGGCTTTAGTTATGCCGGTGCAAGATACGATACAGCACAAACAGGCACGACACTGAATGGCGTTGGAACTGACAGCGTAAGTGCTGTTTCTCCTGATGCTGCATTGCGTCTTCGCAATCCATCCGGCGCCTTTACCATGAAACTGCCTACCACAGGGTATAAGAACATAGTACTGAAGTATGCCGTTGAGCGCACCAGCAAGGGAGCTCAGACCAATACGGTAACGTATACCACAGACGGCACCAACTACATTAATACAGCGATTGCCAACACATCGGTATATTCGGTTGATACTGTATTTAATGTGGTTAGTTTCGATTTCTCTTCAGATGCCAATGTGAACAACAACCCCAATTTTAAGGTTCAGATCAACTTCTCTAACGCTACAGGTACAACTACCGGTAATGACCGTTTTGACAACTTTACGGTGTATGGAGTAAAGCAATAAAGTTACCTTTAAGTAAAGGTTCATTACTTAAATATGATCAATGATTAGAACTATAATAAAAAAACAAGCGCTCCTATTATGGGGCGCTTTGTTTGCCTGTTTACCATCTAGTTCCTTTGCACAAACCGATACCCTTCGTGTAATGGCATATAATGTGCTGTATTATGGTGACAGGCCTGCCTGCCAGGGACCACATAATTTGTATCACAATTACCTGAAGACAATAGTGTCTTACAGCAACCCGGATATCATCGGGCTTGAAAAGATGGCTGCAATACCCGCCTATGCGGGCGACATGTCGGGGTCTGCACCTGCAGGGTTCGGTGATTCCATACTGGCATATGCGCTTAATGCCGCTTTTGCCAACAGGTATGCCTACTGTCCCTTCAGCAATACATCAGGCGCCGATAACATATCTATGTTGTTTTACGACAAGTCAAAACTTGGCTATCTGTCGACAGTATCGTCTTATGTCAATATCACCGATTTCAACACCTATAAGCTTTACTACAAGGCTGCCGACCTGGCCACCACTCATGATACCGTGTTTCTTTACATAACGCTGAACCACGATAACTCAGGTAGCGCTAGCAGCGATGCCTCAGTGAGGGCGGGACAGATAGCAGGCGAAATGGCACAGATCGAAACACACTTCAGCACACTACCTAATATGCTGAATATGGGTGACTTCAATACGCACAATAGTTCTGAAGCCTGCTACCAGACTCTTGTTTCGCCAGTAAATCCTGCATTCCGTTTTTACGACCCACCCTTTTACCCCGATGCAGCGGTGACCTATCCTGCAGACTGGGACAATAATCCATCTACCTACGCCAACTTCCTTACTACAACTACGCGCCTGTCGGGCAGCGCGCCTAACTCGTGCGGAACAAGTGGCGGAGGCAAATCGTGGTACGACCATATTTTTGTTTCGGCCTCTATTATCAACCATACCAACGGCATATCGTATGTACCGCATTCTTACCGAACGACAGGTAATGATGGCAACCGCGTAGGCATATCTATCAATGATGCGCCTACCAATACGGCAGCGCCATCGAGCGTTATAGAAGCCCTGTACCAAATGTCTAATAAGTACCCTATAATGGTGGATCTTGTAGTGAGCCCGGGAGTGACCGCAGTCAGAGATGCCGCTGTGACAGCCGGAGTCAACATCACTAATCCTATAAGGGATTACCTGGAAATAACATTACCGGAAGAATGGGCCGGGAAGAGCGTGAACGCCGATTGCACAGACATGACAGGTCGCGAGGTTATGCACTTTACATTGGCACCCACAACAGGAACACAGCATATACCCTGCTCACTGGCAGCGGGTGCATATACAATAAGATTTACAACAGATCAGAGGCTACAACATAGACAAATAATCATTAAAGATTAAACCAAACATGAAACGACTTTCCAGGGTATTCTCCGTTTTGCTTTTCAGCATCGTCAGCTTTCAGACAGCATTTGCAGCAAAAGACACGTTAAAAGTAATGGCCTACAATGCCTTGTACTATGGGAGTGGCTGCCAGGGGCCCAACAGCAATTACCATGAGTACTTAAAGAAGATCGTATCCTTTACGAATCCGGACATTCTGTCGCTGGAGAAGATGGCCGCTATAAAAACCAGCCCTGACGATAAATACGGCACAGCACCCTATGGCTTTGCAGACTCCATCATCAAGTATGCGCTTAACGCAGCATTCCCCGGCAGGTATGCGCATTGCACCTTTACCAATAATGCCCACACCAACAATATGGCCGTCATCTTTTATGATGAGCATAAGCTTGGTTTTATTGGTATCATTTCTTCCTATGTAAACATTACGGACTTCAACACCTACAAATTTTATTACAAAGACCCTGCTTTGTCCCGCACACACGATACTACGTTTCTGTACATCATACCTAATCACGACCTGTCGGGAGACGAAAATAAAGAGATAAGGGCCGTGCAGATAGGCGGTGTAATGAAGAACCTGAGGCAGCATTTTACGCATTTGCCCAACATCATCAATATGGGCGATTTCAATGTCCGTAATTCAGATGAGCCGTTCTACCAGGAACTTGTGGCTACACCTGATACCGGTTTCCGTTTCTCAGACCCACCCTTCTTCCCTGACAGGAAATTAAAGTACCCAGCTGACTGGGATCATGAACCCGCTTTTGCTGACTACTTTACTACCTCTACCCGAGAATCGGGCAGCATACCTAATACATGCGGCACAGGTGGTGGCGCCAAGAACTGGTATGATCATATTTTCCTCTCTTCGTGGATCGTGAATGGCACGAACTACATCAAATATATTCCCGGTTCCTATCGCACTATAGGTAACGACGGGCAGCGCCTGAAAGTATCTATCAATAACAGCAATGGCCATGTGAACTCATCGGCACCTGCCGACGTTATTGAGGCCCTCTATCAGATGTCTAACAAATATCCGGTGATGGTGAGCCTTGAGGTAACAAGCAACGATGCAGGTAAGAGCATTACCGACCCGGATATAGCGGGCGGTAAGGACCTGGTGATAGCACCAGTGACGATAGGCAAAGAGGTGGACAATGAAATAGCCATCAATTTTCCGGCAGAACTGCAGGGGCAAGACGTGAAAATAAAAGTAACGGACGCCAAAGGGGAACAGCAAATGGAAAAGAAAGCAAAAGTGAAAGGAAGCACCATGCATGTGAACTGTAAACTAAAGGCCGCTGTCTACACCGTGAAGATAACAGGGCATCATAATGTTATTGCTGAAGAGCAGATCAGTAAGAAGTAAGGGTATTATTTCCTCATCTGCTTGTATTCATTGTAAGAGATGATCTTACAGTCGGCAGGCAATCTGAAAACACTGTTTTCTACCGGCATGGCACTTACCTTTTCGGCTTCCATGCGCATGGTGACACCTTTTTCATCGGTGTAGGTGAAAGAGAGGGGCATGAAGCGCGCGTCAGGAAAGCGTTCGAAGGTCAGCGTCTTATCAGGACACCACTCAGGAGTATAATATATCTCGCAAGCGTTGCCGTCCTTGTATGTTACCTGGCCTTTGAACACCGTATACCCTGCAATGATCTTGCCAGTGGTCTTATCTTCCTTCAGGTTAAAGCCAATGTATTTTTTTTGCTTGTTGCTGAGCTCATCCATACTCAGTTGTATGGCGTATTTTTTTCCGTTGCTCGCCTGCAGTGAATAAGCAGTGCCGAGGGCTGTATTGATGATGACCACATCTTCATAGCCGCTATTCAATTTCAGATCCTTACGGATATGACCGTTCTTGAAAGTAAATGTATACGTTCCGTAGAACACTTTTCCCTCGGCAGATTCTATTTGTATCTTATAGGAGATCATACCTTCAACAAATGGCTTTTGCGCCATGGAGCTGAGCGGAGCTGCTAAGCAAGACGATAAAAAGAAAAGCAGAAGTAGGGATCTCATTATCAAACGGGTAACAACAGGTTTTGTTTTGTAATATTAAACAATACAAATTACGCTATTCTTCTAAATTTCTGCGATTTTGAAGAAATTATATTTTCTGTAGCATTTTTAGACTGTTAAAATCAGTACTTTGCTATAATAACTCAACAAAGGATTGACATGACGATCTTGAAGAAACTGAAGAAAACGAGGGGTTTTATTGCCGGTGCTGCGCTTTCGGGTGTGGCTTTTTTCTTTATACATGCCAAATCATCATCTGATGACCCGTATTTTGAGATATCTAAGAATCTGGATATCTACACCAACCTGTTCAAAGAGCTGAACACTTACTATGTAGACCCAATAGAGCCAGGTAAGCTGGTAAAGACGGGCGTAGATGCGATGCTGGATGATCTGGACCCCTATACCAACTACATCACCGAATCGGACGTAGAGGACTATGAATTTATGACCACCGGTAAATATGGGGGCATAGGCGCGAATATGCACCGCAAGGGCGATGACATATATGTAGGTGATGTGTATGAGAACAGCCCTGCACAGAAAGCAGGCCTGCACCCCGGAGATATAGTAGTATCGATAGATGAAACGCCGGTGAAAGGCAAGAGCATAGATGACATGAGCCTGCTGCTGAAAGGTGCACCCGGCAGACAGATATCTATGAAGATCAAAGATGCCTTTACCAATGTAGAGTCTAAAAAGATAGTGACCCGTGGTGAGATAGAGATATCGAGCGTGCCCTATGCCGGCCTTATAGGACCGCAGAAAAATATTGCGTTTGTGAAGCTCACCCAATTTACCCAGGGATGTGCGCGACAAGTGCGCGAAGCCTATGACAGCCTGCAGAAAGTGCAGCCTGCGCTGAAGGGGCTGGTGCTGGACCTGAGAAATAACCCTGGCGGACTGCTGGATGAAGCCGTGGGTGTTTGCAATATATTTGTAGATAAGGGCCAACTGGTGGTGAGCACCAAGGGTAAGATACCCGATATGGACAAGGAATACAGAACACCGGGTAGCGCCTGGAATAAAGACCTGCCGGTAACTGTGCTGGTCAACCACTCATCGGCATCGGCATCTGAGATCGTAGCCGGCACGATACAGGATGTGGACAGAGGCGTGATCATAGGAGAACGCTCCTACGGAAAGGGCCTTGTGCAAGTGACCCGCCCTCTAGGCTTTAACTCGCACCTGAAGCTGACCATAGCCCGCTACTATACGCCTAGCGGCCGCTGCATACAAGCTATAGACTACGCCCACCGTAATGCAGACCATACTGTGAGTACCGTGCCTGACTCGCTGAAAAAATCGTTTGCTACCAAGGCCGGGCGCAAAGTGCTGAGCGGTGGTGGTATAGAGCCTGATGTAAAAGTAAAAGACGAGCCCATGAGCATGGTAGCGGTGACGCTGTATACGAAGAACTACCTGTTTGACTACGCTACAGAATATGCACGCAAGCACGCTACAATAACAGAAGCCTCTAAATTTTCGCTGACCGATGCTGAGTTTACTGAATTCACCAAGTGGGTAGAGAACAAGGACTACTCATATAAAACAGAAACGGAAGAGCAGCTGGATAGCCTGAAGAAGATAGCCGTAAAAGAAAAGTACTACGACGAAACCAAGCAGGAATTTGAAGCGCTGAGGACCAAACTATCGCATGACAAAAAGCAGGACCTACTAAAACATAAGGAACAGGTAAAGGATATGCTGGAAGCAGAGATCGTATCGCGCTACTACTTTAATCGCGGGCGTATATCACAAGGAATGCAGCACGATAAGGAGCTGGATAAAGCACTGGAGCTGCTGGCGCAACCGACAGCTTATGCGCCATTGCTGAAAGCGAAATAAGAAAAGGCCTCACCCCGGCCCTCTCCAAGGGAGAGGGGGGTGTTGTGCAGCAATAATGAAAAAATGAAGAGCGGCCGATCGATCAGCCGCTCTTCATTTTTAAGAATATCAGGCAGACGTCATGATCACTTCCAGCTCAGAAAGGATCATGGCAGTGGCACCCCAGATGATGGTGCCATCTGTAAGTTTGTATGCGTTTACCTGACGTATGACATCAGGCATTGCCGGTGATACTACATCGGTAACGGTCTTTCTATCCGGGTGAAATAATTCGTGTACCGGCACCTCCATTACGTATGATACCTCAGCCCTGCTGAGGTTGTAGACCGGGCGCTGCTGTGCAAAGCCCACATACGGGTAGACATTGAAGTTGCTCACCGGAATGTATAAAGAAGTAAGTGGGCCGAGTATATCCACGTCGCGCGACATGATGCCTACCTCCTCCTGCGCTTCGCGCAGTGCAGTGGCTTTAAAGTCTGTGTCACTTGGCTCGTAACTGCCGCCGGGGAAGCTCACCTGCCCGCTGTGGGCGGTATTGTCCTCGCGGCGCTTCATGAGCAGAATATGCAAGACATCATCTATTGGGAACAGGAGCGACAATACGGCGCTGAGCCTGGCATGATCTGGCACCTTGAGGGGCATGGGCAGCACACGACCTATCATGAGCTTTTGCGCCTCAAAGCCCGGCAGGGGTTGCAGCAGTCTTGCTTTCAGTTGCGCTATGGTATCCTGGTATGCGGGCAATGGTTAGGTAAATACAGGTTAATTAAAAGAAAGTATAGTCACGTCTTGGTGCATTGAGCCTTACACCTATATACACATAGTTGGTTGTCAGCGGGCCACTTACAGGACCTACCGTGTTATAAGCATCGCTCAGTGCTTTAGATGAATTGTATTTGCGGTAGTTGCCACCGGCATCTATGAAGAAGTTGCGGGCTATCTGGTAAGAGATATTCAGGCTGACGCTCTGGCAGGTGCCATGCGGGCCATTGATCATATTCACACCATAGGTACCCGACCCCTTAGGCGCAGTGCTGTATGGATTGAAGATATTGTTGCCCAGGTTTACGCCACCGGTATCCAGCCCTTGTATGTAGTACATTGCTTTCAGCGTAAAAGTGACATTCTTTCCTGCCTGATAGCGGGCAATACCCATGGTCTTGATAAATCCAGAGCCCAGCGGGTCGGCCAGTGGTTGGTTATAGTTGGTATAGTTGGCGAGTGTGTCTTTTGCGGTATAGGTATATGGGCGAACGGCATCTATTTCGCCCTGCAAATCAAGGTTGCTGATACCAAATGCGTCGAAGTACTTGCCACCCATCTGTATGCCATACTTGTTGCCATACCAGCCCTTGTTGCTCGTCAGCTGGCTTACGTTGAACTCATTGAACATGAGCTGACCATAAAACTGCAGGTGTTTCGCTACGATAGCTTTGGCTGTAAAGCCCAGTACCGCTTTATCGCCCTGGCCGTTATATCTGTTAGTGGCGAGGGTCAGGATAACCGGGTTAAGATAGGATACTTCGTATACATTAGGCCTGTCGAACACTACAGACTCAAAGAAACCGAGGTTGAGCCAACGGGATGCATTGAGGGTAATGTAGTGCATGGTCATGAATTTATGATTGGTCAATGCATCTCCCAGTGTTTTATCATATTGCTGGGTCAGTTCCAGGTACATCACTTCATAATTTAGCTTCCATACGCGGGCGCGAGCCTGCAGGAATGGAGTGCTGGCAGAATAGTCGGTGAGGAACAGGCTGCTGATGCCATCGCCTATAAAGTGTTTGCTTTGTCCAAAGGTGATGTTGAGATGATCTTTAATGGCAGCAAAATCCACATAGCCGCTAGCGAGGAAGTAGTCATAGTTACCGGCATTTCGGTTAGATGGCGGTATGTAGTAATCTGCACCCGGCACATATTGGTGCTGCCTGTTGGCGCTGATGCCCACATATGACGGCAGTTTTTCCTGGTTGTCGGTGAGTGCCGTGTAAAAGCCCAGCTTTTTACCCAACCAACCGCGGATCTCAAAATCGTGACTGTTGCTGAATATGCGGCTTGGTTCGTTCTTTATAGCGGGGTCATTATGCTGAATGGTCGTCAGGCCGTATATAATGGGGTTGAGTACAACAAAGAAGTCTTTGGTTTTGATATGCACAAAGTCATATTGTTTTTTATAGAAGGTATGAAACCATGGTCGTTTAGAGTTTATAGCACCGTTCTCGTCGGCAGTCCACTCTCCGTTCTCGGAGATCATCTGCTTCATATTATTGAGGTCTGTAGCGCTGAAGTGGGCACTATCGGTGCTGTCGTTCATTCCTGCATACAGCTTTTCAATAAAGTGAACGGCATTTTTACGTGATTCGCCTTTATCGCTCAAGGTGAGGCTATCGCAGAGCCGACCCGACCTTGTTTCGAGTTTATCGAGTATATTATAGTCATCTGAGCCCAGAGGCAGGTAGGTGGTCTGGCTGAAGCCGTAATAAGAGGTAAAGAGTAAAGCAAGGAGTAAGTACGCTTTTTTCTGCATAAAGACGGTTTGTCAGATATGTAAATAGTAGATTTGCAAACAAATTTAAGTGTTATTAATTAAAGCCACAATCGGAGATACATGTTTTCAATACTGATCAAGAACATCACGGTAGTGAATGAAGGCCGCAGCTTTTTATCTGATGTATGGATAAAAGACGGCATGATAGAGCGGATAGGTAACCATATTGCACTACCCGGCAACTACAGGGAGATCAACGGGGAGGGCCTGCATCTGCTGCCCGGTGTTATAGATGACCAGGTACATTTTCGCGAGCCCGGGCTTACGCATAAGGCTAATATAGGGTCGGAAGCGCGTGCGGCGGTAGCCGGTGGCACTACAACCTTTATGGAGATGCCCAATACCAACCCTCCCGCGCTCACCCATAAGCTGCTGGAAGAAAAATATGACATCGCTGCAGCAACGTCGGTAGCCAACTATTCTTTCTTTATGGGCGTGGCCAACAACAATATAGACGAAGCCCTGCGCACCAATGACAGAAAGAAAGACATCTGCGGGCTGAAGATATTTATGGGCTCCAGCACCGGCGATATGCTGGTGGACAATTATGTTACGCTCAACAAGATATTCTCTGAGGCTGAGCTACTCATAGCTACACATTGTGAGGACGAGCACATCATTCGTGAGAATAAGCGCAAATATGCCGATGCCGACAATGCATCGTTCCACCCGATCATCCGTAACGATGAGGCTTGTTTTGAGAGCTCACTATCTGCCATACAGATGGCCAAGAAGTACAACACACGCCTGCACATACTGCATATATCTACTGCGCGCGAGCTGCAGTTGTTTACTAACCTGTTCCCACTAACCGATAAGCGCATAACGGCCGAGGTGTGTGTACACCATCTGCATTTTACTGCAGACGACTATGCTCAGTATGGCAACCTCATCAAGTGCAACCCTGCCATCAAGGCTAAAGAGAACAAGGAAGCACTATGGGAAGCGCTGCTGGACGATCGGCTGGACATTATAGCCACTGATCATGCGCCGCATACATGGGAAGAAAAACAAGCCCCCTATCAGGAAGCACCAGCTGGTGTGCCACTGGTGCAGCACTCTCTGCTGCTGATGCTGCAATATGTAAAAGAAGGCAGGATATCAATAGAGAAGGTAGTAGAAAAAATGTGCCATGCCCCTGCCCAATGCTTCGACGTCTCTAAACGGGGTTATATAAGAGAGGGCTACCATGCTGACATGGTGCTGGTGAATATGAACGACGGCTATACCGTAAGCAAAGAAAACATTCTCTACAAATGCGGCTGGTCGCCATTTGATGGCCATACCTTTCCGGCATCTATTGACCGAACTATAGTTAACGGAAATATTGTTTATGAAAATGGAAAGGTTCTGGATCTATTCAAAGGACAAAGGATCACTTTTGACAGATAATGCAGAACGACAGAACGACATTAAAAGACCTCTCCATATTCACCACTGATGGTAGTGGCGGGGTCTTTGACCTGATAGACCGTGTAACCACACAAGCAGGCAGGGATACCCTGCGTAAGCATATACAACACCCTCCAGATACATATGAGGCGCTTACGGACGTTCAGGCTGCTGTACAATTCTGGTCGCAGCACCTGGACCGCTGGCCACATATCATATCCAACGGTACCATAGTGATGCTGGACAAGTTCTTTGAGTCGGCCGACCATGTGTCTAAACCGCCCAGTGGTGTCAGTCTGCGGATCAATGCTTTTTTTCAGCGTATGCTGAATAAGCAACAATACTTTTTCACGCAATTCTCTATTTCACATCTGGCCGATTTTCTGAATGGCTGTGCCCGCCTTGCAGACATGAGTGAGATGGAGGGTTTACCACCACTACTGAAGCGTGAACTGGATATGATGAAGCGTGAGCTGGAACACAGGCTTGCCCCGCAGGTGATGGCAGTGACCAAAGAAACGAAGTATCCTGAGCTTACGCAGATCAGCTATCTGGCCCGCCGCGAGATGAAGAATATGGTTTTCAGGCTCATACTCAACTATTCAAAACTGGATGCATGGCAATCTATGGCGCGGGCCACCGTGGAGCATAAATGGGTTTTCCCTGAACTGCTTCCCTCTATGCCTGTATGCTTTGAGACCGATGGTCTGTATCATCCGCTCATACACACTCCCGTGCCTTATCATATGAGCTTTGACAGCCAGCGGAATTTCCTTGTCCTCACCGGAGCGAATATGAGCGGCAAAACCACCTTTATGCGTGCTATAGGCGTAAGTGCGCTAATGGCACACCTGGGTATGGGTGTACCTGCAAAGCAACTGCGCATCAGCTTTCTGGAAGGCATCATTACTAATATGCATGTGGAGGACAACATACTGCGCGGCGAAAGCTACTTCTATGCCGAGGTGCAGCGGATGAAACAGACCGCCGAAAAGCTGCTGCAGGACAAGCCGCACCTGGTACTGATGGATGAACTTTTTAAGGGCACCAATGTGCATGATGCATGTGAATGCACAAAGGCAGTGCTGGAAGGACTGCTGCTTCATAATGACCACCTGATGATACTGTCCACCCACCTGTATGAGGTAGCCCACCAGTTCAGCGATAACAAAGAGATACTCTTCAATTACTTTGTGACCAATATGGCCGATGATGGCAGTTATCACTTCACATACGAATTGAAACAGGGCATATCCAATGATAGAATCGGGTACCGGATATTACAGAAAGAGGGTGTGATATCATTATTAAAAGATAAAAGAACAGTGCGAGGTTAAATATTATGAAGTCTAAGATCGGTGCTATACTTATTGCGTTGCTGATACTGCTGCCTGCAGCGGTGGTAGTTACGAGGAAGATAAAGGAGAGGGAAAGCGGAGCTGAAAGAAAAATCGCTGTGGCCCCCAAGTCTTTCATCCCCTATACGTTTCAAATTACTAAAGCCGACCCTGCAGCCAAGGGTTATTTTCTTATCTCGCCTTACCAGCTTTACCAGTGGCGTAATGGAGAGATACTGATCATGGATATGAGCGGCAAGATATATGTAGACAGGCATATACAGGGGGCTGTATACGACTTCCGCCAATGGCGCATTAAGGGTAAAACGTATTATTCGTACCAGGTCAATGACCCCAATGTATTTCACATATACGATATAAGCCTTGCCGCAGGGCACGTGGTGATACTGGACTCGGCACTGAACGAGATAAAGCAAGTACACCTTTTGCCCTATGGTGATATCGCGACCACTGATAATAAGGATCTGGACCTGCACGACTTCATTATGCTTTCGGAGGACCACTACTATACGTCTGCTATCTATGAGAAACCAGTGCATAATGTTCCTGATAGCCTGCACCCATCGCCTTACATCAAGGTTGGCGCGACGGTGATCCAGGAGGTGCTGAACGGCAAGGTCATCTGGCAGTGGGATGCAACAAGGTTCCCTGAGTTTTATGGCAGCAGCCGCGAACGCAATCGATTCTCTGATACCAGCCACACAGCAGACTATATGCACTTCAATGCAATGAATATTGACCCTCTTGACAGTAACCTTATCTTATCCTTTCGCAACACTAACCAGGTCGTTAAGATCAACAGGCGCAGTGGTGACATTATGTGGCGCCTGGGTGGAGACAACTCTGATTTCGCCATGAGCGACAATCAAAAGTTTCTGCGCCAGCACGATGCTAAGTTCATTGGCGGCCGAACTTTAATGCTGCTGGACAATGGTGACAGTATCCTGCGTCAGACCTCCCGCGTGCTGGAGTTTGTGCTGGATGAAAAGAACAAAAAGATCACTTCCTTCAAATCCTATAATATTCCTGAGCCCTATACCCAATATATGGGCCAGGTGACCAAGGAGGGAGATAATTATTTTATTGGTGGCGGGTCGGGCAATTTCACGCTGTACGTTAATACTAAGACCAATGAAAAATTATTTGAGATGACCGGGAACCAGTCTTCTTTCCGCGCCTACAGGGTTGATAGTCTATATGGACTTGAAAGAAAAGCAGAAGGCAGACCGCAATAAATAGCGGGAAGCAGAACAGAAAAAGGATCGTGACCCTTACTGAAACAGGAATTCGGCGAACAACTTTTGGAACTGCACCGGCTTCAAAGGTTTTTCTATGAAGCCCTTTATCTGAGGATTGGCTGCGGCCCTTTCTTTGTCTTCAGCAGCTATGGAAGAAGAGAGGATGTATATTATGAACTGTGCCTTAACTTCATCGGGGAGGTCACTTAGTTCCTCCATTACTTCCCAGCCTGTAAGCACGGGCATATTGATATCGAGCAGTATGACGGTTTGCTTTTCAGCGGGCAGGGTGTAGGCAGAACGAATATGCTCTACAGCAACACGAGGGTGGGTAAACGTTTTCACAGGCATATCGCCGAATGAGAACTCTACATACTTTTTGCAAATATTGTTGTTGATAGGATCATCGTCTATGACAATGAAACCGGCGAGGATGTCCCTACTCATGAATGATCGGTTGTTTTAATGCTTTTCAAATAAAATGGTAAATGTGGTTCCGTTGTTCACCTCGCTTTGGACAGATATACTACCTCCCAATATCTCTACCTGGGTCTTGACCATATAGAGGCCCATACCCTTGCCTTCGATATTATCGTGGAAGCGCTTATAGAGCCCGAACATCTGGGTTCTTTTCCGCTTAAGGTCTATACCCAGCCCGTTGTCTTTAAATGTCAGCTCTATCATCTTATCTGTCTGGACAGCCTTGATCTCAATGACCGTTTTTATGCCTTGCTGCCGGTATTTGATACTGTTAGATAAAAGGTCGAAGAAGATATTGTGGATATAATTTTTGATGGTCAGTAGCTGATCGGCATCGGAGAAGTCGGTGATTACCTCGACCTCGTCAATATTGGATACCTGCTGAATACCAGCCTTAACATCGTGAAAAACATCAGATAACCTTACCCACTCCCTTTGTTCATTGACCACACGCTTTACTTGCAATACATGGTTGAGGTCGCGAATAACGTCATCGAGTTTGTTGACCGATACGGACAAGTCTGCCAGCATCTTTTTCTCTTCTTCTCTATCTTGCTCTACCAGCAGTAACAGATCGGTAATACCAATGATATTGGCTACCGGAGCACGCAAGTTGTGCGACACCACGTATGAGAATTGCTCCAGGTCCTTGTTGCGCTGCACGATATCGGCAATCATAATAATTCTTTCTGCGTCCGCCAATTTCTGTTCCGTAATTTCTTGCGCTATACCCAGTACAGCTTTTCGATCGCTGCCCGGAATAGCGAAAGGGACCTTTGTACTGTAGAAGAATCGCTCTTTACCAGTATGGTCAACAAATGATAGCTCCGGAATGACTTTAGTGCTGCCCGTGCGGATAACCTCCTGATCTTCGCCGACAAAATGTTCGGGGAAATTGTTTGCAGGGATGGTATTTTCAATCTGCAGATCGATCAATTGATCCGGCGTTTTGCCATACAGATCTGCAAAACGTTTATTGACAAACTCGAACCTTCCTGTCTCATTTTTTACAAAAATGGCCACAGGTATGAGGTCAATAATCAGGCTGAGGTTTGCCTGCGACTGGTTGAGCGCCTCTTCTGCCAGCTTACGCTCGGTAATGTCCTGACTGGAGCCGATGGCTTTAGCGGGAGTACCATTTTCACCGGGAAATATCTTCCAGTGTTTTTCTATATATTTTATATTACCCTGACCGGTTATTATCCTGTGCTCTATGGTATTAGATCGGGTGCCGGCAAGTGACATAATGAAAGCTTTGTTTACCCTGTCTCTATCATCGGGGTGAACGAAGCTGAGGAAACTGGCCAGCGTTCCTTTGAAGCCACTATCATCTGTCTCGAAAATACGGTATATCTCTTTGGTCCAAATTACCTTGCGTGAATGTATATCGGCCTCCCAGCTACCTATCTTAGCTATCCGCTGTGACTCCTGTAGTCTTAACTCACTCTTGTGCAAGCGGCTCTTGGCCTCTATTCTTGACCGTTCTTTTTCAAAAATATCCAGTGCAAAAGAAATATCCTTTGCAGCCTCTTGCAGCAGCGCTACTTCTTCGGCATTAAAAAACCCCGCTTTTTTTGCATACAGATTGATAATATAAACGACTTTTCCCGCTCGTTTAATGGGCAACGCGATCGCAGATCTTACTCCTTTTACTTCTGCGTATGCTCTCCATTTAGCGGCAACCTCAGGTTCCTGAAAGTCCTGAATGATATAGTGATTTTCATTTTTGATAACAGTATCGGTAGGGCCATCGGGCGCATACTTCATGTTCCAGAACATTTCCAGATCAGGCTCTTCTGCATTGTTCTGAGCAACCATGCTCAGAGTGCTTTCTTTCGTATCTATACAGCCAATCCATGCCCACTCAAAGCCCCCGACACTTACAGCGATGCTGCACACTTCATTAAACAGCACCTCTTCGCTGCTTACATGTGCAATAGTTTGATTAATACGGCTGGTGAAAGAGTAGAGACGATTTACCGCCTGTAGCTGCTCTTCGGTTTCTTTAAGCAGCGTTACGTCCTGATCTACCCCATAGACGCCAACCGGCTGCCCGGCATCATCCATTTCCAAACGAGAAGTTGAATGTATGTGGCGGATAGTGCCATCTCTTCTTACGATACGAAAGTAAGCGGATGTCATACCAAGATCGGCCGAGGCCTCTATTTCCTGCAGTACTCGCTCCTTGTCGTCGGGATGAATGAAAGACAGCCATGAGTGGTAAGATTGCAGATACTCCCCGGGCTCCAGCCCGTAAATACGTAATGCCTCTTCCGACCACATGGCATCGCCCGTCATAAGGTCGAGCTCCCAGCTGCCCACGTTAGCGATCCTTTGAGCCTGCTTATAGCGCAGCTCATTGTGTGTCAGCTTTTTCTCAGCTATTTTTCTGTCAGTAATATTATGTGCGGCGCAGGCGGCACCCGTTATTTTACCATCTATGTATATGGGAGACATTGATATCTCTGACCATGTTTCCTTAGGAGCAGCAATGTATAATACATCTATTACCTCCTCACCATTGAATGCGCGGTCATAATTTTCCTTGAAACGCAGCCGCTGTACATCATCCATAGCAGCAGGCAAAATATCAATACCCTTCATCACTTCCCGTCCGGCACGCCGTTGAAACATTTTTTCAAACAAGACGTTGCAGGTTATCAGCCGGTATTGCAGGTCTACACTCCACATCATATCCTGCGCGTGATTGATGAGTATATTCAGGTTTTCGGCATCAGATAGTCTTGCTGCATCAGCAGCATCAATAACTATAGAGAATCCGCTAATACTATTATCTGTGAGCAGAGGTGTTATCGTCAAATCTGATAACGTATTGCTGCCGTCGTTTTTTTGTATCGCCCCCCTATATGAAGCCTTACCCGATTGGCAGGCAAAATCAAGCAGAAAGGAAAAAGTGTTTTCCTTTTTTTCATCGATAAAAAGCAAACGAAAATCTTTGCCCGCTAATTCATCAGAAGTATAACCAGTTAGCTGCACTACCTCTTTACTACAGTTAACGACTATACCTTTTATATCTGTATTAAGTATTGCATATTTCACCATGACCCCCTGCCTCTAAGAAAATGTATCTCTGTAAATATTTTTTATAATATATTATTTATATATCGTTGTAAAAGTAGCATATTATTAACAAATCCAAAACGAATAGCGGAATTTTTCTGTTAATAACTGAGATTTTATGCTTGAGCGAAAATGGTGCATTAGGTTAATGGGAAGCAAAATTTTAACAGACTACCGATGAGTAGCACCGGAAGCAACCAATTGTATGTGCAATCATCTATTTTTGCTGTATGACAAACCTACGGTCCTGGGGCTCACAGTCTATGCCTACTGTTGTTAAGAATATCATTATCATCAATGTGCTGATGGTATTGTTGCAAATGGCTCTGGCTCAGAGGGGTATCAACCTTGCCGATTACCTGGGGCTGCACTATTACAGCTCTGAAAAATTTCGCTGGTGGCAGTTCCTGACACATGTATTCATGCATGGTGACTACAAGGACATAAGTATGACCATAACGCACATCTTCTTTAACATGTATGGTGTGTATATGTTTGGTACGGTGCTGGAGCAGATATGGGGACCGAAGCGATTCCTTATCTTCTATCTTATTTGCGGCATAGGTGCCGGATTTTGCTACATGGGTGTATTGCAGCTACAATATGCCGACCTGCACCATGTGATCGTGAACTTTGAGCAGCACCCAACATTTGTAGAGTATGGGCAACTTGTACGACATCACAACCTGGCCAACATCCCTTATTTTAAAGAGATCCTCACTTTCTGGGGGCAACATGCCGACTGCGGAGACTGTGCATCAATGGCAGCAAAAGGCCTGAACCAGTATTATACAGAAATAACGAACATACAAATGGTAGGTGCTTCCGGTGCCGTGTTTGGTATATTGTTTGCGTTCGGGTATCTGTTTCCCAATACCGAGCTGATGATCATGTTTATACCTGTACCTATAAAAGCCAAATGGCTGATAGGTGGCTATGCGCTGGTAGAGTTATTCCTTGGCTTCGGGCAGTTTCAGGGAGATGATGTAGCGCATTTTGCGCACATAGGCGGTATGATCTTCGCGTTTATTTTACTGCGCATATGGAAAACTAACCGCGCCAATTTTTATTAACAGAGTGATAAATGATATTATTTCATCAGTCTACCTAACTTTGTATGGACATGAGCACAGGGCAAAGAAGATCGGCACTTTCGTATATACCGGGATACAAGAATAACGCAGTATTGCAACTGATCATCTGTTCTTTGACCGCATATATAGCGCTGGGACTTTGCTGGGGTGTGACACTTATCGTATACGCCGGCGACAAGAGTGTATTTAATGAGCACTTTGCAGGCAACCTGGCATTGGGCAACTTAGCAGATTTCAAGAATCACTTCTGGACGATATTTACCTACGGCTTTTTTCAGGTGCCGAACAGCTTTATGGAACTGTTGAGCAGCATGCTTTGGCTGTATTGCTTCGGGTCGGTAGTGCAGATGCTGGTGGGGCACAGGCAGATAATACCGCTTTATATTTACTGTCTTTTTGTTGGTGGGGCTGCATATATGGCCGCACAGTTGCTACCTGGAAATGCAGGCCATGTTATGCCCATGTTCTTTGGTGCTCGTGCAGGACTCATGGGTATGGCCGTTGCTGCTGTAACCCTTACGCCTGATTACAGATTTTACCTGACGGAGACTTTTTCTATACCGCTGATGCTGGTAGCAGGTGTATTTACGATATTGATGATCTTAGGCTCGGGGCTGAACCTGCCCATTCTGTTCATGCTGCTGGCGGGTGGCCTCATGGGCTATGCATATGTGCGCCTGCTGCGCAGCGGATATCGCCCCGGTGCATGGATGTATAGCATGGCCGGGAAAATAGACAATGCCTTTGTGCCCGCCAACGAAAAAGTGGAATGGAAAAAAAATAATAACAGAAGAAGAACTGCCGGTATGTATGAGGCTAAGCACGGTATAACACAAAGCCGCATAGACGAGATACTAGACAAGATCAACCAGAAGGGCTACAACTCACTATCGAAAGAAGAGAAGGAAGCGCTGCTGAGAGCCGGTAAGGATAGTTAATTAATGTGTTGGAATGTGGAAGAAATGTGATGGGATGTGATTCCAGGTACCATTCACCAACTATCCTGTTATCCTTTTGAGTATCCCCAATATTGACGGCAAACGGTCGCAATATTCCCGTAAATAAATTTTACTTTAGCATCCAAATTTAGACCAATGAATAAAGTAGTTGCCAACGCTGATGAGGCGGTACGTGATATCCCTTCAGGTTCTACCCTTATGCTCGGCGGTTTCGGGCTATGTGGTATACCTGAGAATTGCATTGCCGCCCTTGTAAAAAAGGGTATTAATAACCTGACCTGTATCTCTAATAATGCCGGCGTAGACGGATTCGGAATAGGGCTGATGCTGGAAAAAAAACAGGTGAAGAAAATGATCTCTTCGTATGTGGGCGAGAACGCCGAGTTTGAGCGCCAGCTACTGAGTGGCGAACTGGAAGTGGAACTGGTGCCACAGGGCACATTGGCAACGCGCTGCATGGCATCGGGCTATGGTATGCCGGCGGTATACCTGGTGGCTGGCGTGGGCACAGAGGTAGCTGAAGGAAAAGAGGTGCGTGAGTTTAACGGTAAAAATTATCTGCTGGAGTATGCATTTGATTCTGACTTCGCCATTATTAAAGCATGGAAGGGGGATACGATGGGTAACCTGATATTCAAAGATACCGCTCGCAACTTTAATCCGCTGATGGCGATGGCAGGAAAAATAACCATTGTAGAGGTAGAGGAACTGGTGCAGCCGGGTGAGCTTGACCCCAACAACATACATACTCCGGGTATTTATGTGCACAGGATATTTCAGGGCTCTAATTACGAGAAGCGCATTGAGCAGAGGACGGTAAGGAAACGTTAATTGGTTAAAAAGGTTAAAGAGTTAATCCGGCCATATTTTAGATGCCTATATGGAAGAAAGCAAATCGTACAAATCATTTACTGACTTAGATGTCTGGAAGAAAGCCAGAACGTTTAAGAATGAACTTTTTCAGCTGACAAGAAGCTTTCCATCATCAGAAAAATATCGACTTGAAGACCAGATAATCAGGTCATCTCGTTCGATCGGCAGCAATATAGCAGAAGGATATGGCAGATTTACCTACAAAGACCAATTACATTTTTGCATGCAAGCTAGAGGATCATTATTTGAAACAATAAATCATCTTATAGATGCTCTTGATTGCCAATTTATCACCGAAGACATTCAAAGGAAATTCAACGATCAGGCAAACGATCTTGAGAAATTACTTAATGGATATATAGCTTGGTTAAAAACAATGGTTTCAAAATAAGGTAGGAACATTTACCACTTGCCCTTTTAACCATTTAACTCTTTAACTCTTTAACTTATAAAAAATGGCACTTAACAAGGAACAAATAGCAAAAAGAATTGCACAGGAATTACAAGATGGCTACTATGTGAACCTGGGTATTGGTATACCTACACTAGTAGCTAACTACATACCTGAGGGAGTGAACGTAGTATTGCAGAGTGAGAACGGCCTGCTGGGTATGGGGCCTTTCCCGTTTGAAGGGGAAGAAGATGCAGACCTGATCAATGCAGGTAAGCAGACCATCACTACATTACCGGGCTCCGCGTTTTTTGATAGTGCTATGAGCTTTGGTATGATACGCGCAGGAAAGGTAGACCTTACCGTGCTGGGCGCTATGGAAGTAGCCGATAACGGCGACATAGCTAACTGGAAGATACCGAAGAAAATGGTGAAAGGAATGGGAGGAGCAATGGACCTTGTGGCTGCCGCAAAAAATATAATCGTTGCCATGCAGCACACCAACCCTAAGGGGGAAAGCAAACTGCTGTCCGCATGTACACTGCCGCTGACGGGCGTGCAATGCGTACGCAAGATAGTGAGCGACCTCGGCGTATTTGATGTGACGCCTGACGGCTTCCGCTGCCTGGAGTATGCACCCGGTGTGACAATAGATGAGATAAAAGCAAAGACAGCGGGCCGACTGACTATTGCCGAAGATGTAAAAGAAATGGTTGTGTAAGTTTATTGATAATCAACACTTTTGAAAAGTCCCGCTTCCCGCGGGACTTTTTAGTTATCATTTCGATAATAGTAGTTCACCAATACACTGTTATATTTGTAAAGAACAATTGCCAATACTTTTATGCCTAGTGTACTTATAGTAGAAGACAATGAGCTCATTCTGGCCTCTACCGAGCATCTTCTTCGGAAAGAAGGGTTTGATATAGCATCTGCAAGTAATGGTAAGGACGCCAGCGACTATCTGGACAGAATACACTTTGATGTAGTGGTAACTGATCTTGTAATGCCTTATGTGGATGGCAGGCAATTGATCAAACACATTAAGAAAGATCCCGCCAAGAAACACACCGGTATTATTGTAGTATCTTCAACGAAGGATGAAGAAGCCATTGTGGAGTCGTTGGCACTGGGGGCTGATGAGTACCTGACCAAGCCCATAAAACCTTTTGACCTGGTGCTGCGCATTAAAAGGCTGGTAGAGCAGAAAGCAGCAGACCAACAGGCCGAGAGTGAATAGCTAACGCTAATATCCCCTAATAAAACCAATATTAAGTTTTGAGTAAATTCAAAAGTGTTGATACTTCAAAATTTGATTATCAACAGGTTGTGTATATCTTTACGCTGCAATCCTCCTCTTTTTTCTTTTTTGTGGCTTTTTATTTATAAATGCAAATTATGGGCACCATACTTGTCGTGGAGGACAATGAACTGATCATGCGATCGATAGAGCTATCGCTTATCAGAGAGGGGTATGAAGTAGTTACAGCCACTAACGGCGCTGAAGCCTGCGAATGGCTTGACATTACCCGATTCGATCTTGTTATCACTGATATACTGATGCCGATCTCAGACGGTATGGCCGTGCTGAAACACATTAAAAAAGACGCGGCGAAAAGTAATTTAGGTATTATTGTAATCTCATCTACCAGCCGTGAGCGAGCCATACTGGAGGCTTTTGACCTGGGAGCAGACGATTATATCTCAAAACCGGTATTGCCTGCTGAGCTTGCCGTACGTGTAAGAAAAGTATTAGGCACGAAAGCAGTAGAGCAGGAGCTTAGCGAGCACGGCGACTCCTAGTATCTGCTCACCCTTCACATCCGTCGGTTTGCTTCCCAATAGCGTTATAACGGGCGTTACGTTTTGTCCCTGTATCTTCGTGCTGCAAAGTCAACAAATACAAACATGGCAGACATCATCTTATACCATAATGAAATGTGCAACAAGAGCAAGGCTGCACTACAGTTTCTGGAAGAGTGGGATATTAAACATACGGTACGCTTGTTCATTCACAAGCCGTTTACTGCGGCCGAGCTGAAAGCCTTACTTAAAAAATTGAATATGAAGGCCTCTGACCTTATCCGGAAGAATACTCCGTTATTCCTGGAACAGTTTGACGGGGTAGGGAAAACAGAGGATGAGTGGCTGCAGGTAATGGTGGAGCAGCCCATGCTGATAGAACGCCCGATAGCAGAAAAAGATGGTAAAGCCATCATTGTGCGGCCACCGGAGAAAATATTTGACCTGATGGACTGATTAATTTGATGGAATGCCACAATGTGGAAGAATGTGATGCCAGGTAAAATGAGCAAAAGCGATTGTAAATTACATTTTTAGTTTCGCTAATATTATGCGCCTAGCTATTGACTTGTCATCACATTGTCGCATTACATCACATTTCTTCCACATCAGGTTTTTAACCTTTTTACTATTTCCCATTTAGTTAAACCATGTAACTTTGCAGGCGCTATGCTAATAGAAGTACTGAAGTCTAAAATACACAGGGTAAAGATAACAGAGGCAAACCTGCATTATATAGGCAGCATAACCATAGACGAGGATCTGATGGATGCAGCCAATATGATAGAGAATGAGAAGGTACATGTGCTGAATGTAAATAATGGGCAACGACTGGAAACATATATCATAAAAGGCACCCGTGGCAGCGGCATGATATGCATGAATGGTCCTGCAGCACACAGAATAAATGTTGGTGATATAGTGATCATAGTATCCTATGCTCATATGGAGTTTGAGGCTGCCAAGACATACAAGCCCGTCATCATTTTTCCGAAAGAGAACAATACCTTGTAATCACTTATCTTTACGGAGATGAAAAAAGCCCTTATTACCATATTAAAGTATGTCATTTTTCTGGGGCTAGGCATATGGATCACCTATTATATGCTGCACAAGCTGAGCAATGAACAGCAGTCGCAACTGATCCAGGCAATAGAAGACATCAACCCATGGTACCTCATCCCCATCTCGATAGCCGGCTTTTTCTCGCACTACATACGTGCTGTAAGATGGAAGTACTTGTTGGAGACAATAGACCTGCGACCTACCACAGCCAACACTTTTTTTGCAGTGATGATCGGGTATGCCACCAATATGCTGCTGCCACGTGCAGGAGAGGTGGCCAAGTGTACCGTACTGGCCAAATATGAGAGTATGCCAGCCCATAAAATGGTAGGCACTATTGTGGCAGAGCGCGCATGGGATGTATTGTGCCTCTTTGTGATAGCCGTAGGTGCCTTTTTACTGCAAATGAATGCCATCAATGCCTATGTGGGCAGCAAGATGAACATTGTACATGAAAAAATAGAAAGCCATAAAATAGTACTTTCTGTTTCGCTGGTCGTTCTCGTGCTTGCTATTGGTGCGCTGGTCATTATTTACAGGCGCAATAAAGAATCTAAAGGAGGTCAGCTGCTTAAAGAAATGACACACGGTATCCTTTCGATTATCCACATGAAGAAAAAGTGGGAATTCCTGGGACTTACGATATTAATGTGGGTCATGTACCTGATGCAGATATATATTGGCTTGCGCAGCCTGCATGATACCCAACACATGAGCGTATTGGCCGCACTGGTAGTGCTGGTGTATGGCAGCCTGGGCCTCATCATCACCCCGGGTGGCATAGGCGCTTACCCCTACCTGGTGCAGCAGATACTGGCAGGCCCGTATAATATTCCCGAAGTACCTGCACAGGCATTTGGCTGGATAGCATGGGCATTGCAGACTGTGGTCATCATTGTGCTGGGCCTGTTCTCATTGACTATCATTCATTCGTATAACAAGAAGAGAAATGCAAAAGCCGGAGTGGATACAAAGTAAGATACATGACCGCAAGGGGATGGAACGCCTTTGTAATGTATGGCGGGCATCGCAGCAGAAGATCGTATTTACCAACGGGTGCTTTGACATCTTGCATCATGGCCACCTGGACCTGCTGGCGCGAGCTGCAGACCAGGGTAACAGGCTGGTAGTGGCATTAAACAGCGACGCATCGGTGCAGCGACTGAAGGGACCCGAAAGGCCGATAACCCATGAGCAAGACCGCTTATTCCAGATGGCATCATTATTATGTACGGATGCTGTATGCTTGTTTGACGAAGACACCCCGGAGGAACTCATTCGGCTGCTGCGGCCGGACGTACTGGTGAAAGGCGGCGACTATACAATAGATAAAATAGTAGGGGCGGACTATGTGACCTCATACGGCGGCAGAGTAGAGATCATTCCTTTTGTGACCGGATATTCTACCACATCTCTGATAGACCGTATTAAGAAATTGTAAATTATCGGCTATAACGGCCGCGGTGCTGTCGTTGACGGGAAAACGGGATTAATTTTAAGGCTTTCTGCAATAATATGGTCAACTATACTAAACAGACAATAATAAGGGACCTGAGCTGGCTGGCATTTAACGCCCGTGTGCTACAGGAGGCCAATGACACCAGCAACCACATTCACGACCGCCTGCGGTTTCTGGCGATCTTCTCTAATAACCTGGATGAGTTTTTCCGTGTGAGGGTAGCGGCACTCAACAGGATGCTGCTGCTGGGCAAGGAGGCCAAAATGCACCTGGAAGCCAACCCTACCAAGATCCTTAAAAAGATACAGCAAACCGTCATCTCGCAGCAACAGGAATTTGACCGCATATTCTCTAATGTTATAGAGGAGCTGGAGAAGAAGGATATCCGCATCAAGAATGAAAAACAACTGTCTAAAACGCAGAAAGATTTTGTAAAGCACTACTTTGAACAAAAGGTGCGTACGCAGATCATCCCGTTGATGATAGAAACCATACCGCACATCCCTTTTCTGCGCGACAAGTCGATATACCTGGCTTGCGTACTGGGGAATACCAGGTCGTCTATGCTGCAGCGGTATGCACTGATAGAGATACCCACCAAGGTGCTGCCAAGATTTGTGATACTACCATCGGAAGACGGCACTACAGATATTATATTGCTGGAGGATATTATCCGCTACAACCTGCCTGTGCTGTTTGCGGCATTCGGGTTCAACAGGTTCCTCAGCTCTATCATCAAGGTAACGCGCGACGCAGAACTGGATATAGACAATGAGGTAAGCACTAACCTGATAGACGAACTGGCTAAAGGACTGAAGAACAGGAAGAAGGGCCGCGCCACCCGGTTTATTTATGACCGCACGATAGACCCTAACCTGCTGAACTACCTGACCAAGAGGCTGAGCCTGACCAAAAAGGACAACCTGATACCGGGTGGGCGCATACACAATTTTAAAGACTTTATCGGCTTCCCGTCGAGCATATTCAACGATATCACACCGAGGCAGCAATCATTTGTACACCCACTGCTGGAGCAACCTTGCCGGATAATGGATGTGCTGGATAAGCGCGATGTGATGCTGCACTTCCCCTATCATTCTTTCGACTCGATGATAGACCTGCTGAGGGAAGCAGCGATAGACCCTTACGTGCAAAGCATACGTGTAACGTGCTACAGGCTGGCCAAGAACTCGAAGATCATCAACGCATTGATCAATGCCGTGCGCAATGGTAAGGAGGTAACTGTAGTGCTGGAGCTTCGTGCAAGATTTGACGAAGAGGCCAACATGAACTGGAAGAACTACCTGGAAGAGGAAGGCGTAAAAGTGGTGCTGGGTATCACCAATATGAAGGTGCATGCCAAGATATGCGTGATCAAGAAACGAGAGTTCAACCGCACCAAGCAATATGCCTTTGTATCTACAGGCAACCTGAATGAAAATACCGCAAGCTATTACGGCGACCATTGCCTGCTGACTACTAATAAAGCTATCATAGGAGATATCAACCGGATATTTGACTACCTGGAAAGCCCGGAGAAAAAAGAGGCCAACCTCAGAGCCTGCAAGACCCTGGCCGTAGCACCATTGAATATCAGGAAATCATTTGTGGCGCTCATTAACCGGGAGATAAGACAAGCCAAGAAAAATAAGAGCGCCTCAATCATCATCAAACTGAATAGCCTCATAGACACAGTGCTGATAGACAGGCTGTATGCTGCTGCAAAGGCGGGCGTGGATGTGAAGATGGTGATACGCGGCATCTGCGGTGTGTATACCGAGCAAAAAAGCTTTAAGGGACATATGAATGCGATAAGCATCATAGACGACTACCTGGAGCATGCCCGGGTAATGGTCTTCAACAACAATAAGAAACCGCAGGTGTTCATATCATCGGCTGACTGGATGGTGCGCAACCTGGACCACCGTATAGAAGTTGCCTGCCCCATATTTGATAAAGATATCCAAAGGGAGTTGGCCGACATCTTAAATATACAGCTTGCCGAGAACGTAAAAGGGCGTATATTGGATAATGAACAAAGCAACAAATATGTGCAGCGCAGTGAGGTAGCACCGGTGGTCAGATCACAAGTTGCGATATACAATTACTTACGAGATAAAAAGTACAAAGATTGATCCTTGCCGCAATAGATATTGGCTCCAACGCTGCCCGCCTGCTCATTTCAGAAACGTCGGTTTATAAAGATGGTACGGTAGATTTTACCAAGCTCACCCTTCTACGTATACCGCTGCGCCTGGGCTTTGATGTGTTTGACAATGGCTATGTGACCGATATAAAAAAGCAGAAACTTATAGAGACCCTCAAAGCATATAAACTGCTGATGAAGATCTATAATGTGGAAGCATATAAAGCTTGCGCTACATCGGCTATGCGCGATGCACTGAACGGGCCACAGATACTGAAAGAAATACAAGACCAGACCGGCCTGGATATAAAAATAATTACAGGGCTTGAAGAGGCCAACATACTTTACGAAACACACATTGCCGACAATCTGGGTGATAATAAATCATACATATACATTGATGTGGGTGGCGGTAGTACAGAGGTGACTTTGTATTCTCACAACCAGACCATATTCAAGGAATCATTCAACATAGGCACCATACGCCTGCTGCACAACAAAGTAAGTGATGAGCAGTGGGAGCATGTGAAATGGTTCATCAAGACACATACCAAGGACCACCTGCCACTTGAGGCCATAGGCACTGGCGGCAACATCAATAAGATATTTTCTATTTCCAAAAGAAAGGAAGGCAAACCCCTGCCGCTGGAACTGCTGAAGGATTACTACAAGGAGCTGAGCTATAGTACCCTTGAGGAGCGCAAGCACCTGTATCACCTTCGCGATGACCGTGCCGATGTTATAGTGCCTGCACTGCAAGTGTATATATCCATCATGCGCTGGGCACAGGCCGATGAGATATTAGTGCCTAAGATCGGCCTCGCAGACGGCCTTATCAAGATACTGTATAATGAGCTGAGTGCGAAGAAGCCGGTGTAAGCTAACCCTGACCAAAAAAGCATCAAATATAAAACCGGGAGCCAGAGTGGGTATACCCGTGGCTACCAATTACATTATTTTTAAAACGGATCCTGAAGGTTGCTCCCGCATTCACGGCACTGGCAACAGTGATCGATCCTTTTAGCGTTTCTACCTGCGTCTTTACAAGGAACAATCCCACACCATTTCCATCTGCTGCATCAGTATGAAATCGATTATAAAGACCGAATATCTGATCCCCATATTTTTCCATATCGAATCCGATGCCATTGTCTTTAAAAATGATATCGGTTCCCGTACGGCTGCTTTTGCTGTATATATCAATAACGGGCGGAACGTTCTTTTGTCTGTATTTTATACTGTTAGACACCATGTTGTAAAAGATGTCATAGAGGTAGGCCCTTACGGAATGCAGTTGACCTGTTTCCGCAAAATCAGTGTTGATCGTGGCTTGTGATTGCCGGATCTCCAGATCAAGTACCGTAGTCACTTCTTTAAGGATCTCGTCAAACACGACAGTCTCATATCGCAGAGAAGTATTCCGGATATATAATATGGTGTTCAGGTCTTTGAGTATCGCATCTGTTTTATTTGCTGCATCTATTATACCGTTTAAAAGATCTGATTGGTCGGCTTTGGGCAACCCTTCTATCCGGAGTGCTTTTGCTGCCCCCTGTATATTGGCCACGGGTGCTCTAAGATTATGAGAAATGATGTAAGAAAACTGCTCGAGATTTTCATTCCTCATCTTCAGGTCTTCCAGCATCTTCGACTTATCGGCCGCTGCCTTTTTTACAAAGGTGATATCATCAAGTATACAAAGGATATCCGTCTTGCTACTTGCGGGCCATTGAAATGGGGTTTTTATTACATTGAACAATCGTCTTTCTCCTGCAGCATCATAAAATTCAAAATCATTGATACTAACGGTAATACCCGATTGTATGATCTCGTTATCGTTGTCAGCTATACGTGCCTTGTTATTATTAGGCGGTATCACCTTACCCCAGCCTATTCCCAACATGTTCTCCTGTGTTTGGCCATATAGGTCGCAATATTGTTTGTTCACGTATACATAACGCCCGTCTTTGTCCTTCAGGAATATCGCGAGCGGTATCAGGTCCATCATACGTCTTATGTTCCTTTCAGCCAACACAAAGCCTTCCTGTGCCTCTTTTTCTTTGGTTAGCATCGAGTTCTCTATTTTCCCGATGTGCACTTCAGCTTTGCGGTTGTGTATTTCCCGGTCTATGTTTTCAACGGCATGAGAGATAACCTCCCGCACATCCATAAGAAGTCTGATGATAGGCTGTGTGAAAGCCTCATCGCGGCTGGAAGAGATATTCAACAGGTAATGAGTCGCCTCACCCTTCTTAAATGGTATGATTAAGTAAGATTTATACCCGCGCTCGTGTATATATTGTTTTAATTCATCAGCCCATTGCCCTTTGCTAAAATCGTTGGTACGATAATAGGATTGTGTTCTTAATGCGGTTGCAGTCGGGCAATTGGCAAAGAATTCATATGATCTTGGTATAGAACTTTGTTCCAGGGTAGTGTCACGATACGCGATGTAATAAAGCTTGCGATTTATAAGATCTGCCTTCCCGATCCATGAGGCAGAGAATTTCCCCGTTTGCACTAAAATACGACATAGGGCGTTAAACAACTCTTCTTCCGATGCAGCTTGAACCACCGATCGGTTTACTTCAGTAAGAATCGCAAATAAATATTCGAAAAGTGAGCCTTCGTGCATAGCAGGAATTTTGGAGTTCGAAATCCGTAAGTGAAATAAATAAAATATTATTTATGCATATCCCTAATTATAGTGGTAGCCAGCAGAAAATATTTACAGAATATTGCAATGTAATGCTTTTGTAAATCAGTTGCTTACGACTTTAAGTGTCCGGAACCCTTATCCACAATGAAGCATGCGCAAAAAAACAAGTATGTCAGAACGAATTAATACAAAGTCGGAGAACTTCGTGTTTAGTGTATGTCACAATCTGCGTTCACCACTGGCCTCTATCAGGGGCATTGCCGATATCATTTCTTCACAAGAGTTGCAGCAAGATGATTTTGCCATGCTGATGGCAGAACTAATAACCTCTATCGACAGAATGGACCAAACCATATGTGATACGATGGATTACTCAAAAAAAACACACTGGAAGATAAGGCCTGCTATAATAGACATGGAGCAACTTATTAATTCGTCCTTTTGCGAATTGAAGTTCTGCACTAAGAATAAAGTCGAAATGACCCTTACCACTAATATGGAGTCCGGTTTCTATTCGGATGTGAAGTGTTTGAATTCAATAGTAACCAATGTAATGTCTAATGCCATTAAATATGCCGATGAAACTAAGGATCGTTCCTACCTTGCCATTAATTTGCTGGTGAATGAAAACATGTGTGTCATCAAGTTCGAAGACAATGGCATAGGGATGAGTGAGGACACTATAGCCAAAGCGTGCGATATGTTTTACCGGGGAACCAATAAAGCTTTCGGATCAGGATTAGGACTTGCGATCGCAAAAGAGACCATTGATCAACTGGGGGGCATCATGAACATCAACTCAAAATCGGGGATGGGGACAACCATTACTTTAAAAATACCTAACATGAACAAATACCCGGTTCATCCTTAATGTTTCTTCTTCTTTTATTGCAAACATTATTCCTTCTGAAAAAATCAGTAATTTTAACTGATGTCCAACCCACATGTGCGCCCGTCGGGCGATCTATCAAATCAGGAACGAGAGTTCGAGAACACGATACGTCCGCAACATATAGACGATTTCTCGGGCCAGCCTAAGCTTGTAGAGAACCTGCGCATATTTATTAAAGCTGCTAATCTGCGGGGCGAGGCGCTGGACCATGTGCTGTTTCACGGCCCTCCCGGACTGGGAAAAACCACCCTGTCGCGCATTGTGGCCAACGAGCTGGGTGTGGCTATAAAGGAAACCAGCGGACCTGTAATAGAAAAGCCGGGCGACCTGGCAGGCCTGCTCACCAGCCTGGAACCGAGAGATGTACTATTTATAGATGAGATACACCGCCTGAGCACCGTAGTAGAGGAATACCTCTATGCAGCCATGGAGGATTTTAAGATAGACATCATGATAGACACCGGCCCGGCAGCCCGGTCTATACAGCTTACACTTAATCCTTTTACGCTGGTGGGTGCTACCACCCGTAGCGGATTGCTCACTGCTCCATTGCTGTCGCGCTTTGGTATCAAATCCCGTCTCGATTATTATACCGCTGAAGTATTGCAGGCCATCATCATCCGCGCGGCCAATGTGCTGGGCGTGCGGGTGACCTCTGATGCTGCTATGGAGATAGCGCGCCGCAGCCGTGGCACCCCACGTATAGCCAATGGGCTGCTGCGCCGCATGCGCGACTTTGCACAGGTGCTGGGCAATGGCGTGATAGACCGCGCTATAGTAGAGCATGGCCTGCGCGCGCTGAACGTAGACGAGAGCGGGCTGGATGATATGGACAATAAAATACTTTCCACCCTCATAGATAAATTCAAAGGCGGGCCTACAGGCATCAACAACATAGCCACGGCTGTAGGCGAGGAAGCCGGAACAATAGAGGAAGTCTATGAACCTTTCCTCATACAGGAGGGCTACATCATGCGCACACCCCGCGGCCGCGAAGCAACAGAGAAGGCCTATAAGCACCTGGGCAGAAGGAAGGAGACGGACGGAACGCTGTTTTAGAACAAAACCAACGCCGGAAACCACACACGTAGGGGTACCCCTTGCGGTTGCCCTTATACATGGGCAAAACACACTAACTCAGCGGCTCCGCTATTCCTTACCTTTAATAAATCTTATTCAGCCCTCAATATACTCACATGAAAAAGACACTATTACTGCTTGCTATACTATTCATTTACGTCGTTGCTTCTGCGCAACACAAGCAAGGAGTTACAGCACATCTTAGATTTAAACAACTCAAACTCGATACCCGTTATTCACCAACGGCAGATATAAAATTTTCAAACGATACCTCTATTAGTGCCAGCACTTATCTCCATTTTTCAGCAGCTATTGCCGGTCTTCAACTCGACTATTTTAACCTTAGCGGCCTTGGCGACGATATTTGGCCCATCAAATACGAACAACCCACCCTGTACGATTCGGTTAATACTTTAAGCTCCTTATATCCGGCACAGGTTGTAATTAACGGCAACAGGTATAAACTTAAATTAGATAAATCTTTCAGCGTAAATATATTACCGGGCCATCTCTATTATGCCGTGGAAAATAAATCGACATATGTTGTTATCGAAGGTGATTTCCTGTCATCCATCAATATGTCCGGCTACGACTATCTTGTCATGCAATTAGAAAACAATTGCCTCACAAAGTATCTTGAGATATCTCCCAAACAGCAACTTACTGCTCAGCACTGCATCGATCAGTTAAATAAAGAATACCTCCGGCCCGTAATGCTGAAAAGCAAAACCAATTGATCGCTCTGCTTCATGGTAAACAATCCCTATATACACCGCACTACAATACTTTTTTCACACAACCATATATAACCAGACACAAGATCAATCTCTTACCACCAATAAAAAATGCATGATGCCCGGAAAACTGGTACATCATGCACACTACACCTGTCATCATGCACATTAGTTTTGCTCCCTTCATAAATGTCACTCAACTTTGTATCGGGATACCTCGTGGCACGGCCTGTTTTTGTGCCTAAGCCAATCCCCAAAAGCTCTTTGAAATTTTGCAAAACTGCTGCACAAACACTGCAGATTTGTGCAGAGATCGGAAGCAAATTGAAACTGTGTGCAATAACAAAAAACACAATCAGCTGATTATCAATAGGCTTTCGCCACGTCGCTTCAGGTTTGCACAAAAAACAATTTTCCTGCAAAAGTGAAAAACGCTGCTCCTGAAAACAATAAAGGGAAGCCATTGCTTCCCTTTATCTATATGTCTTAAAAGTGTGTTTACTATTTGCCTACTACTACCTTCCTGGTGATGATGTCATTACCTGAAGTCATTTGCACGAAGTAGATGCCCGCAGGATAATTGCCTACAGGGATATTGATGAGAGACTGGTTAACGGCCGGAGTTGCGCTATACATTTCGCGGCCGCCCATGTCTATGATGGCTATGTGGCTTACTTGTGTACTTTGTGCGTTGATCGTCAATGTTTCTGTAGCAGGGTTAGGATACACCAATATGGCATCACCTGTTGCAGTAACATTATTAACGCCTGCCGCAGAGCCATCGTTTGGCCTGATGCCTATGATAGCCGTCTGGTCCTCGTTGAATGTGTTACCACCCGGGTTGAGATTGGTGATGATGAATGAACCATTGCAATAACCACCCCATCCCCAGTTGAAATGCACATACATTATGGTACCGAACTTAGTGTAACCATCGCCCACCCAGCAGTGGCCACCGGCTGGTCCGTAACCCGAGTAAATAACAGGACGGCTATGATCGAACTCACCTTTCAATATATTGAACCATGTGGTATCATCATAAGAAGCGCGGAAAACACCATGCAGTGTACTCAGGTAGTTGAAATATGTTTTAAGTGCATACTCTGCGCAGTTGGTGATCGGGCTTTCTGCGATGGTAACATAAGCACCACTTTCGGTAGCACCGTAGCCCATGTTCACGCTTACACCCGCATGATAGTTGAGTGTGGCAACATCACTGTTGAACGCAGCGATGGTATCATCAGGCATGTTTACCCAGTTGTAGGTAGTAGCACCAAAATCTACCGACTGCGTACCGTAACCTGACGCGTTGTAAGAGTGGGTACCAACTCCCGTTGCAGGCCATTTCCAATACCTCATTACCTGCGACATTGCAGTGGCTACACAACCAGTAATGGCAGTATCGGTAGCTGTGTGCGGGCACAACGCATTATAGAGCGGCATTTGGTTCCATCTTGTTCTTACCAGGGCAGCAACGTTAGTGGTCTTAGCTGCACTATGTGCCACAGGCGTAACAGCAAGCTCCTGCCATGCAGCGGTAACGTCGGCCGAAGGTGTAACATTGCGGCTGATAACATCTGCTATCTGCAACTGGTATTTATTTAACCAGTAAGAGGTTTCCGGTGACACCTTGCTGATATCAAATGGAGACTCACCAGAGAAGCCTAACACAGGGGTTACATTATCATCTCCTGAAACGATAACAAAACTGTTGGCAGAGCTGAACACATAAAAATCGGCCACGTTTGTACCATTGACAGACGATACTGCTTTATAAGAAAGCGACAGGTCGGCTTCTATACCCTTTGCTTTACAAAAATTAGATGCCGTTGTTTTTGCAGCAGACTCACTCACCACCTTTGCAAAAGCAGACTGACCCAAACAGGCCAACCCAGCTAAGAATAGTACTATTTTTTTCATTTATTTGATTGTGTAATTTTCGTATGTAAAAAATTAAGCTTCTAAATGTATGGAAGATTTTCCAAACAGAACACTTTTTTTATATAATTGTAGCAATTTGGGGTAGAATAGTTCAGAACAAAGGTGAACCTACATAGTGTTGTTTTTTACTCTGTATGCGTCAGTACCTTGTTTTTTAACCAGAGGAAGGGCTTTTCGACCACGTATCGAATTAGTATTGCTCCTATCAGGCACATAATAAGGGATAGCAGAAACATAAGCGTGGTATCTTTTTCTACACCCAGGCCGGTGAACCAGATAAGCGTGAGGTGAATAAGGCCCTTGTGCGTGAGGTATAGCGCATAGGACAAGATAGCAACACCTGAAATGACACGCGATCTGAAGCGACCCAGCGCGCAAGACGGAGATATAGCCGCACACAGGAGACATCCATAAGCGATAGCGACCAGTGGAAAACCGAATACAGACGCCACGTACGACTGCGCATCGAGACAGATATAGCAGGCCAAGCCGATGAGCGCCAGGGCAACTGTAAGAAATATACTGCCCCGCTGCATAATGGCGTTGCGGGCACGGGGGTAAAAGGTTGTGAGCCCGGCTACAGTGATGCCAACAAGCAAGCCATCCAGCCGGTTGTAGGTGGGATAATAGATCCATTTGTACCAGCTGATGCCAAAATCATCAGCTTCAAGAATGGGCTGTAGAAAATGCTGCCAGCTATAGATACGCGCTGCGAAGCCGGCCAGGAAAAGGAAGCCGATCAGCCAACCCGACGAGCGGCCCCAGCGTAGCGCAACGAGTGCCGTAATGATAAATGGCAGCAACAAGTAAAACTGCTCCTCGATGCACAGTGACCATGCGTGAGAAAAGGTGCCATTGGTGCGCAGATCGAGGCCAAAATTTTGGGTGAAGGTGAGGTACTTCCATAGCGGAGCGAGGGCCTCGCGCTCCCGGAAGGGCGGTACACAAAAATATATAGCAACAACAGTAAGGTATGCAGGCAGGATACGGAATATACGCTTAACGTAAAAGTTGCCCAGTGAGACAGAACCGCTGCTCTTTACCTGCCTGAACAATTGCCCCGCTATAAGGTAACCGCTGAGCACAAAAAACAGGTCAACGCCCGTCCAGCCAAAGCTACCGGCAGCATCTATCCACTTAGGATGAGCAAAGATGCGGTAGTGAAACAGAAAAACGAGCAGAATGGCCAGGGTGCGCAGTGTATCAAGCCCGGGCTGCCTGCGATCTTCTATCTGGTATGGAACGGTGGGAGAAGGCATAGATGATCTCAAGGTATAAAATAGAGCAATAACCGTATAGGGGTGTGGCACAATTTTAATGTGGTTAATTACAGATATTTACAACGCAAACACATGCAATGAAGAACACAACCAAACTTATTATCTGCATCATCATTCCGCTAGCTGTAGGCGCAATAAGCGGGTATGCCACGGTAACCAGCATCAGCACATGGTATGCCACCCTCAACAAGCCTTCCTTCAATCCGCCCAATTATATCTTCGGTCCTGTTTGGACAACCCTGTACCTGCTTATGGGCATATCCTTGTATATGGTAGTGCGGACTACATCAAATAAAGATAGAAGACGAGCAACCGCCTTGTTTGCGGTTCAACTGACATTAAATTTTTTCTGGAGCTTTTTGTTCTTCACTTTTCACCAGACCGGACTGGCGCTGATAAACATAGGGCTGCTATGGTTGAGCATTGCGGGCATGATATGGGCCTTCTATCAAGTAAATAAAACAGCCGCCCTGCTGCAAATACCCTATATCATGTGGGTGAGCTTTGCCAGTGTGCTTAACGCCGCTATATGGGTGCTGAACTGACACTTAGGGCCGATAAACTTTTCGCAAAACATAAGGTTCGTGCACCTTATATATAACGATGTCCCACACCTTTAAGTCTGGGACATCGTCGGAATATCTTTAGGATATCGCTCTATTTCTTTTTAGTGGTCAGGATGATCTTAGTAGGCGGAGGCATCAGCTGCACATAAGTAACCGCTGTATCTGCCGCAGGTGCTTCACCCTTGAAATTGATCTCAGTATTACCCGGCTTCTTTATGGTGATGCCTGTAACCAACATCACGTTCTTGTTATTAGGATACACGAGTTTTACGAAATAGTCGCCGGGCATTACACCATTTGTTTCGAAATGGCCGGTCATGTCGGTGATGCCGGAAGCCACGATAGAAGAGTCCGCCTTGTAAACAAAAGCCTCTACACCTTTCACGGGTTGTTTGCGCGTATCTTTAATAGTGCCTGATATGATGCATTTGTCTGCTTTCATTTTGGCATCAGCCGCTGGTTTCTTTGTAGTTGCCGTCTGGGCAAAAGATGAGCCGGATACCAGGACACCCAAAGCAATGGCAGTTATGAGTTTCATACGTGTGTGTTGATGATTATTACTGAATGAGTTATTGTCTATTTTCACTTAAAAGTAATGAATATTCTAAATTTTTTATAAAACGGTGAAAAGTCGGGGTTATTTTCGTCATTTTGCAGTGCCTTCACTGCTCCATTTGCAGGTGAAGGTCTATTTTTGAATTAAGAAATTTCTAATTGGGATCAATAAAAAAACTTGCGGGGCAAACGGCGTGGTATGGTATCAGTTCCATAGCAGCCCGTTTTCTTAATTACCTGCTGACACCATACCTTACCTACAAACTATCTGCTTCGGTATATGGGGAAATGAACCTTGTGTATTCGGCTATCCCCTTTCTGAATGTTGTGTTTACCTATGGTATGGAAACGGCCTACTTCAGGTACAGCAATAAAGGAATAGACGAGGATAAGGTCTTCAGCACAGGCAGCTTTTCTCTGATCACCTCTACAGTACTGCTTACCGGGATACTATTATTGCTGAAGCAGCCCATTGCTACCTTGCTGAGTGTGGCGGGCCACCCGGAGTTCATTACGTTTGCGGCGATAGCTATAGCGCTGGACACCCTCACTACATTACCGTTTGCCAAGCTGCGGCATGAGGGCAGGCCACGCAAGTATGCATTTATCAAAGTGGTAAGTATACTCGCTAATATTTTTGCTGTTTACTTCTTTTACAGCATGCTGCCGGGCCTGGCCAAAGATCATCCTACCGGCATCTATGCACGGTGGTATGACCCGAACATGGGTGCGGGCTACTTTATCATAGCCAATATCATTGGGTCTGCCTTTACATTCTTATTCCTTATACCCGAACTGCTGCGCGTAAAGCTGAAGTGGGACGGAACACTGTGGAAAGAAATGATGCTGTATTCCCTGCCGCTGATGGTTGCCGGCTTTGGCGGCATGATCAATGAGACGTTTGACCGCATCATGCTGGGCTGGTGGGCCCCCTACCCCACACTGGATCAACGGCTGCAACAAGTAGGCATATATGCTGCCTGCTACAAGCTATCCATACTCATTACCCTATTCATACAGGCATTCAGGATGGGGGCGGAGCCTTTCTTCTTTCAGCAAGCCAAGGGAGAGGGTGCGCAAAAGACCTATGCGCGGGTGATGAAGTTCTTCGTTATCACTGTTTGTGTTATGTTCCTGGTGGTTACGCTGTATATGGATATATGGAGGGAGTTCATACGCAACAAGCAAATGTGGGAAGGGCTGGGTGTTGTACCTATTCTGCTGTTGGCCAACATGTCGCTGGGAGTATACTATAACCTGGCCATATGGTATAAACTATCGCATAAGACTACTGCCGGGGCCACCATCACCCTTATTGGAGCAGCCATAACACTGATCATCAACTACACACTGATACCGCACTATGGCTATATGGCATGTGCATGGGCTACGCTGGCCTGCTATGCCGGCATGATGATCATCTCTTATGTATGGGGGCAGCGAGTGTACCCGGTACCTTACCCGACCAAGAAACTGCTTAGCTATTTTGTGGTAATGCTGGTCCTGTTTTTCATACACACTACCATCTGCCACTTTACCGATAAGAAATTCATTCACCTGCTGGTGGGAACCCTTCTGCTGAGCGCTTACCTGCGGCTCATAGTACGCTTTGAAAAGAAGGAACTGGCCAAACTGCCTGTTATCGGAAAATATATTGGCTAACCATTAACCTCATAGAGAAGGGGCTGAAATATTCAGCCCCTTCTCTATGAAAATATGTTGCGCCATTATATAACCACCACTTCATAGTAGTCTTCAGGTTTAAAATATTTTTGAGCGAGTTCCTGTAGTTGCGGTGCTGTAATAGACTTGTAGATACGGATGTTGTTGTTGAACCGTTCTTCTGTAAAGCCATTGATAATAAGTGTGCGCCAACGCTGCATAATCGAGAATGGCCCATCGAGGTCACCAAGTATATTGCCAAGCAGGTAGTTTTTTACCAGCAGTAGTTCTTCCTCATCAGGTGCTTCTTTGCACAGCATTTCCATTTCATGGTACACCTCTTTTACTGCCAGCTCAGCTACATCGCGGCCAGTCTCCGCCTGTATTACTAGCGAGCCGCCGTTTATCTCGGGAGATAAAGAACTGTATATACCATAGGTATACCCTTTCTCTTCCCTGATATTACTCATGAGGCGGGAACCAAAGTAACCGCCAAACAAGGTGTTGAGCACGACCATAGGTGTATAATCAGGATGGTGGCGGTTAGGGAATAAACGGCCTATACGTATTGCGCCCTGTACACCGTTGGCATCGTTCATGATGCGTTGTTTACGCTCTGAAACGACCGCATCAGCAAATTGCTCCGGTTTGATATCGGTCTGCACGAGGGGGGCCTTGCCAAAAATATTGTTCATGCATTGTACATCTGCATCGCCCACTTTGCCTGCCATAAATATCTTGGCATTGGCCAGGCTGTAGTGTACGTGATAAAAAGACAGCAGATCTTCGCGTGTGATCGCTTCAATGCTTTCCTGTTTCGTAAAACGACCGTATGGATGCGTATCGCCAAACAATAGGGCATCTATGCGTTGATTAGCTACAAATTCGCACTGGCGCAGGTTGACCAGCAACCGTTGAATGGCATTACGCTTGTGTATTTCTACTTCTGTCTGAGGGAAGGTCGCATTGGTGATGATCTCCAGCACCATGGGTAATAATGATGGCAGGTGCTTAGTGAGTGAATACAGGGTGATGGTTGCGCTATCATTGCCCGCACTTGCCTTGAGCTGCGCGCCATAAAACTCCAAAGCCTCATGTATCTGCTCCGAAGTGTAGCGCTCGGTACCGTTCTTGATAAGGCCTGCTGTAGCGTGCGCTACAGACTGTTTTTGTTCGTACCACAATCCTGCGGGGAACACCCAGTCGATCTGCACAACATCCTGCACGCCGGCATTGAGCCAGTATAGTGATAAGCCATTATCCAGTTGAGTAGTGGTAAGCGGGGGTAATTTATATTCGAACTCCACGGCATCGTGTATAGCGGGAGGTGTACTTCTGTCCAGAACCATGTTCACTTAGTTTTTACCAAAGATAAGGAACAAAGAAATGCGGCAATGCGTGAAATGTGATGGGATGTGACCCCAAGTATGCTCTATCAAAGCCTAAGAGCAATGCCGCTTGCTACACGATAGTAGCTATCTTATTTCTTTTTGCATGAGAAAGTGGGGAATACCCACCTCTGTAAACTCTTCGCCTATTTGTGTGTAACCCAAACGGGAGTAAAAACCCGACGCGGCAAGGCGGGCATGCAGACTTACTTTCTTATAGCCTTTTGTAGCGGCATGCTTTTCGGCAGCTGTCACCAGCAGGCGGCCTATGTTCTTTCCCTGCCAGCCATCATATACGGCCATCTGGCGCAGCTTGACAGTATTCGCATCAAGACGGTGCAGCATCAGGCAGCCGATCACTTCATGATCAAGCAGCGCCACAAATATCTCGTCTTCGGCATCCATGCTCAGGTCTTCATTTTTCAGCGACATGTTCAACGGCTTACGCAATACCTCTTCCCTCAGGTTCCACACCTGAGTGTATTCAGGTGATGCCGCTGTAACTATGTTTATGGTAATGTCGTGCATATTGAATTATTTCAGGATGACCTCGGTATCCTTGTTGCTGGTGATGCTAAACGGCACTACCTTTTCGGTAGTCGAAAATTTTACATTAGCCATTGGCTGATAGTGTGCCTGGTATTTACCCGGTTGTATCTGCAGGTGTTTGCTTTTAGGGTCGTTAAGGTCCAGTGTATAGAAAGACACAAATTTATCACCCAGCTCTTTGTATAGCGCAACGGTGGTTGCCTGACTTTTTACATTAAAAACAGCGAACCCCGGTTGCGGTATCTCTATACCGCCGGGGCCTATCTCGTCGAGGTCTACATTGCGCACATCTTCCGGTAGTGTGTTGATGATGATGTGGTAATTACCTGGTTCGTAGATCAGTTTTTCGGTACACTTCTGGTTGATAACCTTACCATTGGTAGTATTACGTTGTATGACGATCGCAGAAAACTCCTTTACCGGCCTGTCAGGTGCGCCTGCATAAGTGAAGAACAAACTGTAGTCTTTTACAATGATGTACACCTTCGTGGTCATATTGGGCAGCACAGTCATTTCTACCAGCAGGTCATCCCGGCCAGCCACTGTGAGGTTGTACTTGCCTGGAGCAATATTCTTTTGAGGATCGGGGTTTCCATTAGCATCTACCGTGCGATAGAATTTCCTTACCTCTTTATCGGTGACCGGATCTGATATCACTACTTTAGGTGTTGCATAAAAAAACTTGCCTTTGCCGTTGGTCAGGTATACCTCAACCGACACCTCTTTGGCCGGCTCAGGAAAAACGGAGTACTCACCGGTCTTTGGTGTTTTTTTAGGTACGGTTTTAACTACTGTGCCAGCCGGAGGAACATCTTTTACCTTTATTTCCGGAGGCGCTAACTTAACCAATGCCGGTATGGTCTCCTCGAGCATAAAAATGTGTCCATAAGGCTTTATGTGCTTCAACTTTACCTTGGTAAGTTCCGGTGTAGCCGGCCTTGGTGCCGGTGGTGGCGGCGGTACTTTTATCTTTATCTCAGGCGCGGTAAGCGTTACGATCTTAAATTCATCTACTATCGGCACAACATGATTGCGCAACATATGTATAGGGCGAGGCTTTATTTTGCTCATTGCTGCTGCAGCCTCTCTTTTCGGTTTGGTTTTTATTTCAGGTGGAGTAAGATCAAATGTTTTACTATCAGCATTATCAGCAACAACAGGGTCAGCTATTTTAGAGATTGTCTTGCCGTTGGTCTTTTCCAATTTTACGGGGGCATCGCGTACTATCTCTTCCTTCACTTTAATATCGGGAGCAGTGAGGGCAAACTCTTCCGGTTTGGTTTTTAGCCTGAGGCCATTGAATAGTTTGGGAATTTTTTGTGCCGGAATTTTTGCCATCTTTATTGCGGGTGGGCGCGCCACTACCTCATCTACCTTTATGTGCGATGTATGGGGTACCGGTGTTTCCACCTTTACCACTGTATCAGCCCGCTTAGATTCTACCTTTGGCTTGATCTTGACCGGCTCAATGATCATGGTGTCGGCTTTTGCGGGCTGTTTAATTTCAGGCACTTCGGGAGCTTTTGCAATAGCCCGAATATCTTTGTACTCTTTTTTGGTGAGCTTCAGCATAGGGCGATAAGCTTCAACTATAGTATTGACCGCGCTGGTGATGTCACCGTTCTTTGTCACTTCCAGGTAGTTGCCTACACATGAATATTCCCTTCTTAGCGACGGATCGGGCTCCAGGCTAAGCACGTAAGGCTTGAAGTATATTTTATTCTTGACCAATTTTTCCATTACGGCACAGATGTCACCGCCACAGCTCTCGCCACCATCGGTGATCAACACGATACTGTATGCATTGTGTGCCTCATCGGTAATATCATTAAGCGCTGCTTCCTGCAGTGTATAGGCTATTGCTGTAACACCCAGAGGGTGAATATCTTCCAGCCTGAACTGGATGCGAGTGCGATTTGCCTTGCTGAATGGCACTTCGTTACGGGTATCGGTACAGTCATTTTCCTGCACAGTATGCTGATGACCAAAAACACGTAAAGAAAACTCGACCTGATCATTGACCGCGTTTACGCTGTCCATGAGCTTTTCTATGATCTCATCAGCGATCTTATATTTTTCCTTACCACCAACCCATGGCTGTATCATGCTGGACGACCTGTCTAACAGTATAAGTATACGCGGCTGCGTATACTCGCCATTTTCCTGGGCGAAAGAAGTATAACCGCTAACCAGCCCTAGTAATAATATTAAAAATACCCTTGTCCTCATTTAACAAAAAACTTCAATAGCAAACCTAACGTTTACCTGCACTATAATCAACAATTATTGGTTAAAATTATTGTTTTAGAACGGTACACCTATCAACATTACTTCTATGGCTACAAAAAACAAGGAATCCTCAGCTGAGGATTCCTTAATATGGTTAACTAACAATATCAAATATGGTGCGTGCCCGAGCTGTATTTCGACTCTGTATTGGTCTTTGTCTCGGTCTGCTTTGTTTGTTTGGTCTGTTTTGTCTCTTTTGGTGCAGTAGCCGGCTTTACTACGGCCCGGGCTACTACAGCAGACTTGGGGGTGGCTGCCTTTACTTTTTTCTTTGGCATTGCCTTTTTGTCCTTTACCATCACCAGTACTACTTTATTAAAATCTGCAGCTGCGTTGATCACCTGCTTGAAGCGGTCGTACTCAATAACAGGATAGTGCAATTGCGTATAAGACTCCTTAATGGTGATAACCAGTATGTGTCCGCGCAGCTGATAGTCAGAACTGAATGATGCGGTAACGTTGCCATTATCCCTATCGTTATGCTCTGAGCGAATGCGCAGTTTTTCCAGATTTTCCAGTTTATATCCTTCAGGGATATTTATCGTAACCGTGCGGGTAGACGTGTGAGGATACTTGATGTCTATAGGCAGTATCCTTTCGTCTTTGCTATACATATCATCGTCCCCGCCTAGTACCTCGCCTATCATCATCAAGTACTTATCGCCTGCTTTTTCTATCAACGCAGGTGTGTGTACTGTAGCTGTAAGCAGGAGTGGCTTTTGCTTGTACACATCGTTAAAGCTTTCGTTTGATGTGCCGTAGCTTACCAGGTGCTCCGGCTTTTTATCCACTTCGAATCCTACGAGGTCTTTGATGATCTCTTCCCTCTGTTTGCCTGACGCCTTCGCCAGTTGTTCCCTTTTTCCGGAAGCACTGTACCCTGTATAAGCATAGTTGAGGGTGATCTCGGCGTTGAGGTCTTTATCCAGCGTTACATCGGCGATCATGTCATCGTGTGTCTCGCTGGTAGCCAGCGGGTCTATGGTACGAATGATAGCCGTAGCTTCTGTAACGGTCCTGCCAATGTTGAACTCGGTTTCAGGATTGGTGTTGCAGAACACTCCTTTATTGGCGATCATGGTATAAGGTAGTTCTGGGTAGCGGTAGTATGCGTCGGTTGGCGCCAGGAACTTTTCTGTGCCCGGGAAGTAGAACACAAAATTATTCAGTGGTGCAAAGTTGATGAACTTCAGATCCATGGTATGCTCGGTACGGTTGCTCGTCACTCCTATTTCATGCCGTACACCGGCAAGCCTGAAGCAGGTACAAAACAGCTTAACGACGCCTCTTTCTGATGCAGATCTTTTTGAAACAATAGTATCTATGTTCTCTGCATCTTTACCCGTCAGTTCCGAGTACTGTACAATATTTGTTTTGATGCCGTCTTCTATCAGTTTTATTTTTTGAGCTTCTGTTTCACCACCCCTTACACCTATTGTTGTAAGAAAAGTATTAGCCGCTTTTTTGTCGTTTTCGCTGATCTTATAGAACGCTTCGTAGTTCTGGTTGGCGAGGTAGTCCCATGACATCTGGTCTGTATGCTGATCCCCGTTTCTATTTACGGAATGGTCAAGAGCAAACTCCAGGCGCATGCAGTAGATATCGTAAAAACTGTATGGCTGTTTTTCCAGTGCCGGGATGTTGGCCTTGTATATCTTCACTTGTTTGTGGCCACCTACTATTTCCTCATGGCCCGAAGGGAAACCATGATAACCCTTGGTGTTGAAGGTAAACTCCTTAGGGTAGTTCAGTTCAAAATACGTATTCAATACCGGCAAGCTGTGCTGAAACTGTATGCTACCAAAAAAATCGGACATCTCCTTGTACTTGACAAGCACCTCTATCTCTGAATTTTTTTCTACACCATCGAGTGCGAAGAAGAACTCACTACCACCCACATAAAGCATTTCGTACTTCAGGTCGCGGGTAGTGCCGTCCGGCAGTATCACCCTGGCCTTGATGGAGTCTACGCGGCTGTGACCTGCGCTGAACGGAACATCGATCCTGTTAAAGCTCTCGATGCCGGTCCTATCCAGCACTTTGATGATATTATGTACTGTGCTGTAAAGCGTGGTGCCCCTTCCTTCGAACTTATAGTCCCTCACCTCGGTGTGCAGGAGCACCACCGCATGTTCTTTCAGGTATTCTGTAGGAATAGGGTGCATCTTAGGATGGGGATCCCACTCAGCAAATCCGGTTGTTTTTTCTGTCTGTGCCTGTGCAGTAAACGCTGCTGCCAACAGGGAGAACATGAATATAGATAGTCTTTTCATTTTTGTCTTTATTTGGCAGTAAGTACTACTGATTCTTTGTATTGTTTTTCCAGTTCGTCAACCACTTTGTTGTGCTCATTAAAGTAGCGCGGGCTGATAGACATGGTATTGATGGTGTATTCCCTTGTTTGTGTTATTTTCTTTCCGTCAGATTTGTAAGAGATCTTGTAACTCCACATATCATCCAGTTTGCCCTGAGCATTCTTAGGCAGGTAGGTTACTTTGTATCCGGCAGGGATATCCAGCACTACTACTTCCTTTACTATGTTTTTGTATTTGAAGTACCATGCAGCTTTTCGATCTGTTGTATCAATATGCTCATCTTCCATGAAGCGGGTAAGGTTCATATTTATTATGTAGTCCTTACCTATGTTATGCACATAACCTTCTACTGTAAAATTTCCGCTTATGCTCACGTCGCGGTTACCTTTCTCGCTGGCGGTAAGCTTATATTTACCCAGATCGTATTTGTCGGATCCCCTTGCGGTCAGTTTCTCTACCAGCTTTTCTGTCTCTTCTTTGTCTTTTGTTTCATAGCCCAGCACATAACCGAGATTCCATGCGGGATAACCTACATACTTGTCTTTAAATTCGCCATCCAGCGTACCGTTATTGGCTGACATGCGGATGAAGCTGCTGTCGATCGTAACGTTCTTATCGGCCGGCACCACTGGTATTGTTACAATCTTGTAGTGGTCCTTGTCTATGGCTATCATTGCTTCCTTGCCCTGTATATCATCGCGGTTAGCGGCGAATGGCAGGTTGAAGTGTGTACCATCTATGAATATCCAATCATTATCCAGGTGGAGGGCGCAGATCATATGGTTAGAAACAGCGGGCATCGGTGTCTCTTCAAATGTATAAGGCAAGTGTGTTGTGCCTATCCATGTAAAGCAAGCCTCTATACCTGCGGTGCGGCACATGGTCATCAGCAGGCTTGACATATCTTTACAGTCGCCGTACATTTTTTTGCAAACGGTATCGGCTTCGCGTGGTATCCAGCCACCGAGGCCGATTTCGAAAGCCACGTAGTGAACGTTCTTCTGCACCCACTGGTAGATATGCTCTGCCTTCTGGCGCTGGGTCACATCGCCTTTGGTTATGTCAGCAACGACCCTTTCGATAGCAGTATCTTTTTTTACGTTCAGGTTGTTAATGAACCTGTATTGGCTCTTAAATAAATGAGCCGGATCACTAAGCAAAACAGAATCTTTTGTGAGGCCGGGCAAACGATAAGAAGCAATTAACGGAACGACATGCGGCTGGTAGTAGTATATAGAAGGCACATGCTCGAAGCCTTTGTAAGCGGGGATATTATCGGCAGTGAACCTATAGATATAGTTACCGTTTTTTTCTTCTTTTGTTTGTCTGAAAACAGAAGTGTTCTCCCCCTTCATCACAAACCTGATATCTACATATTTAGGCACTACAACTTCGTACACCGCGTGCATGATAGGAAAATTTTCTACGGGTATGAACGATGGTATAGCCGTAAGTTCGGGGTGGTCCTGTGTTGCCATGAGGCGAATGAAGGAGCCCTTTGTTAACCCGGTAAAAGAGGTAATAAGCAGTCGCGCATCGGATATGCCATCGCCGGCCCCTGACTGGTACACGGAGTGTTTGTGTTCTTGTCTAAAGCCTCCGGTTTTCTTTGGTATATATGCTACAGCATCCAGATTTGTTACCTGATCGAACACATAATCCTGCACAATATCGTAGTTACTTACAGAAGGAGAAAGCTCGCCGATAAGCAACCTATCTTTTTTAATAATAGTGTGTGCCTGTATTTCCCCATCTTCATACTTTATCTCCAACCGCTGGGTGTAGTTGGTGATCACTGCGTTTTCGTGCGCATACTGCTTCATAGCCGATGATATGAGAGCGGTATCCGGCTCCTGCGCTATCACAGACGATGAAAGGAGGAGTGCAGCAGGCAATAATGCCAGCCTGAGCGCAGATAGTGAAATGTTTTTTATACTTATAGGTGCCATAACGAGCTGATTAAGAAATGCCTTTCCTGCCCAAATATCGCAAAATACTGGTCGTGTGGAGGCTAATAATCGAGAAAAATACAACAAATTTGAATAGATGGGTAATTTCGGAGGTTAAGTTCGCGCAAAGGGCGCAAAGTTGATGTTAAGGCTTGTGTTATTGGGTACTAAGAACGCAAAGGCTCATGGATAGTGGTCTGAACTCCACGACCTTCGGTTGGGACAGGCATGGTTCGTATCGTTATTTTATAAACTATGCCTTTTCAACCGATACATACGTTTTTATGCACATTTGTTGGCATTGCGGGTTATTAAAAACAGGGGGTATATTTATATAGCAATATCGACTCTTAATGCGCAAAATGGTTCTCTCTTTATTGTTTCTGGTTTCTTGCGCCTTTTCGCATGCGCAGCAGAATGGTATAGTGTGGAAGCGGAGCATATCGCGGCCTGTTGAATTATTTCATGGGCGAGGCGACCGGAATGAACTTGGGACGAAAATAATCGCAGCCGTAAAAACCGGAAAAATATTGGCTTACATAAGGGAGGGCGACGGCTCGCTGCGGAAAATGGACCCAACCGAACTACCCCAAGCATTTGTGCCGCCAAATGATACCGTTGTGGTTGATGACAAAGTGCATAACAAGACGATCTACCAGATCATCAGCCGGGAATTGAAACCAGATTCTCTGCATCATTTCATTACCCTTGAAGACTGGAAATATTCACCGGCGGGAGACTCGATCATTGGCCGGGTAACTCACCTTGCCGTGGCATATGAGGTACATGATGCTGATGGTAGAGGCAGCGGGAAATGGAAGGCACTTTTTTGGATAAAGTATGAAGATGCCGCTGCACTTGGCCGCGAAGAAACCGGAAGACTAAAAGAAATATTAGATGAACGTATATGGGCAGGCAAATTTGAAAGCATATCGCACAACTACACTACGTCAATAATGGATATGTTTGCTGCCAAAGATGCCACTGAAAACTGTTGCGTTGAGGAATATAATGATTCGCCGCTCAGTGCCATGATGGTGGCCGATGTACGCGACAATAAAATTCCCGCATGGACGAATAGCGATGATAACCCCGTCGATAACAAATTAACCAACGAAGCAATACTGACACAAACTACTCATACAGACACGATCTACGACCTTACCAATAGAGCATGCTATGGCGTAATAAGGGCCGAGCTAGACTATGCGAAAGTGAGCCGGTATATGGTGCGGGAAGAATGGTCATCTGATGTTGCGACGGGAGAGATAGAAGTGCTTATCCGGAAGATAGCACCGGTGCAACAAGGCTATGATAAAGGTCGCGACAGGGTGTTATTCTGGATGCGATATAATGACGTGCTGCCGATGCTGAAGCGTATGGAGGAACGGCACCCTGAGCATACGCTTCAGATGAGGATATGGGCTGCAATGTTTATTAAGTGACTGATGAGCCATGAAAAAACCACTTATGAAATACGTACTACCTTTTCTATTGTCGTTGTTATTTTCCTGTGCTTCGAGTAAGCATTTACCCGGCATTTACAGCAATGCTGTTAAAGGAACCGGCTGTTATTTAGTACTCAGACAGGACAGCACTTTTTTTATACATAAGGCTTATTTTGAAGGCCAGAATAAGCGCACAGGCAGATGGTCACTTGCTACTCCTAACCATCAGATCATTCTCTATTTCGACCCTCCGAAATCACCTACCGAAGAACTTACACAAGGTTGGGACTTTTCGGATACGGTTAAAACTGCGCAGGTGAAAAGTGCAAATAAGATCGTGCTTAACGGAATGGTTCTCCAACGGAGATCGATGGATTTTTTGCCGAAAGAAGATAGGGTATTAGCTAAATGATACTCCGCAGCACAATAAGATCCTAAAGTATCCTAAAATGACCAAGGGCTGATACTTGCCGTATCAGCCCTTGAGGTGGGAAATGTTGTCGAAGCTTTATCAGATGGGAAAAATATTAAAATTCTATTCTCCCTTATTGATATTAAAGTATCGTGCCAACATGCCCGCTCTTTCTATATCTCCCTGTGTATCAGAACAGTACTATTCCTTGTCCTCTATTTTGCACTGGGCCAGGAAATAAGTGTTGCGCGCTTTTCCCCAATATGGCTTGTTAACATCTTTGTTGTCTTCTTTAGCATAGAAGCCATCTGCCTTTTCGAAATAAGGGAGGGCATTCTTTTTGCCACCGCCAAAATTCTTAGGGGTAAAGAAAGTAGATACCGCCTTCAGGTAATACATGCGCGGATTGTTAGGGTTGATCTCTTTTGCGTTCTCGAGATCTTCGTTGAATATCTTGCCATATTTCTGCCAACGCTGCATAGGGTTCACCGCCAAGCGTGAATTAGCGATCATAGCAGCAACTACCCATGTTTCGTCTGTTTGCTTGCCGAGAATGCTAACGGCATCGCCCAGCTCCTTTTCTGCCTCGTCGAGGATAGCGTCGTGCTTAGCTTCATCCTTTTCGTTGTAAGACATGTAGGCCTTGCTCAGTGCTACATAGAAGTGAGGAGCCCAGTCGTTGCTCCATTTCTTAGAGATGAGGACGAGCTTGTTAGCCAGTTGCATCTGCACATCGGGCGCCATAGTGGTATCAAATGCGTCCCATGTTGCCTTAAGTGGGGTAGTATAATCCTGCTGCGCCGAGGCAGTCATTACAGAGAGCGACAGTGCGCCCATTAACATTAACGTTTTCATTTTATTATTGTTTGTTTGTGGTTTTTAGATCTTAATTATCAATTATTGGTCCAATTATAATTCGTCTTTGCTGAACTGGCTCAGCGAGAAGTTAGCGCCGATAAAAATGGTGCGGTATAGTGGGGGTACGATAGGCGATTGCATATACGTCTGATTAGCGCTGTTGTATATATATCGCTCACCAAATACATTGTGGGTATTCAGTATGTTATCTGCGCTCAGGTAGAATACGCTGAACCATTTCCCGAATGAATGCAGGTAAGCGATGGTAAGCGCTACATTATTGAAGGTTGGTGTAGTGACGTCTTTCAGGAAATTGCCTTCCGTTTGCGGCCTATTAGGATTGTAATAAGGGTAACCGCTGGAAAAACTATAGGTGGCACTAAAGTTGGTATGCAGCTTGTCTACAAAATACTTACCCACCACATTCAGCGTGTGCTTTGCAATAAAGGTTGGTGTAGCTGATACCGGGAAGTTCTCGTAGAGCCTCTTGGTATCTATATAGCTATATGATATCCAGTAATCGGTGTTTTTAAAGGTCTTTTTATCTCTCCAGAAAAGTTCAAAACCCTGTGCATATCCATAGCCGCTATTGTTGATAGATGTTCCATCAATGCTTGTACGGTAGCGGTTAGGGTCATAAAAAGTATTCAGTTCCCTTATTAGGTTTTGATAGCTTTTATAATAGCCTTCTATACGGAAGGTGCGGTCGCTTTTGGTCCACTGCCAGTTGGCTATATAGTGGATGGCGCTCTGCATGTTAATGGAGTCGCCCAGCGTGAGCTTAGTGGGGTGGTTGGGGTCGGTGTATGTCAGCAGATACAGGTTGCCCGGCGCTTGGTAAAAAACACCTGTTGCCAATGATATCTGGCTGTGCATGCCCGTCTTTATGGCCATCGACAATCGGGGAGCAATATCATTCTTATTCAGCAAGGTGCTGTGCTCGTAGCGTACTCCGGGCTTTAATGCCAGCCAATAGATGGGGGTCCATTCGGCTTCGGCATATGCTACTTCCTGTGTTTCAATAAAGTTCTGCGCCATGGTCAGCACTTGCTTATTTTGAGTGTCGTACCCATATCCAAAATTCTTATCCAACCCAAAGCTCTGCAACTCTGCGCCTACACTAACAGTAAAGTGATTGGTGACAAAATCTTTTCCCTCTATGCGAAACTGAGCTCTATGTTCGTCCTGCTTTATGGGAAAAGAGAAATAATCATTACCAAATGAATTGTTTGTTCTATCCAGACTATAAGATGCTGCAGTGAAAAGGGTATACTTGTTTTTGAAAACCTGCTTGTAGGATATACTACCGTAAGTATTCAGGTCTCTATTTGTAAACCTTATACTATCGCCCAGGTACTGAAACGAGTTCGATGTATCTGTATATGGGTTGGGCAATTTTATGCCGCTGTGGCTAAAAGATGTGTTAACTGATGCTTTGAGGATGGCATTTTTGTTAGGAGTCCACACGTAGCGGGCATAACCACTACCGCCTACCGGCACATCATAAAAGTTGAAGTTGGTTTTCGCGATCTTATAAAATGGTGTGAGGTTGTTGTAGCCACCACCTGCATCAAAACTGCTTTTTTTCCACCTCTTTGTACCCGATGCGTATACCCCCCCCGAGTTAATGCCCAGGTTTACATTGCTTTTATCGGGCAGGTCGGTGGTATTAAGGTCTAACACACCTGAAAGCGCCTGACCAAAACGCGCACTATAGCCGCCACTGCTGAAGGCGACACCCTGAAACTGGAATGGATTGAAACGGCTGCGGCCAGGAACTCCGGGGCCACTGTTAGAGAAAGCGCTCTGCACCACCATACCATCTGCGATAATAGCCACTTCCGATGCATCACCGCCACGCACAAACAGTCCGGTTTCGGTACCTGTCTGCTGCGTTCCGGGCATCATTTCCATGGCTTTTACCAGATCTCCGTTAGAGCCTGCTGTCGTCACGATCTCTATCGGGTTCATGACTGTCTTTGTTCTGTCACCAGAAGCAAAGGAACCGGCTGTGATGGTTACGTCCTCCAGATTACGGATCGCATTGAGCAGGTGGATGACAATACCGCTGGTATCATGCGTCAGCATCATCGGCATACCCTGCAGTTTGTACTTAGGGTCTGTCACCACCAGGGTCATGTTGCCTTTTTCGGTGGTAGTGAATGAGAAGACCCCGTCGCTATCGGCAGTAGCGCCGTCTATGGTATTATCGATATATACGTTGGCTCCTTTTACGCCCTTGTTCTTGCTGTCGAGTATCGTTCCGCTGATCTTTATCTGAGCACCAGCGCTAACCGTGAGCAGCAAACCCGGTATACAATAAATAAAAAATAAAAGTCGTTTCATGCGTTGTGTGGTATTGTGGCTGCAAATCTACATTGCTAAAACATATATGAAACTAAATTTCGGCTAAATATTGCCAGAGGTCGGTGAACAGACAAAATAGAGCGGCGAAGTTGTAATGCGCAACGTGATGCCAACCCAATTGGGGCCGTTAAAAGGCAGTCCGGAAGGAATGCGATAGTATTGGGGGGAATGTGATACCCAATGCCGCTATTTAGAAGCTATAAAACAGGCCATGTGGATTCTAATCCGGATTTTTACGGCATTGCGTTTTTATAAACGGGAAATAATAAGGCTATAAGTATAATTTATCGGTCATACAATGATATTTCAGTATTTTTGTGCCAAATAATCATTGAAATGCTGAAGACAGGAAACACTATTGTGAGTATTTATACGGAAATGACGCCCAACCCTGAAACAATGAAGTTTGTTGCCAACAAACTCCTTTATCCGGGTAAAAGCATCGACTTTCCGGACGAGGCCAGCGCCACACCATCACCCCTTGCTAAAGAATTGTTCGCATTCCCGTTCATCAGGAGTGTATTTATAGCCAGTAATTTCGTTACGCTCACCAAGACGGCTGAAACGGGCTGGGATGATGTCATCCCGTCTATCCGTGAATTTTTGAAGCAATACCTGGAAGAAGGTAAGGCCGTGATCAACGAAGAGCTGATCGTAGCTAAGCCCATAAACAATAACGTAAGTGCTGATGATACCGATGTAGTAGTGCGAATAAAAGAATTGCTGGAAAACTACGTGAAACCAGCGGTAGAAATGGATGGCGGTGCTATCAGTTTCCGTGGTTTTGACGAAGGAACGGTAACATTGATGCTGCAGGGATCCTGCAGCGGCTGCCCATCATCGATGATCACGCTGAAATCCGGTATCGAAGCCATGATGAAGCGTATGATAGCTGAGGTGAAAGAAGTAGTAGCAGAAGCCGAATAATCTGATTTTCATATTATCATATTGGACAGCGGCCCCTTACCGGCCGCTGTTTTGACTTAATAATGGCTTGGTTTTACTATTTTTATGCCTTGAGTGCATTTAGCAACCACCCTTTGAGGATTATAACATGAGTAGTATACAGAATAATTATGTGGCCATTATGGCTGGTGGCATCGGAAGCAGGTTCTGGCCGGAAAGCCGCACCAGCTATCCTAAACAATTCCTGGACCTGCTGGGCACAGGGCGTTCTCTGATACAATGGACCTACAATCGTTTTAAGCATATATGCCCAAAAGAAAATATCTACTTCATTACTAATGAACAGTATATATCTACTCTGAAGCAGCAAATACCGGAGATAGACGATGCTAATATCATCAGTGAACCATCCCGGAAGAATACGGCGCCATGCGCTGCTTATTTTGCCCATAAGATGATGGCACTCAACCCGAATGCCAACATCATTATGTCTCCGGCAGATCATCTGATCATGGATGAGCACGCTTTTGAGCGCACAGCACATGAGGCTCTGGACTTTGTAGCTCACCATAAGTCGCTGCTGACCATGGGTATAAAACCCACGCGCCCTGATACAGGCTACGGATACATACAGTATGACACCGAAGAGGAGCTGGATAAGGCACACCGCGTACGCACCTTTACTGAAAAACCCTCGCTGGAACTGGCACGTACCTTCCTTAAGAGCGGCGATTTCCTGTGGAATTCGGGCATATTTATATGGAACGTACAGACCATAATGGAGGCGCTGGAGCACTATATGCCAGAGCTGAATGAGGTATTTGCACAAGCCAAGGACAAGTATAATACCCCCGAAGAACAGGAAGCCATCACTAAGCTATACCCCCACTGCACCAACATATCTATAGACTATGGCATAATGGAGAAAGCGCGGAATGTATATGTCATACCGTCTTACTTTGGCTGGTGCGACCTGGGTACATGGGAGAGTGCCTATGAGAATTGCCAGAAAGACTATCTGGGCAATGCGGTACTGGGATCTAACGTTATGGTGATAGATGCCAGTGAGTGCATGATCAAAGCGCCTAACGACAAACTGGTGCTGGTGCAGGGGTTGGAGAAATTTATTGTAATAGACACGCCTGATGTACTACTCATATGCGAGCGCAACCGTGAGCAACAGATAAAAGAGTATGTGGCTGAGGTGAAACGAAATAAGGGAGATAAGTTCCTGTAATCTACCCCGATCCTAAAGGGAGAAGAAGCAAGGGTATTCCTCATTATAAGAAAAGCGGGTTGTGATACACAACCCGCTTTTCTTATGTCTTATTATTTGTGTTTAGTAGTTAACGCCTTTTACCAGTATCATTTGTGACGGGTCGGGCTTCTGGCCAAGCGTCTTCATAAAGCGGTAATGTGATGCAATAGCAGCACCCATAGTAGGCATGCAATTGTACTTAACGTTAAACTCTTCGCATTTCTGCATCAATATCTTCCTAAGCTCGGGGTAGTGTACGTGGCTGATACGGGCAAACAAGTGATGTTCTACCTGGAAATTAAGGCCGCCTACAAACCATGAAATGAACTTGCTATCTGGCGCGAAATCGGCAGTGGTTTTGATCTGGTGTATCGCCCACTCGTTCTCTATTACCTTATCATCAAGACCGTGGAACTCAAACTCAGTTTCCTCAACCACATGTGCTAACTGGAATACGACAGATAATGACAAGCCCATAGCCATGTGCATGAACAGGAAGCCTACCGCCCATGGTCCCCAACCTACAAAGTGAACCGGGATGGCAATATAGAATACTACGTACAACACCTTACTGATCCAGAATATTGCATGTTCTTTAACATCCATTTTGTTGAGCTCCGTGGTGTATATCTTTTTTGTGCCATACTTAACCAAGTCAATAATAAATACCCATAGTATAGAGCTTAAAGCATACACCAGCCACAGGTATATGTGCTGGATGCGGTGAGCAGGCTTCCACACCTGTGTCTGGCACTGGCGGATAACCGGGCTTTTACCGATATCATCGTCCAGACCATCGACATTGGTATAGGTATGGTGTATGATATTGTGCTTCTGCTTCCATATAAAGGCATTACCGCCGAGTGCATTAAGGGTAAGGCCGAATAGTTCGTTTACCCATTTTTTGCTGGAATAGCTGCCGTGGCAGGCATCGTGCATGATATTGAACCCTATGGCAGAGAGCGTAAGGCCTAAAAGGACACAGAGGCCAATAGCAGCCAGCGCCGGCATGTGAACTGTAAGTAATGATATGTACAAGCCAATGGCAAGAGGTATAAGGACAATGGCTTTAGTGTACAGTTTCCAATTACCTGTTTTACTTATTCCGTTTACTTTGAAGTAATTATCTACATCGGCCTTCAGCGCCTGAAAGAAAACGGCGTTGCGGTTATTATATTTGAAATTTGCCATACTGTGAAAAACCAAAAATAAGAAAAATAAGCAAACGAGTAAGTTAAGATTAACACATTATGTCTGAAAGTAGCCGTGGTGGCTCTTCTTGTAGATTATGAGAGATATCAGAAATAAAATTTGCAAAATTCAGGAATTTGCCGTTATCTTTGCATCCCGTTTAGAAAATGAATGGGTATTAAAAAGTTCTTTTTAGTTGTCTTTAATCGGAGACGCTATGTTATAAATCTACCTTGGACCGGTAGTTCAGTTGGTTAGAATGCCGCCCTGTCACGGCGGAGGTCGCGGGTTCGAGTCCCGTCCGGTCCGCAAAGACCCGCTCCCAGAGCGGGTCTTTTGCATTTATGTCTGTGAGATGGTGGAATAGGTGGTAGTTTTTCAAGTACAGCTGCCGCATTTAGGAAAATCTCTTTTTGTGCATTACTTTCTTAATAATCATGTTCGTTTTATGTAGAACTTTGACATGCTCTCAATGTCTTATATGAAACCTAACTTCAAAACCATTCAAAAGCAACTGTATTACTTATACAATCTGCTTAATGCACACAGCGATATTGGCATAAATAGAAAACAGCTTTTCATTCAGGCCGTCAAAGAAAACATTACAAAAAGCAGGAGAAATAATCCATTGGTATTGCAATTGGCAAATGAGCTGGCTGCGACTATGTTAATTATTGAGGATCAGCGTGAAGTCATTTCCGAGCTTTACAGAGAGCTAAATAACCAAGCGAGATACTTCCATGATATTGAAAATATTCTGCAACATGATAGTAATCGATATGAAGTTTTAAGAAAGCTGAATGTTCAAAAAGTTGGTGAAGATGAGTTTTTGCCAGTTGGCTTTCATCCCAAGGACATTATATGCATTATTACTGCACCTGCTGATAAGAAGAAGGATAGTAGAAAAAAAGCCATTTACGTAAAGAGAGCCTTGTCAGATGATTCATATGATATATTAAGATACAATCTTAATTCGCAGTTCCTCTATTACAACAGTAATAAAGAACATCCAGTGCCCTTAAACTTCGATTCATTAAAGCACTATGTTGATTTGTATGGTGAGTATCTTGCAAAAGTTTCTCAAAGTGCAATAGTGAATATTGACTATTATGACTTTGAAACCGAGAATAGTCTGATATTAAATATTGAAAGCAAAAAAGTTGACCCCAATGCTATAAGTATTATTGCTCCTGATAAAAATGTTGACGTAAGACAATTAAAGCAAGAAATATTGAAAATTCGCCATAATAGGGACGCAAGAGTGTTCTCACACGAAAAGGCGGAATATTACATCAACAGTTTCCGGCAATAATAGTTTGTTTCCTTTGCTCTATTGTTAACAATTAAAAACAAATTGTATGTCATCGACAAAGCAGCCAAACTGGCCAAGTAAGCAGCCGGGCAAAGAATCTGGAGACAAAAGAACAAACAATCCTCCCGGACCCGGTAAGACACCGCCTCCAGCACCGAAGCCAGCAACTCCAGCAAAGCCGAAACCTTAAAGGGGTAGTTGGCAAACGCAAAAAAAAGAGCCTGACCGTTAAAAGTCAGGCTCTTTTTATGCTGCAACCCCCTCCGCTCTATCATTGTCTTTCTTTCGCTTCTTCCAATGCTCTGCCAATAGCATAGCGTGTTGTAAAGAGTCTGCCTTTATGTAAGCCAAAAACGACTTTTCGGTTCTATGCCCTGTAATTGCCATAATTGTTATAGTAGGCGTGCCATTGAGATACTCATTAGTGGCAAAGCTCCTTCTTGCAGTATGCGACTGCAATAATTCGTATTTCTTGTATGTTTTGGGGTCTGCTACACCGCCTCTGGTTAATACCTTTTCAAAATCAGTATCTAACTGCGGTAACTTCTTTCCCAAGTCTTTCAGATAGCGGTTGAATACTTGATTGGGCGGACATTTAGGCAATCCATTTGGGTATTTTGCCAATATCTCTTTTACAGTTGGGTGAATTGGTATAGTCACCCTGTTTTGTGTTTTCTGTTGAGTAAGAAACATAAAGCCATCACTAAACCTTGCCTTTGATAATGTTGAGTAGTCGGAGAACCGTAGCCCTGTGAGGCAACCTATTATAAATAATTCTAATACAATTTTCTGAGTAGGTGAGTCAAACTCTTTGATTGCATATAAATCCGCAATGTCCCTATCCTCTAAGTGGACACCCCTCTACCTTACGGGTAATCAAATCAGCAATACAATTTTCTAATTCCACTTTTTGGAGCAATAATTTCTCTAATTCATATATCATGTCGTAGCAGTTAATTTTTATCTATATTTATATAATTTTTTAACAGTCTTGGCAAAAAAGGTTCCATTGCTGATTATCCATTAACCGTAGTATGAATTTTTTACAATTTGTCCTTTGAGCTCAGATAAATTAATCAATAGTTAAAAAGCCCGAACCGCACGTACGTAGACTGCGTAGCCCTTGAGGCTGAGGTTCTGGATGCCACAATTGAAAGCCTGGAGCCACGACGCGTTGTTGGGGTCGCCCTCACTCGAACTCCAATAGAGGGCACTGGCAAAACCACCAACTACATCCTTTTTTTTATACAGCTTATCTAATTCATCTTTGGTTGGTAAGTGCCAACCAGCACCTTTATTCTGGCAAGCTCGCATGGCATCATCCCAATTCATCTCTCCCAAATCATGGTCATCAGCAATTAATCCATGTTGACCTGATGCATCTGTCCAATATACTATTCCTCCTCCGCCTCCATGATTATTCTCGCCGAGATTGCCTGATAAGTTGTTTAATGAACCTTGTAGGTTTACTTGTAGTTGTTCCATTTGTTGTTTTGCTGAATGTATGTTATACAATGAATACCCACACCAGTAGATGAGCACACAAACAACAACTAAGAGTAAGCGTTTTAAAGATTTTTCTAATAAAAAACCAACTAATACTAAAAGTAAAACGCAAAGAGTCAGAAATAAAGTAATCTCCATTTGATTCATAAAGTAACTTTTTTATTAAACAACTTGCAATAAGTAACTGCTGTAATTCCCTCTACACGGCCTTGTTTCCAGGTGTCGGCTAATTCAGTCGCATCCACTTTTGCTTTGATGTTATATTCTACGACATCGCCATCTTTGGCTTTCTTACCATGTGTATCTTTCACAATTTTGTATTCAATTCCGTGTATTTTTTTGAAACCACCGTCATTGCTAAATATATTTATTTTATCTTCTTTTGGTGTTGGAGGAGCAGAATTTTCGGATGTCGTATTTGATACGCAAGAAGTAATAAAAAATCCTAGAGATAACATGCAATAGAAAAAATGCCTCATAATATGTTTATTGTTTTATTAATAAATTAACTGAAAAATCTTTATGCAAATAATGGTTTTAATAGTAATGAACCGGATTTCTGCTGAATTGTAATTTTTCATTTTTTCCAATTTTCCAATTCTTAATTTCTACATTGTCAATACCTATAACGAACCTGCCGGGAAAACTCTTTGATGCTGTTACTTTTGTAATCTTTGCAACAACTATTTTTCCTGGCTCATGCTTACTTACAATGATAATTTCAGATTGTAATTGAAGCCTTTTAGCACTTGCTACCCAGTGCCCTGTTTTACCTTCTCCTATTATCCTTTCTATGTGATCCTGCGTTTCAACAGATACACCTTTGAAGCCCTTTGAATTTCTCTTAACGAATTCTGGTACTGTTATGATGAGTTGATTGTTCATTTTATCAATTATAGCATGGCAAATATAATGTAATTTTTTTTTAGTAATCTTTCTAAGAAAATAATAAAAGCCGTGCTTTTTACGACACGGCTTTTATTTAACAATTAACGATGCAAGTAAACTTCAAAAAACGCCAATTGACGATTTTTTTTCAAAAACAGAAAATATAGTTCAATTTAAAATGCAACGCGGTGATATACTTTTTTTAAATAACCGCTTTCTTTGCCACAACCGCACAGCCTTTGAAGATGACCCTGCAGGCTTTACATTCTAATTGATGACCATAATAAGAAATAACAAAGTTATCCTTGAATTTATATGGTGTAGTTTCAAGAAACTTGATTAATTCTTCGCTAGTCAAATGACTACTCTCTATTTGATAATTGGAAAAATTGCCATGTGTACATGGCGCTTTTGTAGAGCAGTGGTTAGAAAATGCTAATTGAAATCTTTCATTTATGTGATTTATTGGTAAGAACCTTTGGCATCTATTGCACGATTTATTGATAATTATATCACCATCAACCGAGCCCTCTAATCCGTGGTTTTGATTAAAATAAAACTGTTCCGGTATGCAAATTGTTTTTTTTGAGTTATTATAATGGCTATAGAAGTCAGTGGACATGAAATGCTTGTAGTCAACAAATCCAACCTGAATCAGGATAACATAAAAATTATTCAACCTAAAATCAGCTTTGAACATGAAACCATATAGCACTAACCCCAATGCTTACAGAGTTGTAAAAACTGAGCGGGATATTGATAAGATAAACGACCATGCAAAAAATGGATTTCTGCCTGTTTGCGTCAGAATTGAGCCTTTGATTAAATGCTGTCCGAGGGTCATGCTACTACAAGACCTGCAAACCAAAGAGTTTGTAGTCATAAAGGATAATGAACCGTTTCCTGCTATACAAGACTTTAACGAGCGATACAAGGTTGTAATAAACTGGAGAGTGGAAAATATCGTGCTCAAAAAATTATTTGGGCATTGTTGGTAATGACATTTGAGAGTAGAACGTATGACCAAACGATGAGTAGCTTGCAAATTGACGCAGAAACTAAAGATCGCTATTTAGATGCATTGGGGAAAATGATAGAATTCTTAAAATCAATAAAAAATACTGAGCAAGTTTTTAATACTCAAAAACTAGATAGCTACTATAATACATGTGCATATGAAATTGAAAAAGCAAGAGTTAGAATATTGGAGAAACAGAAAGATTCTAATATCAGCAATAATGAATTAGCTATTGATATTTGCAGATGTCTTACTGAGCCTCAAAATTCAGAATATAATATAAAAAATAAGACCGCATGTGATGATGCAATTGATAAAGAGCTGGGTGTTGTTCATTGGTCTTCAATCAATTTCCGAGAAAATAAAGCCGTATCCCAGCGCTGGGATGATTTGGTTTATAAATGCACTGGTAAAAAACCAAATCATGCTGAAATAGCCGGAGAGTATGTGGGGACAAACAATTTCGGGAGCCAGTCAGTTATTACTTTGTATAATAGTGGAACGCTTATTATTCAAAGTGAAGGTTTGGAAATGATAGGGGGAAGATGGACTGGAACCGCTGATGACTTGAACTTATACACCAAAGATGATTTCGGTAATGAGGTTCTTTTTGGAAATGCCAAGATTAGGGAAGATGGGCTACAAATAACAAGTGGTGGTGGGTTTTATAGAAGACGTTAATTAAATCCATATAATTTCGCACGAACCTTCTATAACTTTATAGAAGGTTTTATAAAAAACAGCCCGCCACAAATTGTAAACGTTCGTTTACAATTTGTGACGCTTATTTATCCACATGAAATAACGAGAGTTCTTCCTTAGAAAAACCTCTACTCTAAAAATAAGGGCTTTTACAAAGTGGAGGATGGAATCTCCCTTCACGAAAAATACAGAAAGGACATTTATCCACCGTATATCACCGAATATGGCGGAGAATGTGTAACACTTAGCGTTGACCATCTCTTTGGCACTACAAAATCGGTGGAATATACAAGTCATGAGTATATGAACACTGCGACATATAGTTTCAGAGATGGATTGGTAAAAATGGGTTATGTTAAAACTAATGGGAAAACAGGCTTACCTTTAACGAAAAAAGCCTAAACAGATAAGAATAAAGGTTGCTATAAAAGCGAAACGCCTCTTGAGGGAGGCGTCAGACCAAGGATACTATCCTTAGTGTTGTTCTTGAGTGCAAAGGTAGTAAAATAATTGAATGATGCAAGAAAGCAAAGAAAAAAAAGAGCGGGTATTTGCCTATATCGATGGTTTTAATTTATATTTTGGAATGAGAGAGGCTGGGTTTGATAATTGCAGGTGGCTAAATGTAAATAAATTAATTTCAAGTCTCCTTAAACCTCATCAGGTCCTTGTTGGCATTAAATATTTCACAAGCAGAGTAAGTAATAACCCAGATAAACAAAAAAGACAATCTACTTATATAGATGCTCTTGAAAGCACAGGGATTAAAATTATTTACGGGAATTACCAAGATGGTTCCACAGAGTGTAAAAGATGCGGTCATATTTGGCGCACAGCAAAAGAAAAAATGACCGACGTGAATATAGCAACAGCAATAATTGTTGATGCTTATAAAGATGAATATGATATGGCAATGCTTATTTCTGGCGACAGCGATTTAACACCTCCTATCCGTGAGGTTCATAATCTATTTAAGCAAAAAAGAGTTTTCATCGCTTTCCCTCCCAAACGACACAATAGCTCTATGGCATTAGTCGCAAAAGGCTCCGAAACAATTGGCCGCAAGAAATTGGTAGATGCACAATTTGACGAGGAAGTTATCAGTAAGACCGGGTATAAATTAAAAATACCTAATGAATGGAAGTAGAACCAGCCGGCGTAAAGGTGGCGGTTTGATATCCCCGCCAACGCATACGAGTGTATGCGAACGAACAAGCGACTATGCTAAAACGCTTATCGGGCGTGAGAAGCCATAAAAACGAACCAAAACACATTAAATAATTTTAGAACCGTCCGGTCCGCAAAGACCCGCTCCTAGAGCGGGTCTTTCGCATTTATATCTATGAGGTGGCGGAATAGGTGGCGGTTTTTCAAGTTTATTTTCTGCGTTTCTTAAATTTATTCAACCCTCGCTGATAAAGACAATTCCATTAAAATCATCTGACGGGATCGCTCCAATTTTTTCTACTTTACTTTGGGCTTAGTTTAGCAACCAGTATGTGTAAACCAGTAAATGTGTAAAAGTAATTTCATCGGAATAAGAAATCTTACCTAATTTGTTATTTGGGGAAAGCCACCAGTGTTTGGGCTTTATTTTTCAGGTTGCTAAAACAAAAATTATGGCGAATATATTTTCCCGAATAGGGACATTACTAAACAGAGTTGTTGACATTGTATCTCAAGGAAGCCTTGAAAGAGTTAGAATCTTACGTGAATTTAACCTGGTTTTTAAAGAGGCATTTCAATCACAGAATATAGACAGGCATTGTACAGTTACTACTTCTCCAGGCAACCCAAGTTTTAGGCATGAGCTGAGTACTATGTATATCAGAAGTGGTTTTAAAATCACCATTCAAAATGACAACAATTTAATCGAGAGTGATTACATTGAGATTTCAAAATACGTTATCGAAAGTGCTGCATTTGTTAGGCAATTAATGGCTTTAGGATATGACACTTTAATAATCAAAGGGAAAAATCAATACAAGTCGTTAGAAATACCTTTAAAAGAAATTGCGAACTTGCACAAATACATGCTTAATTCCTGATCTGAATGAAAAAGAACATAATTAGAATCGGCAGTATAGTTTTAGTGCTACCTTTTATTTTTCAAGTAGCTGTTAAAATAAAAAATAAAAGGGCTTTAAGGAAAAGAGTGTTAGCGGATGGGAATTCCGATTACGAAAGTACGGCTAAAGATATAGCTAATGGGATTAACGGCAACACAAGAAAACTATATAAGGAACTTATTACAAAGATACATCCAGATAGATTTTTAGATCATAAAAAGATTATAGCCAATGAATTATCTCAGCAGATAACGAAATCTAAACATAACCATTCACAATTGGTAGAACTAAAGAATCAAGTTGATAAATTTTTGAATGAAAATTAAAATGTACTTCTAAAATAACTTCATGTATGCTTGATGATGAAATAAAGAAAATAATCGGTGAGAATGAAGTCCGTGAAACCGAAAAGGAAAAGAAGCGTAATGCCGAATTAGAGTTCGAAGATCAGTCATGGATATGTATTGGAAGCGGATTTACATTGGGGATATTGGGAATTATTATGTATTTCAAATACTCTGGTGAAGGGTACAAAAAGAAAGCAAGTCAAGTCTGTGTTTTAGCTATTGTTTCATTTATTTCATTAATTGTATTGTCTGTTTTAGTTAATCTTAGTAAGCACTAATAATGGTATTTAGTAAAAGTAAAATACACTTTGTTTTTTGCCATAGAATGCCTGAGAGGTCATTTTTTTGGAAGGGAAAACAATTTCCGTTGTGTGCAAGATGTACTGGCATACATTTAGGTTATATTACATTTCCGTTCTTTTTATTTGATTATTGGACACTAAACCTCACAATTACAATCTTGTTAATAATACCCACCTATATTGATGGTCTGACGCAAGCATTTTTTAGAAGAGAGAGTAATAATCCGTTGCGATTTATAACTGGTTTGTCTTCAGGAATTGGAATGATGTCATTAATTGCAATTATTGGTGGTGCAATCGGGAAATTTATTTTATCATTTAAATAACACAAACATGGAACAACAAGAAAATGACGTAATCGAGAATAGCGACAGCAACAAGCCAAAAGATGAATTAAGCACAGGGCTGGCTATTCTATCATTCTGCATTCCATTAGCTGGAGCAATCATTTATTTTTCAAATAAAGATACATCTCCCAATAAAGCTAAATCTGCCTGTCACGCAGCATTAATCAGTTTTGGCATCGGGATACTAATAAGAATTTTAGTGACCGTGGGCAGGTAATTTCTTGTTGCTGATGTGGAAAATCATTAAAGAAAGCACTTAACCAGCCGGCGTAAAGGTGGCGGTTTGCTATGCCCGCCAACGCTTGCGAGTGTATGCGAACGAACAAGCGACTATGCTAAAACGCTTGTCGGGCGTGGGAAGCCGTAAAAACGAGCCAAAACACATTAAATAATTTTAGAACCGTCCGGTCCGCAAAGGTTTCACGAAAGTGAAACCTTTTTGCATTTTAGTGCTTTCCCCTGCTTGCTATGCCTTTCTACATTTATATCATACAAAGTGCTCAATGACCAATATCATAACGAAAAGCGGCGCTACCGTGACGAGATATCTTAGTTTTGTATTGACATATCTGGTATTATGAATCAAGTATCTAACAACAATGCAGATCAATACAAAGACGTATTTACCCCCGAGCTTATTGAGGAAATAGAAGAGAAAGGCCAGCTGGTGCATTGTAAGGAGGGTGACCTCCTGCTGGATATTGGGCAGACGATACGGATAATGCCACTGGTGCTGGAGGGGACGCTGAAGGTAATGCGCATGGATGATGAGGGGCGCGAATTGCTTTTGTACTACTTGAGCCCTCACGATAGCTGCGCTATGACCTTTACCTGCTGTATGCAGAATGTGGCCAGCGAGATAAAGGTAGTTGCCGAAGAAGATACTACACTTATAGCTATACCCATAACGGTGATGGAGGAATGGATGATGAGGTTTCCGGCGTGGAAAACCTTTGTGATGAAAACCATTCGTGAGCGGTTCAATGAGCTGCTCAGGACCATTGACCAGATCGCCTTTCAGAAGCTGGATGAACGACTCGTAAGTTACCTGAAAGAGAAGTCGAAGGTTTCGGGGTCGTCATTGATCAACCTGTCGCATGAGCAGATAGCCAATGAGTTGGCTACATCGCGGGTAGTGATCAGCAGGCTGCTGAAAAAGCTGGAGGATGAGCACAAACTACTTTTATACCGCCACCAAATAAAGCTGCTGAGGGAATTGTAACAAAAGTAGCTGTGCAGGTTTTCGGTAGTTCGGAAATTTGTATCCATAAACATTCAGACAATGAAAAAGAATATGGGTTCTATCGACAGCGCAATAAGGATATTGGTAGCTGTAATTGTATTCCTGTTGCTATTTATGGGTAAGGTAACGGGCACCCTGGCAATTGTGCTGGGCATAGTCGCCGGCATCTTTGTACTTACCTCTTTTGTGCGGGTATGCCCGCTATATCTACCTTTCGGGATAAGTACCAATAAAAATAATAAATAACAATAATGACACATCAAACAGAGACGCAGTGGATGGGCAAAATGCAGTTCAATGCCCTGGTGAATGGCCATACGGTGATCATGGATGCACCCGAACGAGTTGGGGGTGAAGACCGTGGACCGATACCTAAACCGTTTGTACTCTCGGCACTGTCGGGGTGCACGGGAATGGACGTTGTGGCGCTGCTTCGCAAATCGGGTAAGGAACTCACAGACCTCAATATAATAGTGACCGGTGAGATAAGTAAACGGGCACCAATAGAATACGTGGCCATAAACGTGGTATATGAGATGAAAGGCAATCCCGAAGATGAGCAGGACGCATTGGCGGTAGTTACAAAATCGCAAGAGGAGGTATGTGGTGTAAGCCATATGCTGAAGAAGATAATGCCGGTAACCTGGCAGGTCATCTACAATGGAAAAGAGATCTTCAATAATAGCCCGGCAAATGCAGCAGTTGCCCGGTAGCAGGAGAAGCAAATACCGACTGGAAATAGCAGGTATGGTATGTGGAGCAATTGCCGGATTTGCGTATCATCATTATGTGGGGTGCAGCAGCGGAAGCTGCCCTATCACATCTAACCCATATATAAGCACGGGGTATGGTGCAGTAATAGGTGGGTTATTATTATCAATTTTTAAAAAACAACCAGAAAAAAGAAAAGTAAGATGAGTTTATTATCCAGACTATTCGGCTCTGCGCCGAGCGTAGATTACAAACAACTGATGCAAACCGGGGCCATCATACTGGATGTGCGCACCGCACAGGAATACCAGGGTGGCCACATTAAAGGCTCGATGAATATACCGGTGCAGGCGCTGAATGCAACAGCCATGGCCGAGCTAAAGAAAACGACGCCTATCATAACGTGCTGCGCATCGGGTATGAGAAGTGCAAGCGCGAAGGGTATCTTAGTATCAAACGGGTTTACTGAGGTATATAATGGCGGCGGATGGAGCAGCCTACAGAGTAAAATTTGATCATAACGCATATACTTGAATCAAAAATGAAAGATCGTATTTTGAAGAACTGGACGGTGATGCGGGTAATCTATGCGGTGATGGGCATCGCCGTTATTGTGAACTCGGTGATCGTGCGTGAGTGGTTTGGCATTTTGTTTGGTGCTTATTTTGCATCTATGGGTATCTTTTCCTTTGGATGCGCCGCGGGTAATTGCAGTTATACGCCAAGGCGTAGGTCGTCTATATAATTGTCTCCTTAGTTATCATTGCCCGATACCGTGCAAAAGCGCAATCGGGCAATGGTTTTTTTGTGGACGTTTGACAATCAATGTTTTGAAGGTTGATATCCACATTTCTATTGCCCGACATTGCCTGCCTATACCCGGAAGTGTATCGCCCTGAAAAAGGTTGACAGTGGGTTGCCGTTTCGCGCAAAGGTCGCAAAGACCCACCATCTTACTTAGTTACGCAAAGGCCGCAAAGTTTCCATTGCCCGATTACCCGGTAAAACCGAAATCGGGCAATGTATATTATCAACTCTTTGATCTTCATTGTCTTGCATTTTTCTCATTGCCCGATTGGCGGGCATTCCGGAAATGGTTGTATCGTCCTGAAAAAGGTTGACAGTTTTGGTTAGAAAATCCTGTATCATCGCGAAAAAGGTTGACATTGGGTTGCCGTTTCGCCCGTCTCATTAGCCTGGCGGGCCAGTATAATGAGACGGGCTCTCTACAAGGCTATATTCGAGCGCCAATCAAAGAACTTTGAAAAGCCTTTTACAGGTTTCCCGGGCACAAAGTTGTGGTTGGTTTTGATACTGACCAAAAAGAGATATCCACGAAAACGGTGTTGCCGTTCTTTTGGTGGTTCAGCAAGTTGTGAGGGTTACTTGAAGTGGGCAAGTTTTTTTGTGGGTTATGTGTGCCTGTCGCTCGCTTTAATAGATCTCTCCGCAGGAAATCCATCCCCTAATTTTTATTACCGACTTTAGTGGGATGCTGCAGGTGCTGTGGTTACAAATAAACCAGCTGATCTCGGAACGATTAAGGCTTGTGCTGGATAGACCTGTTACAGAAGTTATGTTTTATAGAAACCGAGCACGACAATGGTATGATCTACTGGTTGAGAACTAGTGACCGTTACTCTGCATTGCAGGTTCGCCATGCAGAGTGAAAATAAATTGATAAATTTGCATTTATGAATAAGAAGATGGACGTAAAGGAAGTGGAAAAGATATCTAAGGCACTGGGCGACCCCTACAGGCTGAAGATAGTGGAGGCCATCAATAAGAAAGAAGGATGGATGCGCTGCTGTGATATACAGGAAATGTTCAACCTGGCACAATCAACCATATCGCACCACATTAAACAACTGGCAGATGCTGACCTGATCATAGTAGAAAAAGAGGGCCGCGAGATGCGCTATGAAGTAAATAAGGACGTATTTGCGGCTTATGTGCATTTTTTAAACCCATTTGCAGACTAAAAAAATTTGTGTTAATAAATCGATAGTTTTCGAAATGTCGATTTATTGTCTTTACCTTTGTGAAGCAAATGTAGTTACTGTCTGCAGCGGTAATGCTCATTTTGCATCGTAGTGGGCTTAAAAACATCGAAACATGTAAATGTATTGATTAATTAAAAACAAGGATCATTCATTCAAAACAAAAAAAACAAAATGAAAAAATTAGATAACAAAGTAGCTGTAGTAACCGGTGGTAACAGCGGCATTGGACTTGCAACAGCCAAATTGTTTGCACAGCAGGGAGCAAAAGTGCTGATCACCGGCCGCAACGAAAAGACGATCAATGAGGCGGTAATCAATATTGGTAATGGAGCTAAGGGCATCGTGGCTGATATAGCAGAGCTGAAGAACATAGACAAGGTGTATGACAAAGTGAACAGCGACTTTGGCAAGATAGATGTGCTGGTGCTGAATGCCGGTGTATTTAACGGAGCACCGCTCGCTGATTATACCGAAGAAATGTTTGACCATGTCGTTGGCGTGAATCTGAAAGGTGTGTTCTTCTCTGTGCAGAAAGCACTTCCTTTCCTTAATGATGGTGCATCCATTATCATCACCGGGTCTACGGTGGGTGACAAGGGTATGGCGGGATTAGCTGCATATAGCGCCACCAAGGCGGCTGTGCGCTCGCTGGCAAGAGGATTTTCGGCAGAACTGCTGGGTCGGAAAATAAGGGTGAACGTCCTTTCTCCCGGCCCTATAGATACCCCGATATTCGGACGCGGAGGGGGAACCGACGAAGAAGTAAATGCATCAAAGGCTCACTTTGCCGGCAGCGTACCGATAAAACGCTTGGGCACATCAGAAGAAATGGCTGCAGGATTCCTGTATCTGGCATCTGATGACTCACAATATATGGTAGGTGGCGAACTGCTGCTTGACGGCGGCATAGGCACACTATAAAATAAATTACCCTTTCATCATAGCCCCGTAGCAATACGGGGTTTTTTTGTGGTATTCGCAAGTCAAAAAGACTTGCAGAGAGTCAGACACATGTGAAAAACACTTGCGCCGAGTTGGGCATACCTCAGTGAAAACGGATTGATAAATAGTGTATATAAAAGGCTTAACTTTATGTGATCTAAAATTTGCCGCATGAAAAAACTACTACTCCTTCTTTTTTTGCTGCCTATATATGCTCAAGGGCAATGGTTCGGCACTATTTGGGGCATAGCGCAGGACAGCACTACATTTACGTTTCTTTCCGGAGATACATTAACAAGGGTTATTCCGACGGACACGTGGGGTGATACCGCGAAAATAGTTGTCGATACATCTGGTTCGACGCTATGGCAGATAGGCGGCACAACAAAGACGGGATTTACTACGGCCATGGGCACTACCCGAGGCATAATGACAGATACGCTAAATGCATACCCTTCGAATACTAACAGCTTTTTCGTAGTGAAAATAGGATCCATGCCTAATGTTATTGTCGATTTCTGGCACCACTATAATACTGATAGTGCCCATGCAGGGGGCGCGGTAGAGTTTTCTACAGACAGTGGCGCTACATGGATCAATGTGGCTAGTTGCCCCAATATAGATACGTTCAACTTTTATACAGCTGCTGACACCATCTCTAATGGAGTAGCAGCATTCCATGGCACCAACAGTTTTAACATGCTGTCTCGCGTTCAATTTATAGATTGTATCGGCGTGAAAACAACCAGTACTAGTTGCTTCCCGAATTTTACCGGTCCACAGGGTATTTATTTACGATTCCGTTTTATAAGCGATACGGCCGTAAATACAACTGACGCAGGCTGGCTAATAGACTCCATAAAAATAGAAAACCCGGGGTGCATTCCGGGCTTTGTGCCCCAATTGCATAAGATTGGCAAGATCGATGTTTTTCCCGATCCGGCCACTGACATAGTGAACATCTCGTGCTCATCGCAGATAGGAAGAGTGATCATCACAGATGTGCTGGGTAAAGAGCGTTGTAACCAACTATGTAATAACAGCGAAATTCAAATAGACATCTCCACGTTGCCCAAGGGTATTTACTTCGTAAGGGTGGCTGGAATGGAAGTGAGGAAGCTGGTAAAGGAATAGGGATTTAAACAACAAGGCCCAGGGGTGAGCCTATATCCTAAATTGCCATGACCAATTTGCAGATTGACACACATGCCGCAGATAGATATTTATACCTAATGACGATAACAATCGTCAAAATATACCAATTGGTATATTTTATTTATCTTTGCAAAAGATAATTAGGCAAAATGCTCACCAAGGCAGAACGTACGCGGCAATTTATTATAGAGAAAACAGCTCCGGTGTTTAATACCAAGGGGTATGCTGGTACGTCTATGAGTGACATTATGCATGCAACCGGCCTTACCAAGGGCAGCATCTATGGTAATTTTGAGAACAAGGATGAGGTGGCACTGGCGGTGTTCGATCATAATTTTCAGCAGGTTGCAGACTACATACGGCAGAAAATGGGTGAGCAACATACGATCATCGGTAAACTACTGGTGTACCCTGACACCTATCGCAATTATCTGAAACTACCTTTCCTGGTGAATGGATGCCCTATAGCCAACACATCGACAGAGGCCGATGATACCCACCCTCAACTTAGAGAAAAAGCGATTAACGCGGTGCTCTTCTGGCGCAGCTCGGTAGAACGGCTTGTGCTGAAAGGAATAGAAAGAAAAGAGCTGAGGAAAGACATTGATGTATTGGAGTTCGTATCGGTATTGACGGGGCTGATTCAGGGTGGTGCACTGCATGCCAAGCTAACCGGAAAAATGGGCTCACTGAATGCCTCTATGAACTACCTGGAAAAAATGATAAAGAGATTGGAGCGATAATTTTTTTGTCGCAAAATATACCGATTGGTATATTTCAAATTTAACAGCAAAAACTTTTCGGTGCATCGCCAATAGTAATAGAAAACCTAAACACTAATAATATGAAACAACTTGAAAAATTTCCGGAGAGTGTGGTGAAAATACGGTTCGCAGATTGTGACCCGTTCAACCACCTGAATAACTCGAAGTATATAGACTACTTTATCAATGCCCGTGAGGACCATGTGCTTGAACATTATGGTTTCGACATTTATAAGATGGCCAGGGAGAAAGGTATAAGTTGGGTGGTGGCGCAAAACCAAATAGCTTACCTGGCGCCAGCCAACCTGATGGAGACCGTGGTGATACAAACACAACTGCTGCACTGCAGTGATAAAAGCCTGACGGTGGAAGGAGTAATGTGGGATGAAAATAAGTCGATGATAAAAGCTGTCCTTTGGACCAAGCTCGTTCACTTTGAGTTGCGCACGCAAAAAAGCCACCCTCATTCCGAGGAGTTAATGACCCTGTTCAAACAAATAGAAAGCCCATTACCTAAGCCAATGAGCTTCGATGAGCGGATCTCTGATTTGAAAGGATACCGCTGATTGTCTGAATCACCAATTTTGCAGACGACACAATTTCGCGGGATGGAGTTTGTCTGAACTTTGATTTCCTGAAATAAGTTGCTATTGGCTCTGTATTAACTGAGAGGCAATTTTGCTATCCACCTAAAGGGGGGATTTATGATAAAACCTGCGTTAATAATTCTTAAAAGGGTTGCCTGTATTGCTTTTTCTGCCACATTTGTGTCGTAGCGGTTAATGGCAGAAAACTGGTTGTCATAGTATTCGACAGGCGGAAAAAATAAATACTTGAAAAAGTGTAACATTTTTTCTGCCACATCGTCTTACATGATACTAATAAAAGCACTTTCGCTATCGTAACACTGTCTCTATGCACCACACACTTACTTCACCTTTCCTTAAGGTCTATTCGCGACGCGTGATCTTGCCATTCGCTGTCCTGCTTTCACTCTCTTCGTTTACTTATGCGCAAACTGCCTTAAGAGTAACGGGAAGCGTTACCGACAAGGACAGCAAAGGCATAGATGCGGCTACCGTGGCCCTGCTGAAAAGCACAGACAGCAGCTTTGTAAAAGCTGAGCTGACCGATGAACACGGGCATTATGAAATAGCCACTGAAGCAGGCAGCTATATGCTCCGCATCATAAGTCCGGGTTATAGCGACCGCTTTGTGCCCGCCTTTACGGTCGCTAGCAATATTGACCTGCCTGTGGTGGTGATGGAGAAAAAGGAAGTGAGCCTGAAAGAGGTGGCGGTGGTATCAAAGAAGCCCATGATAGAGATCAGGGCCGATAAGACTGTTTTTAATGTAGAGAACAGCATTAATGCAACGGGCAGCAATGCACTGGAACTGCTGAAGAAAAGCCCGGGTATGCAGGTGGACTATAATGACAACATAACCATGAAGGGCAAGAATGGTGTGAAGATATATATAGATGGCAAGCCAACACAGCTGGATGCAGCAAGCCTGGCAGCGTACCTGAAGAGCATCAACAGCAATGACATAGAAGCCATAGAAATGATCAGCAACCCGAGTGCCAAGTATGATGCGAGCGGTAACGCAGGGATAGTGAACATAAGGCTGAAGAAGAACAAAAAATTTGGCACTAATGGCAGCGTGAATGCAGGCCTGGTGGAAGGAATAAGGCTTAAAGAAAATGGCTCGCTGAACCTTAACTACCGCGACAAGAAGGTAAATATCTTTGGCGATATAAGTTATAATGGCGGGAAATATGAAAACACGCAAAACCTATATAGAACAGTAAACAACTCGATCTATGACCCGCACACTGTGCAAATAGATAACAACAACAATGTGAATGTAAAAGCAGGAGCAGACTACTATGTCAACAAAAACTCCACGATAGGCATTGTGGCCACAACTAACCAAATTAATGGCACGTGGACCAGCGATGGTATCACCCAGATCTATGACTCATCGCACAACTATGTTTCTACCCTGCATGCAAAAAATACCATACCCGGTATTGTCTCTAACTCCAACCTCAATTTTAACTACCGGTATACCGATACCATGGGCAGGGAATATAGCGTAGATGCTGACTATGGTACCTTTATCAGCAGAAAGACCAGCACACAACCCAACAACTACGACTCTATGGGCCACTTACTGCCATCGCCCGAATACAAGAACAACACCCCCGTGAATATTGACATATACTCCCTGAAGGCCGATGGCGAACAGAATCTATGGAAAGGAAGGTTTGGATATGGTGTCAAGTTCAGCTATGTGAAAACGGGTAATGTTTTTGACTTCTACAATGTGCAGAACAATGCGGATGTTCTGGATCCAAATATGAGCAATACGTTTGTGTATAAGGAGAATGTGAATGCGGCCTATGTCAACTATCAAAAAAAGATGAGCGAGCACTGGAGCCTTCAGGCGGGGCTGAGATCAGAGCAAACCAACAGTGAGGGAGAGCTGGCGCTCAAGACGGGGATAGCCGAGCCCAATGACACCATCAAGCGAAGCTATATAGACCTGTTTCCGAGTGGTGCGCTTACCTGGACGTTGAACAAGAATAATACCCTGAACTTAACTTATAGCCGCAGGATAGACCGTCCTACCTACGAAGACCTGAACCCTTTTGAGTTTAAACTGGACGAGCTGACCTATAATAGGGGTAATGCCTTTTTACGGCCCCAGTATACAGATAATTATGAGATGAGCCACACCTTTAAAGGCATGTTGATCACAACAGTGGGCTATGCACATGTGAAAGACTATGCCATACAAGTACTCGACACTACACAAAACGGCGCGACGTTTGTGCAGCTGCAAAACCTGGCCACACAAGATATATACAGCTTCAGCATGGGGTCGCCGCTGCCCATAAAAAAATGGTGGAACGGCTATGTGAATGCCTGGGTGAACGAGCAAATAGTGAACGGCGAGGTGACTGGCAGAAAGATAAGCCTGAAAAAAGCATCGTATGGCGGTTATATGACGCATAACTTCAGCCTTGGGAAAGAATACTCGGCGGAAATAAGCGGTTGGTATAATGGTCCCGGGGTGTGGGGAGCGACAGGTTTGACCAGTGCGCAGGGCAGTATGGACCTGGGGTTACAAAAAAAATTCCTGGATAAGAAGATGATCATCAAAATAAGTATTACTGATGTATTGGGTACCGCCTCGCCATGGCACATACACAGCAACTTCAGCGGACAGACCATCAACGGTAATGGCACGTGGGAAAGCAGAACCGTAAGGCTCAACTTTACTTACCAGTTTGGCAGCAGCCAGATAAAATCGGCCAGTGAGCATAAAACCGGCCTTGAAGCGGAGAAGAAAAGGCTAAAGGGGTAGCACCTCACCCCGCCCTCTCCCTAAATAGGAGAGGGAGGTTGATGTCCGGCTATCGCCGGCGTGTGCAGCAAATCGGGATTTGAAAGCAAGATGTTGCGCACCTACGGGGCGCACGGGCATTTGTTACTCTTTACTACAAAGCTTTCACCCCATACAGGGCGAAGGCATGAACAGCAGACTTTATTTATATTCCTACATTTATCCGTTAGTGCAAGGGTTTGTTATATTTGGGGAACCAGATGGGGAGAGTAGTGAAAACTCCTATGTTTGCATCTGAAATTCCTTATATGAAAACAGCATTAATTACGGGCAGTACCAGTGGTATAGGCCTGGGCATAGCAAGAGCTTTTGCCGCACAAGGGTATAACATTGCCTTCAACGGGCTGGAACCAAATGGCGCTGAGATCGCCAAGCAGGTGGCTGACGAGTTTAAAGTCAACTACAGCTTTTCTCCTGCTAACCTGATGCAGCCGGAAGCGATAAGGGGTATGGTGGCTGATGCCATCAAAACCTTTGGCACGATAGAAGTGCTGGTGAACAATGCGGGCATCCAGTTCGTATCTCCTATCGACCAGTTTCCAGAGGAAAAGTGGGATGCCATCATCGCGGTAAACCTTACGGCAGCCTTTCATGTGACCAAGGCTGTATGGCCTAATATGAAGGAGCATAAATTCGGACGCATCATCAATATCGCTTCAGCTCACGGGCTGCGTGCATCGGAATTCAAGAGCGCCTACGTAGCCGCGAAACACGGACTTGTAGGTTTTACCAAAACGATTGGCCTTGAAGGTGCACCGTATGGCATCACCTGCAACGCCATATGTCCGGGCTATGTAGATACCCCACTGGTAGAGCAGCAGATACCACAACAGGCCAAGGCACATAATATGACCGAAAAGGAAGTGGTGGAAAAAATATTCCTGGAGCGCCACGCGGTAAAAGAATTCATTCCTGTGGAGCTGCTAGCGCAGACTGCACTTTTTCTGGCATCTGATCATGCCGGTACTATTACCGGTATAGCCATGCCTGTAGATGCGGGCTGGACAGCACAATAATTTTCATTTACTTTAAGCACATTCATGAGCGAGACTCTCAGCACTAAGGATCATTTTGTATCTACCAATGGTATTAAGATTCATTATTTAGACCACGGAGGCGATAAGCCCATTTTACTTTTAATGCATGGACTTACGGCTAATGCACATGCTTTTGACGGACTTATGGCTGCCGGGCTGGGTAGCGACTACCGCGTGATATGTCCTGATTTTCGCGGCAACGGACTAAGCGACAAGCCTGCATTCAGTTATTCTGCCGAAGATCACGTACAAGATATCCTGGGCCTTATCAGCCATCTGGGAGAGCGAAACGTGCTGCTAGGCGGACATTCCTTTGGTGGCTACATGGCCTTCTATATGGCAGCTAATTACCCGGAAGTGGTGCAAAAACTGATAATACTTGATGCGGCCAAAGCGATGAACCCAATGGCACCACAAATGCTATCAAAGGCATTATCTAGACTGGATGTGGCCTACACTAACTTTGACGACTATATAGCGCATGTTAAGCTTGCACCCTACCTTGATTTCTGGGATCCGGCCATGCTGAGCTACTACAGGGCTGATGTGCTGGACCTGCCCGACGGCGGTGTGAAACCACACGCCAACCTGATGACGATAACTGAAAAATCAATGGCCCTGGCATCTGTGCCATGGTCTGACCTGATAGCGCAAATACCGGCACCTACCATTCTTATTAATGCACTGGACAATTATACCATGGATGAACCCCTGCTGCCGGATATGATAGCAAGGGAGACAGTGGAGATGATGAAGGATGCCAAATATGCGGGTGTAGATGGCAACCACCAGACCATGCTGTATGGCAAGGGGGCGCAAGAGACGGTGAGAGACATTAAACGTTTTTTAGCGTAAGCGCGGCCTCATCCCTGGCCCATCTCGAATGCCCGCCCGGCCAACCCGTTCGGACGGGGAGAAGGATGACATGCATTGATAACGAAGCCCCGCACTAGCGGGGCTTCGTTATTTTATAAGGATACTTTTGCGCCAGACACAATCAGTAAAAAAACTGAGGTAAGCAATACCATAACGATCGTTGAGAGTAGTAGCATAAATAGACCGTGTTTGCGCGCACTGTCATCGTAAGAATATATGCGGGATCCATCGGGCAGGGTGCGCCGGGTAAAACGGAAGACCATCCCCAAAACGAAACCGATGAAAATAGGAAGACCGTAAAAATAGGAGAGTAGTAGCAGCGCCGTTTTGTTTTTCAGGACGATGGCAAGAATACAAATAATTGTAAACCCATATCCAAACAACAGGTGAGCCGGCCCGAGGGAGCGACGCGTTGATGCTTCGAGTAAATGTGCGTGCTGCAACTCTTCTGTCTTACGATCGTCGATAGCCACCCCTTTTCGCTCCAGCAACATCAAAGCCAGTTTATAGTTAAAAGGACCCCATTCGTCGGGCTTTGCCAGCACATCTATCAACTCGTCGTTTGTGAAGGAAAGCAGCATATAATTTTCAGGCAGTTGCGACATGTCTACCTCGGTGGCATCTAACAATACCTTCTGCGCACGGGCAAAATCTTCCCCCTTTATTTTTACGAGAATATAATTGTTGTATTGTCTACCGATAATATTCTGGTCGAGGAGATTGCGATTTTGCTCTACCGTTGCAGGTATATCATGCGCCTTGAGTTGTTCTGCCAGCGCATCAGCTTCGGCACGAGTTTCAAACTCCTGAAAGGTGACAAAGTCGCTCATCGGTATATCTTATTTCTATCAAATCTACGTTAATAGTTGTATTTTAGTATTGTATCTTTTAATACCGTTAAACAAAATGACTGCATCGTTACGGGCAAATATTGAACATACTGTGGGCAGGCCTTTGTCTGACGAGGAGTTCAATACCTTTTGCGCACTTACCTTTGAGAAGTCATTTGACAATAAAGCACACCTGGTCGAAGAAGGTAAGGTATGCCGGTATACTTACTTTGTGCTGCAAGGCTCCTGCTATTCCTACATTACCGACGAGCATGGCGACAAACATGCCCTGCAATTTGCACTAGAGAACTACTGGATATCAGATCTTTACAGCTTCATTTCCGGGCAGCCTGCGATCTATAATATTGAGGCACTGGAACCTGTAACAGTGCTGATGCTGAATAAAGAGGGTTTTCAGAAGGCCTGTGATCTGATACCGATCTTTGAGCGCTTTTTCAGGATACAGATGCAGCGTGCATATGTGGCCATCCAATACAGACTGGCTAAAACAAATAGTGTTGACGCCGAAAGCCGTTACGAAGAATTCTCACACCTGCATCCCGATTTTCTGCAACGCATTCCCCAATACCTTATTGCATCCTACCTTGGCATTAAGCCTCAATCACTTAGCCGCATTCGCAAAGAAATGGCGAGCAAAAAGTAAAGTTGGCTCTATTTTTATTAATTAACCTATGTGAATGTCTGGCACCCGAACGTGTCAGACCTTTGTACTGTCAATAAGGCCAATAAAATCTTAAACATAAAAAACAAACGAAAATGGAAAACCAAACAAAATGGGTATTGGACCCAACACACAGCGAACTGTCTTTTAAAGTAAGGCACATGATGATCACCAACGTAAAAGGTGATTTCAGAAAATTTGATGCCAGTATTACATCCGTTGGCAACGACTTCAGTAAAGCCGCAATCAAGGCTGATGTAGATACAGCATCGGTATATACCAATAGCGACGACCGCGACGCGCATCTTAGAAGCGGAGACTTCTTTGATGCAGACAATCACAAAAGCATCACTTTTGAAGGCACCTCTTTTACCAAGCTGGATGATGAAAACTACCGACTGAAAGGTAACCTTACCATTAAAGGCATTACCAAAGAAGTGTCTCTTGATGTGGAGTTTGGCGGTGTCAACAAAGACCCCTGGGGAAATGAAAAGGCAGGCTTTTCGCTCACTGGCAAGATCAACAGGAAGGACTGGGGCCTGAACTGGAATGCAGCTTTAGAAACCGGTGGCATGCTGGTAAGCGACGAAGTAAAAATACACGGTGAAGTTCAGTTTGTGAAGCAAGCATAATTCCATCATTCATCAAATAACCAAAACCAATTTAAACAATAAAGCCATGAAAACATTAGACAACAAAGTGGCCATCGTAACAGGCGGTGGTTCGGGTATCGGCAGAGCTATTTCATTGCTATATGCCTCAGAAGGTGCTAAGGTAGTAGTATCAGACATTGACGAGAAAGGCGGGAATGAAACAGTATCGGAAATAACAGGGAAAGGCGGGAGTGCCATCTTTGTAAAAGCCGATACCTCAAACCCTGATGACAGCAAGAAAGTAGTAGACGAAGCCGTAAAACAATATGGAGGTTTGCACATAGCCGTGAACAATGCCGGAATAGGTGGCCCGCTGAAACCGACAGGAGAGTACCCAATAGATAGCTGGAATAAAGTGATCTCGATCAATTTGTCGGGTGTCTTCTACGGGCTGAGGTACCAGATACCGGCCATGCTGGCATCCGGCGGCGGCAGCATAGTTAATATAGCCTCTATACTGGGCAAGGTGGGCACGCAGGGATCACCTGCATACGTGGCAGCCAAGCATGGTGTAGTAGGATTAACAGAGGCCGCGGCATTAGAATATGCTCAACAAAAGATCCGGGTCAACTCTATAGGTCCGGGTTATATAGTTACCCCTTTGCTCACCAAGATACTTGATGCGGCTGCAATGAAGGGCCTGGAGTCGCTGCACCCTATGGGCAGGCTGGGAACGGCTGAAGAAGTGGCTGAACTGGCATTGTGGTTGAACTCAGATAAAGCATCGTTTGTAACCGGGTCTTACTACAATGTAGACGGTGGTTACCTGGCGCAGTAGTTTCTTATTGTTTGATATTTTGCTTAATATAGTTGCCGGCATTGTGCCGGCAACTATATTTTTGCCTACTGCTTTTTAAAACTAATGTGTATGAGATTCTTGGTCGCCATCTTTTTGCTACTGACAACGGCATGTACTACGGCACAAAGCAATAAAGCTGTGCTGCAATATGTAGTAAGAGAGCCAAAGATAAAATCAGCCCATCCGCCTGTTATTTTTCTGCTTCATGGGTTCGGCGCCAATGAAAATGACCTGTTCTCTTTTGCCGATCAGTTGCCTGATAAATACCTGATTATTTCTGCTCGTGCACCCTATGGCCACGCGGCCAAGGGCTACGCATGGTATCAGTATGGTATGGAAGGGGGCAAACCAATCATTAATGCTGAACAAGCGGAAAAAAGCAGAATGACTATTCTCCAATTTATTGACCAGATGCAGGAACTGTATCATTTTGACAAACAAGAGATCATTCTTTGCGGCTTCAGCCAGGGGGCGATTATGTCATATAGTGTAGCGCTAACCAATCCGGGTAAAGTAAAGGGCATTGCTGTTTTGAGCGGACGTATACTGGATGAGGTAAAACCTAAAATTGGCCCTTATAAGAAATCTCCATCCCTGCGCGTATTCATCAGTCACGGAGCTAGAGATCCTATTTTGAATATCCGCTATGCCCGCGAAGCTGTTGTATATCTAAAAACATTGGGTATCACCCCGGAGTATAAAGAATATGATGATGTTCATACCATTGACCCTGAAATGCAGCGGGATATGATCAAATGGTTAGAAAGAATGTAACTACGGGGAATATGGATCGCACAGCAAGCAGACTTCACTTACATTTAATAGAAAATTAATGCATATTGGATTTGTAAATAATGGCTATATCTAACTTTGCAGCGGATATATGTACATTATTTTTTATGAAACCTTTTGTTCTTCTTTCTAAAACCGTTGTATTCATTTCTTGTGTGCTTGCTGGCATGCTCGCTTTTCCTTGCCGGGCGCAGCTTACCGTAACCACGGGGCAAACGGCGGCTACTCTGGCCACCACACTCTCGGGTTCCGGAGTTACGGTTATTAATCCGGTACTGACCTGTCCCGCCGTAGCTAATGGCACTTTTACTTATGCCGGCAGCATATTGGCTATTTCAGATGGTATATTGCTTACCAATGGCCATGCGGCGTCTGCCGCCGGCCCTGAGCCCTCACTGATCAGTTTTAATGACGGCGCACCGGGCGACCCGGCATTAGCCCCTTTCTTACCTTCGGGGACATCTACCTATGATGCCTGCATTCTTGAGTTTGATGTGGTGCCTACCGGAGATACGCTCAGCTTCAATTATCAATTTGGCTCGGAGGAATACCGCACAGCAGTTTGCAGCCAGTATACCGATATATTTGCTTTTTTCATTTCGGGCCCGGGCATAACCGGCACACAGAATATTGCACTTGTTCCCGGCACCACAATACCTGTTGAGATCAATACCGTTAATAACGGCATACCCGGTACGGTATCAGGAGCCACCATCGGCAATTGCACTTCGCTTGGACTTGGGTCGCCATTTACAGCCTATTATCTGGACAATACCGGCGGCACTACACTTGCATACAGGGGGTATACCACCAAGTTCAAAGCGCTGCATGCAGTTACCGCATGTGATACCTACCATCTGAAACTGAGTATTGCAGACGCAGGTAATGCAATCTACGACTCCGGCGTTTTTCTGGAAGCCGGCAGCCTTACCTCCAACTCTTATAAATTCAGCGGCTTTGACTCTATAGGCCATAATATCAATGGAATAGAGCATGCGATAGTTAGGGGGTGCACACCTGCTACGGTTAATGTAATCGCATCGTTCCCCAATTCCACCTCCCAGACTATTAGTTTATCATTTGGAGGCACAGCCGTCAACGGTACAGATATTACCCTGCTTCCCAATACGGTCACCTTCCCTGCAGGCAGCACCTCTGTTGGCATCAATATTCAGGCGCTGGTTACAGCGGCAGGCGGACCAAAAACATTTGTTCTCTACCTCCACTCTACCTGCGGCATTTTTGACAGCGTAGCCATTAACATAATCGACTCACCGTCTGCCCTTATCCTTACTCCAGATACCACAATATGCGTGGGCCAATCTTGTCAGATACGCACTCAAGGAACGCCGGGACTTACTTATAGCTGGGCCCCGGCATCGAGCCTGAACAGCGCTACAGTAGCAGAACCCATTGCTACCCCGCCGGCTACTACTATATACACCATGACGACAGCCCTGCCCGGATCGGGCTGTGTTGCGCAGCAGCAAACAATAAAAGTAACAACCACCACTTTCAATGCCGTGGCTTTCCCGGGTGACAGTGTTTTTTGTGTAGGCACTTATTATACTTTCAATGTTGGAGGTAATGGAGCTAATTATGTATGGGCATTCGGACCGAGCGATACGGTGAAGGGTGTAAACCCGGTGGTGCACGCATGGGCCATACCCGGCACCTACACTATGTACCTGGAGTCGGCACTTACCGGTTGCGGGGCGCCGCTGAGCAAAGTCATCACCGTATATCCATACCCGGATATTAATCTTGGCCCGGATACCTCGGTATGCCCCGGCGGCGGTGTAGTTACTTTATATGACCATAGTAATGTGGGTGTCGGCGGTGTCACATGGCTATGGAACACGGGATCTGTAACACCAGCTATACAAGTGACAGAACCCGGACTGTATTATGCCACAGCTACTGAAAACGGATGCATCGCATCTGACAGTATTTGGGTGGCCAATGATTGTTACATTGATCTTCCGAACGTGTTTACCCCAAATGGAGACGGGATCAATGATTATTTCTTCCCTCGTCAGTTATTGACAAGAGGGTTAACCAAATTCTCAATGAATATCTATAATCGTTGGGGTCAGCTAATTTTCAAGACCGATGCTCTTGATGGCACCGGATGGGATGGGATGTTTAATGACGCGCCACAACCACAAGGAGTATATGTATATGTGATAGATGCTCAGTTCAAAGACGGAGAAAAGTTTCATAAGCAGGGCAATGTTACGCTGCTCAAATAACTATATTATAGTATTAATGCATAAGGCTTCGCTGGTTAGTGAAGCCTTATGCATTTTTTAGGGTGTACTTTACAACTCCTTATGACACAAGTATATCTTGCTACTGGTCCATGAAGTAGACACAAGTGTTTGCTTATTCATTCCAAGTATGCGATGAATGCTTGACGCTTCAAATATTTTGACGTCGGAGAAGTGTAATTGCCTGCCGTCATGCCATGCATAGCGTTTACCATTGATGCTGATAAATAGCTGGCCTTGCTCTATACGCAGAGGAAAAGTATGCACCGGCTTGTCGTTTTGTTTGAGTGTCTTCCTGTCGTTACCGTCAATGGAGCATACCGAGCCACTGTTATGCAGCCACATTTTTTCGCTATAGTTTGACATGTTGATGGGTCGGAGCACCTGTTATATAAAAGGCAGCTTTTGAATTAGTCATCGCATCGCCTGCGGTAGCATTTTGTATCATCACACCACTATGATTACCACCCGGGCTCATACAGGTGATCATCGCATATTTCGGTATATCCAGCGATTGATCGTTAGCTGTTTTTACGGTGTATTTCTTCCCGTCGCTTGTGCCCAGGCACATGATGATCTTTGAGTCTGCATTGCGTCTCCATCCCATCATCATCATAAAGGTGGCGAATGTTTTGCCTTGAAATTTGGCAACATTTTTTCCGGGGCTGGAGTCATCCACTATAGCGGGCCCTGTGCGCATGCTGGCTGGTATACCCAAAGACTGTGACAAGTCGACGGACACATCATCAGCTTCGGAGTTTTTGGTAATAAACGCCGTTACCCTTGATGCTCCGCTTTGTCCCGTCTTACTTGCAGTTCCGTTTGAGAAGTTATAGTAATCATCACCATAACTGAACTTTGCCTGTATCTGTCCACCTGCATCGGTAGCAGAAACAATATAGGGTAGCGACATGCCATCTCCTGAGATCATAAGATGATCAATGATAACAGAGCCATAGGGTGTGGGATCTTCTCCTGTAGTTGGAACGGTAGCCGTTGATTACCTGTCGCAGCCGTGTTGACCGATCCAGCTGCAATAACTGCTGTCTTTTCAGTAGCATCGTTTATCATATTTTTCGCTTTTTGCTTTGCTTTATCCAAAAAACTCTGTGCATGCTTTCCCTGTGCTATGCACACTACAACAATCGCTGCGGCTATAGTTATGTTTTTCATGATCTCCAATTCGTTTTTGCTTTTGGTGTCAGCCCCGTAGATAGAGCATAAAACTACCGCGCTAACCGGTGCGGTACTATCGGATGAACATCTGATTTATGGTGGCCCGCGTTTTAACAAAAAAGGCGCTACCAGATGGTAGCGCCTTTGTAAGAAGTTTTTGTGACCATTATTTATCCAGTACCATATGGTAAACGTTGCTACCGGCCGGAGAGGTAATGTTGATCAGGTAAACACCGTTGGCAAGGGAGCTGCCCAGTACCACCTGTTCGTTCACCACACCATTATGTATCTGTAGGGTTTGTGTATACACCACCTGTCCCAGTACATCTGTGATCTTCACTGTCAGATTATCTGCAGCACCTATATTGCCCTTGATAATGAAGGTTCCCTTGTTAGGGTTAGGTATGAGCATAAAGCTGTTCAGATTGTTCACATTCTGCACCCCGTTGGTAACGAGCACTGTAATACCTGAGCTCATGTTGGTATGTGGTGCCGCGCAAGGCTCGCTGCTGGTCACTTCACATGTTACTATCTGGCCATTCACCAATGTATCTGTATTGTAGGTAGCAGATGTTGCACCCGGCACCACAACACCATTTACGAACCAAACATATACAGGCGATGTACCTGCATGCGGTGCGTTGGCAGTGAAGGTTACTGTCTGGCCGCTAACTATAGAGCTGCTGCTTGCCGTAACAGAAACCGTATTCGCGGTTGGCGCCTCTACCACCATCGTCAGCGCGCTGCTTACTGCGGTATCTTGGGTGCGGCAAGGGTAGCTACTGGTCATCGTACATACTACAACGTCACCGGTTGATGGAACATAAGTATAAGTAGCGCCGGTTGCCACGTTAATTCCGTTCTTGGTCCACACGTATGATGGAGTTGTACCACCGTTTACAGGTACCGCAACAAACGTCGTTGGCACACCCGTACAAGCTGTATCGCCTGATGCTGTGCTGATGCTGACAGATGGCATAACATATGCGGCCACTGTCATTGATACGCTATTCACTGCGGTATCAGGAGTAGCACATGCAGCGTTGCTGGTCATCACACAAGATACCACATCACCATCGGCAGGGGTATAGGTGTACCCTGCGCCTGCGCCAACAGTAGTGCCGTTAACAGACCATTGGTATGTTGGTGCCGGACCTCCATTTGTTGGTGTAGCGCTGAAGCTTACCGGGCCGGAGCCTGTGCACACCAGTGTACCCGGGGTAGCAGCGATAGCCACCGCAGGAACCACCACGAATGAACCGCTTTCGGTAGTGATAAGTGCAGACGAAGTAGTAGAACAGTTGTTGGCATTGGTCACCACTAATGTGATGTTATCTGATGTAGTAGCGGTATAGCTGCTATTGGTAGCACCGGTGATATTTACACCCCCCGATTGCCATTGGTAGGTAAGGCCCGCACCAGTGTTGGCATTCAACACCACGCTGCCGCCCGTGCAGAATGTAGTGGAGCCCACCGGGGTGATCGTCGCAGCAGGTGCCGCCAGAATAGTAACGGTTGTCGTTGCACTAGTGGTGCAGCCGGCAGCGTTGGTCACCGTATAGCTGATGACAGCCGAGCCACCAGCCACGCCGGTAAGATTACCAGATGCGTCAACTGAAGCTATTGTAGTATCGCTGCTGCTCCATGCACCGGGAGCGGCATCGCCGGTGAGTACTACCGATGTACCCGCACACAATGTAGTAGTGCCCGTTATAGGTGATACTATCGGCGATGCATTAACGGTAACAGATATCGTTGCCGTTGCTGGTCCGCAGGAGTTAGTTGCTGTATAAGATATGGTTACTGTACCGCCAACAGTGCCAACACCAGTAACCACACCTGATGTGCTTACCGTAGCTACTGTGTTATCGCTGCTCTGCCACACACCGCTTGAGGTAACATCAGTAAGTGTGATGCTTTGTCCTGTACACACAGTTGTACCGCCCGCCGCAGTTATCGGAGCGGCATAAGCGGAGTCTACAGTAATCGTTGTTGCAGATGATGTACCCGAACAACCTGTCTGGGTGATCACTACGGTATAGGCGCCTCCGTTAGCAGCCACATAGCTGCTATTGGTAGCTCCGGTAATTGCGGTTCCACCCAGCTGCCATTGGTAAGTATACCCCGTTCCTGTATTAGCATTAAGTGTAACATTGCTGCCCAGGCAGAAAGTTGTAGGTCCTGCCGGCGTAATAGTTGCGGCTGGCGGAGTACACAACACCGGACCATCTACCAGGAAGAACCTGGAGAATCCTGTGAAGTGACCCTGGAATCCTACATAGTTAGTTCCTGTTATCAGAGTAGGCGTTACGATCACTGTATTACTTGCATTCACTGCTGCGTCGTTAGCTGCATCGGTTTTAAGCAGGTAGAGCGTCGAGGGGGTAGTACCTGCAAGCTCAGTAGTATTCAGGTATATGGTCGCATCATATGTAGTGGTAGCACCGTTGATAGTTGGTGTTATGGTCACTTCTTTTCTCGATCTGTTCATCGATGAAAATACGGCCGGAGTAAGGCCATTACCTGCACCGGTAACTGTAGTGCTGACACACCCCAGGTCGTTGGTCTGGTTCTTCAGACCGGCTATCAGGTTGGTATCAGAAGGATTGTAGAAATAAACCTCGGTACCACTCTTCACATCCCATGTTTTGGTACTCGCCAGCACCGTTTCAATTGGTGTTGCAGGTACTATTTGTTTAAAGCGCATTACCGGGCGCGCCGTGCTTTGGTTTGTGGTACTGAAATTAAGCGATGTGCATCCGCTACCACCTGCAGCAGAGTTGCTTGAGTTGTAGTCGGTTACAATAGCAGTGGGTTGCTGTATACCGCTCATCTGATCATTAGCTGAGAAGGCAGCTGCGTTTACACCAAAACATGCCTGAACCGCCACATTGCTTGTACCATCCCAAACGAAGTTAGTAGTAAAGTCCAGAGAATCAAGACCAAGGTTAGTAGTATGATTACCTGTATATACCTGAGTAAGTGGTGTAGCAAACGCAGTGGTCATATCGGTCAGCGTAGTGTTGGCCATGCTGATGGTATAGCCGGTAAATGCCGCTGTGGAGTTTTTAGTAGTAATATTGAAAGCAATTTGGGTAATAGGTACACCCGGCTTTACTCCCGCTGCGGTCAGCTCGCTTGCATACAACAGGAACTGCGTACGTGCTTTTTTCCTGGAGCCAAAAAAGGCAGATGTATTATTACATGTCACAGCCGTACCGGTATTGAGCGTGTGGTATTCCGGACCACCCAGCAATGGCGCATTATCATCATTAGTAATGTTGATATACATGGAGTCTGCGGTTGTAGAGATCGTTGCATCGCTGCCTGCTGCTGTAAGCGTAAGGCCCAATACCAGATTTTTGCTATCATTAATGGCTCCATTATCATATAACGTAAGCGTGGCATACTGAATACTTGTATCACCCGCAATAAATGTCAATGTTGAGGAACTCAAAACATAGTCTACGCCAGCCACTGCAGTGCCGCTGCCAACCACAACATTAACCACCGGGTTGCCTCCCGTTATCGCAGGGCCAATTGGTTTCACCCCGATATTGATCACTTTGCTGGCAGGACAGCTGGTTGTTGCCGCATATTCTGTAGTGTCTAATGCTGTCACCGTAAATCCTATTTGTGGCGTACACGGCACAAATGCTGCGCCTACGCCAACAGCATACCAGGCATCTGTGACGGCCTGAACCTGCGGTGAGCAAGCTCCGTATAGGGTCGTGGCAACAGATATGGAGGTCGTTCGAAAATCGGGATACGTTACATTGCTTGCCAGTACAAGTTCTGTTTGATAAAGTATGTTCTGAGAAACTGTAAAACCTTGACCGGCTACTGTATATACGTTACCCAGATCGTTGGTGCCGGTAGCACCTACGGTCAATAAATAATACCATTTACTCAAGACACCCATGTTGGTATGAACACCACACTCGTCATTACCTGTGCCTGGCGTACAACCCGTAACACTGTACCAATTGATACCCAAATAAGTATCCGGCAAACCATATAGCTTCGGAGAGTCAAGCCTCCTTAATGGTGTACCGCATCCTATTTCTTCACCCATCCACCATGTCTTCTTCGGCACTGCATCTACTTCATGCGGGTTAGCCCAGTTTTCGATAGTGGCACCCCAGCAATCGCTGAGGCCCTCATCAATACCACCTGACTCTGCGCCATATACCAGATTACAAGTCGCCTGACAGACTCCATGACCGATTTCATGGGCCGTCACATCAAGACTGGTCAACGACGTAAAACCACCTGCAGCGCAACCGCTTCCGTCACCATAGTTCATTTCTGTACCGTCCCAGAATGCGTTATCGTAGTTCGTACTGTAGTGCACATATTGCAGGAGTACGCCATTCAGGTTATCCCAGCTTAAACGTCCTTGCACGGAATCCCAATAATCATAAACGCGCTCGCCACCCCAGTGTGCATCAAGAGCAGTCGTGTCAGCTACCGAACTCGGCCAGGTGTTTGATGCGGAGGTAAACTGAGTTGCGGCGCCATATGTTGTGCCATTATTCAGGTTCTGCGTATGCACTCCATTGCCTCTTGTCGAATCAAATAATTCATAAGTACCACCTACGTACGAAGTCTGGAATGGCACAACACCACTATACAGACTGTGACCTGATGCTGCGGTATGCTTGATCATCGAATTGGAATGCAGTATCTTCCCGCTCGTCGCATCTACGAAAACTTTCTGCCGGCTAACCGGCTGTACTGCATATATATCGAAAGAGTAAGCCAGATGTAATTGTCTGTCGCCTACTCCATTGTTGGTAGTGTAATCTTCGATCCACTCCAGTTGCCCGTGGGGCAGATAAGAAGTATCCTTGCGGTAGCGGTTTTTGATAACCTGCTCCGAGGCCGGGTCCTGCCACATATATTTCTGTGCACCTACATATGCCAGAGCATAGCCAAAAGCGACCCCCTCGGCTATTTGCGGCGTTGCAGGAATATTGGCATCCATATCATAATAGTTACCTGTTATGAATTCAACCTTTCCATTCTTTATTGTCAATGTATATCCGCCATATTCAACAGGCACACCTTTAAACACTTCGCTATAACGCTCAGCAGTAACATTGCTTTTCGTTGTTGTGCTGTACTTCAGCTGCATAGTGGTGTTCACCCCATCCATACCCAGGTACTTTTTAAATATCTCCTGTGCTTGTCCGGCTTTCCATCCGGCCGAGGGAGAGAATCTGATGATTTTTGGTGTGTTATCCACATTATTCCTTTCCATGGAAATAATGCTGTTATCCACACTCTTTTGTTGTGCCTGGGCATTGATGCCAAGCAATGAACACGATGCAAAAATGGCAAGGGCAGCATTTTTGACCCAACGGCTTGTAGAGCTGTACATGTAGCGTAATTTTATAATTGGAATTTGCGGTGTAAGTTAGTGAATCTTATTTGCATATAAAAATAGCTATTATTGAGCCATGATCATCTTTTGTATTGAGGTACGCACCATATGCTATTGGTAGCACTGTTGCGGGGTGTGTATATTAAAAATAGTGGGTCAATTCACTTTTCCGTACCTTTGCCATCCAAAAAAATGAGAAGAGAATAATGGCCAAACCATCTGAAAAAAAATGTTCTTTTTGCGATCGTTCAGAAAGCGATGTGAATATTCTTTTTACCGGAATAAAAGGTAATATCTGTGACCAGTGCATAGAAAATGCACATGCCTTACTTGTGGAGGCTACAGGAGAGAAACCAAAAGCGGGCCAGGCAGCTACGCCACCCGAGCTGGAACGCGGCACCAATTATAAACCACGTGAAGTAAAAGCCTTTCTGGACCAATATGTCATAGGACAAGACGACGCTAAGAAGATATTATCGGTGGCTATATACAACCATTACAAACGCCTGAGCATGCCTGTGCAGGATGATGTGGAGATAGAAAAATCGAACATCATCATGGTAGGTGAGACCGGTACCGGTAAAACCCTGCTGGCAAAGAGCATTGCGCGTATGCTGCAGGTGCCCTTCGCTATCGTCGACGCTACAGTATTTACAGAGGCTGGTTATGTGGGCGAAGACGTGGAAAGCATCCTTTCCCGCCTGCTGCAGGCCAGCAATTATGATGTAGCTGCGGCGGAGCGCGGCATCGTATATATAGATGAAATAGATAAGATAGGCCGTAAAAGCGATAACCCGTCCATCACCCGCGATGTGAGCGGAGAAGGGGTGCAGCAAGCTATGCTGAAGCTGCTGGAAGGCAGTGAAGTGCTGGTGCCACCGCAAGGCGGCCGTAAGCACCCTGAGCAGAAGATGATCAAGGTGAATACCACCAATATCCTCTTCATCTGCGGCGGTGCATTCGAAGGTATAGATAAGATGATAGCCCGCAGGGTGCAGACTGCATCTATAGGCTACAACGCTATTAAAGCATCTAAGGATGTGGACCGCGCTAACCTGCTGCAATATGTAAACGCACAGGATCTGCGCACTTTTGGCCTTATCCCTGAGTTGCTGGGTCGTTTGCCTATTGTTACGTACCTGAATCCGCTGGATAAGGCATCACTGAAACGTATACTTACAGAACCAAAGAACGCATTGGTAAAGCAATACACCCGCCTGTTCGAGTTTGAGAACATCAAACTGACCGTGGAAGATGAGGCGCTGGACTATATGGTTGAAAAAGCGGTACAATACAAGCTGGGTGGCCGTGGCCTCCGCGCTATATGCGAGATGATACTGGCCGATGCTATGTTTGATATGCCTAGCGAGCAGCACGATGGTACTTTCCACCTGACTGCAGCCTATGCACACCAGATGATAGAACATACCAAGCTGGAAAGCCTGAAAGCAGCCTAACTGATCATAAAAAACATACACTATGCAGGAAGTAATAGCACAACTTAAAGACCAGGCCGGCCTCACCGATGAGCAGGCAAAGAAAGCCATAGAGATCATGAAAGGTTTTGTGATGTCCAAGGTGCCGCCTATGTTCAGTGCGGTAGTAGAGGGCTTTTTTGAGAATAAGGGCAATGATGCTAACGACCCGCTGAGCCTGATGTAGTAATAAACGGAATCGGAAAATATTGAAAAGCTCTGCTACGGCAGGGCTTTTTTATTGCTACATCGGGTAGCATATCAGGGTATACTACTGCACCTTAAAGGAATATTTAGTTTCCACTCTCTGGTCATTATCCTGCTTTTCCCAGCATCCGTATGTCATCGTCATATTTTGTACGCCTTTCATCTCTTTGTTAAAAAAGGTGAAGACCAGTAGCATCATATCTTCTTTGCTGCCAAAATCAATCAGGTCTTTAAGTTGCTCGCATAGTATCACTGATTTTTCTTTTATGTTTTTTCCATAGGTAGTCAAGTTAATATTATCCTGGGGGTGAAGGATGTCTGATTTTTTCTCGACGCCTCCGTCTGTGGTATAGACAACCTTCGTACTGATCACTGGCGGAAAATCTTCCGGCTTTATAGGTGTAATTAAAAATGCGACTTGTACCGCGCAATCTCCGACAGAGGCGTTGTGAAAGGCTTTTAGAAACCTGATATTGTAGAGCGCCGTTTTGCTTCCTTCCGGCATCCAGTTGCAGTGAAGGTTAAGCATCTTCTTTTTCAGCATCAACACCGGCAACGTAGCTCCCATTTTGACAGCTTCGTGCAGGTCGCTGCATGCGCCATCTGTATCGTTAAGTTTATAGCGCACCAGGGCACGCCTGGAGTAGGTGCCGGTATCAGGAGCCTTATTGATGCATATATTGTACTCTTTGAGCGCGCCCGTGAAGTCGTGCATTATCCCTTTTATGTAACCAAGTCTGCCACGAATATCGGGATAAGCAGTACTGTCAAGAAGCAAGCAGTGATTGAAGCAATACAACGCAGAGTCTGCCTTTTCGTTCGTCTGGTCAAAATACTTCATGTAGGCCCTGCCTAATTGGTAATAACCGGCAACATTGTTGCTATCTGCAGCAATCGCTTTACTAAACGTAGTTATGGCAAGGGGTATTCTGTTTTTCTCAAGGGCTGTTTTACCCTCTTCCATAATGGCATTATAGTCACTTTGTTGGGCTAAGCCAATATTTGCGAGACAAATTAGCCCCAGCATGAGTAGGTATCTTGACATAGGTATATTGAGTAGAGCGTATAAATAAAAAACGAAAATAATTCGCATTTATTATTTTGTGCGTTCAAGCCTTTATTCTTTCCCTCGCCTGGCTATAAGCCCGAAAATGACTGCGAAGATGACCGTGGTAAGTATAAGCGAGTAAATAAAACAGTTGAGCCACAAGTGGCCTGCATCCTTGGTGGTAAAGCCATACCTGACCACATAGTCGAAGCAGGCATTGAAAAATACTGCGATAACGTATAATACTAACCTTTTCTTTGTGATCATGTTTCCTGCTTATATCTGGTATTTCAGCACCAGGTGCTGTTTTTCTTTTATTTCTTCTTTAAAAAATAGCAATCCCACCCCATACAGGTCTATGCTCATTCTTACAGCGGGGTGCTTTTGCAGCCTGAGCCATTTGGCGGTATGCCGTTTGGTGGTGTGTATACCCTCCAGCAGTACCATGCTGTTATTCTTTATCAGCCCCCTATACCTGTTGAACAGGCTGATCCATTCACCGGGTATTGTAGCATCCATCAGCAATATATCATATTTCAGCGCTTCCGGGTCTTCATCCTGCGGTGGCAGGCGCAGCACGCGGCTGTAGTTATAATAGGCCTGCAAACGCCCCAGCAGCATATTGTATTTCAGTGGCAACCACTTGTACATTTCGCCTTCGCAGCCCTTTGATTTGCGCAGCACGTGCTCATTAAGGTCATACGCAAACGGTGAATGTACCCCATGAAGGTCTTTGGCCTTCCACCGATACCCCACATAGGCTGCTATGGCATGTAGTGTCACAGTTCTATTCTTTCGTAACGCTGAAAGGTGTATGCGTATTGGTGCTTCTCGTCTTTATCGTGGTGCTCTTCCCACACCAGCTTCCAGTGCGTATGATCTATGTTGGGGAAAAACACATCTGCATCGGGTATGGTGCCATGTACACGGGTGATGTACATTCGGTCTACCAGTTGCATGCTTTGTTCAAATACCTTTCCACCACCTATGATGAATACCTCTTCATTATCCGTCTTGGCCATCGCGGCTACAGCATCTTCAATATTGTTGAACAGCAGCACGCCCTCCGGCAGTTCCATATCGTTTTGCCTGGACAGCACCACATTCAGCCTGCCCGGTAGTGGTTTGCCCAGCGATTCATAACTTTTCCTTCCCATTACCACCGGTTTGCCCAGTGTGGTACGCTTAAAAAACTTCAGGTCTTCCGGTAAGTGCCATGGCAGCTGGTTGTTCCTGCCTATAGCATTGTTATCAGATACCGCAACGATAAAGGATAAAGTCATACTACAAAAGTAACAACCCTCTGCGATATGTGCTTAAATACTACGTATTATGTTTTTAAATGGCTATTGGTGCTTTTATGCCTGGGTGGCATTGGTAGTTTTCCAGCGTAAAATCTTCGAAAGTAAAATCGAACAAATCTTTTACTGATGGGTTCAATTTCATGGTTGGTAATGGATATGGCGTGCGCGTTTGTTGCAGAGTAGCCTGCTCCATGTGGTTGAGGTACAAGTGCACATCGCCAAACGTATGTACAAACTCTCCCGGCTGCAGTCCGCATACCTGAGCCATCATCATGGTAAGCAATGCATAGGAAGCGATGTTGAAAGGGACACCCAGAAAGACATCGGCACTGCGCTGGTAGAGCTGACAACTCAGCTTACCATCGGCCACGTAAAACTGGAACAGGGCGTGACATGGGCTGAGGGCCATCTTAGGCAGATCGGCCACATTCCATGCATTCACTATCATACGGCGGCTGTCGGGGTTGGTCTTTATCTGGTGCAGCACGTCTTTTATCTGGTCGTAGACCTTTCCGTCGGCGCCGGCCCAACTGCGCCACTGGTGCCCATATACAGGGCCCAGGTTACCATTTGCGTCAGCCCACTCATCCCATATGCTCACACCATGCTCATTGAGGTAGGCGATATTGGTGTCCCCTTTCAGGAACCACAGCAATTCATAGATGATGGATTTTAGGTGCAGTTTTTTGGTGGTTACGAGCGGAAAACCAGCTTGTAGATCGAAGCGCATCTGGTAGCCAAAGCAGCTCAAGGTACCTGTTCCGGTACGGTCGCTTTTCTTTACCCCGTTATCCTGTATGTGCTTCAGTAGATCTAAATATGCCTGCATGATTTACCCCGTTATTACTTCAAAGATAAGGAGAAGTTCTTTTCGTGTTATTTCTAATCAACATAGATGTATATATGACGCCTCCTTCTACCCGTTCTATCGTGCTCGCTCGAACAAACTCTTTTCTGCGTCGGCACAAAACACACAATTGTATTACATGACACCCTCCTCGCTTTTGCGGGGTGCTGGGGTGAGGCTTTAATAATTTCTTTATACTTTTGTCGCCGGCCTCTATACGGTCGTGTAGCTTAATGAACACACTATCCATAGTCATTCCTGCTTATAACGAAGGTCGCACCATACACCTTATACTGGACAAGGTAAAGGCGGTGAAACTGGTCAACGATATTCAGAAAGAGGTGATCATCGTTAACGACTGCTCTAAAGACAATACCGAGGAGGCTATACTTGCTTATCAGGCCGCCAACCCCGACCTGCCCATCTCTTACTACAAACACCCGGTGAATCAGGGAAAAGGAGCTGCGCTGCATACCGGCATCAACAAGGCTACAGGTACGTATGTAATAATACAGGATGCCGACCTGGAATATGACCCGGAGGAGTATAACCTGCTGCTGAAACCTATGGTTACCGGCTTTGCAGATGTGGTATATGGTTCACGCTTTGCCGGTGGCGAGCCGCACCGTATCCTGTTCTTCTGGCACTCTATAGGCAACAAGTGGCTTACGGTGCTATCTAATATGCTGACCAACCTCAATCTTACCGATATGGAAACCTGCTACAAGCTATTCAGGCGGGAGATCATACAAGGAGTGACGCTGGAGGAAAACCGCTTTGGCTTTGAGCCCGAGGTTACAGCCAAGATATCCCGTATACCCAAGGTGCGCATATATGAGGTAGGTATCTCGTACTACGGCCGAACCTACGAGGAAGGTAAAAAAATAGGGTGGCGCGATGGCTTCAGGGCTATCTATTGCATCATCAAGTACAACCTCTTTAAAAAATAATATTTCAGCCTTAAAACCATTTAAAATGCCTGTAATACTGCCTGTTAAAGGGATTCACCCTCAGATACCGGAAGGATGTTTCATTGCCCCCAATGCTACGATAGTAGGCGATGTGATAATGGGTGAAGACTGCAGCATATGGTTCAACGCCGTAGTGCGCGGCGATGTGAACAGCATAAGGATAGGTAATAAAGTGAATATACAGGATGGTGCCTGCATACACTGCACTTACGAAAAGACCAAGGTACATATAGGCAATAACGTGTCTATTGGTCATCATGCACTGGTACACGGCTGTACAGTAGGTGACAATGTGCTTATTGGCATGGGTTCTATCGTTATGGATAACGTGGTTATAGGCGAAAACAGCATTATTGCTGCAGGTGCCGTAGTGCTGGAAGGCACACAAGTGCCGGCAGGAAGCATATATGCAGGGGTTCCGGCCAAAAAAGTGAAGGATATAAGCCCCGAATTGCTGCGTGGGGAAGTGGAAAGAATAGCCAATAACTACCTCATGTACAGTTCCTGGTTCAAATAAATCATTCCGGCCACACTTCCAATCAACAATTATTATTTGTGAGTTGCATGAGGATAACCTCCGCTACTGGCGCGGTTTTTAACGCGTTCTTAACTCCAAGATATAAAGATTATTCTTGCCTTGAAGCGCTAAAAACCCTTAAATAGCGCTAAAATAAATGTTGAAAAGCTATTGTTTTTTCGAAATCACGATTATATTTGCATGCTAAACACAAACACACTCGGATATGAAAAGACTGATCCTCGCTTTATTAACTGTAGGAACTTTGGCTACTACTGCTGCTAACGCACAAGAGCCTAAAAGCATTCTTTGGTACGGAGATGTGAATCTTAACACTGTAAAAGATTCTACTCAGGCTACCAACGCTGTATCTAAAACTACCAACTGGGACATAACAACCGGTGTTGGTTATCAGTTTAACCGCAACTGGACATTAGGTATCAACCTCAGCTGGGGCCAAATGGCACAGAAGACTGTAGGTGGTGACAAAAATACTTTCAACTCTTACCACGTAGGTCCTTTCGCTCGTTACTCTCATTACATCGGTCGTAGCGAAACTTTCTTCTGGTATACACAATTAGACTTCAACTACGAAGGTGGTTATCATACTCACGAAGGTGATGCAGCTGATGCAAAACACAGCGGTATCTATGTAGGTGCATATCCAGCACTGGGTATCAATGTTGGTCGCAGCCTTTGCCTGAACTTCAACATCGGTGGTATCAACTACACTACTGACAAGTACACTACTGCTACTTATGCTATCAACACTTTCAACCTGAACTTCGGCCACACAGTGGTTCTGGGTATCAGCAAAAACTTTAACACAGGCCACAAGATGCACAGCCATCATGAGCCAGGTGACGAAGTTCACCACCGTAAGATGGAAAAATCTGACGATGATGACGATAGCGCACCAAAGCCAAAGAAAAAAGAGCGCAGCCGCGATGATGACGAGTGATCCTCATCCAACTCTTAAAAATATCAAGAACGCCTCTGTATTACAGAGGCGTTTCTTTTTTATATTACACGTTGAAAAATGATTCGATACAGCAATAATAGATTCCCTATTTTCACGTTAGTTTACCAGTTACATGTCTGCTATGAAGATAACCGCATTTTTACCTTTACTGTTCATTTGCTCCCTGCTGCACGCGCAAGACATACCTGCGCCAAAACCGACACCCGCAAAGGTGGTTAAGCCTGACACTATACGAAATGCTTTTGTTGCCAGATCTGTAATCGGCACGCTGGCCATAGGTTTCGGAGATAATTACCGTAGCGGCTATACCTATCCGTCCGGGTTTGCTAAAAACAACATTACAGGTTTTGCTCCCATCTCGGCAAAGCTGGACTATGCCGTAAATAAGAAGGTAACCATAGGGGCAGCATTTATGTATGACGCGTTTACCAACAATTATTTTCAGCTATATCAGGGCAACGGTGTTAACTACACCAGAGGCCGAACAGATAATGTACACATCTTTGGTGCGGGGCTTGCTGCTTATTACCATTTCAGCACAGCACTACACATCAAGCGCCTGGATCCTTTCATTGGTGTTGGCGTATCGCTCATTAATTATAAGCAGAGTGCCTTTCCACAGGGAGATAGCACCACATCAAGAACAGAACATCCTGTTACCGCTTCTATAAAAGTGGGAGCGCGTTACTTCATCTCTAACCAGGGTAGTATTTATGCAGATCTGGGTTACGAAAAACAAAGCCTGTTTACGATCGGTTATTCATGCCGGTTCTTTAAGAAATAATTTTCCTTATTGAGCCCGCATCTCTTCCGTCACCACTATAGCAGCTGGGGTAAGGGTTATATTCCGTTTGGTAGAATAATCCTCAAACGAAAGGCTGTAACGGATCTCACGCACGCGATAATTATCATTCCGTTTTTGCGTGGTGACACTGGTGCGGGTAAGACTACCTACATCGCCACCTGGTGTCCAGCCATGTATGGCTTTGTGCAAGGCCCACTCTATGTCGTAATAACCGAGTGCTTGTTGTATATACGTTGATGGTGTAGCCTGAGAACTGCCGCTATGTGGAGCGAAGCCCAGCCGCAATACCACGACACCCGACGATAGCTGCACCTGCTCGGAAAGATCATCAAACGAAAAGTCTTCAAAGTCTATCAACACGCAGGGCCATGACACCGGTGGCCGGGCATTACTTAGCTGCCCGAGGTCCTGATCAATGTATTTTATAGTTGGCACAGCGCTTTGTATGCGTTGCTGCAGCGCCAGAAATATGCTGGCAAAAGGAGCGTTCATTTGTTTAGGGCGTTAATTGGTTAAAAGGTTAATCAGTTAAAAAGTCAACGGGTTAAATAGAGAGCGGCTCTTATGCAGTGGTGTTTATGCCATAGGTATCATACCAGTAGTCATCCGGTATCGCCACTTTCTGTGCCACTTCTTTATCTATAGCAATGCGCTTGCCCAGGTAGTCGATATCCATGTCTTTAGAGAAGGTGAAACAACCACCCTGCACATCATACCCATAACCGGCTAATACTGACTGGAACTTAGGGCTGTTGAGCATTGCTGCCGCGTAAGTGATGTCGCTTCGTGTTATTTCGTACTGCTGTTCCAGGTGCACCTTGCTTTGTGCATAGCCGGTGCTGTATGCGCTGGTAGTGGTCTCGGTATTGCCCAGTATAATGATGGACATCTCCTCATTAAGCGCCTTGATAAAAGATAACTGCAGATTACCGTCGCAATTGGCCTGCTTACCGTCTTTCAGCTCAAAGTCTGCCTGGCTGGGTATCATCAGCGATAAAGAACTGCCGGCTTCTTCCAGCACCTTTTTCAGCTCCTGTTTGGTCTGCTCGTCGTAAGAGTCGTACTTGATGATGCGTATCGGTTGGCCGAAGAGCTCGATATATTCCGCCCAGTCGCCCAGCCCGCCACGTTTATAGAGCGTATACGGCGCGCAGCGCAATAGCAGGCCCAGGTCTCTCTTTTCTCCCATTACCCATATATTATCCATGCCTTCATAAGCAATGCCGTCCGTTCCGGATTGCTCGTACGTGATCAGCCCCAGCTCGGGCTTTATATGCTTCCTGGGTATAAGCTCGTAACTAAATGTGGTGCCCGGCAGAAACTCGATACCAGACAAACCCCATAGCTGTGTCTCCAGGATAGCTCGCAAAACGTTTCTGAACTCCATAGAGTTAATGAGCTTATCAAATGTGTGTACCTTCTTGCCACCTACCTCAAAGTACAGTTCTTTGTTCAGCACGGCGTCCATTCGCTTGGCTATAATGCCCGACAAGTGGCCATCAAGAATAACATCGGCATACAAGTCGTACAACCTGGTCCTATTGGGGTAGTAAATGGACTCGGCGCTTGTCAATGCATTGCGCCAGACACTGATATCCTTTTTACTTCTGTCAACTGAGTGCACATTCAGTTCATTAATTGTTAATCCTTCTGGTGCATTGTGTTTTTTAATCATTTTATTTTTTAATTTATGATTTTATTGTTGTGTTTTCGCTTGATTTCCTTTAATTTTATTCTACCTGTTATGAAGCCTCTCTCTTTAGATCTATACAAGTACTTATACCGGTTCTCGGGAGCAAAGGATTTTTCCTATTATTTTGCCTTGCTGATCATGACATCATTACATGTTGTCGTCCTTAATGGGTTTTCATCTCTCTTATCTACATGGTACCCATTTCTTGGTGTTATCCATAAGGTCTTTTCCTTTCCCATTTGCTTTGCACCGGGAGCGGTCATATTTTTCATCGGTTATAAAAGGGTGCCTTATGCTGTGCTCAGCAAGGAGAAACAGATATTACCTACATCCAGCAAGCTGCTGATATACTTTCTAATGGCGGTGCTTATTATTGCCTATAGCAGGCTAATCAAGTAAGTTAGTTAAGTGACGACCAGAATACCTCCGGTATGCGCTCACTAAGCATGAGTCTGAAAGGGTGGATGGTTGCTTCAAAATACAACTCTCCCCAGCCTTGCTCGTAATAGCCAAAAAACATCTTTTGTATTTTTAGAGTTAGAAATAGTTACTACGCTTAGCATTGCTGCTCCATGATATACTGTCGCCCGGTGGGGTACTGTTTTCGGATGTGTCTTTGTATGGCCAGCTTTCCGGTTGTGCCTGGCCGTTCATAATAGCTCGCAAGCCGCTTAGGGCATCTTCATACGCCCGACGAAAGGAGGTTTCATCAATACCATTTGGAGACAGGCTGAGCAAGTGCCAGCAGGCTATATTTTTGACCAGGAGTTTCAGGTATTCGTCCTGTATCGTGGGGTCGGTGTTTTCATCACCGAATAACTGTAGAAGGTCATAGCGGGCGAGGTATTGCTTGGTCTCCTGAACGGCAGCACTTATAGCACGCTGGGTAATCGCATCATCGCCACGTGTTATTTCGTTGATGATCTCGGCATAGAGGTTTGTTTCCAGGTCTGCTGGTTTAATGATAGGCATAGGTTTGCTGGTTAATCAGTTAGAAAAAATAAATGGTACAGGAAGGTGGGATAAAAGTAACCGCAGGGGGAGATTTATCGATCGGGATGAGACAACATGCCGCAAGAAAGAATACCGACCTCTCTGATGAAAGGGCACAGGTATATCCGTCTGTTGGTGTTGGGAAGGCTGTATTGGGATTTATAAAGAGCAGCAGATATTAATCCTCGTCCTTTTCCTTTGAAGGGGGAGTCTTTTCTTCTTCTTCGTCATCCTCCTCATCCTCTTTACTCTTTTTGTGGACTGCTTTTTTGGCATCTGGCGCGGCTGCGCCTTTCTTTACTGTTGTATTTTCCTTTGGCTCCTTTGCTTCAGGGTCTTCGCCATCGCCGGTTTTCTTCACAGCGGTTATTTTCTTAGCCACTCGGTCGAAGGTGAGTTCATAGGCGTTAACGGAGTTATCTCCTATCTGCTGGGTAATGTAGCCGGTGAGCGTTTTCACTTCGTCATTGTCTACAGAATCGATAGTGATCACTACTTTCACAATTGCTTTATTGTCTTTTTGCAGCTTTGGTATTTTCCGCTTTTCATCGGCAAATTCCTTTAGCGCCGAGGCCTGATGTCGGAATGCGCTATATTCTGCGCGGTCTTTCGATTTTTGTTTCGATTCTTCCGACTGTTTCATGGGTGGCCTTTGTGCAAAAAGGTTTGCGGATATCAACAGGCAGAGTATACTGAGTATGGTTATTTTGTTTTTCATTGCTTGTCAAATTTAAAAATTGATTTGATATGGGGTACTATTCTTTCAAAATACTTTTATGTTATTAAAGATAGTTATTTCTCTTTTGTGATACACCTGAAATGATAATACCGTGGCCCCCATTTAACAGTATCTTCTCATTGATTTTCCAGACAGCCCCCTCAACAGCATCGGGTCCGTCATCGTGAGCATTGCTCCGCGCTGCAAAAGCTTTGAATTGCTGCGCCAAGCGTACCATATGCGGGTTATATCGCTCCTGCTCATTAAGATATAGCCTGCCGTTGCGATGCAGCGGCTCCAGCACAGTTTCTATGCGGGTGTATTTATCCTGCTTTTTTCGCCTATCCCCTTTTATCCATAACGGTATACCGCTTTTTCGCGAGCTCTCGTTGAGTTCCTTGCGGATAACGTCCTGCATAAATACCTCCTCCATATAGTATATACAGCCGGTACCGTGCGTTAGCTGAAGTAATTGCTTGTGCCAGTCCAACATATGTGCTGTCGTGGTCTGCTCCAGAAAGCACTTGATGATATGAAACTCATTTTCCTTATAGCCCACTAATACAGTTGCCTTATAGTCGTTAGTGTCTTTATATGATGGATCCGTATAGCAAACCAGGTAGTCGTATTCCTTTATAGATTTCACCGGCTTGTAACTCATATCGCCAAATACGGCACCCTCGGTTATCGGGTTGTTGAAATATTCTTTTTGCGCTGCCGCGTAGCTCTTCTGCCGCAGTACCCTGTCTATTTCCTCCTCCGTGTTTTTTGCCGGCCATACCGACTTGCCTGTTCCGTCGCGAATATTAATGGTTTCGCTATGGTCGGCAAATGCTTTTGCTCTTTCTATACAACAGTCGACACCTATCCTGTTGCCGCAAAAGATGATGGTGGTATTACGGGATATGGATCTGGTGCCAATAGCGGCCTCTTCGATCCATCTCCACTTCTGCGCTATGATAGACGGGTTGAGGCAATCTGCATCGGTGTCCACGTCATCGAATAGCAGGATATCCGGTCTGGTATCTTCATTTCTCGTTCCTCTGGGACTTTGCCCGGCACCTAGTGCCCTGAAAGCCGCACCTGCCGTAGTAGTGAATTCCGCAGCCTGCCACTTTCCTGAGTTCTCCTGTCGCCCGTAGTCTGCTATTATCCGTTTGTTGTACTCCAGATTGGCCTTATAGGGCATCAGCAGGCGAATGGCATTGTCAAGACTATTGCTCACCAACAGCACATACTTTTTCTTTTGCCGTTCATGCCTTTCTTCTATACCATGCTCACCTATATACAGCCCCGGCGTGTGTCCCAGAGGGTGTCCTACCAGTATCAGGTACAGTACTTCCAGCATTGTGCGGGTGCTCTTGGCCAACTCCCTGCTCCACATGCGGACTTCATAGTGCTCAGGATTTTCTATAACCCTCCGGGTAGCGTGGATATGAAAATCGGCTGGTTGCGCAAAGGTATATTGAGGAAAGTAATAGAGAAACCATGCCTCTGCATTTGCTTCCAGTTCACTTCTCCTTTTCTTCCGGTCTGCGTCACTTTCCTGCATGTTTATTGCAGTTGATTCTAGGATGTTCTGAATGTGTTCTTTCCAGTCATCCAGTGATTTGCGTTCAGTCATACAGTTATTCTGTTAGGGTTTTGCAGCATTTTTCTATTTAGTGCAGTCGCTCTTTAATGAAAGCATCAAACTGCAAGGTAATTACTTTTGCCAGCTCCATGTCGCTACGCCGCAGCCATAGTGTGAATAGCTTGGCTACCGCTATTATCTGCGTCACGCTGGTATCCGTATCCAGGTTGCGGATCGCGGCAGTGTACTTTGCCGCCAGGTCAGCATCTTTGGGGTTTACCTCTTCTGCGGCTCTCATTCTGGCTATTACCTGCTCCAGTAGTCCGTACAGGTTTTCCAGTTGTGTTTCGCCGGAGACCAGCCAGGCACTCTTTTGCCCGTTCCAGTTCCCCTCTTGCAGCCATTGTCTTACTTGTGCTTCATCAACACCTGTCGCTATTGCCGTATCACTTATGCTATAGCCTTCTTTAGTGTACAACAACCTTGCGTAGCTGCGTCTTTGCTCTCCTTTCATCCCTTCATTCATGTCACAAAGGTGATATGGCTTTTTTATAGCACAGAAAATAAAAAGCATGATGACCTGCAGACGGTGCATGGCGACGTGAAAAGTGGTACATCATGCCGAAATTTTTTGTGGTTAACAACATCTCATTACTTGTTTATCAATATTCTTATACATGCCAAACATTAGTGCTGTTTGTAAAAGATTTCGTTAGTGGAAAAATTTTTGTTCAACCCGTATTTATTGTTCTCTTCCGGCTATTTTTCGGGCGAACCAGCTGATTTTCATTATGCCAGGTTAGAATACATATAATATTCAATACCTTTATACTACATTAATTCACGCTATTTATCTGGCCTTCAATAACTAACCGCGTATGAAAAAGATCATTCTACTTTCTTTTGCTATTGCATTGTGCTGCACAGCAACACAGGCTCAGAGGTTTTTAGGTGTAGCTACAGGTAGCTGGAATGCCATGAACAGCCTCTATCTTAACCCCGCCAACATAGCAGGGTGTAATGAGCGGCTAACGATAAACCTGGTAGGTATGAATGTGGGGGTAGACAACAGCCTGGGTACCATCAGCTCTATTGGTGATATCAGCGGCACTGTGGGCAATAGCGATTCTGGGGTGAAAAGTATTTTCAAGTACTCGAACAACAATAAATTCAGTATGATGGTGCCATCGGTAGAGGTGCGCGGGCCGGGAGTATTATACAGCATCAATAGCCGCAACACAATAGCGATCACCACACGTATCAGGGCATTCAACGAGTTCAATAATTTTGACAAATCGCTTTACACAGCGATCACCAACACCAGCACGGCACAGGGTGGTGTTTCTTTCAATACACAGAACTTTAACTGGACAGCTCATCTGTGGAGCGAGATCGGACTTTCTTATGGCCTTGTGGCTATAGATAATGAAACCTTTCAAGTAAAGGCGGGCGCCACGGTTCGGTATCTGGGGGGCATTGGCTACCTGGGATTAAAAGGCAAGAATCTGGATCTTACCTATACCGCCGGTAGCGACTCTTTGCACACTTCGAATTCAGATCTTGAGTTTGCAAGCAATATAGCCAGCAGCCAGGACGCTTTTACTAACGGTACAGGAAATGTGTTGAGCAACATATTCAGCGGTCACAGTGGTCATGGGATAGGTGCTGACCTGGGGGTAACAATAGTATACAAACCAGACAACCCCGATGGCACAAACGGCAGAACAGGTGCCTACAAAGCTGCTCTATCTGCTGCCATCACCGATATTGGCTCTATCAACTACGGCAGCAGCTATACGGTGAATGTAACCGGCAATGGATCGATTACAGCCAACGGCATATCGCAACACATCAAAGACTATCAGGATTTCAACACGTATATCAAAGCTCAGGGCTATTCCGGCGATACCGGGGTTAAGGCAACTAAAGTGTACCTGCCCACAGCTCTGGTCATCAGCGCCGACTACAATGCCTACAAAAACTTTTTTGTGAATGCCATGGTTATTGCTAATGTGGCGAATGGAGCCAACTTTGGCAGCGTATACTATAGCCAGTTTACCGTTACCCCCCGATTTGACTCAAAAATATTTTCTTTTGGCTTGCCAATTACTTATAACATGCTTACCAATAACATGCGGATGGGTGTGGGCTTGCGTTGTTCAGGCTTTTATATAGGCAGCGACGATATGCTCGCCTTGTTTTCCAACAACCAATATGGGTTCAATTTTTATGTGGGTGCAATGATACCTATCTACAAAAAACACAGAAACAATGGGGGTACAGGGGGGATAAAGCCATGGAAGTCTTAAACAACAAAAGAGAATACCAGTTTGAAATATTGTTGCCTGACGGCGAGAAGGCAACACTTACCTACCGTTGGCTGAAAAGCAAGATGGTGCTGATGCATACCGTAGTGCCATCCTCACAGCGAGGCAAGGGAATAGGCAATATACTGGTGCAGCATGTGCTGGAGCATGCTAAAACACATCATCTGCAAATAGTTATTTATTGTCCTTTCGTAGAGAAGTATGTAAAAGAGCACCCGGAATGGGCATTCCTTACAACGGAGTGGACAGCAACGAGTTAACTTATCAGAATCTTACCTTGAATTCATAAAAAGAAGTGCCTTTGATGCCGAACATCACCAATGAGTGATCAGAGAAATAAGACTGGTCGCCAAAGATATAGTCTATACCGTCCATTTCCTGATACACCTTGTTGTTAATGTTCAAGAGGTATTTGCCAGGCCCTATGTTCACCATTATAAAGAAGCCATGGCCAGCGAGATCGCCTGCTACCACACTACCTTTATGCGGCACCTCCAGCCTGTCGTATTCCGGCTTGATGAGTGGCATGGGCTTTGACAAGCTGTTGTTATAAAGGATGTAGCACTTGTCAGTGATGTTGAATCCCATAAAGAACTCATTGCCTTCCGGGTGCGTTTGCGGTAACGCGCTTGCATCCAGCTGCAGGAATTTTTTTCTGCTGGCCGGAGGGCACAGCAACGTGTCGTTGCGGAAAAGGTATACAGAATCATCGGTTGTAAAGAAATATAAGCTGGAGCTATCCGGCTCTATCTGCATGCATTGTGCATGCGCCTGGCCCTTTTTATAGTACGGTAGTTTTTTCTCTGCTCCGTTAATGTTTTTAAAAGTATGGTCTATGCCAAAGCTATCTTGCCTAGACCCGTAGAACGCATAGCTATCACGCTTGTCGTAAAAGATGAAGCTGGTGCGGGAGTAGTTGTGATGGGTGATCTTACCATTCACGTTGGTAAAGATGCCATCCTTGTTATTCTGGTTATAGCTGAAAAGGAAATTGTTTTTATCAGCAGGCTGCACCGTTATTATCTCGTCGCTCTTGTAGTTCACCACGCCGTTATCATCTTCTACCAGCGAGTGCGACTCTGGTATATTATTGAATAATTTACCGTTGACCAGTACATAGCAGCTAGAGTCGGCACAGCCACGATAGAACCAGGCACCGTTATTCCAAAGATCTCCGCCATCCACTGCTCCGAGCGGGCCATATTTGCTAAGAGAGGTATGAACGAAGAACTTACCGTTATCGCCTTTTACGTAAGTATAAAACCCGCTATTGTTGATAGCCAGATCAGTAAACGGAGATACTGACGTGTCTTTTTTGACATAGTCTACATAAAGTTCATAGACACCCCTGTGATATACCATGTATATCACATGCCCGTTATCACTGAACGAGCACAACCATTTCTGCAGCAGGGAATCGGTAACGTTGACAAGGCTATCGTTGATATACAAGGAGCTGGTTTCACCTACGCACAGTTCTATGACAATATTTTCACGTCCATACTCTAATACCGAGCGAACACGCCCGGCTCGGGGCCCGTATAAGCGGGTGCCTGATTTATTTTTATAGTATACTTTTTTGTGCGACGTATCAGAGAAGAATGCATCGGCCAGCAATGCTTTGTACGGGCTTGTGGCTATGCTCTTACCCCAATACACCGTGCTCTTCTTCTTTGTATTGGTGATCAGGTTAAACTTATCACCATTGCCCTTCTGCGGCACCTCGAAGTAATAATTACCATTGGAGTCGAAGGCTGTTCGGAAGGCCTTGATCAGCAACGAGTCTCCGGGGTCCTTAAGGATAAGACGCTCCTCTACCTGCTGGCACATAGCTACAAACGGGTATAAAGCCGCCAGTAGCAAGAGAAAGCAAAATCTGCACATAAACCTCATAGCGATAAAAGTAAGGAAATTATTGACCGGGAATGGCTACAGGAGCCCCGCAACAACAAATAGATAGCAAATTTACGGATATACAAAGTGCTGTAAAAGAAGAATGGCGGGATAACCCCGCCACCGATATCTTGTTTGTTTTATGATAATATTATCATACTTAATGGCCTGCAGGCGGTGTCATATCTGACTTTTCGCCGTGATCCCATGTAGAAGTAAAGGCTTTTTGATAATCTGCAAACTGTTGGTGTTTGTAAGTATTGTCGCCAAAATAAGTCAGGAACAGCTGCATCTCTTTAACATCATGATAACCGGGAATTGGAGTAGGGCTTTGGAAGTTCTCTAACATCAATATGCTGGTAGGGTAAGACATCTGACCCTTCATCAACTCAACAGCCAGTGTGTTCGCCTTGTATTGAGGGTTAAAGGAATATTCCTTGCCCTGAAATTGGATGACGTCCTTACGCTCTGCGTCAAAATGCACGCAATAGAAATTATTATTGATGTAGCGCACCAGGTCAGGATTTTTGAAGGTGGTAGCATCCATTTTTTTGCACCAGCCACACCAGCCTGTATATACATCGATATATACCTTTTTAGGCTCTTTGGCCATTTTTGCCTGCAGCTCGTCTATATCTATCCACTTAATCTCCGCTGCTTCTTTTGGCGGCTCTTTCTTCGCTATCTTCTTTTCTGCCATCAACATCGGCACTAACATGATCGAGGCCAGGACAGCAAGTATTACACGCTTCATTATATGTATAATTTTGAAAAACGAATTTACAATTAATCCATGTAGTTTTGTTCAACAGCCAAAAAATATTATGAAAAAAATAGCAGTTGCGGTAACAGGAGCCAGCGGGTCGGTATATGCTAAAGTATTGCTTGAAAAGCTACAACAGTTTGAAGAGCAGATAGCGGAGGTGAGTGTCGTGTGGAGCGACAACGCGCATACTGTTTGGCAACACGAGTTGGGTAATAAAGATTATGAACAGGTTCCTTTTCGCACATTTGGCAAGAATGATTTTATGGCGCCCATAGCTTCGGGTAGTGCGGCATACGATGCGCTGATCATCTGCCCTTGTAGTATGGGCACGCTTGGCCGCATAGCGGGGGGTATCAGCAATGATCTCATTACCCGGGCGTCTGATGTGATGCTTAAAGAGCGGCGCAAACTGATCTGCGTGGTGAGAGAAACACCCTACAACCTCATACACCTGCGCAATATGACCACCGTAACAGAGGCGGGGGGTATTATTTGCCCGGCTACTCCATCCTTCTACAGCAACCCGGTTTCCATAGAAGATGTGGCTTACACCGTCATACAACGGGTATTGCAGTTGGCGGGCGTAGAGACGGGTGGCTATAAGTGGGGACAGTGAGCGGAGAGCCATAGGTTAATCAGTTAAAAGGTTAATTAGCTAATTGGGCCTGCGGGTAAACACTACTGATCAGCCCTTTTAACCTTATTGCCTATTTAACCTCTTAACTAGTCGCCCGATTAACAAATTAACTAATTACCTTGTTAACTAATTACCATGCCAATGCAATATTCACAATCACTGGGGCGGCTAAGGAGTATTATGGATGAACTGCGGGAGCAATGTCCGTGGGACAAGAAGCAAACCATACATACCCTGCGGCCGCAAACTATAGAGGAAATATACGAACTCAGCGACAGCATTGTCAATGAAGACTGGAAAGGTATAAAAGAGGAGCTGGGCGATATGCTGCTGCATATCGTATTCTACAGTAAGATAGGCGCAGAGCAGGGTCAATTCACGCTTGATGAAGTGATAGAGGGCGTATGCAATAAGCTGGTGAATCGCCATCCGCACATATACAGCAATGTGAAAGTGGAGGATGAAGACGCAGTGAAGCAGAATTGGGAAAAAATAAAACAAAAGGAAGGGAAAAAATCCGTGCTTAGTGGTATACCCCCTTCTATGCCGGCACTGGTAAAAGCTTTGCGACTGCAAGAGAAAACCAAGACGGTTGGCTTCGAGTGGGAGAACGCGGGGCAGGTGCTGGACAAGGTGAATGAAGAAATGCTGGAACTGCAGGAAGCCATAGCCTCCGGCGACCACGCAGATATGCAGGGTGAGTTTGGCGATGTCATGTTTGCCATGATCAACTATGCGCGCTTTATAAAGGTAGACCCCGAGCTGGCCCTGGAGCAAACCAACAAAAAATTTATGCGCCGTTTTCAGCGGGTAGAGGAGCTGGCAGCAGCCGATGGGAAATCGCTGCATGATATGACCTTGTGGGAAATGGGTGCACTGTGGAACATAGTAAAAACTGAGGAATAAAATATGCTGAGACGCTACCCATACTGGGGGTGGCTGCTGTTAAGTATTGTTCTGTGGAGCATTAACATCATTCACTTTCATGGCCACAGGCAGGAAATGCTGCCTGAGGAAATGGCACGCGTCATCAACAAAGACCTGGTGCGCAGGGAGTCTGCTTTCGAGAATTTTCTTAAAGACAAAGACTTCATCCGCAGGTTGTTTGCCGACTCAATATCTGATAAGGAAGAGCAGCACATCAACGAACAGCCGTTTTATATTTATGGTTATGATAGCAGTGCTCTCGTTTTCTGGAATAACAATTCTATTATCGGCTCCTTCGCCGACACCCTGGTTGGCAAGACTACATTGAAAGTTAACCAGAAGGGGGTATTTGTCAAACGATGTTTTTCCCTGCCATTTCTGGATAGCAAAAAAAAACTGGTCGTTTTCTTTCCCATCGTCATTAGTTATCCGCTGCAAAACGATTATCTGCACAGTCACTTCGCGGCTTCAGATTATATCCCGGTAAAAACAAAAATAAACCCGACACCTACCGGTACCGCAGACGAGTATAAAATTACGCTGCACGACAATAATACTGTTGGTTACCTGACCTTTAATCCCGCAGACATACAGAAGTGGAACCCCGATGCGCTGCTCATCGCAATGCTCATCGTTGCCATACTCACCAGTATCTCCTGGATACAATTGATGGCCATTCACATCACCCGCAAGCGTTCCCCTTTCCTGGGCTTTGCCATCATTCTTGCAATTATTCTGCTGCTGCGCGGCTTGTTGTACAAGTATGGTATGCCCTTCAATCTGGACGCACTAACAATGTTTTCCCCGCGCCTTTATGCATCCAGCATTTACCTTTCTTCCTTGGGCGATCTGTTCATCAATCTTTTTTGTGTGTTATGGGTAGTGATGTTCATCATACGGCACACCGCGTATAAAAGCTACTTTGTCAACCTTAAGAACGGAGGCCTCCGCGCATTACTATCTATTGTTTTGCTGGCAGGCCTGGCTGCCTATGCTTATTTATACATCAGTATGGTGCGCAGCCTTGTGCTGGATTCCAGCATCTCATTCGATGTTACGCATTTTTATGCCATCAGTATTTACACGGTATTTGGCCTGCTTGCCATTGTGGCTATTACGGCCATATCTGCTACTGTCGCCTACCTTTTCAATGTGCAGCTTTCTGTGCTCATTAGAAACAGGTGGTTAAAATATATCGCTGTTGCTGCTGCCTGCGCTGCCTTTGTGCTCATCAATGGTGATGGGCATGATTTTTTCTATTGGATGCTCGCTGTTTCGGTTGTGGCATTTATCATTCTGTTAGATGTCCGTTACCTAACACTAGTATCTAATGTATTTGAGCCACACATGATTGTTTGGGCGCTTATTATTTGCGGGTGCAGCACCGGCCTTATTCATTACTTCAACCAGGTAAAAGAGCAGTTGTCAAGGCTGGCATTTGTTGAGCAGCACCTATCCCCTCATCGTGACGACATCATGGAGTCTTCCTATGATAAAACCGCAAAAGGTATAGAAACCGACAAGCTGCTTAAGTCTTTCTTCTATGCTCCTGCTGCACAGCAGCGCAAAAATATCGACCAGCATTTTGAGTCCCAATACCTAACCGGCCCGCTGAACAAATATGAGGTTAAGGTCTTCCTTTTTGATGAGGCTGGTAAGGGTTTGTTTAATAAAGATACCAGTGATTTTCAATCGCTGGTCAATGAGAAAACAGAGTCGGTCATCACTAATTCTCCTTACCTGTTTTATAAAGAGTCGGTGCTAGACAGGCACTACTACCTTTCTTATATCCCGGTATATAGTGACACGGTAAACCACGTAGTTGGTTATGTTATCCTTGACCTCGATCTTAAGAAATCAGCAACAGAAACTGTATATCCTGAGCTGTTGCAACCGGTAGCTAACAAAGCCGCAACCGGCGATAATGAGTATGCCTATGCGGTCTACATCAACGGTAAGCTCATCACCCAGACCAATGATTACCCCTTTCCTGTTACGCTGCGCTACGACACGCTGAAGGATCAGCAATATACTTTTACCAAAGAGGGTGGCGCCGCACAATTATTCTATAAAATAGCTGACAAACGTACTGTGGTGGTGGTGCACTACCATAGTGAGGTAATAGAGACCGTTACATTATTCTCTTATCTTTTCGGCATACAGGTTACGCTGGCGGCGCTCATCTTGCTTTATCAACTATACCTTGCCTATTTCACACGAAAGTTCCTGCGCGGCAGGTTTATCAGGCTCACTCTCAGGAGGCGGATGCACTTTTCAATGCTACTGGTGGTGTTCGTTTCTTTCGCTATCATCGGTTATGTTACAATAGCCTTTTTCACTTCCGAATACCGGAGTTCGAACGACAATAAACTTCAGGCTGCCTTGCAGGTTGCCAAACAATCAGTGCAGGACTATCTGGAGCGCAATAACGCTTTCGACAAAGATGTGATATTTGACAGTGTGAGCAAATCGCCATCGTTCAAATATTTTCTGAGTAATGTAGCCAACAGCCAAAAAATAGATATCAATATCTTTGATGACCAGGGAAACCTTTTCGCCACCTCGCAGGAAGAGATATACGACAAGGGGCTTATATCCCGCAAGATCAGGCCAGATGCCTACTTCCAACTCAGCAAGCAGGGCAAATCGCTGGTGATACAAAACGAGCACGTTGCCGGCCTTTCTTATAATTCCGCCTACCAACCGTTGCGTGATGAACACGGTGTAACGCTTGGTTACATCAATGTGCCATTCTTCTCTTCCGAAAAAGACCTTGATTTTCAGATATCCAATATTGTGGTCACGCTGATCAATCTATATGCATTTATATTTCTTGTCTCCAGCCTTATTACCGTCATCATGACCCGGTGGATGACCCGCACTTTCGATATTATCATCCGCCAGTTCGACAAGCTGAACCTGGAACGCAACGACCGTATAGAGTGGCCTTATGACGACGAAATAGGGAAGCTGGTAACCGAGTATAACAAAATGGTGAAAAAGGTAGAAGAAAATGCAGCACGACTTGCCCAAAGTGAGCGCGAGACTGCATGGCGCGAAATGGCGCGACAGGTAGCACACGAGATCAAGAACCCGCTTACACCCATGAAGCTGAATATACAATACCTGCAGCAGGCGGTGAAGAAGGACAACCCGGACATCAAGCAACTTACCGAAAGGGTGTCTAACTCGATCATAGAACAGATAGACAACCTCTCTTACATAGCATCTGAGTTTTCTAATTTTGCCAAGATGCCGGAGGCCAAGCCGGAAGAACTTGATGTGTGCGAACTGCTGAGCAAAGCATTGGAACTGTATACCAACCAGAATGAACTAACTGTATCTATACAGCAGCCGGAAGAAAAGCTGGTCGTGCTTTCAGACAGAAGCCAGTTGCTGCGTGTATTCACCAATCTGCTGGAGAACGCCAAGCAAGCCATCCCGGAGACTAAGCACGGTAAAATAGATGTATCAGTAACACGTGAAGATGGTTTTGCTGCGATAGCTATCAAAGACAATGGAACCGGTATAACCGAAGAGGTGGCTCGCCGTATCTTCCAACCCTATTTTACCACCAAGTCCTCGGGTACAGGCTTGGGGTTGGCAATGACCCGTAAGATCATAGAATTCTGGAAGGGCGATATCCGCTTCGAAACAGAAGAAGAAAAGGGTACAACTTTCTTTATCAAGCTGCCGGCCATAGATAACGATAAATAAGAAATCCTCCAGCTAGGGAGGATTTCTTATTTATCGAATTATTTCTTTTAGAACTTGGGACATACCGTCTTTTTCAGAATAGCATTTTTGTCGTGGAAGTCGCCTGCGACGAATACCGTTATCTCCATTCCTCCGCGCATGTTGCTGGCTTCTTTCAGTGTAGATACGTTCATATCATAGCTTATGCCCACTCCGCTATTCTTGTATTTTAATTTGAACACCGGAATAATAGCATCCTGATAGCGATACAGCAAACCAAATGTCAAAGCATATATTGGTTTTGATGTAAGCGAGGATTGAGCGTAGGTAAACAACCCTCCTACGATCTTCTCAGAATAGGTTCCTTGTTGTGCATAGTTAAGATGTAGTTGTGCGGTTACCTCCTCCGATACATCAAAAGCTACTGCTGCATTGCCGTTAAAACGCATATACTCGGGCACATTCTCTTTGGGGTAGTAGGTGAAATTGGGTTGTGTAAGGTGATAGGCGGATAAACCAATAATGTACGTAACACTATTGTTAGCTCCTGCACTCGTATTGTAGTTGATTCCCGCACCCAGATCCCACATCGTCATCTTGTTGCTGGTTATGTTTTCCAGCGATGGGTTGGCTGCATTAAAGCTGCCCCCTAAAAATTGGTTGTTGAAGGTGGCTTTGCTGGGGTCAAAGCTATATTGAGTATATCCACCGGTTACACCCATAGAAAAGAACGTGTTTGTCTCGGGGTTAATAGATTTGCTGTAGTTAATGGCAGGATAAAAAGACGTTATTCTTTGATCTATACTGCCGGCTTTATCTGAGTAAGCCAGCAAGCCGAAGCTGATAAAGTCTGATGATCTTTTCCCTACAGGTACTCGTACCTCACCATAACCCAGTGTCGTCACATATGGGTTACTGATACTGCTCCATTGGCTGCGGTAAAACGCACCTACTTTATAATCTGTAGAAAATATGCCCGTCAGTGCCGGGTTACGCAGTATTGATGTTTCATAAAACTGCGAAAAGTGTATATCCGCTTGTGCATACCCTGACACCGGAGCCATTGCAACCGCCGCAGCAACTATCAATCGTTGTAGTCTGTTTCTCATGTCTCGGGGTTTATCTGATAATCGTTACGTCACCTTTCAAATTGATGGGCGCTCCCGTAGTGCACACCGCGTCTATTACATAAACGTACACGTCTGCCCGTGGGCTACCTCCTTTATAGGAACCGTCCCATGCATTCTGCGCATCGTTGATATTGATGTTGTCACGCTCAAAAAGCAATTCACCCCATCTGTTATAAATGCGGAACGACTTAATGGTGCTTATACCTGATCCGCGAGGGTAGAATACATCATTCTGTCCGTCACCGTTCGGCGTAAATGAGTTGGGAATAAATACCTGACTCTCATCACAATGCAAATATATGGTCACCGTATCTGATGATTTACATCCCCTGTCAGACGTAACAGAAACGGTGTATGTCGTAGTGATCGGCATACTTGCAAGCGGGTTGCTGCACGAATCACAGCTAAGCGTTTCCGCCGGTGTCCATAAGTACTGTGCAATGAGTGTGCCTGTTGCCTGCAGCTGCGCTACTTGCCCTGCAACCAGGTATTGATCCGGTCCGGCATTTACCGTCGGCAGTTGATATACCGTTACCGTTACATAGTTGGTGTCCGGTATGCAGCCTGCCAGTTGTGCTATGGCCATGTATTGCGTAGTTACCGATGGTGTAGCCACAGGATTAGCGATCGTATTGTCGCTCAACCCCGAAGCGGGTAGCCAAGTATATTTAGTACCCCCTGTATCAAACAAAGGCACACCCACGTTACGGCATACGGCAGTATCACCCCATGCGCCGCTTATGGTATTCGTCCTCAGATGCACACCTACGGTATCAGTGCTCTGGCAACCAAATGCATCTGTTCCGGTAACCGTATATACCGTTACTACCGTTGGGGTGGCTTGCGTTGTTTGGCAAGGGTTGCAACTCACCGATGCCGCCGGCGCCCACATATAGGACACACCTCCATAAGCCTCCAGTGTCGCAGGGTCACCCACACATACTGTTGTATCAGGGCTCGCCGTTATGGTTGGTGGCGGGTGTACGGTAACATTCTCCACAACAAGAGCCGTGCAGCCCCAGCCGTCGGTCACATTAAGGGTAACAGGGAATGTACCAACGGTGTTAAACAGGTAAGACGGCGAGCTTACTGCGCTGGTGCTGCCGTCAGGCAACGTCCAGTTCCATGTAGTAATGGTAGAGAAGAAACTTGAAGACGTGTCGGTAAAGGTTACGTTATTGTTCAGACAAACCGGGTTCGGAACAGGCTTAAAGCCGGGTTTTACTCCGTCCACCTTTATCGTATCCAGCCCCTGACTGGAGTTCTGGCAGCCGGTGTTGTCACTCAATATGAGTTTCGGCACATAGGCACCAGGCACGGTGTACACATGCACAGATGAGTCAATGGCAGAACTACTGCTTGTAGTACCGTCGGCATAGTCCCATATGATGCTCGGCACATTGACAATGTTCGCGTGGAAAGTTACAGTTAGTGGGGAGCAGCCGGATAGCGGCGCATAAGTAAACCCACCCGCATAACCATATAAGTTTACATGTCCGTAAGCAGTATCCTTACAGCCATATATGTTTGTTGCCACCATTGTTACAGTATAGACACCCGAAGTGGTATACAGGTCACTTGGCGATATAGCTGTTGATGTTGCCCCGTCGCCAAAGCCCCATGCATAACCGGTAGCTCCGGTGCTCGTGTTGAAGTAGTGTACAGAAAGTGGAGGACAGATAGAAAACGAGTCATCCATGTAAAAACCCGCATGCGGTTTCGTTACATTGATATACGCAGCGTATGATGCAGTGTCAGTACACCCGTGCACATCTGTTACCACGAGTTTAACAGTATATGCACCTATACTTGCGTAGGTATGGTTCGGTGAGTTGAGTGTCGATGTGTCTCCGTCGCCAAACATCCAATAGGAACTGGTAATGCCTACAGACGTATTAGTAAAGTGAACACTGGCTGCAATACATGGATAGGTATTGCTGGCATAGTATGTGGCGTGCGGTTTCCATGCCGTTATGGCGCTGGTCATATCTGCCGTGTCTTTACACCCTATATTATCCGTGACTATTTCCCGTATCGAATAGGTTCCTGCGGCAGTATAGGTATGTGCAGTCGGGCTGGTAGAGTATGTGGCAGTCACCCCATCGCCAAACACCCAGAGGTAGTTGGTTACATAAGCTCCGGTAACATCTGTACTTGCATCGGTGAACGTAACATGCAGCGGTGCACACCCGGTTGGCGGGGATACTACAAATGTGTCTATGGGTTTTCCTACAATGATGTAATTGTTCCGTATCAGGGTGTCAAAACAAGTGTGTCCGTCCCTAATAATAAGCCTTATGGTATACAGCCCCCTCGTTTGAAATGTATCGTTAAAGACTGCCCCGGTATCGTTGTCAAGCGTCGTTCCGTTTACCGCCCAGTAGTAAGCTGTTGCTACACCTCCGGTAACTGTTGGGGTAAACTGTACTACACCTCCGGGGCAAAGCGCCGTGTCAGAAGCATGCATAACAGGTAACGGAGGAATAAGGTTCACCGTGGCCGTTGCTGTATCCCTGCAACCACTGGCTATATTGTATGTAGCCAGTGTCACAGTATATGTCGACTCTGAGGGGAAGTTGTGGGTTGGGTTACTTAGTGTAGAGGTCGTTCCGTCCCCAAATATCCATATATGGGTATTGTCACCAAGAGAGTTATCTGTAAAGGCCACCTGAGTATACGGTATGCAATTATACAGAAAATTAATAACAGCCATTGGCGAGTCTACAATGATCGAATCGGGCAGTGTGTATGGTGCTCCCGGACATCCGTTATCATATGGTGTCAGGGTAACTGCAAATGTTCCGGGGTGTATGAACGTATGAGACGTAGACGGGAACGAATCGACCGCACCTGCCCCATCACCAAAATTCCATGAATACTGATTGATCGGCCCGGAAATAACCGTTGCCAGGAACGTTACAGGATGATGATAACAGACATGCAATGGTGTTGCTGTAAATGTAGCCACGGGCGGTGAACCTACAGATATTATTGCAGAATCATGTGCTGTACATCCGTTTACTGTTGTTATCGTTGCGGTAACGGTGTATATACCTACTGCGGTATAAATATGAACCGGATTAGAGGCCGTAGATGTCGCGCTGCCATCTCCGAAATTCCAGTTATATGTGGCTACTCCGTATGGGTATGGGCCATTTGTAGGAACGGTAGAAAAAAGAGAAGCGGCAAAATTGACCGTTAGGGGAACGCAACCTGATGTGGGCGTATCGGCGATGACAAAAACCAGGTCCGATATAGTATCGTATTTTACAACAGTGTCCTTACACCCATTAGCATCTGTTACCACCATCCTCACCGTGTCCACTCCGTTTGTAGCATAGGTATGCGACGTCGTGGTACCCACACCAGAACCGCCATCGCCATAACTCCAGCTTACGGATGTGCCCGAAGTTGTGGCGCTGAATAGTACCGTGCTTGGCGCCGGACAAGGGTGAGACGGGCTGGTGGTAAACGTGCCCGTTGGTTCCGGCAATATGTTTATTGTACCGGTTATCGTGTCACTGCAATATCCGTCAGAAACAATAAGCGTAATTGTGTGCACACCCGTTGTAGAAAAAGCGTGGATGCCGGTGTCTGCATTCGAAACCCCTCCATCACCAAAGTTCCAGTGACTGCTGATATGCGTAGTACTCGTATTGATAAATGTTACCGGAGCGTACAAACATGCTGTAGCCGGTCCTGTAAATGATGCAGCCAGATGTCCGACATATATATAGTTGGCATGAACAATACTATCGGTGCAGCCATTACCATCGGTAACGTGCAGCACTACTGTATAACTGCCGGGCGCTGTATAAGTATGTGTCGGGTTAACATCTGTAGAGGTCGCTCCGTCTCCGAAGGTCCAGGAGTAGGTCAACGTTCCGGACCCGGTAGATGTATTTGTAAACGTTGCCGTGGCGGGTGCATGACAGAAATAAGCGGACGCTGCAGAGAATGATGGCGTTGCCGGTGTGAAGACATGCACATACGCCCCTAGTGTCAGACTGCTGGTGCAACCCTGACTATTGGTGGCTACAAGCGTTATATTGTAATAGCCGGGGGTGTTGTACGTATGTGTCGGCGAAGTAAGTGTACTCGTGTAGCCGTCACCAAAATTCCAGGTATAGCTTAGCGCCCCCGCAACTCCCGCCACAGTGGTACTTATAAATGTTACCGGAGATCCGGGACACACTGAGGTGTCGCTGGCATAAAAGCTTACTGTCGGCGATGGATATACCGTAATCGTCAGCGTATGTGTTGCGGATGTTCCTCCACCGTAAGCGGTAAGCGTTACGGTATAGGTACCCGCGGTCAAATAACTACCGGATACATCTGTCAATGCGGATGTCGTTCCATTACCCAGATCCCATGAATAGCTGGTGGCTCCGGTGGAGCTATTGGTAAAGTGTACCACAAGCGGTGAACACCCAGAGATATAGTCTGCAGAAAAATTTGCTGTAAGTGCCTTGGCAGTAACAGAGACTAAAAAAAAGGATATAAACAGCAGCAGCCGACGGGTAAAGATGTGCATGTGTGTCTTTTTAGCAAAATTCAAATATCACAAGGGATATTAAAGATAAATAATTTTTTGTTAAAAAGACATAGCAAACCCTATGATTGGTTGGTTAAAGGACCTTCTTCACAGAGGAATATTGCTATTGGTTAATATTTGAAAGGGGATTGACGCTGCCAACCTTTACAGTTTGTTGTAAATGAGTGAATTAGGGCTTAATCATTGGCTTTTTATAAATAGGCACTGTAGAGCAAGGTTCACCATACATTAACGATTTAACTACTGGCCTCAGGTAGGCAGTAATAGCCACATACGCACTATCGGGTATTGGGGTATCTCCGCAGCCTTTTATCACTACTCTTTTGTCGGTATATTCTTTCTTATCTATTGCAGCTATTTTTTCATTGATGAGCCCTTTCTTCAACTCCTCTTCGCTGCCATAAAACACAGAAGCAGCAATAGGCTCCAGGTGAGACGCAGCAAGCATATAGGCCCATACCGGCACAATGGCATCCACAGAGCAGTACATAGCTACATGCTTGCCCTCATATTGTGTCCAGTCGTGCAGAGGTAGTGCTGCGCGGTAGTCTTTTTCTTTAAGTATCATTTCCCGGAACAGGAACGGCTTCAGGTCGAACGTGGCCAGATCACTGGCCGCAGGTACATAGGTCGCCAGATCAAGTGTAATAATACCGCTTTCTGCTACTTTGTTGACGAACTGTTCCATAATGAATAATGCCTCTGAATTGTATGTAAAAATACAACTCTTTGCACTCATGGGCGTATTGATGTCACTTATAGCGCTATTTGGCTGCTACTTGAACTTCTCGTATTGTATATCGAAAACCTGTGTTTCTACTACCGCATCGGAAGAATCTGTGATAACCGCAGTGGTCCTCGTGATCTTGCTGTCAGCATCTATCACATAAGTAAGGTTGGTAGTATTGGTGTTGGTTGCTGTCAGTGGGTCTATTACGCTTCTCAACAGGTTGTGGTACTGATAGAAGTTAAATCCGTATTTCGCAAATGACAGCAGCTGGAAATAGTCTCCCGGCCTGTTGGCCATGTCTATGTTATAGGTATAGCTTTCGTTGATGGCAGTAGCAACAGACGGGGTTTGCTTCAAAAAATTACCTCTGTATGATGTGTAGAGGCTGTAGGCTCCGTTAGTATACGTAACGCGTGTGAGTAAGCTATTGAGGTAAGCGTAAGAAGTGATATTGCCGGTCATGTAAGTAGTGGTGATAAAACCCCTCAGGTCGGTGATAAAGGTATCGGTCTCTATCACTGTCTGGTTAAGGTTCTTGGTCACTTTTATGATGGTATCATTAGAATAAGTGAAATAGCTGATGGTATTGGGCAGCACCGGATTGTTGGTGGTATAGATCACCTGCGACACACGGTTAAAATCATCGTAAATGAAGCTGTAATTCTCATTAAAAACTACCGGTGCAGCAGTTGCGCCGGAAGTGGTCGTTTCATTAAAGCTCAGCATCCTGTAATTATTAGGATAACTGTTCAGTTGATGCGTTTTTGTGCAGGATATAAAAAAGGTAATAGATAACAATATCAGCACCGTAAAACGGAGTATAGGCCTATTCATATAAATAGTTGTTTTTATGTTCGGAACTCAAAAATAATGATTGCGACTCAATAATCAAATTATTAAGACAGATAATAAATGGATATTATCTCAGTTGCTCTATGAAATCGATCACCATATGGGCTACACCATCCACATGCTCCAGTGAAAGCTCATTGCCTTTATCAAATACATCGTGATAATATCCCTTACCGCCGTTAGAGTAGATAAAGAATGACGGCACACCGGCCTCACTGAAGAAATAATGGTCGCTGTTGGCTGCCTTACCCCTGCTTTTTACCTGCGGTATATAGCGATTATCGTTATTTACCTTTTGCAGCAGTGCAAATTGGTCTGGGTATTCTGTAGCGTTTACAACCGTTACACCATCGGTGGCATCGCCCATTATGTCAATATTGGTCAGGAATTTCATCCTTTTCAGCATTACTATCGGGTTTTTCACATAGTATTTCGACCCCATAAGGCCCGGCTCTTCACCACTAAAGGCGATGAACAGTATGGAGTAACGCTGGGGGTGTGCAGCAAAGTAGCCCGCCAGATACAGCATCATGGCTGTGCCGCTGGCATTATCGCTGGCTCCGGGAAACATAGCACTGTCGCCCATCATACCCAGGTGATCATAATGTGCGGTTATGGCCACAAAGCTATCGGCAAAGGTACCCGGAACATAACCCACTATATTCTCGCTCTGCACATCTGACAATAATTGCGCCTGGTCGTGGATGCTTACCGAGCCGCTATCTGCGGTCATGGCACTTTCCTTTACATAAAACACCACCGCGTCATTATTATCCTGCGCCACATCCCAGGTCAGCTTTTCCTTTTCGGGTATGATGTAGCAGCCCCTGGGCAGTTGGCCCGCCAATGCATATTTACGTATATCCAGTATCTTCTGACCCTGATCAAAATTTTTCAGATAGTAAACAGCGTTCCTGTCTTTAAAAGAATTCTCCAGCATTTTCTCCCACGCTTCATTGTTGGGGATCTTAGCCATATCCACGGTCTTGAGTGCCAGGTTGTCACGCATATAGGTGGGGCTACCAGCGTCTATGATAAAATCCTTACCTGCAGTCAATGATGTTCCGTTAATGATGAGCTCCATCTTGCCCGGAAATGTGTTGACCGAAAACGAGTAAGGCTGCGTATAGGTCTTTTTGCGGGCCACGGTTTTCAGGCCTATTTCGGCAAAGCGCCTTTGTAAGTAAGCTGACGCAGAATCCTTCCCTCCCTTTACATAACCTCTGCCGTGCATGGCGGTGTCGGTGAGTGCTGCAATATCTTTTCTTAACTGAGCTTTGATAGACGCTTCATCCTGGGTTTGTGCATTGCAGAACAGCGGACTCAGCCAACCCGCAACTAGTAGCAGGGAGATACATTTGTACATAGCTATAAATTTACGACATTGCGGGAGAGTAAAAAAAGTTAACGGGTTAAAGAGGAAATATGGTTATCATTAATAAGGCGCGGCAAGGGTTTGAGCCGTGCCACGCCATTAAAAATAATTTACGCACTGACTAGTCCTCGTCATTAATGATGATCTCGCTGCCCTCATATTTCCGGGTGGCGAGGTTGTACACGTCGCCCTTAGACATGATGTGTACGATAATGTTTTCTACAGATATCGGTGCACCAAATTTTATATCGGCTATGTTGTTGTACTCAATGTTCTTACCGTCTATGATGACCACGCTGCCTGAGCCTATTGCCGTAAGGTTGTGCCCTTCAGAAACGATGACTCCCGTGTCCTCGCCAAGGCCGATGCCTATGGCACCCGGCTGCGCTGCTACCGCCTGTGCCAGGCGATTGAAGCGGCCGCGCTTATCGAAGTGGGTATCGATGATCACGTTCTGCAAAAAGCCAAGACCAGTAGTGATCTTTACTTCTCCTTTCTGGTGTGCCAGTGCTGCATTGCCTTCGTAGATCATGGTGCTGCTCATGGCCATAGCGCCTGCGCTGGTGCCCCCTATCGGGAAGTTCTCCTCCTGATAACGCTGCTTGAGTATATCGAGGAATTCTGTACCGCCGAATATAGATGAGAGGCGCAGCTGGTTGCCGCCGGAGAACATGATGCAATTGCATGCTTTCAGGCGCTCTATATATTCCGGTATTGCGGTATCTTCCCTGTTGCGTATGCGCAGGTGACCTACTTTGTTGCACCCCAGCTTGCTGAAAGCATCTATATAATTTTCGGCTACCTCATCGGGTATGGATGATGCTGTAGTGATGACCTCGACGATGGGGTCTTTTGCATCTATAAGGCTTACAATATTCTTTAAGATACCCAGTTCAAAAAAATTGAGCCGGTTGCGCTGCATGATACCTTTTTCAAGATCTGTCCCTTTGTCTTCCGCCCCGCCCACTGCTATTAAATGCCCTTTTGGATACTCCACTTACACTACTTTAATGTAAAAAATAAAACGTCAAAATTAGCTAACATTTTTAATACTTATTGCTTTTATATAACAGAAACTTAACCTACGGCGCCTTTTCGCAAAATTTGAATACTTTCGTTAGTATCTATACATTAGTGCTTATGGTTGCTACCCGGGGTGTTTTTTCAGGCAAATACTTGTTATTGATATTGCTGATATCCGGATGTTCTCATACCACACTCTACGCCCAAACCCACCAGGTAACCACCACCGACCCGCCCGCTGTAGACAAACCCAGTAATCTAAAGATACTAGAGGAGTATAAGGACGGCAAGGGCAATATCATCCGCACGATACAATATGACCAGCACCATATGCGTATTACGGAAACGGTGATTATCCCCATTGTTCCGGTTGTTAACTTAAATCGCCCCATCAACCCTGATACGCTGAATAAAGACTCGCTGTGGGTAATGGTGAGCAAATCTAAATATGCAGTGGACCTCTACTACGGCAGGCGAAAGATACGCGCCTATAAGGCTGTTTTTGGTCCGCGGCCGCTGGAGAACAAGTGCGTGGAGGGCGACAGGTGTACACCTGAAGGCTGGTTCAGGATAAAGAGCAAGAACCCGGCATCGAAATACGATAAGTTCATGCTGCTGGACTACCCTAATGACTCCTCTATAGCCCGCTTTAATACGCTGAAGCAAAACGGCAAGATACCAGCCTCTGCCAGGATGGGTGGCGACGTAGGCATACACGGCATATGGAAAGGCGGCGACGACATGATAGAACTAGGCGTGGGCTGGACCGATGGCTGCGTAGCCCTGCGCAATAAAGACATAGAAGAGCTTTATAAGTTCATAGGCGTGGGCACACGGGTGTGTATCCGTCGTTAGCAATCCTCACTTCCGCTTTTTGAGATCGAGTTTTTTTTAGGAAAGCGGAAGGAAGAAACGGTAGATGTTCACATTCGCTTCCTGTCTTTTTTCTCATTGTCAATCCTTTACCGGTGCACTTATTTTCTATTTATTGTTGCGATGCGGAAGCCAAAATAAAAAGCGGAAGTGAAAGCGGAAGCCGCGATCTTGCTGTTATTTTCTTTTTACCACAAGGGGCACAAAGTCACTGCGCGAAGGACACAATGCTTATAAGCCGTTATAAAACCGGTTCAGGTTTAGTGCCACCAAAAAATTTGAAACAAACACTCAAAGAACGAGCTGATGGCAAAGGAGCCATAGCGGGCGCAATGTACTATTGCGGAGGAGGGGTTTCCAAAAATATTTTTGAAACCCGCTACCAGCAAGGGAAGAATTATGCATGATGACGGAAAGGGGGTATTTACTGCACTACGATCCTCTGCGTTTCCCGGCCCTGGGCTGTAGTTACCGTAACAAGGTATATACCCGGCGGTCCGTCTATATGCAGCGGTATCGGTTGAGCGGTTGCTGTTTGCAGCGGTTGCTGCGGCCGTCCCATAATGTCTGTTATCTGCAGTGCTGCAGTCGCAGCCTCCATATGGTGCAGGTGTATCACCACATCACCATTGCTGGGGTTGGGGGCTATATCCATTGTTATAGGATCATGGGGTACCTTACCTACCCCCGCAAAATTGCCTACCTCTCTTACTTTAGAACGGACGGATTCCGCTATATATAGATTGCCATTGGCATCTACTGTGACACCCGACGGGTAGCCCAAAAATGCTGCGGTAGCGGGACCATAATCGCCATTAAGGTCTGTTCCTCCGCCTGCAACGGTAGTAATAATGCCGGATACATCTATTTTTCTGATTAACCCACTACCTCCTTCATCCGCAATAAAGACATTGCCCATGTGATCTACGTGCATGCCATAGCAAGCTATATTAGCGTCGGTAGCTGGGCCATGGTCTCCTGTTTGTCCCGGAACACCTGTCCCCGCAATTGTGGTGATAATACCCGATGTATCTACCTTCCTTATTCGGTTGCTGTCACTTATGTATACATTACCTGTATCATCTGTAGCAATATAAAGAATCTGCGTAATACTCAATTGCGCCATGGTGGCCGGGCCATGGTCGCCAGTGTACCCCGCCACACCGGTTCCGGCATAAGTGGTGATAATGCCGTTGGTATCCACCTTGCGTATCCGGGCATTATAAGCATCGGCTATATACACATTCCCATGTTTGTCTACTGTTACTCCCCACGGCGCATGTAGCCGGGCAAGCGTAGCCGCAGAATCGTCTCCGCTAAAGCCCCCACTACCATTACCTGCAATAGTGGTGATGATACCCGTACTTTTGTCCACCTTTCGTATCCGCTCATTACTGGCATCGGCTATGTATACATTACCTGCCAGATCAGTACACAAGCTGAAAGGAGAGGAAAGCTGCGCATTTGTGGCAGGGAAATTATCGCCGCTAAAACCGGGGCTGCCGGCAGTACCGGCAAACGGGGTAATGATACCCGCGGGGCTTACCTTACGCACGCAACTGTTAGAAAAGTCAATCACATACAGGTTGCCAAATGTATCCAGTGCCACATCCTGGGGTCCGCAAATTTCCGCTGCTGTTGCTGGCCCGAAATCCCCGGTGTTTCCGCACGTATCATTGCCTATCACGGTCTTTATTATCTGTGCCCGCGCACCGGCACCGCACAGCAGCATCACACAAAACAGCAATATCCTTTTTATCATATCTTTCATAAGCGTTTGTTTTATTCCGGCGATAATTAAAAATGGCTATTAACACATGTAAGTAATAACAAGCCCTTTAGGGGTAG